>Ga0182024_10004677_pt1 | contig 31267 bp, 27 predicted proteins | sample P32metaG_FD_120480 | JGI IMG/M metagenome (GOLD analysis project Ga0182024, IMG submission 120480) | Permafrost microbial communities from Stordalen Mire, Sweden - P3-2 metaG (Illumina Assembly) | ecosystem: Environmental > Terrestrial > Soil > Wetlands > Permafrost | place: Sweden: Stordalen... | reverse complement strand
CTTTGATGTAAACTCGGTCATGCGTCTCTCCTCGTACCAGAGCGCTTTTGGATAACTCACAATGATACGCTCTCGAGGGACGCTTCACTTTTGGTTGCGGCCATAGGCCGCGCTAGGTTCATCTGCGGCCAATATTTTATCTCTGCCAGAAATCTTCGTTGTGTGTCTGGAAGTCCGGATACGCGCCGGCGCCGAGTTCGTACAGATCCAGGCCCTGGCGTTCGCCTTCCACCGCGATGCGTTGCGGAGACAGCCGATTGAGCAGCCAGTTCAATCCATAAGTCAGCGGCAGAATAAATCCAAGCAGAGTTGCGACGCCCACCAGTTGCGCCAGCCACGACCCAGCGGTGACGGCCAACAGCCCAGCCGCCAGCAATCCCCACAAACCCGCGACCGCATGGACCGACACCGAGCCGCCCGGATCGTCGACGCCGAGGTGCAACTCCAGCCACTCCACCGAATAGACGATAAGAGCTCCGGCGATCAACCCGATCATCACGGCCGCGGCGGGACGTACGATGGCGCAACCCGCGCTCACCGCCACCAAGCCCGCTACCCAGCCGTTGGCGCATAAAGAAGCATCGGCCTTGCCAAAGCGCGCGCGGGTGATGGCCGCGACGGAGAGAGCCGCGGAGCCGGCACCCAGCGTCGTGTTCACCGCGATCAAAACCACGCGGCTGGCCGGCACGCCGGTGAACAGGATCGCGCCCGCGGCATTGAGTCCCAACCATCCCAGCCAGGCTAGAAAACAGCCCAGCAAAACCAGGACTGCGTTGTGACCGGGCAGCGCCGATGGCACTCCTTCCGAACTGAACTTGCCGCGCCGGGGCCCCAGGATCCAAGTGATGGAAAGCGCCGTCAGTCCGCCGACCACCTGAATGACGCCGGCGCCTCCACTATCGACAAAGCCCAGTTGCGCGAGCCATCCGCCTCCCCACGCCCAGTGCGCAAATAGAGGGAAGGTCCAGCCTGTGAGCAACGCAGTGGAAGCACAGATGGCGCCCAGACGCCAACGATCGGCGCCGCTGCCTAGCGGGATGATTGCGGCGAGTCCGGCGCTCATCAAACCCAACACCGCCGGGAGTGCGGACCATCCTTCCAGGTCCAGGCCGCGCATGAAGAAGCGACCTGCGCCGATCCAATTCCAGTCCTGGCCGGCGACATGCAGTGCGAACGCCGGTTGTCCCGCGGACCCCTGCCACGCCGCGCCGGCCACGAAATAAACCACCGCGGCGACGGCGATGACGCACAGCGCGCTCAGCATGGCATGCGCGGCGTTTCTGAAACGTCCCAGGCCGGCGTTAATCAGCGCCAGCCCGGCCGTCGCGCTGGGAATGAGCAGCACGAAAAGGAAGCAGAGCGCCGCGGACGTTTCCGGCAGCGCCGCAACGCGCACCGGCATCACCTTCGTTCCCTGCTGGGAATCAAGTGAGCGCGAAAAACCAGCGTCAAACCCAGCGCTTCCACGCCGATCGCCAGCAGCACAAAACTAATCTGCGACGGTCCGGAGGGCAATAGCGCGATGGCGGCCAGGACGATGATCCATCCGCCCAACAGCAACAAGAAACCAGTAAGCTTCATCGAAAATTTGGTTCATTATAGCAGCGCCGGCCTCGATCGCGATGGGCCTGTGCGTTAATGAAGTCATGGCCGACGTAGCCGAACAGCCGTTCCACAGCATTGAGAGCGCCCACGAGTTTATGCTGGTCTTGGAAAACGTCATCGTGGAAGCCCAAGGCGAGCTAAAGACCATGCTCGACGACGCAAACAATGCCAGTGACGAGCGCCGGACGGAAGCTCTGCGTCTGGCGCTATTCAAAATCTCTCAGCTGGAAGTGCACACGCGTAAGAGCCGGCGCATACTGAACGATCTGGGACTCATCCGATCATTGCTGGTGCGCGGATAGCCGCTACTCGATTTGAATGTCGGTGGTGCGCTTGAACTCTTTGCCCGAATCGTCCACCGCCTTGATTTCAACCTTGTAGGCGCCCGGACCGAGAGACTCGGTTGGGATCTTCGCCCCTACTGGAACCATCGGATTGCCCGCTTGCTTCGGAAGTCCCACGCGCATCAGCCCCGTGTCTTCCTTTTGTGCGCCCGTCTTGCCGTCTAACACACGCAGCTCAAAGGCGACCACCGGCGGGTTTTTTGGATCGCCCGTCACCAGGAGCGGTTCGTAAAGCTCGACATAGAAAGCCGCCAAATCGGTCTTCTTGAAATGATTGGAGCCGTACGGCACCAACTGCATACCGTCGGCGATCAGAGGCACGCGATCTTCGAGCAGCAGCGCATCCAGACCGATTCCCAGATCGGAAGCGCGGCGCACCTGCTTGCTCAACGCCACTCCGCTCATGCTGAATTGCTTGGAGTCGTACGGATCCACCACCAGCGGCATCTCCACCTTTCCAAAGCTCTCTCCGCTGGAAGCGAAAACCACCTTGAGATTGTATTTCCCGGACGCCACGTCGAACTGGTTCTCGTAGTGCATCGGGTTTTCTTTGAACGCTTCCATCTGCTTCTTGTCGTCGAAGTCGAGCTTCATGGCGTCGCTGAAGCGTGCGCCCACCGATCCGTCGGGAAGATAGGCCAAGCCCAGAACATTGACGGTGGCGTGGTACTTGCCCTTCTGTTTATCGAATTTCACGTTCTCGGTCGCGATCTCCATCGCCACGTTCACGCGAGCCACGTTGGGAGCGGTGTAGAAGTAGGGAAGCTGCATGGTAGCACTCACGTTTCCGGCCTGCGCCAGTGCGGCGCGAGTCTCCAGATCCTTCTCGGTGGAGTTGCCGGCCAGTTGATCCTGGGGCTTCGAATTGCAATAACCCGTGCGGGCGCGCACTTCCGTTCCGCCGCGATCCACTTTAACGCGTAAGGTATGGCAACTTCCATCTTCGGAATCCGGCGGCGTGTACCCGAGAACGTAGTACTCGTCTTGTTCCTTCCCGATCTTTTCCATTCCTCCGGTCAAATCGTTGGTTTCGTGAATGACGAAGCCACCGGTGCCAGCCGCCAGCATGAACATGATGTTCTGGTTGGTTGTGGTGCTGCCGGGCAGTTCCGGAATGATCATGCGCGACTGGGCGCTGGGATTCGACCAGGGCGAGTTGGCGCCATAGGGATTCATATTTCCCACGTTGGTTCCTGTACTCCCGCCTCCTGTGCCTCCACGGGTCGGCGTTCCTCCCGTAGAGCCGGACGTTGGACCGTGGCCACCGCCGGAAGTCCCTCCGCCGGGAGATCCACCGCCGGGACTAGCGCCGCCCGGATGACCGCCTCCTCCGCCCGTCCCGCCTCCACCGGTCCCTCCGCCGCTGTGTTGTGGGATGAAGAAGGCCATGCCCCCGGGACTATAAGACGCGGGAACCAAGCGAACACCCCCATCTGGCGCAGTCAACCGCGCGTGCGGCGTGGCAGCCACCAGACCGCGCACGTCGATCGGATAGATGGCCACATTCGATTTGTTGCACGCGCTGATCACCGCGGTGGCTTCGGACATGATCTCCGGCGATAGCGGAAACCCGCCGGTGATCAGGATCACGGTCTTGCGTCCGGGAATCGAACTGAGGCTCTTGGCGAGATCCTTCAACGCATAAAGCACATCGCGCGAGCCAAAGCTGGCCATTTGCGCGCCGATCTGGGGCGCACTCGCGTCCGATGCATTGGGCGCCACGGCCGAAAACGCGATCCCATTCACAACATTCTTCAGCCGCTGCGGGTCTTCGGTGAAATTCTGCGCGATTTGCAGTGCGCCGCCGAAATTGGCGATCGCCATCAGCCGGTTCGGGCCGCCGTTGGTGTCGATGAACTTGGTGGCGGCCTGCCGTGCGCGCGCCTGATCGCCAAACTCCATGGTCGAGTTGTCGAAGAACAGCACCAGGTAGTGCTTTTGGTTGGACGCGGACGACGCGCCCGCTTCGAACGAGAAACTCTTGATCTGCTGCTCCTTATTGTCCTCGTAGACCTTGAAATCCTTGGATTCCAAGTCGTGAATGTAATTCCCCTTCTTATCGGTAACCACGGTGTCCACCAGGACCACCTTGGTCTCGACCCGAATCACAGCTCCGGAATTCTCCGGCGCCTGGGCAAGAGCCGGATAAACCGCCGCCCAAGCGAGCAGAGCGGCGCAACAAGTCACTCGCTGAAAATTCACGATCGCACCTCCATCGAAGAATTGCATCATGGAATCTCGACGACGCCATTGCGCGCCGCCATGGCCTGCCCTTCCGAATCCCGAACCACTAGCCGGATCACATAGCTGCCCGGCGCCACGTCGAAGTTGGTCCTCACGGTGAGACCGGAATTCAGCACTTTCTCCAAAGTGGCGTCCTGCAGACGCAGCTCGACCACCTTTTGCTGGCCGGCGATGTAGTTACCATTGCGGTCGAACACGCCCGAAAGGATCGTCAGATTATCGTTGTTGCGCCCGTCCGCCTTGCGGAAGCGAAGATTCTTCACATTCACTCGCGCCAGCACGGCGATCTTGGCCGCAACGTCGCTGGATTTAAAGAATTGCAAGTGCAATTCGAGCGGAATATCCTGTAATTCATCCCTAGAAAATAGAGCTTCTTGGATTTCCCGCTTGGCGTCCTCCTCCGGGTTGGCCAGGTGCTTGGGTGCATAATATCCGCGCCGCGCCTGCAGATCCAGGCCGCGGGGCATTTTCAGCGTAACCTTCAGCGCGTGATAAGCCCCATCCAGCTTCAAGTTTTGCGGCGAAAATCCCAAAACGTAAACGAACTCCGGCGTCGCCGCCATCTCAGCGAAGCCGGCTTTCAAGTCATTGTTGTTGTGAAAGTACCGTCCGCCCGTGGCGTCGGCCAGCTCTTCCATGACGCCTTCCTCGGCGATCGCGGATTGCGCCTGGTACTGCGTCTTTAAGTTCATCACCCCCGGACCACCGGCCGAATCGGGCGTGCCGGCGTCGCCTCCTGGAACGATGGTGTAAAGCCCGCGCGCATTCAGAGAGCTGATCCGCACATTGGCGCGGATAGCGCGGTCCATGATGTCCGTTTCTTCCGGACGCAGATCGTCAGTGAGAAAGAATCCGGCGGAGACGAAGATCAAGGTCCGGTCGCCAGGGGCCGCGGCCAGCCGTCGGATAGCGTCCTCCAAGACCGTGAATGCCAGACGCGTGTCGCGCTCGCCGAGATTAATGATACGCGACGCGGTAGCGAGCGAAACATTCTCGGCTATTTGTTCAGCTTGCTGGATGGTCGCTGCCGTTTGGGGACCGGGAGGCGGCGGATCGCAGGTGGCTTGCACCTCGGTGGCCGCCGCATGCAGAGCCGTCGGGTCGTTCTTGTTCTGGATCAGATCCGCCATGTAGTAGGTGAGGTCCGGGCACTCCGATCCCGCCGGTCCCATGGTGGGCCGAGCCATCAGCTTCATCAGGGCCTCGTGCAACTTCACGCGATCGTCTGTGAAATCCACGTTGCCCTGCCCCGAGGTGGTAAAGATGGCCGCGCGAGCGGATGGCTCCAAAGTCTCGGTCAAATGACGATCGGCCGCGTTGCGAGCCTGCATCAAATCCGGCGTGCTGGTATGAACGTCGTCAAACAGGTAGATGACAAATCGCTGGGCGATGGGCGCCGCGGGCGCGGTGGATTCGCCGGATTTGCCGATCCCGGCTTCGTCCGTCGCCACCTCGGCCGGAGTCGCCGCTTCGCCGGCCTTTTCCACGGAGAATTTGGAGATCACTTGCGGTTTGCCCTTATCGAAAAGCTGGAAATCTTCCTTCTGCAGCGTTCCGATGGCCTTGCCCTTACCATCTCGAACCACAACCGGAACCATCACCAGGTTCACTTTGGTGCTGAAGGTAGCGGGCGCGTCGTGAGAAGTCATCTCCGCGGTATTCTGCGCGGGCGCATTCTGCGGGGCCGTATTCTGTATGTTTTGGGCCCAGGCCATGGCGCCAAACAGCAACAGAGCCGCGGCTGCGCCTCTCACGTGCATTTGGGAAGGAAACTCCTCTACTGCTGGACAATTCTACTGCATTTTCCACAGCGGTGTGCTAACGTCGCCATAATAAAGAAATGTTCCGTGCATTCTGCCTGCTTGCCATTTTCCCAATCCTGATTTGTGGACCGGTGAGGGCCCAACCCTCTCCTCAGCAAGTGGATCGCTTCTTCGACGACGTCTATTTCAAGTTCAATCCTACCGTCGGCACAGCCAGCGGGTTTCACCAATACGATGCGCAACTGGAAGACTACTCCAAGGCGGCCGTCCATGCCCAAAGCCACGCCCTGCATGTCGCCGAAAAGCAATTCTCCGCGCTACCAGCCGATCCCGACCGGGATCTCATCCTGAGCTATATTCGCGCCACGCTCCTCGAGCTGGAACAGGTCCGCAGTTGGGAAAAGAACCCCGATAATTACTCCAGCGGGGTCACCAACAGCATTTTTGTCATCATGAGCCGCACCTTCGCGCCCCCCGCCGATCGCTTGCAATCCGTAATCGCGCGCGAGCGGCAGTTCCCCGCTGTGTTCGAAGCCGCCCGCGCCAATCTCAAGAATCCTCCCCGCATCTACACCGAGATCGCGATCGAGCAACTGCCCGGCATCGTCAGTTTCTTCCAGAACGACGTCCCGGCCGCGTTCAAGGATGTGAAGGACCCGGCGCTGCTGGCCGATTTTCAAAAGTCGAACGAACTGGCCATCGACGTTCTGAAACGCTATCAGACCTTCTTGCAAGACGACCTGTTGGCACGATCGCGCGGCGATTTTCGCCTCGGCGCCAAACTGTTTCGCAAGAAGCTGTCTTACGAAGAAATGGTCGACCTGCCTCTCGACGAACTGCTCGAAATCGGCATGGCCGATTTGCGCCGCAACCAGCAGGCCTTTAAAGAAACGGCGGCTAAGATCGACCCGGCCAAGACTCCGCAGCAAATCCTTGACGAAACCACGCACGACCATCCCGCGCCCGATCGTTTGCTGCAATCCTTTCGCGACGTTTTAGGCGGATTGAAAGACTACGTCATCGCCAAGCAGATTATCACGATCCCGTCGCCGGTGCTGCCGATTGTCGAGGAAACGCCGCCCTTCATGCGCGCTCTCACGACAGCGTCCATGGACACACCCGGCCCATATGAAAAGGTCGCGAAAGAAGCCTTTTTCAACGTGACTTTGCCCGAATCTTCCTGGACTCCGAAGCAAGTGGAAGAGCATATGGAGGGTTTTAATCGCGGCACCATCATCAGCACGGCGGTCCACGAAGTGTACCCGGGCCACTATGTTCAATTCCTCTGGATGCAAAACATTCCTTCAAAAGTCCGCAAGCTTCTGGGCGCCGCCTCGAATGCCGAAGGCTGGGCGCATTACTGCGAGCAGATGATGCTGGACGAAGGCTATGGGAATGGCGATCTGACGCTGCGCCTCGGCCAATTGCAGGACGCGCTGCTGCGCGATGCACGCTACATCGTCGGCATTCAGATGCACACCGGCCTCATGACCTACAACCAGGGCATCGACTTCTTCGTTAACGAAGGCTATCAGAGCCGCACCAACGGGGAGCGCGAAACCAAGCGCGGCACCAGCAATCCGACCTATCTTTATTACACTCTGGGCAAACTCGAAATTATGAAACTCCGGGAAGATTACAAGAAGATGCGCGGCAGCGCCTTCACGCTGCAGGAGTTCCACGATCGCTTTATGCGCGAAGGCACGCCGCCCATCAAGATCGTACGCAAGGCCTTGTTGGGCAACGATTCGCCTGTGCTGTAGGGCGGACGCCCGCGTCCGCGCCGGCCCCCCGGTCCGGCTCTGAACAGATGAGCCGACGGGGGCGTCGGCCGCGGACGCGGGCGTCCGCCCCACCAACTGCTGCGGTTAATCGAAGCGCGGCAACAATTCCAAATCTTCTTTGGGCACGCCTTCCAGCGGGTATCCGGCCCTCCGCCAGGCCCGTAATCCGCCGGCAATCACGTAGGCGTCGAATCCTTTTTCACGCAAGATGTGCGCCACACGGGCGCTAGTGGCTTCGCGTAGTCAAGTGCAGTAAAGATAGATGGGCGCGCCCTTGGGCAGGGTCTCGATGAAAGCTTCCAGGTTGTTCGGCTCAATCCGGATGGAACCCTTTACGCGTTGTTCGCCTTGATCGTAGTAGCCGTGGCTGCGCACGTCCGCGATGATGATGTCGGGCGCGCCCTCCAGGTTCAAACGCGCCTCCACGTCGCTCACCGGAACGCGTTGCACCGATCCGCTCAGGCGGAACTTTCCGAACACCCACGCCCGATAGCCCACATAGCCAATCACCCCCATCAGAATCGCCCAACCCGCCACTCTGCTGAAGGCCTGCAATCCGCCCGCGATCATGCGGAAAACATCGCGAAACAGGTAACCCAACCCTCCATAGGCCAGCGTGTAGATCAGCACGCCCCCCAGGTCGAATCTGAAGAATTGCGAGGCGCGCATGTGCATGCTTCCGGCCAACGGCGGCGCCATGGTGTTTACGCCCGGAAGGAATTTCGCGAACAGCAGCGTGGTGCGCCCGCGCTTATAGAACCATTTGGCGGATCGCAGAATGCAGACTTCCGGACTGAGCGAAAGTCCGCAAAGAAATCCCAGCAACTGCCATCCCGAAAAACGGCCGGTGACATACAGCGCGGTGTCTCCGATGAGCGTTGCGGTAATGGCCACCCCGAAAGCTTCCACCGGATGCATGACACCCGCGGCTGAAGCAGCGCCCGCGGCCACCAAAGCCAGTGCACCGGGCAGGGGCAGGCCAATCGCTTCCATCAGCATCGCGGCGAACAAGCTGCCATAGCCGTACTTGGCGATCGTGGCTACGATGTCTCCCATGCTATTCATTATGGCCCGCCATAACGGTTACGCGTGTCTCCAAAACGCGCGCTCGGCGATCCAACCACTGGAGTAATCTTTCATGACCAACAAACTGAATGGAAAACGAATCGCTATTCTCGCCACCGATGGCGTGGAACAAGTTGAGATGACCGAGCCGCGCAAGGCGTTGGAAGCGGCAGGCGCGAAAACAGAACTGGTATCGCCCGCCAAGGGCCACTTGCAAGCTTGGCGGCATATGGACAAAGGCGACAAGTTCCCGGTGGACGTCGAACTCGAGGCCGCCGATCCCAGCAATTACGACGCGCTGGTGTTGCCCGGCGGTGTTGCCAATCCCGACCAACTTCGCACCATGCCGAAAGCGGTCCAATTTGTGAAGAGCTTCTTTGAGCAAGACAAGCCGGTGGCCGCGATTTGCCACGCCCCTTGGATGCTGGTGGAAGCCGGTGTGCTGCGCGGTAGAACCGTGACCTCGTGGCCCTCCCTGCAGACCGATCTGAAGAACGCCGGCGCGAAATGGGTGGATCTGGAAGTGGTCGAAGACGACGGTTTAGTGACCAGCCGCAAACCCGACGATCTTCCCGCATTTAACAAGAAGATCGTGGAAATCTTCAGCGAAGCGTCTCAGCGCGAAGCTCAACCCGTGGGACCTGCGCGAACGCACCACCGGTCATAGTTCACGTTCTTACGACCGCCGGATTTGACCCAACAGCACGGTGGCCTGTTTTTCGAGGTCGCCGTGCTGCGCAATCAGATCCTCGAGTTGCCGCTGCGCCCGCCCGATATCGTGCTCGGCGATGAGCCCCTTCGCTAAGTAGAACCGTGCGCGTTCCAGGTAAGGACCGTCCGGTGTCTCGGCCAGATCGCGCAGTTCCTGGATGCCGGCGATGCGCTCGCCCTTCAGCAGCAGCGAAATGCCTAAGTAAAATCTCGCAGCCACGAAGTCCGGCTGGGCGTCTGAAACGGCCCGCAATGCTGAAGCCGCACCCGCGTAGTCCTGCTTCTCATAGAGCGCCATCGCGGCCTGGAACGATTTGGGCGCGCCCGGCTCCGGCAGATATTCAGGCGGACGAAACGCCGCCAGCAGTTCGTAGCTCTCATCGGAAATCGAGCCGGCCGCGGTGTTTGCTGGACGCGCTCCGGCCACGCGGCCAACGCCCGGCTCCTCCCACGAAGTCCAGGCCAGCCATCCAAAGACACTCATCGCCACCAGCATAATGAACGCTGTGAATCCGTAGATGGCGATCCAGAAACGATTTTCAGGTTTGATTTTCAAAACTTGACGGGGCTGCCTTCCAGCATAGCAATCCTTTATCCTATCCCTGCACCCGCGGATCGGGAACCGGATAACCAATCGCAAAGTGGTTGGTCCGCGTCCGGCGGAAAACGGCGCTGCCCAATGGCGCCCCCTTCGACTTCAGGCTAAGGAACGGAACTGACCAAGCCCGAACAGGGGCTCGGACCGCGGGCGAGGGCGCTCGCCCCACGCGCAATTGTCGACTTTTACGCGGGACATAACGCTAGGGCTCGGCTAAGGTCGACAGTACCGGACCCACTTCCGCCGGCTGCGTCGTTTTCGGACGCCTGCCAAAAAGCAACACGCCAGCGACTACCGCCAGGAGCGCCAGTTTCACCACTTCCAGGACGCCATACAGCCCGTGCAGCCGCCAGAACTGGCCGTACGCGGCCGATCCCGAGCCGCCGCCGAAGTCGACCAGGCGGCCGAGCGCAATCATCTCGGGCGTCACCCGGAAATGCTGGAACAGGGCCAGGATCAACATTGCGCCGGCCAGCCCGGCAAGCAGCCGGCTTTTGATCGCGAGCAACAGAATCGCCGTCAGCAGCGCGCCTAAAGCGATCTGCGCCAGCTCCCAACTTGTGAAAAACACCCGGTTCTCTTCACCCGCCAGATAGCGCAGCAGGAGCCGCGTATTCTCTGGCCCGAGCGTTTGAAACATTTGCGTGGCTTCGTGAGGAGGCGCCGCCAGCACGCGATCCACCGTGCCGAAATTCTGGGTGGCCACGAAGATCATGAACAAGCTGCCCAGGATCAAACAACCCGTCAGGAACGCCGCGATTCGATAGCGATGCATGGCCATCCTTCCTTGAGTTTATCGCACGGCTCAGGCTGCGTCCCTGCGCTATACTTTCTGTCACTGAGGGACTGGAATACCGAGGAACTGGAAATGAAGTTACTTGCCAAGTTCAATCTCATTTTAGTGGCCCTGTTGGGCGCCGGTTCGATCCTGATCGCCTACACGGCCTACCAATTTCTGATGCGCAACGCGCGCAGCCAGGTGATCCAGCAGGCCGAACTGATGATCGAAAGCGCCCGCTCAACGCGCCAGTACACCGCCAATGAATTGGCGCCGCTGCTGGAAACTGTTCCGGCCCACAAGACGCGCTTCCTTCCCGAAACCATCCCCTTCTACGCCGCCACCGTCACGTTCGACTATCTGCGCAAAAAATATCCCGACTATTCTTACAAAGAAGCGGCGCTCAATCCGACGAACCTGCGCGACCGGGCTTCGGAGTGGGAAGCCGACCTGATCAACTATTTCCGCGACCACGGCAATGCGAAAGAGGTGGTCGGCGAACGCGAGACTCCCACCGGACGCATGTTGTACATCGCGCACCCGATCACCGCGGACCAGGCCTGCCTGGAATGTCACAGCCTGCCCGCCGAAGCGCCTCGGGCCATCGTGCAGACCTACGGAAGCGTGAACGGATTTGGCTGGAAAGCGAATGAAACCGTCGCGGCGCAGATCGTCTCGGTCCCCATGGCGGTGCCCATCCAGATCGCGAACGCCGCTTTTCGCACGCTGGCCGTCTATCTCATCGCGGGCTTCTTCATCTCGCTGGTGGCCATGGACGCGGCCATCCTCTTGCTCGTGATCCGTCCGGTGCGCAAACTATCGGACATGGCCGATCGTATCAGCAGCGGCGATATGAGCCTTCCCGAACTGCCCGTCCACGGCCGCGATGAAATCGCCGGGCTCACCGGGTCGTTCAACCGGATGTTCGTGAGCCTCCAGAAGGCGTTCCGGCTGCTGAACGGCTGAGCGGCGCCCGCGGCATGCTCGCCAGAAATTGCTCGCGATTGGCCGCCGAGCTGATTTCCTGCGCCAGCGTCCGATAAAGCTCGTTCAGCGTCGTGCTCTCGTGCGCGGCGCGGCGCACCAGGATGTGAGCGATCGGTCCGATGAAGGTGGCCAGGTCTTTGCTTGCACGTTCGAGGTCGGCATCGCTATGCACGGAAGGTGCCGCAGCGCTCTCGATCGCCACGGTTGCCGTCTCATTCAACCGGATCGCGTCCATCTGGATCGACTGCAGCGCGGCCAGGAATTCTTCGGCGGTTTGAAACCGTTCGGCCGGATGTTTCGCCAGAGCCTTCAGGGTCATTCGGGCCAGTTCCCGCGGCACTTGCGGATTCACTTCGGAGGGCGACCGTGGCGTTTCTTGCAAATGCGCTGCGATGATGGCGTATGCGCCGCCCGGGCCGCTGGCCTCGAACGGAGGACGGCCCGCCACCATCTCGTACAGCATGGCGCCGGTCGAATAAACGTCCGATCTGGCGTCCGCGCGCTCCCCACGCGCCTGCTCGGGTGAAATGTAGTACGGAGAGCCGAGCAGCGTTCCCGGTTGCGTCAGCGTCAGGTCCGGGTTCTGGCCCTCGGGAACGGACGACATGGCCAATCCGAAATCCAGAAGCTTCACCACGCCGTGCGAGGCGATCATCACATTGGAAGGCTTGATGTCGCGATGGATCACGCCGTGCCCGTGCGCATAGACCAGCGCCGCCAGCACCTGGGACGCGTATTCCAGAGCTTGCGGGAGCGTGATTCCGGGAGAACGGAGTTTTTCGCGCAGGCTGACGCCCTCCACGAACTCCATCGCCATTACCAGGTCGTCGTGAATCCGAAACGCGTTGTGCAGCGACGCGATGTGTGGATGTTCCAGGCTGGCCTGCAGCCGGATCTCGCGCAGGAACCGTTCCGCCATCTCCGGCGAGGGCGAAGCGCTGGGCAGAATTACTTTGAGCGCCTCGATGCGTTGCGAGATGGCATGGCGCACTTTGTAGACCGATCCCATGCCGCCCGCACCCAGCGGACACAGCACTTCATAGTCGCCAATCCGATCGCCTGGCCCGAAGATCATCTTCCCGCCCGGAGCCATACCTCAGATGATGGCAAGTTTCGCGGGTCCAAGGCAAGAAAGGCGAACTGGTCTAATCGAGAGGCCAAGCCCGGGCAGGGGCGCGGGCTGCGGGCGAGGGCGCCCACCCCAGGCGCCTGGAGTCGATTTGGGCCGGCGAAGCTTAAAGCATTGTTCTATATAGGTCGATAGTAAAGGAGTGAGCGTCTCACCAGCCTTGTCTTGGCCTAGACGGATCGGCGCGCTAGCCGGTGCGCTGGCCATCTTACTCGGGTCCACGGTGCTGATCGGATGGACCGTCCGCTCCGCGTTTCTCATAAGAATTTCGCCGAGCCTACCCCCCATGCAGCGCAGCACGGCGATCTGCTTTGCCGCAGCCGGGATCGCTGTCCTGGGAATCGCATTGTGTAAACCGCGCTGGACATTCATCAGCTCCGCCGTCATGGCCGCGCTGGGCGCCATCTCGCTTCTTGAGTATCTGTTGCACTTCAGTTTTGGGATGGACCGGGTTTTGGGTCCTTCCTATATAGCCCCCATCACGCACGGCCCCGGCCGAATGTCACCCGTTACAGCTCTTTGTTTTCTTGTGCTTGCGTTCGGTCTTGCATTGTCCCAAACACGCCGGCTCACCAGTCGATCGCCCGTGCTCGGCATAACGGGCCTGCTGGTCGCGGCGGTTGGCGCGGCCTGTTGCATCAGCATGGTGTGGGGAAATGGTCATGCGTTTTTCTTCGGGACCCTGACCCGCGTGGCATTACTCGCGGCCGCAGGCTTCCTGGCGCTGGGGATCGGCCTCGTCGCCCTCGCCTTGGACATGATTCAAGCTGGGCTGAGTGAGCTGTGGGCGCCAATCGGAGCCGCCTTTTTCCTTACCACCACCAGGTTTGGATTGATCCAGGCATTCTCGGCCAAGAACCAAACACCGCTCTCATCCGCCCTGAGTTTCTTGGCGGCTATCCTCGGGGCGGTCGTCTTTGGAGTGTTCGTGCACTTGGCTTTGAAGACTCGTTTGCAGCGGGACGCCCTGCGAATTGCAAATCGAAGGCTGGAAGCGGAGATGGTGGAACGCCGACGCGCGGAGGAAGCGGCGCATGCCGCGAATCGAGCCAAAAGCCAATTCCTGGCGAACATGAGCCATGAGATCCGGACGCCGATGAATGGGATTCTCGGCATGGTGGAACTGGCGCTGGAGACGGCGCTTGATGCCGAACAGCGCGATTATCTCGACACAGCCAAAGAGTCCGCGCAGGGGTTGATGATCGTGATCAACGATATCCTGGACTTTTCCAAGATTGAAGCCGGAAAGCTGGATCTTGAGACCGTGAACTTCAGTCTGCGGGAGAGCCTGGCGCAGACCTTGAAGCCACTCTCGATTCGAGCGCACCAAAAGGGTTTAGATTTCAATTGGAGCGTGGCCCCGCAAGTGGTCGATCTGCTGGCCGGCGACCCGGTTCGTTTGGGTCAAGTCGTCGTTAACCTGGTTGGGAATGCCGTCAAATTCACCAACCGCGGTGGAGTGACGGTTTCCGTCCAAAGGGAGTTTCAGGACGGCGAGCATATGACGCTGGGCTTCACGGTGGCAGATACCGGTATCGGCGTCCCCATGGAGAGGCAAAAAGAGATTTTTACCTCCTTCACTCAGGCCGACAATTCAACCACCAGAAAGTATGGCGGCACCGGTCTCGGACTCACCATCTCGCACCGCCTTACCGAGATGCTCGGCGGCCGGATCTGGGTGGAGAGCGAACCGGGCAAAGGCAGTTCGTTTCATTTCACGGCGCGGTTCGGGATCGCCGGGGAATCGAGAGCAGCCGGCGGCGGTGTGCTGCGGTCCGCGTCTTCTTCGGTTGGTTCATAATCTGAGTCGCGACAACGCGGATCACTTCGCGGGCGCATCTTTTGTTTCCTTACTCGCGAGTCACTTAGCCACCACGCCCGCGCGGGTCCGCCGAGCCAGCGCCGTACTCTGGCGTTGAAAGGCAACCAGATGAAACCTGAATCGCTTCACAAAGTCGCTGAAACTCTGCGCTCGGTCCACCATCACTACCTGGGTGTCACCGCGCACCCGCCCAAGCCTGCGCACGCCCCCGCGGCCGCGCGTTTGGAGCGCCCCGACATTCAATCCTTCACCAGCGCGATGGACCGCGCCACATCACAATGGCCCAACGCCGATCTCTGCCTCATCGGCGCGCACGGCGCCATCGGGCCCACCAACATCGACGACCCCACCGATACCCTTCCCCCCAGCTTCCTCCAGTTCCTCGATCCCGAAACGCTGTTGCGCATCCCCGTCGGCGACCCGGAGGACCAGGGCGATCAAATAGACTAGCTCCGCGTTCAGCAACGCTGCGGCCGCCGCGATGCGTACAATGAGCACATGCCGCGTGCTCGTTATTTCGGCCTGGCGGCCGTGGCCCTCCTGGTACTCGCTTGCTGCGGCTGCCAATCCGACGCGCTCTCCGTCGACGCCACCATCCAATCGCGCCATCTTCCCTTCGGCGGCATTCTCGATCCGATCTTCTTTAGTTCAGACAGCCAAACGATTATCGGGTACACCCGCTGCGGCGATTCCGCCCTTTGGACCGGCCACTATCTGGCCGCCGAGTCCTATCGCTACCAGGTCTCCGGCGATCCCGCGGCGCTTGCCAACGCCCAAGGCGCTCTGGCGTATCTAAAGACATTGGTCGACGTCACCGGCACCGATCTCCTGGCGCGCTGCGTCGTTCCCATCAACTCCAATTACGCCGCCGGGATCACGAGCGAAGAATCCGCCAATGGAATCCACGAGAGCGGGGATAATTATTGGATCGGCAACACCTCGCGCGATGAATACATCGGAGTCTTTTTCGGCCTCAGCGTGGCCTACGATCTGCTTGGTTCTCAAACCCAGCCGGCCATCCAGACGCTCACCACGCGTCTGCTGAATTTCCTGACCGCGAACGCTTGGACTGTCAGGATGCCGGACGGCACGGCCAGCACTACGTTCGTCATCCGGCCCGACGAGCAACTCGGGTTGCTGCAGATCGGCCGTCAAGTAAACTCCGCGCAGTTCGCACCGGCATACCAGAGTTTCGCCGCGAACGCCTCGCCGCTCGCGGGCATTCCGGTTGTGGTGGACGCGGCGGACGATCGCGATTCCTACTTCAAGTTCAACCTCGACGCCATCAATTTATTCAGCCTGATCCGCCTGGAGACCGATTCCACGCTGCTTTCGAGCTATCAATCCGTCTACCAGATCTACTACAACGCCATCCAGGATCACATGAATGCGCACTTCAACATGATCGACCGCGCGCTCAACGGCCCGAACTCCACGCGCGATCTCGCAACGGTGTCCTATCTCTTTCAGTGGCTCTTTCGGCCCCGCCGCGATTTTTACGTGGATCTGCGCGGCCAATATCCCTCCTGCGTCAGCTCCGACCAATCCTGCGATCCTCTGCCGATCGTTCAGCGCGTCACGACGGACTTCCTGTGGCAGCGCAGCCCGTTCCAGCTCGACGGCGGCGGTTCCGGACTGATCGAGGGCGCGGGCGTCGACTATATCTTGCCCTACTGGATGGCGCGCTACTACAACGTTGTCGGCGACTAGGATTTTTGCCTTCTACAGACACTCCGTCACCACAGAACTGAGCGTCTTGGCGAGCCAGCGTCATGTGTGAGCGTGCCTCAAGCAGGCCCACTGAGTGCTTTTCACGGCTCCAAACCGCACCCGCTCCGTTAATGCAGGCCGAGTGACGACAGATGCCGGTTCAGCCGTGTGAAAAAAGAGGCTGAACAAAGCGCCTCCTCCAGGACTTTCTATATAGAAGCGAGGAATGGCCGAGCCGCCGATGCTAGATTGTCCTCCAGAATCAAATACGCTCCTTGATACTTCTGTCTCGGAAGCGCAAGCGGCTTCGCCACTTGCCGTCGAGGAGAAGATGGTTCGGCTCTTCGACGAAGTTCGTGTTCCGTTGCTACGATATTTGTCGGCGTTTCCTCTAGCGATTCCAGATGGCGAAGATGTAATTCAAGAGGCCTTCCTTGCTCTGTTCCAACAGTTGCAGCGGGGCAAGTCTCATCACTATATTCGGGGTTGGCTGTTCCGGGCGGCGCACAATCTGGCCATTAAGAAGACGGTGCGATCTCGGAACGATACCGAGAGGACAGGTTCTCTGATAGCCGTTGAGGAACTGGTGATCGATCCCGCTCTCAACCCAGAAGACCAATTCGCGTTCAATCAGACGCAAAAACGTCTAATGTCAGTCGTTCGGGCGCTGCCTCAGCAGCAGAGGTGGCGCCTTTATCTGCGAGCCGAAGGACTGCGATATAGGGAGATAGCGGAGGTTTTGGATATGTCTCTCGGCGCGGTTTCGCTTTCCCTGGAACGTTCCCTGGCGCATATAGCTCGCGCCGCGGAGCGGGTTCAGTCCCATCTAGCGGCCTGCTGGGCGTGCAGAGCGCGAAAGCAGGAAATGGAAACGACGATTGGTGAATTCATGCGTTTCCAACGGGAAATCTTCAACCATCGGTTTCCCCCCTCGGACGGGCCGCAGGCGCTGCTGAAGGCACAGATGGCGCAATTGCGAAGTACTTAATCCGACACTCGGGAGCGTTGGTTTCCATTCATCACTCGCAGGCTGAGTTGGATGGCTGTTGCTGGAGCCTTAGTCTTCGTTTCGTCGCAGTGACGACTCCCAACCCTGCTCTGACGCCGGGCGCGACGGTTCTTGTGGACCAGCGCGAGGTTTGTAGAGAGACGAGCACGAAAAACAAGGACGTGCCGGTCGCGGTGCGGAAAAGGGTGTTCGACGAATACGGAATCAGATCCGCCGATCCCAGAGCCTATGAAGTCGATTACCTTATCACGCCGGCGCTAGGAGGGGCAGATGACATCCATAATCTATGGCCCGAATCCAACCGGGCGGCGGTCTGGAACGCCGAGGCGCCGGGGTTAGTGGACATCGTCAAAGACGGCAAGAAAATTCCGGCACTGGCTGTGGTTGGCAAGGCCGGTTGGATGTTTATCCTGGATCGCGCGACGGGCAAACCAGTCTTCGGAGTAGAGGAGCGTCCCGTGCCAGAGGGCGACGTTCCGGGTGAGTGGTATTCTCCGACCCAGCCGTTTCCGCTAAAGCCGGCGCCGCTGGCGCGCGTTAGTTTCAAGCCCGAGGACAGCCGCCCCGGGGTAGTTTTCTGGTCGCTTGGGACCCGGTGGCGCAGCGGGAGCGTTGGCGTATCCCATACGACGGCGCATTCAACGGCGGGGCTTTGGCGACGGCTGGCAATCTAGTGCTCCTTGCATCGTCTTCAGGCGAATTCTACACATATAATGCCGAGACGGACGCCAAACTTTGGGAGGCTAAACTCGCGCCCGGTACGGCCACGCCGGTAACGTATGAGCGGGACGGCAAACAGTAGGTGTCCATCCTCGCCGGCCGCGGCTCTACTGCGCTATATGGATATGGATATGCGCGAGATCCCAAACTGAAGGGATCGCCCCCGAGCCGGGTGTTTACCTTCGTGTTGGACGATAAAGCCCAATAGCGATATACTCGGCGTGCTCGAGCGAATTCATGCGCTGCACATCTTGTAGTTTGCTGGCCGCGGCAGTTGTTTCCACAACGATACTCGCGCCGTCGGCTGAAACCCAGACCGCCAAAGCGGTCAGCGGCGATTGGCCGCTTTACCGGCACGACACAGCCGGAACAGGTTATTCGCCGCTGGCCCAGATCACCACCCAGAATGTCAGCGGACTTGCTAAGGCCTGGACGTATCGTCTTGACTCCGATACAACGCCAGCGGCCCAGAATGGCCCGGGAAGAGGCCGAGGCGGACCCAATTCGGAGGCGACACCGATTGTGGTGAATGGTGTTATGTATCTGCCCGCAGCCGATCGCGTGGTGGCGCTCGAACCGGAATCGGGCCGGAAACTTTGGGACTATTCGGTCACGGGCGGCGCGCCTTCACGGCGTGGCGTTGCATATTGGCCAGGCGACAAAAGCAATCCGCCCCGCATTTTGTTCACCGTGGGACGGAGGCTCATCGCACTGAATGCGAACACGGGCAAGATCGATCCTGGATTCGGCAAGGAGGGCGAATTGGACATGGTGGTGCCGTATAACTCGGTTCCACTGATCTACAAGAACGTGTTGGTGGTGGGTGCAAACACTCCTGCCGGTCCGGTCGGAGCGCCAGGAAATGCGCGGGCTTTCGATGCGCGAACCGGCGCGAAGCTGTGGGAGTTTAGTTCGGTGGCGCAGCCCGGCCAACCGGGACACGATAGCTGGGAAGGCGCCAGTTGGAAAGACCGTTCCGGAGTCAACGCCTGGCCGTTCTATTTCACCGTGGACGAGCAGCGCGGCTTAGTCTATTTGCCGCTGGCCTCACCCGCGAGCGACTTTTATGGCGGCGACCGCAAGGGCGCAAACCTATACGGAAATTCGGTAGTGGCCGTCGATGCCGAGACGGGCAAGTACAGGTGGCACTTTCAAACCATCCATCACGATCTGTGGGATCACGATCCACCAGCGCCGCCCACGCTGTTTGACATTCCACGCGGAGGGAAGACCGTTCCCGCGTTGGCGTTGACCACCAAATCGGGTTACATGTACATTCTCAATCGCGAAACGGGCCAGCCGATTTTCGGAGTGGAAGAGCGTCCCGTTCCCAAGAGCGATGTTCCTGGCGAGCAGGCGTATCCAACGCAGCCGTTCCCGTTGAAACCGCCGCCAATCGCGCGCGACGGTTATCGCGCCGAAGACCTTGTGACCGAAGCCGACACCAGCGCGGAGCACGTTCTGGCTTGCAAGGACTTAATCGCGAAAAATGGCGGCGTGAATAATTCAGGGCCATACACGACCTGGGCGTTTCGTCCTGAAGGAGCGCCCGTCAAAAGTTCGCTCGTGTTTCCGGGCGGGCTGGGCGGCGCCAATTGGGGCGGGATCGCCTGGGACCCAAACTCCGGCTACGCGTTCGTGGTATCGCAGGACGAAGGCGCACTTGGCTGGATGGAAAAGACGCCCGAAGGTTCGCCGGTTCCTTATGACCGGACCACGCTGGATGGCGCGGGCCCGGGCCGGGGAAACTTTGAAGTGCGCGTCGGCGGCACTGCATGGCCGTGCCAGAAGCCACCTTGGGGACGGCTGATTGCAGTGAACACCGCAACGGGAGAATTCGCGTGGCAGATCCCACTCGGAATCACCGAAGGACTGCCGGAAGCAAAACAGAATACGGGACGTCCCGCACTGGCAGGCGCGATCGTCACTGCGGGCGGAGTCTTGTTCGTCGGCGCCACCGACGACAACCGCTTCCGCGCTCTCGACGCGAGGACTGGCAAACAATTGTGGACCACCAAGCTCGAACGCCGAGCCAACGCCGACCCGATCACATATCGGGGCAAGGATGGCAAGCAGTATGTTGCGATTGTGGCCACTGATTCGCTAGTTGTTTTTGCCGTGCCATAGCACGCGAACATTGCTCCGCGTGGCGTGTCCCCCCGGAGCACTTACCGGTCAGTGACCGGCTGTGACCGGCCCGCGAGGTCGATGAAGTTTTATCCGTGGTAGGCTCACCTGTGTGCTTATGAGAGGAATCTCAGGATGAACGCTTCCCAGAAGCGACCGATACTCGGGCCGGTTGAAGTCCTAGGCCCATGAAGACTGCAAGACAGGCGCAACCGAAGATTTCGACCATGTGGTCCCGTGCGTTCGAAGTCGGCGCCACCTAAAGTTGAGGCCACCTGAAATTCAATTCCAGCGTGGAAGGGAGATCCAGAAGAGATGCTTTTGCAGAACACGTTCGTGGATGCGCTCAACGATGCCGAATGGGTGTTTCCACTGGCGGAGTGTGTTCACATCGGCGGTTTCGCGATAGGTGTCGGATCGATCGCACTTGTGGACTTTCGGATGCTGAACCTCGGACTTCGCCAAGAGACTACTGCGCGAATTCTGAGGTACACAGAGCTCTGGACGATCGTCGCGCTGATATTCGTCTTGTTCTCGGGCGCCACGCTGTTTTTGTCGCAGACCCACATTTACCTGATCAACCAGATCTTTCCGATAAAGATGTACATACTGCTCGCGGCGCTCATCTACAATTTCACCATCCATAGAAAAGTAGCGACCATGGAGAATCCGCCGCCGGCGCTGAGCAAGGTGGTGGCGATCATGTCGCTGCTGCTGTGGGTGCTGGTGGTGTTTGGCGGGATTTTCACCGGATTCCTGGAATAGAGGCTACCCTAACGTGTCTATCTCTCAATCTCTAGAGAGCATTGGCTTTCTCTCTGACTTCGCCGACTCGGTGCTGGTGTACCCGATCGTTCTGTCGATTCATCTCACGTGTATCGCCCTGTTCGGCGGGATGATCCTCATGACGAACCTGCGCCTTCTCGGGCTCACGTTTAACAGCGTGACAATCACCCAGATGGTCACCAACCTCCGACCCTGGAAACTTGTGGGGGGGACGATCATGATCGCCACTGGCCTCCTCCTCGCAACATCGGAGGCCACAAAGTACGCTCTCAACCCTTTCTTCTGGACCAAGATGATCATTCTGGGCCTGATTTTTGTCCACGGCTTCGTCTTCCGCCCCATTGTTTACAACCGAACGGAAGAACTGGATCGATCTGCGGCGATCCCTGCCAAAGTGAAAGTGGCCGCGATTCTCTCGCTGGTCCTCTGGACCGGCATGTTCACCATGGGAAGGCTCATTGCCTACTGGGAGTGAAATCGGCCCGCAACCGAATTGGAGCAGGAAGCAAGCTAGAATTGCCCCTGTCGTGATGGTTCGTCTCAATAAGGTATATGGAACTAGCTGGTGTCCTGAGTCAGAAGTTCGCCAAACAACTCACGGTGGCGCGGACGCCTTCGTCCGCGCCGGACCCGCGCTCGCTGCGGCCCCTGGTCCGGCTCCCCAACACACTCAAAACGGAGGCCCGACGGGGGCGTCGGCCGCAGTCACTGCGCCGAGCAACCAGGGGGACCGCCCCACTTCCCGAATTCTTCTCAGGATCAACGCGACCAATGCAGCCCCAGTCGCGATAGTGTTTGCGAGCAGCGCAATGGCTATGTTGCCGCCCGCGAGCTTCTCGCCCATGATGCCGGAGCCGACAACGGCCGCGAGCAGAAAGAAAGAGGGCCCCAACGAACACGGCGACCGACCGGCGAAGCGGGCTGTCTTTCATAAGCCGCGGGACCTCGGAGGCAATCGTGATCAAGTTAGCAACGAAGCTTCTGCCCAACGATGATGCCGTAGCCCAGTTGACCGGCCTGAACGGCCGCCTCCGCGGCGCGCGCGAAGTCCTTCGCTTGTTGCAGATCGAGGCCCGGCAGATCGAGCTTTTTGAGACCCTTCAGGACTTCAGCCAGTAGGAGTTTTCCGCGTATCTGCTGCACCATCTGCTGCAGGCAGGCGTCTCGCTGCTCGGCGAGGGTAACAGAAAATCCCGCGCTCGTTAGCCAATTGGAGTAGCTGTCGAGCGGCTGCGCGTCACCGATACAGGCAATCCAAGCAAGCAATCCGTTGAGCTCGGGAAGCGGTGCGGAGCTGCGCGTAAGATCACTGATGCCCACGCGCCCTTCCGGCTTGAGCACACGGCCAAACTCCTGGGCGGCTGCGCGTTTGTCAGGGAAGGTGCAGAAGGCACATTCACAGAGAATGGCGTCGAAGGAGGCGTCGTCGAAGGGCAGACGCTCTGCGTCGGCGAGTTGAAACGACACGAGGGGCTCCACTTTACTATTGGACGCTTCATCGCGGGCCTGCGAGACATTCTCTTCGCTGATGTCAATGCCGACCACGCGGCATCCAAAGGTCTCCGCGAGGAGGAAGGAACTAGCGCCCTTTCCAGAAGCCACGTCGAGAACGATGGAGCCGCCCGTCAGGTGCAGATGGCTTGCGAGTTCCCTGGTGAGCTCCGCTCCACCGGGATGAAAGCTTTCGCCCAGCAGAAACTTCGCGGCGTCGCTGCCATAGACGCTAGCACAGCATTGCTTGACGTGCGCCGCCTCGGAAAGAGTTGCCTCACTCACGAAATTTGCTCCAGCTTGATTGTTAGAGCTTCCGTCGTTATCCCGGTCGCCTTCATGTCGAACGTGACGGGGCGAACCTCATACGGCGTTCCCTCATGACGTGCGCGGCGTCGTTCCGGCTCCATGGCGTCCAGTTGCGTGCGCGCCTGCTCGCGATAGCCGATCGTGTTGTACGCGCAGAAGGGAACCTGCTTTCCGCCGGGCAGCAGAAATTCCTTGCAGCACTTCATCAGGTTCTTCTGGTTGAACGTCCAAGGGTCCATGAAGTCCTGCAGCATGATCATGATCATGTTCTTGGCGATTTCGCCGATGGTGAAGCTCTCTGGCAGGCCGCAGGCTTCGCAGGACAGGGCGAATTGCTCTGCGGATTTTTGCGAGCCGGGAACTGAAGAAGACGACCACAGGCCTTCGAGCGCGCGCTTGATCTCCAGACTGAAGTCCGGCATAACCCGGTTGGTGATGTAGTCGAGATAGTCGTAAACGTTGACTATCCGTGAGAGCGGCGTTACCTTGTCGCCCTCGACAAATGCGTAGGTGACGGAGTTGCAGGTTGGGAAGCAGCACGGAACCGGGATGAAGTCGCTGACTACGAACGTCTTCTGCGTTTGTTCCTCGATCATCTTGAGGATGTCGGGGATGGTGATGCGCTGCATGGGGTCGTGCTGCATGTGGCGCCCGGCGTGAAACGCGGGTTGAAAGTTGATGCCACGGACCGCGGGGTGCTTGATGGCGAAGTCGATGATCCTACCGATCTCGTGCTCGTTGACGCTCCGCTCGATGGCCGGCACGAGCGTAACACTCAGGCCGATCGAGGCCAACCGATCAAGCGCACGCAGCTTCTCGTCGAGGATATCCGGCTCTCCACGGATGATGCGATAGGTCTCGGAATCGAAGCCATCGAACTGGAAGTAGATGGATGGCCGCACCTCATTCAGTTCGGCGAGGAAGCGGTCGTCCTGCGCGATCCGCTTGCCGTTGGTGTTTAGCATGACGAACGGAATACCACGGGCTTTCGCGGCGCGGATGAAGTCGATAATCTGAGGATGGATGCTCGGCTCGCCGCCGGAGAACTGGATCACCTCCGGCGTCCCTTCCGTCCGGACAATGTCGTCGAGCATCGCGTTCACTTCTTCCATCGTGAGACTGAAACCTGGGCTCGCGTTGGCGAAGCACAGCGGGCATGCCATATTGCAGGCGCTGTTGACCTCGATGATGCCAAGGCATGCATGCTGTTGGTGGTCCGGACAGAGCCCGCAATCCAGCGGGCAGCCGTGCTTGATCTCCGTGTTGAAGGCCAGCGGAATTGTACCAGGCTTGTTGAACTTGCTGAAGTTGGTGTACATCTCGGCATCGCCGTAAACCAGCGACTCGAACGCTCCGTGCTCAGGGCAGCGCTTGGCCATGTAGACCTTGTTGTCGCGCAATAGAATTTTCGCGTCGATGACCTTGCGGCAGTTCGGGCAGATGCTGCGGGTCAGCTCGTAGAAGACGTAATCCGCATCCTTCTTGATTGGGCCGCTAGCCGCGGTCGCAGCAGCTGGGAAGAGTGTTGTCGCTTCATTCAATGCAGGGAACCTCAGTGTCGTCTTCAGTCTGAACCTCTCACTCGCGATGTGCAACATTGGGTAGCTGACGCAGTGGAAATATGCGGCGGCGAGATCGTCGGATAGGCTGAATGAAGGCAAGCTGTAGTACCTGAACGTCATGCCGGAACGGAATATGCTCACGCCATGAGTTACGCTTCAACCCATCCGCGCTCGCCTGCACATCTTGCGAGGGTCCTCTACGCGCACGGACTGCTGCGCATCGCAAGTGGCGCCGACGGAATTCTAATTGGGCTTTATCTGGCCGTGCTGGACAATGGAGGCGCGCGCAAGAGTGTCGCTTTGGTGGGCGTTCTGAGCGCGGTATCGTTCACGGCCGAGTTGCTCGCGTCGATCCCCATGGGACTCGCATCGGATGCGCTGAGCCCTCGACGGCTGATGACGGGCGGCGCTTTGACCGGCGCATTCGCAACGCTGCTCTTCGGTCTCACAGGCAAGTCTTCGATCTTCTTCACGAGTAGGATACTGGAAGGCCTCAGCGCCGCCGCCATCGTTCCAGCGCTTCTCGCTTACCTTGCAGCGGAGACCGAATACGACGGAGCGCTGCGTGTCCGTATGATGAGCTACTTCGAACTGACGCTGCTGGCCGGCCTGGCGTTAGGCGGCATCGTGGCCTCGCAGCTCTTTCGCTGGCTCCATACAGGAGCGTTCGCTGCGTTGGCGGTCGCTTATCTACTCTGCGCGGGTTGCTCTTCACCGGAGCCGTGGGTGCGCGACGCCACAAGGTCGAGACCGCCTGGGCGAGCTTGCGGATCGCATCGCATCTTCCGGAGCTGCGTCGCCTGGCGCCGGTGTGGCTGTGCGTGAACTGCGTCATTGGGCTCTGGCTGGGATCGACGCTGCCATTTCTTCTCACCCAAAGCGTCAAGAGTAGACAATATCTGGCCGGCATCTTCGCGAATGATCCGCGCCGCGTCGGCTGGCTGCTGCTGGAGTATGCGATCGTCTTCAGCGCGGGCGTCACAGTGTGGAGCTTCATCCTTCCACACATGAAGATCAGGCGGGCCATGACGATTACACTGGGAGCCATGTTACCCGTCTGTGCGGGCCTGTATCTGCTGAACCATTCTTCCTCTGAATCGACGGCTGTGCGCTGGGTCATCGTCGTCCTCACGGCTTTGGCCGTAATGATCGAGAGCGGTTTTACTCCCGCAGCCCTGGCATGGCTCGCCGAAGCTCTTCCGCCGCAATCGGGCAAGGGGGCGGCGATGGGAATTTATTCCGTCCTGCTCAGTCTTGGAGCAATCGCTGGCTCGCTGCTCGCCGGCTTACTCGGCCAACGCTACGCTATCGACGGACTTCTGTACGGCACCGTCCTGGTGGCCGTGCTGGCGCTTGTTTTTCTGCACTGGGTACCAGGCAGCATGAGAAGAGGGCAATCCCATGGACGCATCTGAGTACGATCTCGCCATCATCGGCGCCGGCTCGGTTGGATTGATCGCGGCAGACTTCGCCGTTCGCCTGGGGGCGCGGGTCGCGCTCCTCGAAAGAGACCGCATCGGCGGCGACTGCACATGGACCGGCTGCGTTCCCAGCAAGGCTTTGTTGAAGGTGGCGAAGGTGGCGCACGATGCTCGAACTTCATCTCTCTACGGAGTCCACGTCTCACAGCCAATCATCGACATGGTGGAGGTGCGGCAGTATCTGCGCGGCGCAATTCAAGAGATCTATGCGGGCACCACACCCGAAGCGCTCCGGCAGAAGGGTATGCATGTCGTGCTTGGCCCTGTGTCATTCGTCGATCCCCACACTCTCGCCGCAGGAGAGCAGCGCGTACGAGCCCAAAAAGTCCTAATCGCGACAGGCGCGAAGCCTCTCGTTCCGGCAATTTACGGTCTGGCGGATGTTCCATTCTCGACTTACAAGGAGATCTTCGAGAACGATCGCCTCCCTGCCTCACTGTCGATCATTGGAGGCGGCCCCATCGGTGTCGAGATCGGACAGGCGTATCAGCGGCTTGGCGTGCAGGTGACAATCTTCTCGGAACGCCTGCTGCCGAAGGAGGAGCCGGAGGTCTCTGTCCTGATTCAGAAAATTCTAGAGCGCGAAGGTGTTCGCATCGTTCCGCAGAGGGTCAGCGCCGTTGCCATGGAGGACGGAGGAATCTGCGTCCGTTCTTCCGTAGACTCCGCACAGAGTGAAATGCTTTTCGTTGCGGCTGGCCGACTGCCTGTCCTTGATGGCCTCCATCTTGAGGCCGCAGGTGTTAAGTTTTCGGCGCAAGGCATCGCGGTCAACGATCATCTGCAAACGTCCACCCCCACAATCTACGCGGCAGGCGACGTGCTGGGCGGCCTCCAGTTCTCCCATTTTGCCGGATGGCAGGGCTATCAGGCTGCGCGGAACGCGTTGCTGCCGGGCAACAACTCCGGCTTCTCTGCGATTGTTCCAAGAGTCACGTTCAGTGACCCCGAAGTGGCGCAGGTTGGATTGCTGGAACATGAGGCGCGCTCGAACTTCCCAGAGAACATCCAGGTGGAATGCTGGAATCTCGACCGAATCGACCGGGCGATTTGCGAGAACGACCGGGATGGCTTCATCAAGGTCGTCGCGAAGAACGACGGGGCCATTCTGGGAGCGACCATCGTCGCTCGGCGCGCAGGCGAAACCATCATGGAACTCGTCGCCGCAATGCATCAGGACATAAAGATCGACAAACTGGCGGGTATCATTCATCCCTATCCCACCTATTCGACGACGATTCAGTTCATCGCGACGGAGATGGCGATGCGGCATGCCTTTGGGGGTCTTTCGGGAAAGCTCATCAGAATAGCTGCAAGGCTCGGTTGAGGATGCGAAGTGTAGTCGGCGCCCTGACGCCATTAGCCCTTTGAAGTCGGAGGTGTTTACCGCTGTGCCTGTCACGGGATCAGACTCAATCTCAGTCGACGATAACAAGTCGAGTCACTCGGTAGGACGATCTGTCAGCGCTTACCTTTGAGTTCCCGGTCGGCTATCGGAAACTGTGCCCGTGATACGGCGTTTCCGCCATCCGGCGTGAACTCCCGTAGATTCTGACAAGCGGGCAAGGAAACCGCTTGTGCATGAGTCGCAAGAAAGCCAAGCAGACGCCGATCATCGGAATCAAAGCGATCGTATCGATTCGCCATCGACGACTTCGTCGCGTGGTACTGCTCTGAACCCCGACTGGCGTTCAACAAAAGCGTTGTTCTCCGTTATCGGATTGAACTTGAGGCACGGCGATTGTCATCGTCTACGATCAATCTGCGGCTTGCCGCCGTTCGGCGACTCGCGTACGAAGCGGCCGACACGGGCCTGCTGAGTCCGGAGATGGCAGCGGGCATTCGGCGAGTCAAAGGTGCAAAGCGAATCGGCGTGCGGTTGGGCAACTGGCTCAGTGCCGATCAAGTGAAGTTGCTGATGTGCGCGCCGAATGCCGATCATTCTCGACCTCTAAGGCAAAGGCGGTCACATCCGGAGCGTTCCCGTTCCCGGCTGGGTCAAGAAGGTCGTCGATTGCTGGACCGCGGCGGCAAAGGTTAACGACGGCCGGCTCTTCAGGTGCGTAAACCGGACGGGCGCAGTCTGGGGCGCGGGCATCACGGAGAAGGTGATCTGGTGTGTGATCAAGGAATTCGCCTCCAAGGCCAATCTTGGTAGCATTGCACCGCACGACCTTCGACGCTATGCGCCCGTTTGTGCCACGTCGCCGGTGGCGAGCTGGAGCAGATCCAGTTCCTGCTCGGACACGTGAGTGTTCAAACGTCCGAGCGGTACCTCGGCTGCAAACAGAAGCTTCGGGTTGCGGTAAATGATCACATCGGCATCGAACCCGAAGATTGAGGCTGGCCGGTGCACACGACCCCCGACATGACGGGAACGGGACTTTCGAGGAAGTAGCCGCGGAAGCTTATCTACTGGGGGTTCCTAAACACTGCGGCGTCAGGCAGGAGTGAAGGTACAGACGATCCCACCAACTCCGCTACATCAGCTTCCGGATGGCGCGTGACCCAGGAGCAATCCGGACAGAACATATATACGAGATGGCGACAACACGCGGGTTGCTTGTGAATTCCTAAGCATGCCAGAAGCTGCGTGCATTCAGAAGTGAAGTCAGTCGATCTTGTCCAGACCCTCGGTCAGCTCGATTGAGACTCCCCAAGGGTCGACGATCGTCGCAGTGGCGATGTTGTTCATGGCTGCGTCTCTTCTCTTGTAAGGCCGAACGGCGTGGATGCCCTTCGCATCGAGCGCCTTGCAGAACGCGTCCAGGTTCTTCACTTCGAATCCCACGTGATCTACAACGCGGCCGGCTGTGGGGACGTGAGTGATGGACTGGTCGCCTTCCCACCGGAAGAAGTTGAGGCTGTATCCGACGCCCGGCAGGTCGGCGCCGATGAAGAAGTCGGTTTGTCCCGGACGCAAAGTCGCATTGAACGCCTTCATGTACCACTGCTGCATCTCGATGTACTGCTTGTTGATGAAGTGGATATGATGCGCCACGATAGGCGCTGCGTCTTTTTGATCGCTGGTAACGAGCTCGATTTTCACCCCGTCAGGGCCGAGAAAATACGCGAAGCGTCCATACTCTGCCGACGTGCCCGATGCGGCTGGTGGTGGCTCACCCGGCTTCGGCTCCCGCCCGGTGGTTTCCCGATATCCCGCGGCTGCCAGCTTAGTCGCCATTGCCGGCACGTTTGGCACTGCGAAGCCGATGTGATCGAAGGCGGTGCCGCGGGTCGGGCCGGCCGGCTTCTGCACGCGCAGAAAGATGAACGCGTCGGGAAACTCAATTACATCGATGCCGCCGAACTTCATTGCTCTGCCGCCAAGCGTGTCGGCCCAAAACTTCTTGTGGGCTTCGATGCTCGTGACGTTGAGGTGATAGTGGCCGATGCGGATCGGTGCGTCCGCATGACTGACGAGTTGTGCGAAAGCAGGCGGCGCTGCGCATGAAAGCAGTGCCGATAGAGCGAGAATAGCTGTTCTCATTTGTACCTACTTGATGTCGGCGAGTCCTTCCGTCATTTCGATATTCGTTCCCCAGGGATCTTTGATGAACGCGATCGCGATGCCAAGCTGGGGCACCTTGGTGTAGGGACGATCCAGTTTGATGCCCTGGGCTTCGAGCTTCTTCGTGAACGCCTCGAGGTTTTTGATCTCGAAGCCGATGTGATCGATCGCTCGGCCGGTCGTACCGACGGTCGGCGTCGGCGAGGGCGTGAAGTTCAGGAACACGCCGGGCAGTTGATCCTGCACGAAAGCGGACCCCGGATTGGCCGGAAGCATCGTCGCGCCGAATGTCTTTGCGTACCACGCCTGCATCTCGGTGTTCATCTGCCCGAAGAAGTGGATGTGATGAAGCTGAATCGGGGCCTTCTGCGATTTGATTTCGACGAGCTCTACTTTGACATCCTCCGGACCGAGCGCAAACGCGATGTTCGTCGTCGGACTGGCGGCCGCGATGTCGTCCGTCACCTTCACGTTCGCAGCGACCGAATCGGCGGTGATCATTTTGAAGCCGTTCGCCTTGATCTTCGCTACGAGCGGCCTGAGATCGGGAACGGAAAAGCCGATGTGGTTAACCGTCGTGCCGATCGAGCCGCCCGTAGGCGCCTGCATCGGACGGAAAAAGATCAGGACATTCGGGAACTTGATGATCTCCTGCTGCCGGTCACCGGAACCGATCTTGGCCACGCTGCCGCCGAGCGTGTCGGCATAGAACTTCTTCTGTGCGTCCATGTTCGTGGTGTTCAGATGGTGGTGCCCGTACACGACCGGACCTTCTCCGGCAACCAGAATCTGCGCACTGACAACGGCCGGCAAGAACAGCAGGATGGTTAGCCCGGTTCCGGTCGATAAACGTCTCATGAACACCTCCCTGGCCGCCAAGTCTACACGATATCGCCTTTGTGCTTCACGCGGGCGGGCGTATCGGCCGTGTTCCAGCTTCCAGGTACGCCGTAAACCATTCAATAAAAGTCCGGCTTCCAAACAACGGCAATACCTTGCCAGCCGTGCCGTTGATCATAGTCGGCGCGTGCCGCGGCGAAAGTGAACAGGTTCACGGCAGCCGAGAGCCACCTGACTTCGGCGCCGTCGCTCTACTTGAGCAGATACATAATAGTCGTTTCGAGTTTCGACGGATCGTCCGACCAGTCGCCATAGATCTCCCACGACTTCCCGGCCAAGGCCCGGTTGTTCGCCTCGCGCCATGCATGAATCGCATCGTGGGTTTCCTTCATCCGGTCGTAGGCGCCCAGTTGCACCGCCACCGCCGCCATGGCCGCCGGAGTCTCGGTGGCGTAAACCTCGCCGGCGGATTCAAACGCGCGCGAGACCTCAACGCCGAAGTCCGCGTCCATCGGCTGGTCCCGGCGCGCGGGGTGGTGACATAGAAACACGTTGTGCCCATCGGTGCGCAGGCCCGGTTGGGTCCGCAGGAACTCCAACACTCTGGGCGGCAATTTGCCACCTGGCCCAGAAGACGCACGCGCGTTCGTCGCGGCAATTTGCCGCCCGCCTTGCGGTAGAAATTTGATCAAGTAGCAACGAATTTTCGTCGATATGAAGCCGGAGGTTAAAATGGTCAGCCCAGTCACTTCAAGCAATATCACCGCTTCTGACGCAGCTCAGGCACGCAGCGCGGCGCCTGCTGCAAAACCGCCTGCTAATCCGCCGCAGGATACAGTGCAGTTGAGTCACGCGTCTTCTGCCGGCGACGTCGATCACGACGGCGATTCT
>Ga0182024_10004676_pt1 | contig 31281 bp, 27 predicted proteins | sample P32metaG_FD_120480 | JGI IMG/M metagenome (GOLD analysis project Ga0182024, IMG submission 120480) | Permafrost microbial communities from Stordalen Mire, Sweden - P3-2 metaG (Illumina Assembly) | ecosystem: Environmental > Terrestrial > Soil > Wetlands > Permafrost | place: Sweden: Stordalen... | reverse complement strand
CTTTCGAACGTTGGCGCTGCGGCCGTAGTGGTAAGCGAGTTGGCTCAGATGATCGTCGATTGATTGAGCGAATGACGCTTCCATGGCGGAACCGACTCGTTCGTGCAGCAGCTTTCTGCGCTCAATCAGCACTGAGTTGTACGCGACATCGTGGGTGAGCGCGTGCTTGAAGGTGTACTCGACGTCGCCGACCGTGGGCTGCTCGTAGATGAACTCGGCCAGTTGAAGGCTGTTGAGCATCGAATCGATCTCGTCGTCGGGCTTCTTGGTGATCTCGCGTACCAGCGCGAGCGGAAAGTCTTTTCCGATCACGGCTAGGGTTTGCAACAGCTCCTTCTCAGCCGCGGGCACGCGGTCGATCCGCGCCGCCAGTATCCCCTGCACGGTGGGAGGAATCTTTAACTCATTGAGCGACTTGGTGACCTTGATCGCCGCCCCGTCGCGTACCAGTGCACCCTCATCGAGCAACACCTGTACCGTCTCTTCCATGAAGAACGGGTTGCCCTCGGTTCTCACGATGATGAGACGCTTGAGTGGAATCAGGTCCTTGCCATCGCCGAGCAGCGCTGCGAGCATTTCCTCCGCACGGTCCTTACCGAGCGGGTCCAGCCGAAGCTGGGTATAGTAGGTCTTGCTGCCCCACTGATGCTGGTACTCGGGACGATAGTTGACCAGGAGCAAGATCTTCGCGGTCCCAATCGAGTCGGCGAGTAGATTCAGAAACGCCTGCGTCTCCTCATCGATCCAGTGCAGGTCCTCGAACATCAGCATCAGCGGTTGATTCAATGACTCGCGCAGCAGGACCCGCTTGATCGCGTCGAGCGTGCGGCGCTTGCGGATCTGGGCATCCATGCCCGCGAGCGGATCGTCCTCGTCCGCGATGCCTAGCAGCGCAAGCACGTATGGGAGCGTGTCCCCCAACGCACGGTCGAGTGTCAGGACATTGCCGGTGACCTTCGCCCGACGCGCGCGTTGATCATCTTCGCCCAGGATTTTGAAATAGTTGTACAGCAGGTCGATGACCGCAAAGTAAGCGGATGCCTTCCCGTGCGACACGGAGAAACTCTCCAGCACCATCCAGCCTGACTGGTTCCTGGCTTTGAACTCGTAAAAGAGGCGCGACTTCCCAACCCCCGGATCGGCCACCGCGGCCACGATCTGCCCGTGCCCCTGCCTGGCGAGCTCGGCCGCATGACTGAGCGCATCCATCTGCCGCTCGCGCCCGACAAACTTTGTGTACCCTCGGCTGGCTGAGCGTTGAAGCCGCGTGCGCAGCGGGCCGAGACCGGTGACTTCGTAAACGTTGACCGGCTCGCTGACGCCCTTGACCTTGGTCGGACCCAGCGGCTTGACCTCGAAGTATCCTTCGACGAACTTGCGCGTCTGCTCACTGATCGCGATCGAGCCGGTCGGAGCGAGCGCCTGCATCCTGGATGCGAGATTGTTCGTGTGGCCGATCGGCGTGTACTCGGTATGTCCTTCGCCGGTCGTGATCGAACGAACGACGACCTCGCCAGTGTTCACCCCGACGCGCGCCTCGAGCGGCAAGTTTCCGGTCTCGCGCAATCTTGCCGAGTAGCGTTTCAGGTCTTCCTGCATTCGCAAGCCGGCGTACAGCGCGCGCTGCGGATGGTCCTCGTGCGCGACCGGCGCGCCGAACAGCGCGAAGATGCCGTCGCCGGTGCTCTGCACGATGTAGCCGTCGTACCGCCTCACCGCGTCGATCATCAGCTTCAATGCGGGATCGACGATGGCGCGCGCCTCCTCGGGATCGAGGTCCTGCTCCAGCTCGGTCGATCCTTTGATATCCGCGAACAGCGCCGTGACCGTCTTGCGCTCGCCCTCGAGATTCTCGGGTGAGCTACTCTCCGCCGCGACACGCACGTCGGAGGCCGACCCTCGGGGCGGTGAAGTTGACGGCGCGGTGTTAGGAGCTAGCGCGGTACCGCAGTCCTCGCAGAATGCCGATGAAGGTGCGTTTTCAGCGCCACACTTCGGGCATCGATTGGAAATTGGGCTGCCGCACACTGCGCAGAACTTCTTGCGGGTCTTGCTTTCGGTTCCGCACTTCGGGCAACGCATTGATCCGTACCGCCCCCTCAGGACAACGCGATCTTGTATCACCAGCGCCCGCTTGCGGACATCGCCGACTGTCCGCCCAGCAGGGGAAAATTTGAACTCGGAATTATTAGCCTTGGCTATCGGCCTCTACAATATGCGGGCCTCGGACCTCGACCGAAGGGGGACCGGAGATGTTCAAGCACAGCCGAATCACTGGCGAAGAATATCTCTGCAGCATTGCTGCTTTATCTTGGGACTGAATAATGCGCCAATGTTGGGCACAATTCTGCCCCTCGATTGCCAAAAGGGTACCGGGGGTTCGAATCCACCCCTCTCCGCCACACAGTTTGGCATATTTCCCTATATTATGGAGAAGCGACGAAATCGGCGCCTGGGGCGCGAATAACGCGCGGCCGTGGAAGCGGAGACTGCCCACGGCCCCGCAAAATGCCGATTTGCCACGATTTGTCTCTGTAGCGAAGGGATTCGGTGCCACGAGGAAAGTGCGGTCGAGCAGATTAATCGCGTCGAATTGCCTTAGTCCGAAAGGAGCTTCTGCTGCGCATGCCATTCAATTGGGAAAGTAGCGTGATCCTTCAAGCGCTCAGCAGAAAGGCCGACGGATTGTCGCCCCGCGCAGATCGATTCAACTATCGCCGGCGCCAGAAGTCCGAGAGGGACCACATGGCGTACGTAGCTATCACTCAGGCCTTCCCTGACCGCGATCTGTTTGGTTGAAACGGCTCTTCCGGACGCCAGCTCACCAAACCATTGGTAGCCTCGAACCAATGCTCGAAGCTGAGCAGGGTCCCTCCGGGAGGCTGTGACTGCCTCTCCCGGGATCACCATGCGGGTCTCGACGCCACGACGTCGCAGGTGCATAGGGACCAATCGGGACATTCGGAGGTTTGCTCCTGAATGCGGAAACTGATCAGGCCGAAGCATCGAGCCAAGGTTCAGGGTGATCTGCATGCCATTCCGCTTTAGATCAACCCGCTCGATTGTTATTGTTTCGGACCCTTCGATCGTCCCGAGCTGTCGGAAGGATCTTACTTTGCTGTCGATCGCCTCGACCGCCTGCTTCAACTCCGCTGCAGAAAGGCAAAGAGTTTTGAGAGTGAAGGCCAGCGCGCCGCGATCCGAGAGCATCTCTAGCGCGGCGGCAGTCACGGCTTCTTCGGTTCGTTGGGCTGGTAGGCGCCACCCGCGGTCTTCTGGCGTTTTGGATCCTCTGACGAGCCGCTTCGAGACGAAGTAGCGGTAACGGCGCTCTCCTTTTTTTGCCCAGCAGGAATAGAGCGGCTCGCCGTTCTCATCGAACAGTCTGCCCATTAGCAGACCGGTGGTTCTGTTGATTGTCCCTCCTCGCGGATGAGCAGCTTTTTTATTGAGCATTTCCTGGACCCGCTCCCATATGGCTCGCTCGATTATCGGTTCGTGCAGACCCGGATAGGTCACTTTCTTGTGTTGGATCTCGCCCACGTAAATCGGGTTCGCCAGCAGGTGATAAAGCGCACCTCGTCGGAAACGGAATCCTCCGTGCTGTACAGCTCCCTTAGAAACCCATTGCTTCGAGACAATCGACCTGCGGTCTAGTTCATCGCTGACCCGACGGAGAGTCTTAAGCTCAACGTACAACTGGAATATCAATCGCACTGTCTCTGCTTCCGTCGCGTTTACCACCAGACGATGATCGCTCAGGGCGTAGCCAAGTGGCACAGTGCCTCCCATCCACATTCCTTTCTGCTTGGAAGCCGCAATCTTGTCGCGGATGCGTTCACCGGTTACTTCGCGTTCGAACTGTGCAAACGAAAGCAGCACGTTCAGGGTCAATCGACCCATCGACGTGGTGGTATCGAACTGCTGAGTGACTGCAACGAAGGAAACTCCCTCGGCATCGAAGATTTCTACTATCTTCGCGAAATCAGCTAAGGAGCGAGTCAGTCGGTCGACTTTGTAGACGACGACCACATCGATGCGTTTTTCTTTGACATGATCGAGTAACGCTTTGAGGGCAGGGCGATCCATCGTAGCGCCTGAAAACCCGCCATCGTCAAATGCGGTTTTGAGTGGTCGCCAGCCCTCACCGGCCTGACTCTTGATGTATGCTTCGCAGGCTTGACGCTGCGCATGCAGCGAATTGAAATTCTGCTCGAGGCCTTCCTCAGAAGATTTGCGCGTATAGATCGCACACCGTTTGGGAGCGCCGTCACTTTGAGCCATGACTCGCCTCCTGACCTCGCTTGCTGCGCAAGCCAAAGAACCGCGGACCGTTCCAATGCGCACCGGTGATCAACTTGGCAACCTCAGTCAGTGAGCGGTAGCGCTTTCGTTTGTAGAGCACGCCCCGATCGAGCACCCTGACCTCGTGCGCAGTGCCGTGCCAGTCGCGCACCAAAACTGTTCCCGCAGAGGCCGCTGTCGCCGGCTCGAATTTCAGCGGTTGTCCGTCTCGCGCGTCGTTGCCCAAGCGCACCAGGAGTCTGCGAGTGGATGGTTTGAGGCCCCCGCGAGCTTGCTCCTGGATCCGATACGCCACGGCACGGGTCAGCAGTTCGCAGCTGACGCGACGTGGCGGCTCGGAGCCGTAAAACGCTAGCCATTGTTGTTTCAGGACCTTGATTGGAGACGACTCCAGCGAAGCTAGTTTTCGCGAGATCGTCTCCGGTGATTTGGAAAGTCTCTGGTCTTGCATGCGTTGCCCTTCCTCCTTTGGGCAACACACACATTGCTCTTCGGGGGGCACGCAGCCAGTCATTCGACCGAGTATTCTTCTAAAAGAGAGACCATTTCTGCCGAGCTGATTCGCGGCGGAAGAGCCGAATCTAAGGCGAACAGATTCTCTGCAGCACAGATGCTTTTTTTCGAGGCGATCGAGCGCGGACCCAGACAGCGGCTCTAAAGGCAGCGATTCGCCCAAATCGGCCAATTCCTCTCTCGGCGCGATTTACCTAGGTCCGCGGAGCATCGCTTTAGATTCGCCCGTTTGCGGCGAAGTTCACTCGGCCTAACAGAACGGTCGCGCGCCAAGCGTCTGATTTCAAGCGGATAACTATTCAACTGCTCGGATGAGGGATTGATCGGCACGACGCTTATAATCAAATTGCTGCTCGTTTTGGCGTCGCCGTCAAACGACTAACGGTGAGGCAGGAAGGTCTCGCGGCTTTTGGAGAGTTTTTTGGCGCATCGCTGGAATCCTATTGAGGCCTCCTCGGGAGTAGCGACCCGCTCGAGAAGGGCGGCCGCATATACCGGTTTCATTGAGGGTCTTCGGCGTACGGTCCAGGAGTGCGACCTGATCAATATCGGTGAGCCTTTTCCTGTGAGCCTTTTGCCAATGAACTCGGCCGACTCGACTTCGCCGCTTAGCAGTTGGCGATTTAACGTTGTGAAGCGATCGAGATCCGCCTCGTGCACCAGGTCAGTCAGCAGAACCGTGCGCAGTTGTTTGGACGAGAACCCGAACAGTCGGCAGTATGCGTCGTTGAAGCTCACGAGGCGTCCGTTGGAATTCACTACCCCGAATGAGAGCGGCGCCAACTCGAAGAGGTTTTCCCAATGAGTACGATACGGAACTGCCTGGTCCTCGTAGAGGCGCGCGACTTCGGCCGAAGCATCACGCTTGTCTTCGATCGCGCGCGTGATGCTTTTTATGCGCGGAATCATCGTTTGCAATCCGTCTAAGGGCGCGATCATCTGGACTATGGTTTGGGTCAGACGAGCCAGATCGAACGGCATGTCCCCGGTGTTCATCGGCGATTGCGACGAGACGGTGTCGTGAGATTCAAGCCGAACTGCGTTCGAGTTTAGTCTCCATTCATCGATGCTCTCGATACTGAATCGCCAATCCCCTCCCACCTTGAACGAGGGAATTTGCGATTTCCGTACCAGGCGATAAATCGTGGTTTGGTTAACCCGCAGGTAGGCAGCTACTTCTTTTACGGTGAAGAGGCGCTTTTTCCGCTTTTCCATGGCCATCGACGATGCTGTCGCTGGGCATTTCAGGTATCAGGTCGTTCAGCTTTTAAGAGCAGCGCATGAAATCAGAACGCATTCGACCGCCACCTTAGCGGTCCCGAAAAGCTTGCAGGGAACATAAACAATTGGCGCTGATTGGGCAAATCCTTTTCATGCTGATTGCACGTCGCAGTGGCCAATTTGGGCGCCTTCGTTCTGCTACGACCGTCCTACTCATCCAAATTTCTCCTCATTGATGAAAAATAGTCGCGACAACCTTTCGCCACTGGACAAATTGTCAGACGCGCGCAACTCTGAGTCGTAGCTGAAGATAGGCGGGGACCAAATCAAGGATGCGAGCCGTAGCCAAACCTCTAGCTGAGCGCCGATCTACTTTTGACCGGCGGCGGTCCGCCTATCGAATGTCATCAGCGCCTGGCAGCGCTGCCACGCTCGATCCCAGGAGTATCGGTTCGGGACCGGCTGAGCTTGCACAACGTTGTTGGGAGTTGCTCACCGCCTGCGCTCCATCCCTCGAAATGGTCCTGGCAACCGACACAACTCTATTCATGCCTGATGAGAGAAGTATCTCTCACGACATACCTAGGAGCGAGTTCTTTCGCCACCTGCGAAGTACATTGCCACAGGGCAGCACTTGCTGACCGGTACAATTCGCGCGCGCCAAGTTCCCCCGCGCCTCACAGACGAGCTCGAACGGGGAGTAGTCGACAAGGTGGTATTCGCTCCGAAAAAACTGAAGCCGCGATCACGTCAAGAGGAACGAAACGCCGCGGACAGTCCCGCAAAGAGCAAACGTCCGAATGACGAGTTGGCATATTTCGAGATCGATCGATTCACCATAGTCCGTCAGCTTCAGAACCTTCGGCGCGCAATGGAAAAAGGTGCCGAGGATATGGAGATGGTGGCAGCCGAAAGAGTGTTCGTAAAATCTCTTTCGGGCGCGCTCGAACGTCGAGCGCGCCAGTTGCATCGGGCCGCGAAAGACCTGAACTCTCTTTTACGTTCAGTTGCGCGCGCTAATATCCCCAGGTGAGGGGACGCCACTTCGCGCACGCAGGCTTGGTGCTGAGCGTGGAATGCGTTGCCTTCCTCCTTTCGGGCAACACACACATGGCTCTTCGCGGGGCAGGCAGCCAGTCATTGAGCGAGAAATCTGGGAAGAAAGAGAGACCAATCTTGGCGCGCCGAGCATGGAATCCAATCGATGACTGGAGCGGGGGCCGCATGATGAGCCGAATCTAAGGCGAACAGATTCTCTCCAGCACGGATGCTTTCTTTCGAAGCGAATAGTGCGCCAAGATTGGAGCAAATTCAGCCGCCAGAATCTCTCGGGGTACCGGGGGTTCGAATCCACCCCTCTCCGCCACCGAGTCCTTATCTCTCGGTATTTTCCGCTCGAATCGTCGAATAGGCCGCACTAGCGGCTTCATTTGCACTTTCTTCTACTCAAGGGGACCGGAGAAGCTCAGATTCTGCCGGCAGCAGCTGGTCCACGCTCGATTCTCTCTGTCGAGACCAGAGCCGGTGCCCCACACGGCGAATCAGGCGCCACCATCCGCGCTTCATGCGACCGAATCGATTTGCCAGGAGCTCGCTGCGCGAGACGCGAGTCTCGCAAGTTGGGTGCCGGACAGAAAATCCGACGAACTGTAGGATTCGCGTCATCTTTGCGCCTTCCGAAAGGGTGCTATGTGCAGATTTGGCACGCACACTTTATGAACGGAGTGTTTCAACGAAATGCGACCTTCGACCGTCGCTGTGGCTCCGAGCGTAAAACATGACTGCCCTCATCCGATTTCCTCATTCCGTTCCGATACGCCATGCCGCATCCGGTTCTTGCTCGCATCGTAGTAGAACGCGGCGCACGTCTTAAAATCAAATTACTTTAAGACTAGGTTTGCTCTTGACTATGGAACACCGTCCGACGAATATGGCGAAACTCTTCAACTTGCTAATCCAACCCAAGAGGAGAAATTTTCACGCTTGAGACGAAAGTTGGGGTGAATGAAGGCTCTGAAAGTTCTGCATTGGAGAGCGGTTACTTTAGCGTGTGCGCTAACACTCGGATGCGCAGCCTGTGGTGGAAGTTCTTCCGGCGGTCCGCCAATCGGCGCAGAAGCCACGTTTAAGCCTGGGCCATGCCCGGCTGCTCAGGCAGAGCAGCTGGCGCAGCTCAACGCGAGTTGCGGAACTCTCGCGGCCCCGGAAAATCGCAGTAAGCGGAGCGAAGGCAATGTTCAATTGCCAGTCGCGATCATACCTTCCCAAAAACAGCCGCCTGATCCAGATCCGATCGTGTACATGGCCGGCGGACCAGGAGCTAACGCGATTGAGCAGGCGCCGATACTTGCCAGCCTAGGCCTCAACCAAAACCGCGATCTCATAATCATGAATCAGCGCGGAGTTGCCTACACACTCCCGGAGCTGACCTGTCCCGAGATCGACGAGTTCAACGCGGAGGCCGTTGGTCTGCGCTACGACGATCCTGCGACCGGCGTTCTCCACGTGGCGGCGACGAAGGCATGTCATGACCGCTTGGTTGGAAAGGGAATCGACCTCAGCGCCTTCAACACGAGCGAGAACTCTGCCGACTTCGCCGACCTGCGCAAGGCTCTCAAGATCAAGCAATGGAACATTTACGGATTGTCCTACGGTACCGATCTCGCGCTCTTCGAGATGCGCGATCATCCTCAGGGCATCCGTAGCGTGATCATAGATGCGATCGTACCGCCGAGCGCCGCAAGTTTGGGATGGACTTGGACCAACTACAACGAAGCTATCAACAATATATTTCGCGCCTGTGCCAATCAGCCCGCTTGCGCGAGCACGTATGGTGATCTGAGCCAGGTCGTCGCCTCGCAGGTCCAGCAACTGGAGGCCAACCCCGCAACGCTCACGGTCCATGAGGACTTCGGCGACGTGGACGTGGTGATCGATGGAGGAGCACTGATCAATTGGCTGGGGAGCTTCCCCGATCCCGCCGTCGAGATTCCCGATATCCCGTTGGCAATAAAGCAATTGGTGGACGGCACGCCAACCGAAATCGCCCAATCACGCGCTTTTGCCGCGAACCCCGCCGGATTCGGCGCTGTAGGCTACGGCCTCATGTATGGCGTGATCTGTAGCGAGTGGGTGCCCTTTGAACCGCAATCTCAAATTCTTACGCAAGGTCTTTTGGCTTTTCCAACCTATCCGCAATCGGTCCTGTCGCTGGCTCCCGGACTTCCTTTCATGAACGAAGATTGCGGAGTCTGGAACGTTCCGGCCGCGTCCGGATCTGTGCGCCAGGTCACGGTGAGCAGTATTCCGACCTTGGTCATGGCCAGTAGTTTCGATGGCAAGACGGCGCCGCAATGGGCGATCTACGTAGCCGGTACGCTTCAGAACTCAATTACGACAGTTTTTCCCGGCCTTGGGCACGGCGCCCTTTTCGCGGTCGGACTGCCGGACGACTCGCCCGCAAAACCATGTGCGCAGAGCGTGGTGGCGTCGTTTTTTGCCAACCCGGCGGCGCCGGACACCAGTTGCGTAGCATCGCTGGCCCCGTATCCGTTTAACACCGGCGCCACCCCATCGGGGCCGGATCATCTGGAGTCGGAACTGGAACAGAATGATCCGGGCTACTTTCACAATCCGTTCTAAGCGCGACGAATCCAAGGTGACAATCGAGATGAGTAGTTCCTGGCGAGTGGCGCTGACGATGCGCATCGTCCTGCTCGCAGCCATTCTTGCGTCGGTACTCGCGGCATGCGGACGATCTTCAGGTGGCAGTTCATTGCCGGGAGTCGCCTCCGCCAGATTGGAGCCCGGCCCCTGCCCCTCGCGCGTAGCTTCGTCTCCAGCCTTCGCCAATGCGAAATGCGGACAATTGATTGTGCCGGAGAATCGTCACAAGCCGAACGGAAAAACCATCAGCATTTCCGTCGCGGTCATACCTTCGATAACCCAGCCCCCACAGCACGAACCTCTTTTCTACATAACAGGCGGTCCCGGCGGCGACGCGATGGGAGACATAGAATTTCTTGTTCCAACCTTGAACCAGACCCAGGATCTCGTCGTCTCAGCCCAGCGCGGAACCTTGGACGCTACCCCGGCTCTCCTGTGCCCCGAAATCGACGCATTCAACGCCGAGGCGGTAAGCCTTCCCTACGATGCACCATCGACCGGGGTACTGCACGTCGCAGCAACCAAGGCATGTCACGATCGCTTGGTCTCCGAGGGCGTCGATCTCAGTGCCTACAACACGTTCGAGAACATCGAAGACTTCATGGATTTGCGCAGGCTTCTGAAGGTCCACAAGTGGAGCATCTTCGGAACTTCTTACGGCACCTACGTTGCGCTCACCCTGATGCGCATACATCCGGAGAATCTGGTGACGGTTACGATCGACTCTATCTCGCCCCCCAGCGTGTCAAGCCCAGGATGGACCTGGAGCAGCGCCGCCGAAGGCTTCAACAATCTGTTTGATGCCTGTGCCGCTCAGCCTTCCTGTGCCGCGAAGTATGGAGACGTAAGGAGCAAGTTCACCAGCCAGGTCCAGCAGCTCGAATCTAACCCGCTAACGACCACGAGCACGTACACGCCGGGTGGTCCCCCGGTCAAAGTCGTGCTCGACGGCGGTGCGCTCGTGAACTGGTTCGTGGCAGGCGGCCGCTCCCTGTTCGCGTCAGGACCTTCGGCAATCCAGGAGTTGGTCAACGGCAACCCCATTCAGATTGCCGCCAACCGCGCCGCAATCGCAAACCCGGCGACGGAAAGCACCCTGGGTTACGGCTTGACCTATGGGGTGTTTTGCAGCGAATGGATCCCGTTCGAGCCGCAATCAGATATATTGGCAAAGGGTCTGATCGCGTTCCCTGACTATCCGGACTCGGTTCTTTCGCAGGCGCCGCAACTGCCGTTCGTAACTGAAGACTGCGCGGTCTGGGACGTTCCCAAGGCGCCCGACTCCATCAGAGATGTCACCATAAGTAGCATCCCGACGCTGGTGATAGCCGGCACTTTCGACGCCAAGACCTCGCCGATGTGGGCGACATACGTTGCTAAAACTCTGTCCAACTCGACCACCATCATCATTCCGGGTATAGGCCATCTCGTCACGGCGCAGTCCACCTGCGCCCAGACCGTGTTCCAGTCTTTTCTCGACAATCCTCCCTCCCCGGATACGAGCTGCGTCGCCGGAGTAGCCATTCCGCCCTTCAACTAAAAGGGGGCGGGACGCGCTCACTGCCGCTGTCCGTGGATCGCGCGTTTGGGCGCGTCGACATCCGCTGATTCAACGGACTTCGAAACTGATCATGGAATACTATTGCGACGCTCGAAGAGAGCGAAACGGATCGAGTTCGGATTCATCCACATAACGCGAACGGGTCTTCAATCGTCGCTTCGGCTCCGAGCATAAAACTTGGCTACCCTCATCCGGTTTCCGCATTCAGTCCCGCTACACCATCGGCGCATACGGTTCTTACTCGTATCGTAGAAAAAAGCCGCGCATTTTGAATTGTCGCAACGTTTCAGACGGGAAAAATCTCCGCGGCAGAGCAGATCAGCGGCGGACTCGGCGAGCGGAACAAGAAGATGTCTCGGTTGATTCAGTTCAGATTCGAATCGCCGTTCGAACTTCCGCGGTGTCTTGATTACCTTCGTGACGCCCGAAGACTCGCCGATCAACGCATTGATCGCATCAATGCTGGCGCGCGGAATCGGCCGGCCTGCGACAATCGCCTCGACCATTCGGCGCATTAACGTACGCAGCGCAAGCGCATCCTTCCAAACGCACACGCCAGTTTTCTGCTGTCGTCCGCGGAGTCGCGGGGGATGCGACCGATCAGGCGAGCTTGGACAAAGCGATGGCCGGGCAGGACGCCGTGATCGACACGATCGGTGGGAAGACGCCCTACCGCACGTTGCTGTCAATGAGTGTGCATTTGGCGGTTTCGCTCTAATTCCCGCAGAAGCTCAGATTCAGCCGTCTGCTGCTCATTTTGGCTCGATTCTCTCTGTGGAGAACCGAGCCGGTGCCCCTTCGCACCATCGTCTGCCAAAAGTAGTGGATTCCGACCTGGGGTGCTATTAGGGCGATCCTTTGAAGAGCGGCGTTAATGGAATTTTTAATCCGGCGTACAATGTGCGGCGCGGGCCATACGACGGCGAAAAGACCCCGATCCCGGTACCGTTGCGAATCTGATACGTATGGTCGAAGACGTTAATCATGCTGACTCGGCCCTCGACTTTGCCGATTCCCGGCATTCGGAAGCCCCGCACGATTCCCGCATTGAACTGCAATATCGGCGGCAGCTCGCCGCTGTTCGCGAAACCGCGCCGATAGCCGCTGCCCCAGATACCGTCTGCCGTTAGCAGAAAACCCAGTAGCTCGTACGACGCGCCGCCCGATCCCGAGAACATCTGATCGTCGTCGAGCGTGACCCAATGATTGGAGATGTAACTGATTTCTGCGGCGCTATCCGCGAGGAACGCGCCCGCGCTGATATGTTGTGCCTGCAGCACCGCGTAGGAAAAATTCAAGTACGCCGACAACCCATTGCGTTCAAATGTCAGGCTGAAATCCGATCCCCACGCACGGCTCTCGCGATAGTTCAGCGGCGCGGTCACTACGCTGCCCGCGAGTTGCGCGAGGTCGAGCTGGTTGTGCCCGATCTTGTAGAACCCGTCGACGCCGGCGTGAACGCCCTCCAGGACGCGCTGTCGAACCCCGACATCGAAGTAGTCGTCGCGCTCCGCCTCAATCCTGTCATTGCCGCTGTTGACCGGCGCTGCGTTGGTGGTATGCGCAAACGCTTGCACGGTTTTCAGCGCGACCTGATCGAACGGAGGAACCTTAAAGTAGCGCGCATAACCAGCATGAAGAGTCGTGCGATGCGTCAGCGCGTATTCAACCGCGAATCGCGGACTCCACTGATTCTGCGTCACGAACGCGCTCATCAAGTCCCATCGCAAACCGAGATTAATCGTCAGCTTGTTCGTCGGATGCCATTCGTGCTGCCCGTAAAATCCGAGCAGCCACGCGATCTGATTGTTGATATCGACAATCGATATGGGCTTGGTGCCGGGCACTCCCCCCGTTACCGGAAACGTCCTGGCATGATCGTCAAGTTCGATTGCCTCGCCGCTCATGTAGAATCCCGCGCGCAAGGTGTGCTGCGAACCGAGCTTGTAGCTGGTGTCTTCCTGCATGCCATTGATAAACCCGGTGTGCAGAATTTTCGCAGCCACGCCGTTGTATATGAGATCGCCGATTGGGTCCGGACTGTATTTCAGCTCGTAGTATCTGCTGAACACCGCCAGCTGGTAGTTGAGATGCTCTCCGATTGCGCCCTGCAACGACAGGATGCCGTAGTAATTTTGCTCTAACTCGTTTTCTTTGACCTCTGATGACGGATAAGTCGGCACGCCCGCCAGGATAAAATGCTGGGGCAGTCCCGGCTCCGGCGGAATCTCGAAAGAGTTCACCGCCACACCCGTCATCAACGAGAGCCGCGTATCGGGATTGACCAGATACGACAAATACCCGAACCCTTGGCCCTGATCCGCATAGTCGTGATTTGGATCGGGGCTGTCAGTCGGCGCCTGGAGCCCGAGGCTGGTGTGCTCGTAGTAGCCGCTCAAGTAGTAGCTGAACTGCCCCTTGCATCCGCCGATCTCGAAACTCGGCTGGACGGTCTCGCGCTGACCGCCATAGATTTCGACGTTGTCGTTATCGGGTCCGCCGTCAGTGCATCCATCCTTGGTGTGGATGTCGATAATTCCTTCGTTTCGATAGCCGATCTCCGCCGGCAGCACTCCGGTAAGCAGTGTGATGCTATGCACAAAGCGGGGGCTGAAAATCTCGCCAAAGCTCGTCACCGCCTCCGGCATGAAGATGTCGTTAATCCGGTATTGGATACCGCCGCCGTTTTCCCCGTGGACGTGAATCTGATCCTGCCCCTGCCCATACGAATCCTGGCTCACTCCCGGCGCTCGCTGCAGCACCTGCGCCAGGTTGGTGTTCTGCCCCTCTGGCAGCTTGTGAATCGCGTCCTGATCGAAACGATAGGCAGTCGTGCCAATCTCCGGCGACAAATCGTTGCGCGCTCGATCAAGTCTCTCCATCTGCAGCTTAAACGTCAGCGGCCGTTTCAATTCCATCGTTATGGTCAGCGGTTCACTTCGCGCTTCGGAACCCACCACGATCGTCTCGACAGTCCGTTTGAACCCTCGCTTGTTCACGCTAAGGGCGTGGGTCCCGAAGAGCACCGACTTGAACAGAAACGCTCCCGCAGCGTCCGTATGCGTGAGCGCAATCACGCGGCCGCCATCGTCCAGCCGCACCTCGGCGCCCGCGATCGGCCGGCCCAGCGCGTCCTTGATTGCGCCGCTCAAGCTGCGCGATACGGCGCTAACATCGCTTGCAGCACAAACCTTGGCAAAAAACAGGATTGAGAGCGCGACAGAAATCAGAGCGATCCAATCGTTCAACGCGCGTCCCTTGTAGTCAATCGATTGCATCGCTCCGACCGAACCGACCGTACAGATCGGTCGGAACCCAAGTCAAACTCCTTCCAAGAAAGCTAGGGAGAATAGCGTTGATGCGTCGGCTCGATCAGCGGATGGACTTCGAACAAGTCAAAGCCCTAGTTCTATGCCAGCCTCGAAGTTGAGTGGAGAAGCGGGAAAGCCGAAATTCTGCACACGTCCAATCGGCGCAACTTTCGATTCCCCGAAGTCGCCTGAGAGTTCGAAACGACTGCGCTCCGCCACCCAGTCCACGATTTCCGCGTTCCCAGCAGGAACCTCGAAAATAGTGCGCGTGCTCGCGCATTTTCTTCGACTTGAGGGCACCAGAGAGGATTAGATGCGGCCGCCGGCAGCCGACCTATGCTCGATTCTCTCTATTGAGAACCGAGCCGGTGCCCTTTCTCGAGCACCGACTCGAACGGACCCCGCCGCCTCCGCGATCGCTGAGAGACCGCGGAGGCAGGTCCTCGACCTCACCCCCCTCCGGTCGGATCCGTGGGAAGTGATCTGTCGAGAATCGAGCCGGTGGCCCCCTACGCACCGTCCGCTTGTAAAGCCCCGTTCGGCGCGGCTCGAGCGTGAGCGTCTGCAGCCGATTCCCACGCCCTGGAGAGGAGCGATCCGGGCGGCCCTGCTCGCCCACAGGCGGGCCGGCCGTGTCGCGCGATGGATATTCGGCCGAGCGGTTGCGAAAACGTCGTGTAGCTCGAGCTCGCAACTCACCTTTAATAAGAAGGCATCAGGAGTCTTCGCGCCTCAGTTTCCGCCTCTTGCAAACACGCGGTCGTTGAGTTGACGCAGTCGGCCGCGCTCGAGGATCGCTCGCAGGTCTAAGCCATTACTCGCCTCGAAGGCAGCGGCGAGCGGCTATTTCACGCCGAGCAGATCGATGTCGAACATCAGCGTGGCGCCCGGCGGGATGTCGCCGCCCGCGCCGCTCGCGCCATAGCCCAAGTCCGGCGGAATGATCAGCGTGCGCTTGCCGCCGACATGCATGGTGGCGACGCCTTCGTCCCAGCCCTTGATGACCTGGCCCTGGCCGAACGTGAAGGAAAACGGCTCTCTCCTGTCGAGCGAGCTGTCGAATTTTTTGTCCTTCTTGCCGTCGACGAACAGCCAGCCGGTGTAATTGACCGTCACGGTCTGGCCGGCGTGCGGCACGGGTCCAGTGCCCGGCTTGACGTCGATGATCCGCAGGCCGCTGGGCGTGGTGACCTCGCCGGCGGCCAGGACCGCCAGGGGCGCTGCGGCGAGCGCTAGGAGGATTGCAAACACGAAGAGACGCGGGTGGGACATGAGGCCTCGTGAACTGAATGATAGGAGACTCAATGGCCGGCAACCGCCGGCTCGATGACGCCAGACACTACCATTCATCGGGCTCGGCGCGCGAGAGGATGCCAGGCCTTGACCCGTGCGACCAGTTGCACCGGATTCACGAAGCGGACCTCGGCTGACGCTTACGTCCCGCAGGTTGGCGAAGTTTGTTCGACTTAAGGGCACCGGAGAAGCTGAGATTCGGTCGTGAGCTGCTGATTTGTGCTCGATTCTCTCCGTCCAGAACCGAGCCGGTGCCCTTCGCGCCTATGCCCAACTCGGACAGTGATCAAATCAGGCGATCACGATGATCAAATCAAGCGATCGGCTATCACAATTCCGCAACGCATTGGCTCGCCAAACCGTATTCCTGTTTCGTGACGTAGCGATAGCAATCGATAATACGATTCACGATGTTGAGCGCCTGTACGCGGCCCCTTAGTGAACACCCGTCACACTGCGCGCTCGCGGCAGAAGGAATCTAGATAATGGACAAGGTGTGGTCGATTAACGTGAAAGTTCCGCAAGGCTACCAATGGTGGCACGTAGCGTTTAAGAGTGCCGCTATCGAGAAGCTGCTCCACCGTGGCTTTTGCTTCGTAGGCAAGGAGCGGCGAGACTTCCAGCGATACGAAGCCTGCGGCAGCAACGCGACTGCGAGCGCTGGTGGAACGTGAAGACCGAAAATGCGCAGGACCAGGACTCCATCTGCCGACCGAGAAAGCGCACAGCCAATCACCCGGCGAGACCAAGCGCCCAGAATCACTGCCAGGTAGACAACGCCGGCCGCGACGCGAATGTACGTGATATCGCCGACCCAGAGCTGATTGAGGCCGGTTGGACGGAAGCCACGGGCAAGGTTGAGGAAAATCGGGCCGTTGTGGTCGCTGTCCGTAGTGCGCACGAACTTGCGCAACGGCCGCACTTGGAGACCATTTTGGCGCATCACCCGCCAGCTCCGTGCCGAAGGAATGGTGGTCAATCACAAAACGTAGCGAAGATCTCTCAGCGCTCGAGGTCCTTCCCGCCCAGTCCGAGATAGTCAAGGCCAGTTGTTGGGCCCTTCGAAATACTCCTCGCGTGGTGCGCGCTTCAGAGGTTGCGGCCTCCTGCGGCGTCAACGAAGCCGCGGATACCGATTCCGCCCTCGCAGATGATCACGCCACCAGTCGCGGTGGAGGAATTTTCCGCCGACGCCAGCAGCACGTACGATCCCGTGTAGTCACGCGGCTCGGCCAGTTTGCCGAGCGGCAGCCCGCGCTCGACCGCTGCCTTCAACGGCACCGACGCGATGGATCGATCAGCCATTTCGAGCGAGCGAGGACCGCGCAAGTCGGTCGGGATCGCGCCCGGCGCAACTCCGTTGACGCGGATTTTTGGCGCGAGTTCATACGCTAGCTGGCGAATCAGTCCGACCACCGAATGTTTCGAGGCCGTGTATAAAGGACCGCCTCCGCAAGGATAAAATCCCGCGTTCGACACCGTATAGATGATGCAACCGCGGGCCTTCGCGAGTTCGCGATAGGCCGCCTTCGCACCAAGCAGATAGCCTTTCACGTTCACGGCGAACAGTTCGTCGAACGCCTGACCGATCCTGTCTTCGGGCAGATCGACCAACGACATGTTGAAATCCCAGATTCCGGCGTTGCCCACGAAACAGTCGAGTCGGCCGAAGCGTCGGATTGTTTCCGCAACTGCGCGATGGTTGTCGGCGAGAACTGTCACGTCGCCAACCACTGCCTCGACACGATCTTCGAACTGCTTCGCTAGTTCGGCGCTCCGCTCCCGGGCGCGGTCGAGGATTGCGACGTTCGCGCCCTCATCGAGAAAGCGCTCTACGATGGCTCGGCCCAGCCCGGATGCGCCTCCCGTAACAAGTGCCACCTTGTTTTCCAACCAGCCCATATCAGAAAAAGTTGCTCAGGTTGCGCGACAGCAACACGGTTTGTTCGAGGAAAATCTTGCGGTCGACGATCTGGAAAGATCCTTCCACTCGGCGCAACACGTCGCGCCGTGAACCGATCCAGGAGGTCTCTTCAGAATTGAGCCGCGTGCGATAGAGGTGAAAGTTTGACTGCACTTCAAACGTGCTCCCGTCTTCCTTCAGAATTCGGACATTTGTAATCAAGTGGCGCGTGCGCGACGGGGGATCTTCAGCCCACGAGCGGCCCGATCCGAGCTTCTTGATCCGCCCGGCGAGCAGCGTCTTGGTGTCATCGAAGAACGCCATCTCGCCCGGCTTGGTAAATTCCTTTTCCATCTCGCGCTGCATACGGGTACGTCGGATCGGCATGAAGTAATGCGCGTCGTCAGCGAACAGCGCGAGCCACTCCTCGTAGCGATGCGAATCGAGCAGCGCGGCCTCGTCGTAGTAGAAGCGCTCGACCTCGTAATGCAGGACCATCGCCGCGATACGGTCCTCGCGCGGGACCGATTTCATCTCGTTGGACATCTGCATGGGCTCCCTCAAATGAAATCGCCTGGTGTGGTCACTCTCTTCAGCTCATCCCAGCTGAGCCCCTTCATCCACTGCGCCCACGAATGATACGTCCACAACTGGCCGTGCTCGCCAGTGAGACCTTCTATTCGCGAAAGGCCGCCTTCCTTGATGATCTTGCCGCGGCCGAGGCCCATGGTGAGTTGATGCTTCATCCGCCTGCTCGCGATGCCGCGCGTCTGCGCGGTCGCCTGCGCCCAATTCTCGCCGTCGTCCTGCTCGAGTACGCCGCCCGGCCCGAAGATGCGGCATGCGATCGTCACCATAAAGTCGCGTGTCTCGCGCGGCAGGTTGCGATCGACAAAGGTGAACCACCAGATCTCGGTATGACCGGGATCGCGCGGTATTCGCAGCGACAGTTGTACCGAAACTGCGATCCACGTCGTTGGAAAAATATTTGGATGCCCGGCGACCTCCACTCCCACCGGTCCGAGCGCCGCACGAGCTTGCGCGGTACTGCGCCAAGTTGTATCGAACGCGGAATTTCCCGAAGAAGACGCGGTGGGACCGCCGATGGCGTGTCCGTACTCACCGAGCACCACGACCTGATCGAACTTCGTTCCGCTGATGCCGGTCGCAGGCAGATCGAGGGCGGCGCCGCTATCCATGTTCACCTCGCTAAGATCGATCTTCTCACGCTCGGCAGCGCTTGCCGTGTCGGTGCCCATCACGCCCGGCTGAAATGCGGAGGCATGAGTGATCTGCGGGTGATACCAATCGAACAGATTGTCGACGGCGATTTTCCAGTTGCAGTCGATGATGAACTTCTGGATGCCGGGCACTACCACCATGTCACCGCGCGCAGCGATCTGATCGAGACCGAGCCGGCCGGTCGCGCCGAGGAATTCTTCCAGGGGCGGCGCGGAGGCGTCATGGGTGCCGAACACAAATCCCTTGTAACTGGCCACCTGCGCGACTTGCGCCAGCCCGTGCCGTGATTTGTCGAGCTGTCCGTCGTAGAAGGTTTTGAATCCTGGAACTCCATTAAGGCGGCCGTCGATCCCGTATGACCAGCCGTGGTAGGTGCACAGAAAATTCTTGGCATTGCCTTCCTCGGCGCGACAGACGGCATTGCCCCGGTGGGCACAGGTATTCAGCATCGCCTTTATCGAGCCGTCTCTCTGGCGGACAACGAGGACGTTGTCGCGTCCCATCACGGATTGGAAGAAATCACCTGGCTCGGGAATCTGCGACTCGTGACAGAGGAACAACCATGAGCGCGCGAAAATCCTCTGCATCTCGAGTTCAAAGATCTCCGGGTCGGTGTAAATGCGACGGTCAACTTCGCCTCGTTCGAGCGAAACCAGTTCATCTATCTCGGTATTCGCGAGAGCCATATGGAATCTCCCTTAGAAATGATCTCGCCCGTGCCTCTTTCCCGCGTATTCTGCGATTTGAGAAGCGCAATTGTCCATCGGTTTCTCATTGCTAAAAAGTCCGACTCCTATCTTGCCACCCTTCCCTACCGCTTCTAAAATGCCTCACCTACAAAGAACATCAGGGCGCCGCGGACTGTTCGGCCCTTAGGTCGGGTTCAATTTCCAGTACCGTTTGGTCAGGGCCGCACTCGGTGATCGCTGTCCATTTTCCAAATAGACGATATGGGCGGACCTTGAACCGATCGGCCATCTGACGCTGATTCAAATCATCATCCAGTCGCGATTGCTTTAGTTCTCTCGGCGCGGGAACTATTCGCGTTCCGTGCCTCGGGCCCCGCGTGGGGAGGATGACTCCGATTTTGGCTCGGGTCGTGTAGGCGGTTTGTCGACATGAGCTCGTTCGACCAGACGAAGTAGGCCGTTCAAATCTCTTGAGACAAGGTGCAACTTCCGGGCTTTCCTTATGAGCGTTCGAGAGAGCGATCTACCAAATACCCTCTCCGCAGCTACCATCTACATCTCCTGCGCACCCTCGTCGATTGCACGCCGGAGGCTTCGCAGTTGAGAGACTACGGTGGAACGGTCGATCTCGAAAATTTGAGCGGCATCTCCTTCTAACTGGCTCAATCGCGGATCAAAGGTTTTTGTGGGAACAGCGGTTTGCCGAACAGTCGGTTTTACCATTAGGAGGAAAGCACCGGCTATGCCATCGTCTTCAGAGGAATGAATGCTTGATGAATCTGTCGCGCGATATCTGTGGTGCAACGAAATTCCGTTGCAATAGCCTGGTCGCAACGACATTCCGTTGCGAAGGCGACCTATGCAAATGAAGCCGCTGGCGCGAGCTATTCAGCGATTCCAAGGGAGAATCCTAAGAGACCGGGACTCGACGGCGGATGGTTTCGAGCGGTCGCGACCTTGCTTGCAAACCCAGACTATGGGAGAGAAGAGCATCATTTAGCTGAATGCTAGACAGGTGGGATATGCGCTCCGGTCTGTTCAGCGTACCGACCCTAGAAGAGCAGATAGACTCGCTCCAACCGGGCGATCACGTGTGCGCGATCTGGTCCGGCGTGTCTCTGGCCCATTCCGTCGTTGTTCCCTTTGTGCGACGCTGCCTCGCCCGAAGAGAGATGTGCTTTTACGCAATCGGCGAACGCGCAGAGGAAGACGTGGTTGCCGAACTCACTCAAGCAGGAATCGACGTCGAACCGGCCCGTGAACAAGGCGCGCTGATGCTGCTTAGTGCTCGCGAATACATGCCGCTGGAAAAGTTCGACACGTCCGCCTTCCTCGCGGTGTTCAGGGCCAGGGCTCGACAGGCTTTGAAGGCCGGCTTTCCTCGCGCCGCTTTCCTGGTTGAGATGACCTGGGGGTGGAACTCGATCTTGCGCATGACGCTCTGATCAAATGGGAGGCGCGCCTGAACACCGAGTTCTTCCCAACGGAGCGCGCCATCGCCCTTTGCATTTACCAGCGACAGCGACTCTCCGCGGAATACCTTCAAGCCGCGCTCCGCAGCCATCCCCTGGCAATCGTCGATGACAAGCTTATTTCCGATCCCTACTACGAACCGCCGGAGCTAATCGCGCAGCCATCTGAAGCGGCCAGGGTCGACTGGATGATCACCCAGCTAGCTCGATGGGCCAAAGAGCGTGAGGAGCTTCGCCGCAGCCATGACCGCCTTCGCGCGCTGATCGAAAACGCGTCCGACGGCATCACTGTCCTGGACGCTGAAGGACGGATTTTGTACGAAGGGCCGTCGGCCGAGCGCAATGCTGGGTTACAAGCCGGAGGAGATGATGGGGCGCCATATCGGGGACTTTATCAGCCCGCAGGATATTGCTTCGCTTAACGATAAAATCCGCCGCGCGCTTGAAAATCCGGAAGAGGTGCAGACGCTGCGCGTGCGCGCTCGACGGCGCGACGGCTCAACCATCGACGTCGAGGCGGTTGGCAGGCGATTGCGGGACCCGAGCGATCCTCCATGCGTGGTCTTCAATTGGCGCGATATCAGCGAGCGGGTTCAGTTCTACGATAGGCTGCGCGAGCGCCTGGAGTCAGAGAACGCTTATTTGCAGGAGGAGGTCAGAGCGGCCTCAGGCGCCGGCACAATCCTCGGTCGAAGCGCCGGAGTGCACCGCGTACTCGAGCAGATCGAAATGGTCGCTCCGACCGATGCGACTGTACTTATCCTTGGCGAGACCGGGGTCGGAAAGGAACTGGTGGCTCGCGCCATCCACGAAAGGAGCCTGCGGCGTGACCGTCCGCTGGTCAAGATCAACTGCACCGCAATCCCCCTGGAGCTGTTCGAAAGTGAGTTTTTCGGTCATATCAAAGGGGCGTTCAGCGGGGCCTTGAGAGATCGAATTGGCCGATTTCAGCTGGCGGACGGCGGTACTCTTTTTCTTGATGAAATAGGCGAGCTGCCGCTTGCGATGCAGCCCAAGTTGCTTCGGGTGCTGCAGGACGGCGAATTTGAGCCGGTCGGCATAGACAGGACGCGGCGGGTCGACGTCCGTATCATTGCGGCGACTAATCGCGATCTCAAGAGCCTGGTCCACGCGCGACGGTTCCGGGAGGACCTCTACTATCGGCTGAGCGTTTTTCCGATCGAGGTGCCGCCGTTGCGCGAGCGCACGGACGACATTCCATCACTCGCCAAGCATTTTCTGGATGCGGCCTGCAAGCGGTTCAGTCGCGCGGGTCTGCACTTAACTGCGAGCCAGCTCCGGCAACTGCAGAATTACGATTGGCCCGGAAACGTCCGCGAGCTGCAGAACGTTCTCGAGCGGGCGGTGATCGGGTCTCGCCTGGGATCGCTCCGGCTGGAAATTCCAGGAAACACCGAGTCAAGGTCTTCCCGGCCGGCAACCATTCGGTCCTCATCACGCGAAGAAGCTGAAGTGATGTCGGATAAGGAGATGAACCGCCGAATGCGGGAAAACATAGTTGCCGCATTGAAACGCAGCGGTGGCAGAATCTATGGGCCCGGCGGGGCCGCTGAGCTGCTTGGGATTAGACCAAGTACTCTTACTACTCGCGTCAAGAAGCTCGGTCTTAAGCCCGATTGATTTGCGCTAACCCTGGCCGTTGGCCCAGCGCGTCGTGCCTGGCGCCCGCGCGCACGCCGCCGCATGCATTGTTGACTGCGCGCCTATAGGGGCAGACTCGAACTTTTGTTTTCGGGGGCGATTCTCGACTCGTTTACTATTCCTCCTCAGTCGGCAGGAATTGGTCGGGCACCGATAGCTCGAAAGGAAGCCGAAATGTTGGCGAATATATCTCCGCCGCGCTGGTGCTCAATTGAGACCTGAATACTGGGCCAAACTCGCGCAGAATTTCGCGTCGTGATGCCGGAAAGGGTCTCGGGGGTTCCAATGTCTGTCTCCCCGCCAAACAGTCCTCCGTTTTCGCGTTCTCTGCGGGAAGATCGACAATACCGCTCATGTTCGCGAACTTTGTTCAACCTGAGGGCACCGGAGAGGCTTAGATTCGGCCGTCAGCAGCTGACTAATGCTCGATTCTCTCTGTCGAGAGTCGAGCCGGTGCCCTTCACGCATCACCGGGAAAAGATAGTTCGCCGGGACATCGCCTTTCAAACGAGGTGCCGCACCGCCGCTGCCATACTTTCGAATTCACGCTATTCCAAACACTGTCCCGCCACTTGGCAGCCGGCGCGTCACCCGACTATGGATAAAAGACGCCCGCATCGAGCAGGCGAGATTCAACCAATGCGGAGAGCGATTGGGGAAACTTGAAGCGGCCGTCGTGAGAGATTTCGCGATGCTCATTGACTGACCGCCCAAATCTCGCGGTTTTTGGAGAGATGGTCATGACCGGCAATCGACCTCGACACGTGCTGGACGGCTACAAGGTCCTCGACTTCACGCAGATTGTGGCAGGACCCACCTGCACTCTGATGCTGGCCGAAATGGGCGCCGACGTGATCAAGGTCGAGATGGCGCCAACGGGCGATCCTTCGCGCGGGGCCCAAGTCCTAATCAACGGTCGCAGCGGCTATTTCGTGCAGCACAATCGCGGCAAGAAAGGGATTTGCGTCGATCTCAAGACGCCCGAAGGTCTTGCGATAATCATGGAGCTGATTCTCCAGACTGACGTGCTGGTCGAGAATTTCGCGCCAGGAGTGATCGGCAGACTCGGCCTCGACTACGACTCGGTGAAGATGTTGAATCCGAAAGTCGTAATGTGTTCGATTTCTGCATTCGGGCAGAACGGGCCTCTGGCCAACGAGCCGGGCTTTGATTACCTGGGCGCGGCGTATGCGGGAATTGTTTCGATGGGCGGCGAGCCCGAGGGCGCGCCGTACGTGATCATGACGGCTATCGGAGACGTGAGTACCGGGGCGCATGCGATGGGCGCGATCTGTGCCGCCTTGCTCTATCGCGAGCGAACCGGACGCGGGCAGTATCTGGATTTGTCGCTGCTCGATACCTATTTCCATTACCACGAGGCAGGAGTCGAGACGCTCAGTCTCAGTAAAGGTGCAATCAAGCCGACCCGTTCCGGCTTGCACTCCTGGTATGCGGTACCGGCCGGGATATTCAAGGCCAAAGATCGCTATATGATCATTATCGCGCCACTCGAACATCAGTTTGCGGGCCTGTGCCGCGCGATGAACCGCCCCGAACTCGCGGACGATCCACGCTTCAAGACGAACGCGGACCGACTGAAAAATCTGACGCAACTTGTCGGAACGATCGAAGGATGGCTGCAGTCGATGCCGAATGACGACGTTTCGATGGCGGCGATGAAGGAATATCGCGTGCCGCATGCGCCGGTTCTGTCGTTGGAAGAGGCTGTCAAGCATCCGCACCTCCGCGAGCGGGGAACGGTTCGCACGGTCCATGATCGCATCCTGGGAGACTTCGACGTTCCCGGTTTCGCGCTTCGCTTCTCGGAGTTTCCACAACGCCTCGAATTGGATGCTCCGCTGCTCGGCGAGCACAATGAGGAAGTTCTGACAAACTATTTGGGATACGCGCCGGCGCGGGTGAATGCGCTGCGCGAGAAGGGAGTTATTCGCAAAGGCCTGGCTTGAAACAGGAAAAAGGAATCGAGGATGAAATCATGAAAACAACTGATGAACTGGTAATCGAGCTTGCCGATCGAGAAGCGATTCGTGAACTGCCCGTGCGTTACTGCGATTGCGTCTGGCAAAACGATCTCAAGACTATGGTCGAGCTTTTCGTCGAGGACGGGATATTTGTGATCAAGGGACGCGAGCGAGAGGCGACGACCAAGGGCCGCGCCGAGCTTCGCAGGATGTACGAGCAGGCGCTCGGCGAGATGTCGCCGCGTCCTTACATCCACAACCATGTCGTAAATCTGCAGAGCGGGACCAAGGCGACTGGCAGATGCTACGTGGAACTGCGAAGCGCGGCGCGGGAGATGGAGTGGATTGGAACGGGCTTCTACGACGACGAGTATATGAAAGTCGGCGATCAGTGGAAGTTCGCCTCGCGACGCTTCACGAGTATTAGGCTTCCGACCCCGCCTGCTCAGAGCGGGCGCAAATCGTCATGCGTACGTTGATGGTCTCGGTGTTGAGATGGATGCCGATGCCGTCGCGCGCCATGGCTTCGGAAGCGACCGTAGCGCTTGCTCGTCGGCCGCCAACGGCGATACAAACGCCCGCGACGTTAGCTACCTAAAGGACGGTCAGCTCAGAGCGTGTGGTCGACAACCCGCGCATACCGACTCAGCGCGAGGGGGGCGGCACCGAAGAATGAAGACTATCCTACCCGGCGCGCTGCCATACCGCCGCGCGGAGTCAGAACCGCTAGCAGTACGGCTACGAATAGCAGGGCTGGTACGTCGCCGAGCAGATGCCCATGATTTTCGGGCGCCTCCAAGGATTGAACGGTCATGATCACGGCGTGGACGATGCTCGACCAGACTGTGAACCAGATGAGACTGAGATGTTCGAGCGGGTCGCGCGCCGCCATCAGGAGGAACACGCCGAGGGTAGCGTAAATCCCGACAATCATCAGCGGGTAGTCCGAGTGACCCGTATGCCATGTCCAGCCGGATGGCCAAATGATCATCAACGGGTAGATTCCGGCTAGGAAAATCACGCCGACCAGTATCAGGGCGATGCGCAAATACTTGAGACGGTCGCTGTCAGCCATTGCTTCCCCACACTGACCATTTTGTTGGATTCCTCAGTTTACAAGTGTCGCACCGAGCAGTCGCCCGACCATAGGCGATCCGTCACACCAGCAGCCATAGCGGGCTCCTTCGATGACTTTCCAAGCCATGGAATCAGCACGGTCAGGCCGACTCGGTGTTTTAGCCTGCTTTCTTCCTTAGCGATTCCAATGCAGAGGCTTTGACGCACGGCGAGCGGTGTTAGAGATCAGTTCTAAATAGGCTGTTCGGCATCCGAAAGGCAAGTCACCTGAAAATCCTCGTGCCCTTCGCCGCGCTCGCGGCCAGTCACCCTCGGCATGTGAGGCAGACATAGGCGCGGCTACGCGCACCATGATTTTGCGGGCATCGGTCGAGCAAGCGTGGTAGAGACCAACGATGCTCGAACCTGACTTCGATCCTGCCCCGACAGCTGTTCAGATCGGAAGACGCGGCTACTCTGTCAACGCCGATTGAATGTTGACCCACTTAGGCGGCAGGTCGCCGAAGTAAAACTGACCATCTCGCCGTTGTCCGATCAGGGGGGTGCGAGGGGGACCGTCCCTGTGCCTCCTCAAAACCTAATCCGTGCTGATCGATGGGTGGTTTCGACTAACCGCGGAAAGCATGCCTTCATGGCGATGCCCAGCAGATGAGCCCCTCTAGCATCTGAACAGGTTGTCGCTACCGACTACTCGGATGCGAAAGTTGTAGAGGAGGAACATAGAGGAGAGGCGCTAGCGAACCATCCACCCAGGCAGCGGGGCGTGGAGGCGGCCCGAGCCGCCTAGACATTCTCGCGTTGCCAGCCCTGTTACAAGACGGCGGATTTTGAAAGCCAACCACTGGCTAGGATTTGGACAGGTCGCTGTTGCGAAACGATAAACCGAAAGGCCTGAGGCAGACCGCAACCGGTCTTTCGCTAACCGGTTTAACGAATACAATAGCCCGGATGTAAAGGAGCGTCGTCCGCGGGCCGCCCCACAGCGTGCGTGGCAACGCGTCCGCATCGAGCTTTCGGACGACCGTGGCCTCACCCACCCCGCCGTGAATCGCGGCCCCGACGAGAGCGAGCGCTCCTGCTGCCACATATGCGCCGTTCATAGCACCTCCAGAACAAGGCTGTCGGTGAGTCTCGCACTATCAGGCCCCCGCACGGATCGCCGAGCGCCTCCCGGCACGAAAAAAGCTCGCGGTCGTTTGTCTCGGGATTAAAGTCGGATTGAAAGCACAGTGTGTCGCCGGGTGGCGCTAGCGGCGCGCAATTACTAAACAAATATCGTCGGCTTCGCTATTCCTCCCGAGAGCCGATGGCACGCTCGGCCATCCATGTCCTCCATTGGTGAAGCCATGCGTGCCTCCTTTCCCACGGGCACGGGCGCGGAGGCAACCGTGGTGACTCTAGGTGACCACGCGGAGGTATCGAAGTGAAACGGACCACAACTCTTGGCATTCTCGCAGCTCTTGCCGGATTGCTCTTTGTCCCGGCTTCCGCAATCCGCGCCCAGGACCTCGAGTCGGCCAACCCCTGGATCGAGAAATGGCAGGAGGATGCCGCCCAACCTGAATCGAAAAAGCAGATCCCGAATCTGTCGCCATATTACTCCGGCGACATCGAGTTCATCGACGAGCCGATCGGTGCCAACGTGAATGTCGAATGTCGACCAGGTCAAGGAAAAACTGAGCGGCACCTGGGAACTCGACCTAGTGGAGCAGGGATCGTTCACCGGAACTGTCGCAGCCAATGGCAAGGTCACGTTTGAGTTGACCTACGAGACTGGCGGGCCCCACTGCAAAATCAAGCTGACGGGTGTGCTGAGCGATGGCGTCGGAACCATGTCGGGAACGGCCAAAATGCACAATTGCGGAAAAGCCGGCAAGCATTTGGGGAAAGGCTCGTTCGAACTGCAAAACGGCTAACACTGTAGCTGGTCTCCGTGAAACCAACGCGTGCCTTTTTTCAACCTGTTCTGGCAGGCGCCGTGAAGGACGCAGAGGCAAAGCGTCTCAGTGAATTGTCATTCCCGGCGATCAGAAATCTCTAGGCCGCGGGAACGCTCACGCTCAATGACAATTTGGCAGTGCCACAATTTCGCGCAGCTTCGCTCTGTTCTTTCGGCTTCCCAGAGATCGTCAGCGCAGCGCGGCCGCCATGCGCTCGGGCCGCGAGGAGCGAGCCTGACGCTCGAGCGCGTCCAGCCGCTCGGCCATCGCGTCGATTTCGCTGTCCTTCTTCGGCAACGCCACGATCTGCCGCTGCATAGCTGCGATCTGTGCATCCTTTAGTGCGAGTTGGCGAGCCATCCTCTGATCCACGCGCCGCTCCTTCTGAACTTCGTTGAGCAGCATCGCCGGCAGCACCTGATACTCGACCGTCTCCGCGTTGCCGTCGGCATCATCGATCACCAGCTCGGGGTAAACCTTCTCGACTTCCTCGGCGATCAGTCCATACTGCTGAATGCCTGTCCCTTCTCAAAACCTAATCCGCGCGAACGAAGACGCGAAAGGTCGCCGAGAATGCTCGCGGGGTGGCTGATGAGTTCGAAACTGTCCCCGGTTCATCCCGCGTGATCCCGCTTTGTCCCGGCTGGTCCGGCCAAGACCGCCGTGATTGCGTTAAGCAGATACTCCCGGATCAGTTGATACGCTTGCGAGAGGAAATGTGCCTCGACCACGAACGTCATGCGATTGAGATCGAGCGCCTGCCGGTGCGGATTGATCTCGGCGGCGACGCGCCCGCGCTCATGCGCCCACCAAGGCGATGTCCCGGAACTTTTCCGCAAGTTTCTCGCCGGCCCGCACACTCGCAGCTGGGGCCCGCGCGAACGACCTGACATTATTGACAGAAAGATCGACAGCGCCGTCGAAGCGATGGAATCGATCTGTCGTCCGATCCTTTCGGATTTCACCTCGAGTTCTTCCAAGTAGTTGCCTGGCGCTTTTCCGCCCCTGCGGCAATAATCGTCGCCATGCTATACGAACCATCAGATGAAGAAAGCGGCTTGCCGAGCTCGCAGATTTGCACAAACGGCGAAGCGCCCGCGCCGCGAGCCTCGTCTCTTGGCAGAAAAACAAAATGAGCCCAGTTTGACGAATCCTAATCCTCACTGATCCACGACAATGTCGAACGAAAATCAGCACTGGATACCCAAATTCTTGGTGAGAATTTTTCGGATGCTGACGGACGTGTGTTCTGCTTGAACATCCAAACTGACGAAATCACGAAACCTGTCCCTACCAAAAACTCCGAAGGCGTCGAAAAGTCTGGTGATTTATTGTGGTCGGCGCCATAGTCTCTCCGACATGCACTCACTCTTCTCGGAATTCTTCTCATGGCTCGCCTCTCGGTTTCGCTGCCGCGTAGATTTGGAGCTCGAGGTCATAGCGCTTCGCCACCAACTTGCCGTTCTGCGCCGCCAGCGGCCCGGACGCACCCAGCTTTTCTCGATTGATCGCCTGATTTGGATCTGGCTCTACCGCCTGTGGCCGCGATTCTTGAAGGTGATCGTAGTGGTGAAGCCTGCCACCGTGATTCAATGGCATCGGCAAGGCTTTCGGCTCTATTGGCGCTGGCGGTCAAAGCCTGGACGGCCCTCAATCAATCGCGAGGTTCGTGATCTGATCCGGCAGATGTGCAACGCCAACCCGCTCTGGGGAGCGCCTCGCATCCATGGCGAGTTGCTCAAGCTCGGCATCGAGGTCAGTCAAGCCACTGTCGCTAAGTACATGATGCGAAGGTGCGGCAAGCCTTCGCCGACCTGGCGGAGCTTCTTGCGCAACGAAGCGATCGGCATCGCCGCGATCGACATGTTCGTCGTGCCGTCTGCGACCTTCCGGCTATTGTTCGTAATGCTCATCCTGACCTACGACCGCAGGAAGATTGTGCGCTTCGACGTAACGCAGCATCCGACCGCAGGCGGGTTGTCGCGCCAAGTGACCGAAGCGTTTCCGTGGGAAACGGCACCTCGCTTTCTGCTGCGCGACCGTGACGCCTCGTACGGCTCAATCTTCCGCAAACGGGTCGAGGCGATGGGCATCACTGAAGTCGTAACCGCGCCACGCTCACCATGGCAGAACGCCTACGTCGAGAGAGTCATCGGTTCGATCCGGCGGGAGTGTTTGGACGAAGTCGTCATCTTCAACGAGATCCATCTCCGCCGCGTTCTTTCATCATACGTTGATTATTACCACAGCACCCGGACGCATCTTTCACTCGACAAAGACTGTCCGCGCTCGCGACCGATCCAGCCGCCGCGGAACGGGCGAATCATCGCCGTTCCACAAGTCGGCGGGTTGCACCATCGCTACGAACGCCTCGCGGCGTGACGCGTCTCACAGATCGAGTTGATTTGGTCGCAGCGAATGCCGCGGTTTCATCCGCATTTCCTGCTTGAAGCCTGCCCATCGTATCAGGGCGGCAGTAGGGCGCGATTTCGATCGTAGCCGGTTTCCGTTCGATCGGTGCGAACGATATTTGACCGTCGGACTGATTCAAACTTTGGTTCAGATTCAATTTTCAGTAAGCACAACCGGCACGAGTACCTTTGCCCTCTGCAACAAAAATGGAGGCTTCGTGAATGCAACAGCAACCAACGGGAGCGTTGCGACAGGCTCTGACACTAACCCCCGATTTGCACCCCTAACGGAGGCACCGCGAGAGTTCGCAGCATTGGGGGCAACTGCGGATCGTGAATTAGGACACTCGCGATTTCAACTTAGGACATTCGACCAGGAATTAGGACAGCGCCCGCTTGTGGGCTGATACCTGATGATTCCAATCTGTCGGGTTGGCTGGCGTCAAGAATACTGTCCCGATCTGCCTCAATCCAAATGGTCCTTTGAGGGTAGTTTTCCGTCTGAGGAAGCGTGCGAAGGCGAACGCCGAGTGCGTTAAATCTCAAGACCCACCGCGGTGAGCACGATCCCAGATCTTTTCAGCGACATTGTTCCGCACTAGACTCTTGCGCGATAGCGACTCCCATAGCCGCCGGCACGCTCGCGAGAACGCCGAAGGCGAAATGACCCACACGATGGCCGGAGAGCAATACAAGAAATCGCTCAACGACAATCACGAGACCTACTTCAAAGGCGAGCGGGTGCCCGATCTCGTTAGGCATCCACTGATTGGCGAATGCGTCGGGGATCTCGGTTGACTATGCATACCTCTCCTCGGCAACTGCTCATCGGTTTGGACGCGATGGACTGGGAGCTGGTGCAGAGGTGGGCCGCTGCGAACAAGATGCCGACCTTCAGGCGCCTCATGCTGGAGGGCACGCAAGCCGAGTTGTCGACTGCCGACAGTCTGCCGGACGTTGTGTGGAATTGTCTTTGTTCGGGACTCAACCCGGCTCACCTGGCTCGCTACTTTTACGTGCAGCATGATCCCGG
>Ga0182024_10004675_pt1 | contig 31282 bp, 27 predicted proteins | sample P32metaG_FD_120480 | JGI IMG/M metagenome (GOLD analysis project Ga0182024, IMG submission 120480) | Permafrost microbial communities from Stordalen Mire, Sweden - P3-2 metaG (Illumina Assembly) | ecosystem: Environmental > Terrestrial > Soil > Wetlands > Permafrost | place: Sweden: Stordalen... | reverse complement strand
CGGCCCGAAACCATCATCTGCTCGCGCGGCACACCCAATGCCGCCAAAGCCCGCGCCACGTTGTTCGCGCGACGCTCCGACAGACGCTGGTTGTAGCCCGCCGAACCCGAGCGGTCGGTGTAGCCGGTCACCTGGATCTGCACCGGCGCGCCCGACCTGTAGGCGTCAGCCGCCTGCTGGATGATCGCATTGCCCTCGACGGTGATCGTGTCGCGATCCCAATCGAAGAACACGATGAATACCCTCGGTGCCGCCGGCGGCGGCATCGGTGCCGCCATCGGCGCCGGAGGCGGAGGCGGAGGCGCAAAGTGGAAGTTGAGCACCCCGCGCACGACATCGCCATTGAAGCTCTGACGGACCGACAGCGACGCCGGAACTCCTATCGGTGCGCCGGTAGCAATCACGGACCCTGTCGATGTCGTCGTCAGGCTGCCGAGATCGAAGTGGATATAGTCGACGCCGATGCCAATGGACGGCGTAATCCTGTATTCGAACCCGGCACCCGCGGCCCAGCCCGTCTTGGTATCCGACGCAGACAGGCTGCTGAAGGAGGTTGCCGGACCCGGGAACGGAAAGGTGAAGGTCTGCTGCGCCTTGACCTGTCCGAAAGCCAGACCGCCAGACCCGTAGATCAGCCACTGCGGAGCAGGGCTCCAGCCCAAGCGGGCGCGAACCGTCCCCAGCCAACTGAGTTTCGCACTCAACCCCTGCGTGGTGAGGACGAAGGCGCCCGTGGGAGTAATGACAGAGTTTGATGTTTTCGATACGCCAGACCCGTCGATCTCTGCCACCCCGCCCAGGACCAGGCTGCCGAACTGCCAGTCATAACCAAGCTGACCGCCCCCCAGAAACCCGGTGAGGTTTTGGTTCGGAAACTGAAAATTGCCGGCGGCGGCGAAAGGCCCGAAGCCGATTCCCCCGGTCGGATCGGTAAAGCTTACCCCCGGGTTGGTTTTGCCGCCGAAATCGAAGCCAAAATTCACGCCGCCATAGAGCCCGCTCCAGTAATACGCCGGCATCGGCTGCGGCGGCATTTGCGCCATCGCCGGAGCGACCGAGGCTGCCAAAAGCGACGTCGCCATCACGGCCTGTTTAACAGAAAACCGCATTACCCCCTCCGCGGACTAGCTATTCATTGTCTTGCATATCGTTATTCCCGTGAAAGATCAACTCAAGGAGCAATGCCAAGAGGGGTCCGGATAGCATTTGGTTAGGCGTTTGTGACAATTCGGCAACAGACCCACGCCGCACCAGATGCGCCAGTCCGAAGGTTGCGGGTTGCCCATTGATCGACGCGAAAGGCATCACCGCTTATTGGTCAACGAACACGAACGCTCGGTCCGGCGTCAGCGCGTAGATCATCGCCTCGCGACAATACTCGTCGACGCCGGCCGCGGCCTTCGCGGCGCGCGCCTCTTCATAACGTCGGGTAGGTCCCGAGATCCTCGTATTTGCCCCTGCCAACGAAGCGAACGACCCGGAAGCCGGTCGCCCGGGCGATCGCGGCGGCGGCGGCTTCGAGGCGGGCGGACTTGGAGGTGGTGGGCACCTCCGGGGATATCGCAATACGTGTGGGAAGTAAATTGGCTCAACTATGAAAAAAGACCCCGGCCTCCGATGAGGAAGCCGGGGTCCAGGAGGCGTTAGGGCGGCGTCATCTGATCGCTGCCGTTTCTGCCCTATCTGCTGCCGCGTAGACGAACCTCTCGCGGAAGTCGATCGAAACGTTCAGTCTGCCGTATGGGGTGAGCGCGGCACGCAGACCGCTGAGATCGGTCGTCTCATCGATCGTCGGGTGGGCTTTTACGAAGGCGACGAAACCGTCGAAGACCTCCTCGCGGACCTCGTCGTGCCACTCGCAGAAGGCCTCCTCGTAAGCCATCCAGTCTGCGGCGCTCTTCCCGAACCAGTTGAATCCATGTGACGGGACAGAGTAGCCATTGAGGTTGAGCTGCAACGCCTGCTGGCCATGGCTGATGAAACGGCGCCGAAGCTCGGTCATCAGCGCCGTAAGGCCGTCTTCTACAATGCCGAAATCGAAAAGGTAGGCCACGTAGCAGAGCGCGAGTTCATGCAGCAGATTACACGCCGCAACCCGCTCCCCAGAATACATCGCCGAGACACATGCCCGGTTGAAGGCCTCACGCTCGAGGATGCCCACGCGGTCGTCCTCCTTGGCCGCCTCGAGCAACCATTCGGGTCGCAGGGGCCGGATCGTGAAATCTACGCAGGCATTCGCCAGAATATTCATCCGTACCTCCATGTCAGACGCCCTCTAAAGGCAACTCCTCCAGAGCAACGCCACTACCCACGTAGCGCTAGTTACTGGACTCGCTAAAGAGATATCGAGATTGTGGTCGGTCGTATCTGTGACACGTCTTGTGACGATGGCTCCGTCTCCTGTCGTTTCTGTCCGTTACATTCGTTGACGGAGAGTTGCGACAGTATGCCACATCTTGGACACCGACCCCGGCCCCGGATAGGCGGCCCGGCCTGAAGGACGTGCATTTTCCGGGAAGCTGTTACCCCAGAGTGTTACCCCGAAGTTTCGGTCAGCACGAACACGGACCGTGACCTATTGAAACAATTGGTGCCCCGAGTCTGATTTGAACAGACGACCTACCGCTTACGAAGCGGTTGCTCTACCGCTGAGCTATCGGGGCGCCTAAGGCATCGTTCGGCTGAGCGGCAACGGCCGGCGCGCCGGACTATTTATCCGATTGTCCGGCCGCCGCCAAGCCATCGGGGATCGCCAGGAGCGGAGCGGCGGCGACCGGGGCCGGCGGCGCCAGCGTCGCGACCGCCGGCGAGCCGTCGCCGTGCGGCCGCCAGGCAAGCGTGTCGAAACCCCGGCAATGCCCGCAGAGCGGCTGCCAGTCGCGGCTCTCGCCGCCGCAGGAGGGGCAGACATAGGCCGGGTCGGCGGGCGCGGCCAGGGCGCGGTCGAACCAGTCGCGCGCCGCGCTCGATTGCGGGTGCTCGCTGCCTTCGAGCCGCGCCATCAAGAGGCACAAGCGGCGCGACGGCGGGGCGGGCTCGGCCGCGGTGATCGCCACGCCGAGATGGCGGCGCGCCTCGCCCCAGAGCTGCGCCGCCAGCGCCGCTTCGGCGATCGCGACATGGCTCTCACCGGCGTCGGGGTTCTGCGCGGCGAGCCGCTCGAACCAGGTGACGAGCTGCAGCGCCGGCGCGCCGCCGCCGAGCTCGGCCCAGAGTCGGGCCAGCTCGGGATGCGGCGCCGCATGCCATGCCTTCTCGATCGCCCGTCGCGCCGGCCGCGGACGGCCTCCCACGATCAGCAACCGCGCATGCCGGGTCGCCAGCGGTGCCAGTTCCGGCACCAGCGCCGCCGCCCTCGCCGCCAGCGACAGCGCGTGGCGCTCGTCGCCCACGGCCTCGGCGGCGAGGCTCAGCTCGTAGAGGATGATGCCGCGATGGTGCGCCGCGCGCGCTTCCGGCAGCAAGTGCCGCCGCACCCCGCCGTCGAGCGTCTCGCGCGCCGCCTCCCACAGCCCCGCCCGCGTCTCCAGCGCGAACAGCGTCTCGAAGACCCAGCCGGCGTTGGGACGCAACCCGCGGGCACGGCGGGCAAGCCGCAGCGCCTCCTCGGCGTCGCCGGCCTTGAGCGCTTGGCCGATCAACCCGCGCAGCCCGAGGAACTCGCCCTCCTCTTCGGCCAGCAGGTCGGTGTAGCGCCGCCGCGCCAGAGCCTCGTCGCCGGAAAGCTGGGCCGCCTGGGCGGCGACCAGCAGCGGCAGCGGCGCGCGGTCGAGCAGCGTCTCGGCGCGGCCGGCATAGCGCTGCGCGGCTGCTGCATCGCCGGCGGCGAGCGCGATCAGCCCGCGGGTCAGCGCGACCTCGCCGGCGCGGCGGCGGCGCTCGCGGCGATTGCGGCGAAACCGGCGCGGTATCCGCATCACCGACGCCAGCAACGCGAACAGCGCCCACAGGACGGCCGCCGCCGCCACCAGAGCGGCGGCGAGAACGCCGACCGAGGTGTCGATCTCCCAGCCCTGCCAGGTGACGTCGACCCTGCCGGGATAGTCGGCGACGGTCGCGGCGACGACGATCACCACGGCCAGCAAGGCGAGGACGATGATCCGGCGCATCAGTCTGATTTGGCGGGTGCCGGCGGCGCCCCGCCGAGCTCGGCCGTCACCAGGATCGTGACCTGGCGCAGCGTGGTCTCGACCAGGAGCCGCTGGCGCGCACTGTCGAGCCAGGGGCGGGCCGCCGCCAGATTGGCACCGCTAAGCCCCGACAGCGCGCCGATCGCGGCATCGAGGTTGCCGCCGGCGAGGTCGCGCTCGGCGGCGCTGACCGCAGCCTCGGCCGGGCTCTGTCCGGCGCCGTCGATCCGCCGGATCGTCACCAGCGAGCGCAGCCGGGCGACGACCTGCGAGCGCCATCCCGATTTCACCGGCGGCTGAGCAGCGGCGATCTGCGGCGCGAGCTGATGCAGGCGGGCGGTCAGCGCGGCGCGGCTGGCGACACCGGCGGCTGCCGGCCCGGCCAGGGGCGCCGCGGCCGCGGCGATGTCGGAATGGCCGCGCGACAGGGTGACTAGCGCCTGGTATTCGGCCGCGAACGGGCGGGCGATTTCGACCGCCTCCTCGATCTGCAGCAGCACCAGCACCAGCGCGGTGTCGTCGGCGGGCGCCGCACGCGCCGCCTTGTCGAGCGCGGCGAGCTTTTGCGACAGGTCGGCGACCGAGGCGGAGAGCGCGGCGATCTGTTGTTGCAGTGGGCCGAGGTCCGGCGGCGGCTTGGCGGCGAGCGCTGCGACCTGCTGGCCGAGCGCCTGCAAGGCCGCCGCATTCTGCGCGGCCTGAGCCTTCAGCGCGGCAATCGCCGGATCCGGCGTGGGCGGTGCCTGCGCGATTGACGGCGGCGGCGCGGGCTGAGGTTTCGGCGCAGCGGCGCCCCACGGCAATAGCTGCATCACCTGCGGCGCCCAGAACGGCATCGTGCCGATCGCGGCGACGATGAGGACAAGCACCGCCGCGGCCGCGACTGTGGCGCGCCCGGCCCGGCGCGGCGGCGGCGCTTCGCCCTCTTCCGGCGGTGCGGTTTCCGGCACCGGCGCGCTCATGCCGGTTGCCCGACCGGCTGCTCGAGGCAGGCGAGCAACGCCGACTGGGTCGGCGTCGCGGCGACGATGCGCTCGCGGAACGGCAGCTCGCCGAGCGCCGCATCCGCCGCCGCGCTGATCGAGATCGCCGCCGTCGCCGCGAGCCCGGCGCAAACCCCCGCTCCGTCGGCGAGACGGGCGAAGACCGCCGCCGTGCGCGGCGAAAAGAACAGCGCGAGATCGATGCGTCCGGCCGCGATCAGCTTCGCCGCCGCCGGGCTCAGCGCCGTCGCCGAGCGGGCCTCGTAGAGCACCGCGCGCTCGACCGCGAACCCGTCGGCGCCGAGCAGCGCGGCGAGATCGCCCGCGACATCGCTGCCGGCGATGTGAACCAGCCGTCCGCCGCCGCGGCGCAAGCGCCGCCGCACGAGCCGGGCCAGGCCGTCGACGTCGCCGCCGGCGCTTTCGACCCGGGAGAACCCGGCGTCGCGGGCGGCGCGCGCCGTCGCATCGCCCACCGCGAAGAGCGGCACGCCGCGCTCCGCGCTCGACCGCGCCAGCACCCGCACCCCGTTGGCGCTGGTGCAGAGCATCGCCTGAACCGCGGCCAGGCCGGGCAACGCGGCGCCGTTCTCGACGATCTCGATCAGCGGCTCGACGACCGCCTCGATCCCGCGCTCGCCGAGCAGCGCCGCCAGCGCCGCCGCCTCGGCGCGCGGCCGGGTGATCAACGCGCGCATCTGTGCCCGTCCAGGCTCGTCATGCGCCTTCATCGCCCAAGTTCGACTGGGACACAAGAACCGCCGGCAAAGTCTCCGTCCCACCGGCACGCAGGGCGAACGCACAAACCCCCGGGGGCGCGCGACGGAGACCCCCGCGTCCCTCGCCAAATTCGACGATTTGCCGATGGAGCAAGACGCGGCTACCTTCTACCGTTGCGTTCGAGCTCGATCGCTCCAACTGGATGTACCGAGACACAATGTCGTCTCTCCTTAAGACGCGCCGCGCCGCGCTGCGGCCGGCGACGGAAAAATCGCCTCGCGGAACCCTCTGCCGGATGGCGGTTTGCATCGCCGTTGCGCTGGGAATTGTTGTGCTGCCGGCGGCAAATGCCGCGGCGGCCGAGCATGCGAAGTTCACGGTCGGGGGCGAGGAGTTTCAGCTCTCCCTGCCTGACGGATTCTGCCTCCCGGTCGATGAGTTCGTCGAGTTCGCCCGCGTCGCGGAGCAGCTGGACCAGACCAATATGACCGACGCCACCTTCGTCAAATGCGGCGACATCGAGAAGCACTCGGAGCCGACCGGCTGGGGAATGATGAAGACGCCGCGCAGCTCGATCGGCAAGAAGGTCCCACCGCGCAGCGAGATCATCGCCTATTTCCAGAACAACATTAAAAATCCCGAGATCTTCCAGTCCCTGAACAATCCCGACAAGCTGACCAACAAGCGGTTCCAGGACGTGTTCGGCGTGGACGCCAATGTGAAATCGTCGCTGCAACCGCTCGCCGTCGACGACAAGGCGGGCTATATCGGCGGAACCGTCAGCGGTTCGGTAAAGGGGCACGAGATCATCGTGGCGGGTGCCGCGGCGGCCACGGTCGTCAGGGAGCGCATTTTCTTCTTCTACCTGTTCCGCCCGTACAAATCGCCGAAGGATATCGCCGACCTGATACCGTTGGTCAAAGCCGGGATGCTCCAGTTTATTGTGGAGAACGAGCACTGAAGCGCCCGATGGCCAGCACCCGGAACGACTGAAAATCCTGTCCGGCGGAACGATGCGCTTTCGGATCGACCAATTTGCAAAGGCAGGCCCCATGCCCCTGACCCGCGATCTCGGCGGTTTTGTCGCCGCTTTGTCCTTCGAGAAGTTGCCGTCCGAGGCGGTCGATGTCGCCCGGCTCGGCTTTATCGACACGATCGCGACGATGATCGCCGGCTCGCGCGACGAGGCGCCGCAGCTCTTGAAAAAGGCGCTGAACCCGCCGCCCGGCCCGGCGACGCTCTATTTCACCGGCGAGACCGCGCCCGCGCCCGAGGCGGCCTGGATCAACGGCACCGCCGCCCACGCGCTCGATTACGACGATGTCGCGGTGCGCGGCCATCCCTCGACCGTGCTGGTGCCGGCGATCCTTGCCGAAGGCGAGACCTTGGGATCGTCGGGCAGCGAGATGATCGCCGCCTATGTCGCCGGCTACGAAGCCTGGGCCGAGCTGTCGCGCCGCGACCCCGGCCACCACCACCGGAAAGGCTGGCACCCGACCGGCATCTTCGGCGCGATCGCCGCCGCGGCGGCATGCGCCCGGCTGCGCCGGCTCGACGCCGCCAAGACGGCGATCGCCCTGGCGCTTGCCGCCTCGCAGGCCGGCGGGCTGATGGCCAATTTCGGCACGATGACCAAGCCGTTCCACGCCGGCCGCGCAGCCCATGCCGGCCTCGTCTCGGCGCGGATGGCGGAAGCGGGCTTCACCGCCGCGATGGATGCGCTCGAGCACCCGCAGGGTTTTCTCTCGGCCGTCTCGCCCGAGGGCCAAGCCGACCGCGACAGCCCGGCGGCCTGCGGCAATCCCTGGCACATCGTCCAGAACCGGCTCAGCATCAAGAAATATCCCGCCTGCTACGCGGTGCACCGCTCGGTCGATGGGCTGCTCGATCTGCTCAAACAGCATCCGGTGCAGCCCGGGGAGATCGCCCGCATCACCGCCTCGATCAGCAAGACGCGGGCGATGATCCTGCGCAACCACAGCCCGCAGACCGGGCTCGAAGGCAAGTTCAGCATGGAGTTCGCGATGGCCGCGTCGGTCATTGCCCGGCGCGCCAGCCTCGCCGAGTTCACCGACGGGTTCGTCCGCCGTCCCGACGTTCAGGCGCTGATGCAGAAGGTCGATATCGAGACCAACGAGAATTACGACCCCGAGGTGTCGGGCGCCGCGGTCTTCGATCAGGTGCGGGTCGAGCTCACCAGCGGCGAGACTCTGGAAACCGCTCAGGTGAAGCGCGCTCGCGGCGCCGCCGAGCTTCCGCTCAGCGACGACGATCTGTTCGAGAAATTCGGCACCTGCCTCGAAGCCGGCCAGGCGCGGATCGCGCCGGAAGTGCTGTTCGGACGGCTGAAGAACCTCGAACGCCTGTCGGCGCGCGAGCTGACCGCGGCATAAAACAGCTGTCATTCCGGGGCGCGACACAGTCGCGAACCCGGAACCCATGCACATGGACCTCAACCGTTAGCACACCAATCGCCGGTGAAGTCCGTGTGCATGGGTTCCGGGTTCCCGCGCTCTGCGCGGTCCCCGGAATGACGTTGTATAAGGGGACGATGCATTTGCCCGATCCGCCGCTTCTCGTCATCTCGGACCGGTCGCAGGCATTGCGGCCGATCGGCCAGATGGCCGCAGCGGCGTTCGCCGGCGGCTGCCGTTGGTTCAGCCTGAGGGAAAAAGACCTCGACCGCGAGGAACGGCGCGCCCTGCTGGAGAACGTCATGGCATGGGCGCGGCCCTACAACGCGCTCGTCATGATCCATGACGACATCGACGCGGCGATCGCGACGGGGGCAGGCGGCGTGCATCTGCCGGCGAATGGCGACCCCCGGGCGGCACGGGCGAAGCTTCCCGGCAAGCTGATCGGGGCTTCGGCCCATTCGGCCGCCGAGGCCGCGTCGCTGATCGCCGCCGGCGCCGATTACGTCACGGTGAGCCCGGTCTTCATGACCGAGAGCAAGCCGGGCTACGGGCCTGCGCTCGGTCTCGACGGTCTCGCCAAGGCAGTCGCCACCGCGAACGGCCCGGTCGTCGCGCTCGCCGGCATCACCCCGGTCAACGCGGCCGCCTGTCTCAAGGCCGGCGCCGCCGGCATCGCGGTGATGGGCGAAGTCATGCGCGCCACCCACCCCGACCGCGCGGTCCGCGCGCTGGTCGAGGCCATCGCCGGTTAAATTCCATCCCGACGTAGGCCGGGACCCATTTATCCGCTGCTCGCGCGTCTGGAGGATGGCCCCGGCTTGCGCCGGGGTGACATTTGAAAAATTCCCTCCGCGTCCTTCGTGTCTCCGTGGTGAAATCGCCCGGAAGCAAGAGGGGGAACCGCGATGGCTGCGGATTACGTCGTGATCGGCGCCGGCTCGGCCGGCTGCGTCGTTGCCAGCCGGCTTTCCGAGGATGGCGCAAAGGTGGTGCTGCTGGAGGCCGGGCCGCCCGACCGCGACATCTGGATCCATGTCCCGGCCGGAGTCTTGCGCGTCCTCAACAACGCCAAGATCAACTGGAGTTTCCTCTCCGAGGGCGAGCCGGGGACCAATGGCCGCCAGCTGCAATGGCCGCGCGGCAAGGTCTTGGGCGGCACCAGCTCGATCAACGGCATGCTCTATGTCCGCGGCAACCCGGCCGATTACGACAACTGGGCGCAGATGGGCTGCCGCGGCTGGAGCTACGAGGAAGTGCTGCCGTTCTTCAAGAAGTCGGAAACCTATCGCGGCGACGGCGACCCCGAATACCGCAGCCAGGGCGGGCCGCTGATCGTCGAGAATTACCGCACCATCCTCGACCTCACCCACCGCTTCGTCCAGGCGGCGCAGCAGGCCGGCTTCCCGTTCACCCCGGACTACAACGGCAAGACCCAGGAAGGCGTCGCCTATTCGCAGATGACGCGGCGCGGCAGGTGGCGCGGCTCGACCGCGCAGACCTTTCTGCGCGAGGCGCGCGGCCGCGGCAACCTGCGGGTCGAGACCGATGCGACCGTCACCAAGCTCCTCGTCGACGGCAAACGCTGCACCGGCGTCGCCTTTCGCCAGCGCGGCGCCGACCGGCAACTGACGGTTGCGCGCGAAGTGATCCTCTGCGGCGGCGCGGTCAACTCGCCGCATGTGCTGCAGATTTCCGGCATCGGCCCGGCGGCGCATCTGCAATCGATCGGTGTGCCGGTCGTGCACGATCTCCCCGGTGTCGGCGCCAACCTCAACGACCATTACGTCGTCCGCATCTCGCACCGGGTGCGCAACGCGGTGACGATCAACCAGCTCGCCCGCGGCGCGCGCGTCCTGCGCGAGGCGCTAAAATTCGCCACCATCGGCAATGGCGCGCTGACCTTCGGCGTCACCTCGGCGATGGTGTTCTGCCGCAGCCGCGAGGGGCTGGCCGCGCCCGATCTCCAGCTCCTCTTCACCCCGGCGAGCTACGCCCAGGGCGTCTTCCGCCAGCTCGAGCGCGAGCCCGGCATGACCGTCGCGGTCTGCCCGGTGCGGCCCGACAGCCGCGGCACGATCATGGCGCAGTCGCCCGACCCGTTCCAATACCCGGCGATCCGGCCAAATTACCTGTCCGCGCCCTCGGACTTGCGCGTGCTGATCTCGGGCATCGAGCAGACGCGCAAGATCTTCGCCCAGCCGGCGATGGCGCCCTATACCGTCGAGGAGACGGTGCCGGGTCCCGGCATCGCGACCGACGAGCAATACGGTGAGTTCGCGCGCAAGGCCGGCACCAACGTCTTCCACCCGGTCGGCACCTGCAAGATGGGCACCGATCCGATGGCGGTGGTCGATCCGCGATTGAAGGTGGTCGGCCTCGAAGGGCTGCGCGTCATCGACGCCTCGGTGATGCCGTGCGTCACCACCGGCAACACCAACGCGCCGACGATCATGATCGGCGAGAAGGGTGCCGCGATGATCAAGGAAGACGCCCGCGCCCAGTCGGCGGTCGCGGCTTAGCGCCGGCCGCCGGTTTCAGCCCGAGCCTATTTCAGGAAGTCGCGCACCCGTTCGATTTCGTCGACGGCGGCATAGGCCGAGCCGATCAGGATTTCATCGAATCCCCGCGCCTCGACATTTTTGATACGGCGGCGCGCCTCGTCAGGCGGGCAGATGAAGTTGACGCTCGCCAGCTTGGCGAGTTCCGCCGATTCCGGCCGCTCCTTGAGATCGACCGAGCAGTTGGCCAGCACCGCATTCGTACCGCCCGCCTCACGGTAAGTGGTCATGCCGAATTCCAGGTCTTCGAGGCTGCTGTACCGCCCGGACGGCGTCCAGCCTTGCGCTTCCTTCGCCGCATAGGTGATCCAGCGAGGGCTGCGCCAGGCGCCGATGAGGATCGGCGGCCCGCCCTTGCACCCCGGCCAGCCCGTCAGTGTCCCGCCATTGACCGGCTCGCCATTCCACACCTTGGCCATGATCTCGAGATCATTTTTGAAGGTGCGGAAGCGGTGGTCGTAGTCGTAGCCGAGCAGCTCGAAATCGTCGCGCGTCGAGCCGCTGCCGACGCCGAGGATCAGCCGATTGTTCGACATCGCTTGCAGCGATTGCACCCGATGTGCCAGCTCGACCGGGTTGCGCAGCGGCAACTGCAATACGCTGATCCCGAGCTCGACCTTGGAGGTCACCGCGGCGAGCGCGGTCAGCACCTGGAGCGAGTCGAGCGTCGCTCTCCCGCGGCCCAGCGAGTCGCCGATCCAGATGCCGGGAAACCCGGCAGCCTCGACCTTGCGGCCGAAATCGGTGATGCGGTCGATCAGTCGGCCGTCGGCGTTCATCGCCGCGTTGATTCGGATCATCGCGCTGACGCGCATGCGCCTTCTCCTTTTCCCGTTTGGGCGAAACGCCGGAGACGTCGCCGGTTGCTCAGTTATAGACCGCCTCGGTCCCCGGCGCGGGCGAATAGGCGAAGCTGCCGCGCTTCTCGATCGCCTCGCGCCCGCCGAATTCGGCGATCTTCGCGGCCTGATCGGACTTGGCGAGGGCGTCGGCCGCCTCGGGATCGACGACGCCTCGCAGTGCCGTCTCGGAATCGGCGGCGAGCCCCCGATATCCCGGCTCCTGCGCAAGATCGCGAACCTCCTGCGGGTCGGCGTCGAGGTCGAACAATTGCGGCTTCATGCCGACGTAGTAGGCGAACTTGAACCGCCCCTTGCGGATCATGAAGGCGCCGGTCGCCGCGCCGGTGGCGTGGTACTCGGCGAGGATCGTGCGCCGGGGCGCCGTGCGGGCGACATCGTCGAGGGGCAGGCCGGGCAGGTCGCGATCCTCGGGCTGCGGCGCGACCCCGGTCCAGGCGAGGATCGTCGGAAAGCAATCGACCAGCGACACCGGATCGCGGCAAACGGCGCCTCGCGGCAGCCCGGGGCCGGCGGCGATCATCGGCACGCCGGCGGCTTCCTCGTACAGTGTCGATTTGCCCCACAACCCGCGGGTCCCGAGATTGTCGCCGTGATCGGCCGAATAGAGGATGCGGGTATCGTCGGCGAGGCCGGCCGCCTCCAGCGCCGCCGTCAGCCTGCCGACATTGTGGTCGGTGTAGCTGACCAGACCGAAATAGGCGGCGATCGCGCGCCGCACATTGGCCTCGTCGACAAACCCTTTCTCGTAGATCTGGCACTCGCGAAAGGCGGTGATATAGGGGTGGTCCGGCGCCCGCTCCGCCGGGTTCTGCAGCGCCGGCAGCGGCACCTTGTCCTCGGGATAAAGGTCGTAGAATTCCGGCCGCGCGATCAGCGGGAAATGCGGGCAGACCAGCGACACGAACAAGGCCCACGGCTTGCCGGCCGGCGCTGCCGCGCGCGCCTTGAGCCAGTCGACCGCGGCGTCGGTGATCTTGCGGTCGTAGTCCTGGTAGGTCGACTCGCCGCGCCCGGCATCCTTGGCGAGGCGCAGCGTCGCCTTGCGCACCGGCAGCGGGTCGCGCAGCCAGCCGAGCGGGTCGCCGATGCCGTCGTTGATGTGCAGCGGCATGATCTCTTGCGTAAAGCCGTTGTCGTCGTCCGCGCTGCGAAAATGCAGCTTGCCGATCGACACGACCTCGTGCCCCGCCTCGCGCAGCCGGTGGTGCCAGGATTTCACGCTGCCGTCATAGGCGATGCCGTTGTCCCAGAAGCGGATCCGGTGCGGATAGCGTCCGGTGGCGAGAGAGGCTCGCGCCGGCACGCAGATCGGCGAGTTGGTGTAGGCGTCGGCGAACCGCACCCCGCGCGCCGCCAGCGCATCGAGGTTCGGCGTCCGGATCGTCTTATGCCCGTAGCACCCCAGCACCCGACGGCTGTGCTCGTCGGAGAGGATAAAGAGGACGTTGGCGGGTTTCATCGGGCCTCCGACAAGAACGCTTTACCGCAAAGGGCGCAAAGGGCGACGCGAAGGTCGCGAAGGGTCCTGTTTCTGGCGCGCAGCGCCCATTCAGTTTTTAACAATGAGGCGGCGAGGCAGTGAGATTGCCGTCGCTCGGAATCTTACTGCCTCACTGCCTCACCGTCATTTTGGGCGCTTCGCGCCGGCAATGTCGGCTTTGCGCCCTTCGCGCAACCTCAGCGTCCTTTGCGGTGGAATGGTTCTCTTCAGGTGTTCCGCCCGACCTGCTTACCCGCCGAGGTACCGGCGATCTTGCCGAAGACCGAGCCCGACACCAGCCCCGTGCCGCCCGGGTAGTTGTGATAGAACAGCCCGCCGACAAGCTCTCCCGCCGCATAAAGCCCGGCGATCGGCTTTTGCGCGGTGTCGAGCACCCGGCCGTCGGTATCGATCCGCACCCCGCCGAAGGTGAACGTCACCCCGCAGGTCGTGCAGAACGCCTCGTAGGGCGGCTTTTCCAGCGGCAGCGCCCAGTTGGTCTTGTCGATCGCAAGGCCCTTGGTGGTGCGCCCGTCCTTGACCGTCGGGTTGTACGGGATGTCGCGCTGGACCGCCGCGTTGTACTCGCTGACCGTCTTGAGGAACGCCGCTTTATCGACCGGCGCGTACTCGGCCATCTTGTCGGCCAACCCTTCGATCGTATCGGCGGTGACCTTGGTGATCTGGCGGATGCGGTATTCGTCGCGCTGCAGGTGGACGACCTGCTGGTCGAAGATCTGCCAGGCGAACTGATGCGGCTGGCTCAAAATCTCGCGGCCGTATTTGGCGTAGGTGTAGTTGCGGAAATCGGCGCCCTCGTCGCAGAACCTGACGCCGTCGGCGTTGACCATGATGGCGAACGGGTAGGAATGCTTCTGGAAATTGTCACCGACCGCGAGGTCGCCGAATTCGGGCGCGTTGTAGTCCCAGCCGACCGCGTGGCAGCCCGACCAGTTGCCGTACGACATCGCGCCGATCTCCAGCGCCATCTTGATGCCGTTGCCGGTGTTGAAGCGGGTGCCGCGCACCTTGGCGAGGTCCCAGCCGGGACCGAGATAGCGGGTGCGCATCTCGGCATTGGCCTCGAACCCGCCGCACGCCAGCACCACCGCCTTGGCGCGGATTTGGGTGGTCTTGCCCTCGACAGTGGCGACGACGCCATGGACGCCGTCATCGTCGTGGATCAGATGCTCGCCGCGCGCCTCGTAGGCAACCTCGATGCCGCGATCTTCGGCCGATTTGAACAGGCCCTCGACCAGGCCCGGCCCGCCGCCCCAGGCCTCCAACGCCAGACCGCCCCAGAACACGAACTTGCCCTCGTGCTTGAACGCCTGGCGCGAATACATCGGGGCGAAGCGGATGCCCTTCGAGCGCATCCACAGCAGCGTCTCCTGGCTCAAGGTGATGAGCTGCTCGGCCATGTCCGGGTTCGATTTGTAGTCGGTGAGGCGGCCGAGATCGTCGTAATACTTGTCCTGCGTGTAGGTGCCGAAATCGCTGGTCGCGATCTCGGTCTCGGAGAGATCGCAGAGCTTCAAGAGGTCGTTGACGCCGTTATAGACGAAGCGCAGCGCCCCGGCGGTATAGCGGCTGTTGCCGCCGCGCTCGTCGAACGGCGCCGCCTCCAGCACCAGCACCCGCGCCCCGTTCTCCTGCGCCGCCAAGGCCGCGCACATGCCGGCATTCCCCGCGCCGACGACGACGACATCGTATTCGCCCGAAATCATCCCGCTTCCTCCGCCCGATTCGCTGGATCAACGAGTAGCGCGCGGGAGGCGCGGAGGGCAAGGGGCGCCAGCAACGGTGTGAGACGCTAACAGGGATAACAGGCATCCGGCTCGAACGGGTGAGAGGGCGTTGCGGACCGTCGTATTGTGTGGCTCTACCGCACGACCGCCCCGATGCACCCGCCGGCCGGGAGCGGCGCGTTTTTCGTCGCCGGCGCCAACCTGCCGCTGAGTCGGGCGCTCAATACGGTGCTGATTGGCGCGGCGCGGCGCTGACCCGGCGGATCACCTCACTTCAGGCCGACGAGCTTGACCGCCGCGACCAGGTGCTCCAGCGCCGCCGCGTCGTCCTTGCCGATGTCGTTCGGCTGGATCGTCGCCAGGGTCACGGTGTGTTCGTCATCGAGCTTGGCGAGCACGACGAGGAGATTGATGTGCACGCCGGAATCGTTGGTCATCGTCGATTGAAACTGCTGACCGGTGACGCCGGCGATCGACCCGGGCCCGCTCGATGAATAGGGCGTCGCGCCGGCCGCTTTCAAGATCGCCGCGGCCATGTCGGGATAGCTCATCTTGACGTCGGGCCCGGTGATCATCGACAGCTGCATCACCGAGGAATGGTTCTCCCGGGTCAGCCGCAGATTGCCGTTGTCGTCGATCAGATGCGTCCACCCGGGCGGCAGCACGAAATCGAACGCCGGGGTACCGTCGACCGGCAGCCGAACTTCGTCGGCCCTCGTCTGTGCGCTTCCCAGGAACAGGAGGCCGAACACCAACACAAAGCCGAGCCAATATTGACGACGCATAGCCGACATCCCTCCGTGATGCGAAATTCTCCAGCCCGCAGGGCGAGCGCTCCGGTTTCGCGGGCGCGCCGCCACACCACCTATGCTTTAGCACGGATCGGGCCACCGGACGATCCTTGTCGAGCCTTGGACGGTGCTCGGCCTGCGCGCCGCCGGGGCGCCGGTCCAGTTCTACCACGCGGGGTTTTTGCCCCAGGCGAGGAAACCTTCGTTCTTCAGATCGTGCTTGCCGTAACGCATTGTCTCGCCGGTCGCCATTGTCACCACGCTGCCACCGGCGGCTTCGAGGATCGCCTGGCCGGCCGCGGTGTCCCATTCCATCGTCGTGCCGAAGCGCGGGTAGAGGTCGACTTCGCCCGCCGCCAGCACGCCGAATTTTAGTGCGCTGCCGCAACTCACGCGCTCGAGGATCGAGCGGCCCTGGAAATATTCGGCGAGGCGGCGGCTGTTCTCGTTGGTGCGGCTGTGAACGACGACGACACCCTCGGGCGACGGCACCCGGGCATGGATACTCTCGGCGGGGCCTCCGTCACGGCTGCGCACCGCCGTACCGGGGCCATACGCGGCATAGGTGACCCCGATCGCCGGCCCATGCACGACACCCAATACCGGAACCCCATCCTCGACGAGGCCGATGCAGACCGCAAACTCGCCGTTCTTGGCGACGAATTCCTTGGTGCCGTCCAGCGGATCGACGACCCAGAACCGGGCGGCCGGCGGTTTGAATCCATCCTCCGGCGCGGTCTCCTCGGAGACGATCGGGATGTCGGGGAACGCCTCGGTCAGCATGCGGACAACGATGCGTTCCGATGCGAGATCGGCCTCGGTGACCGGCGTTTGATCGGATTTCTGAACGACCTCGAACGGCTCGGCGTAGACGCGCATGATCGCGTCGCCCGCGGCAAGCGCGGCCTCGATAGCGACGTTGAGCAGCCGGTCGCTCATGCCGCCCGCCTGGGGGCCGCCTCGCGGATGGCGCGCCAGATCACCTCCGGGGTCGCCGGCATGTCGATATGGCCGATGCCCAGCCCGGCCAGCGCATCGACGATGGCGTTGATGAGCGCCGGCGGCGAGCCGATCGCTCCGGCCTCGCCGGCGCCCTTCACTCCGAGCGGATTGGTGCGACACGGGACGATGTTGTAGGCGAATTCCAAAGCCGGCAGGTCGTCGGCCCGGGGCAGCGCATAGTCGAGGAAGGAGCCACTGACCAGCTGCCCGCTCTCGGGGTCGAACACGGTGCGTTCGAGCATCGCCTGGCCGACGCCTTGCGCGACCCCGCCATTAACCTGCCCGGCGAGCAACAGCGGGTTGATGACGACGCCGAAATCGTCGACCACCAGATAGCGCTCGATGCGGGCGATCCCGGTCTCCGGGTCGATCTCGACCTCGCAGACATGGACGCCGTTGGGAAAGGTCGGCGCCGGCGGGGTGAAATGCCCGCTCTCGGCAAAGCCGGGTTCGAGATCGGCGGGAAGCTGCGCCGGGTTGAACGCGGCGCGCGCAACGGCGTCGAGCGTCACCGCGCGGTCGGTGCCGGAAATCGCGAACGCGCCGTCGGCGAAGACAATGTCCGCCTCGGCAGCTTCCAGGAGATGCGCGGCGATGCGCTTGCCCTTGGCGATCAGCTTGTCGGCCGCATGCATCAAGGCGCCGCCGCCGACCGGGATCGACCGCGATCCGCCGGTGCCGCGGCCGAACGCGATCGAGGCGGTGTCGCCCTGGTGGACGCGAACCTTATCGAGGTCGAGCCCGAGCTTCTCCAAGGCGAGCTGCGCATAGGCGGTCTGGTGCCCCTGCCCCGACGATTGCGAGCCCATAAGGATGGTCAAGGTACCTGATGGGTCGAAGCGCAACTCGGCAAACTCGTCTGGCGGGAAGCCCGATTGCTCGATATAGACCGCCTGCCCCAGCCCGCGGTAATGGCCGCGCGCCTTCGCCGCCGCGCGCCTCGCCGGAAAACCGGCGAGATCGGCGGAGTTCAACGCCTGGTCGAGGTTGCGGGCGAAATCGCCGCTGTCATAGGTGAGGCCGAGCGGCGTCGCATAGGGCATCGCCGTCGCCGGCACCAGATTGCGCCGGCGCAATTCCTGCGGCTCGACACCGAGCTCCCGGGCGGCAAAGTCGACCAGACGCTCGAGCGCATAGGCCGCCTCGGGGCGCCCGGCGCCGCGATAGGCGTCGACCGGCACGGTATGGGTGAAGGCACCCTTGACCGCGACACGGATCGCCGGGATCCGGTAGACACCGCTGTGCATGACGGCGCCGGAAAAGGTCGGGATCTCCGGCGCGAAATTCGACAGATAGGCGCCCATGTTGGCAACGAGCTCGACCGACAGGCCGATGAATTTGAGGTTCTCGTCAAGCGCCAGGTCAAGCTTGGTGAGGTTGTCGCGGCCCTGCGTGTCGGTCATGAATGAATCGGCGCGGTCCGGCACCCATTTGATCGCTCGGCCGACCCGCTTCGCCGCCCACAACACCAGCACGTGCTCGGGATAGAGGAAGAGCTTCATCCCGAAGCCGCCGCCGACATCGGGGGTCACCACCCGGATGCGGTTTTCCGGAATGCGGAAGACATGCTCGGCCAGGAGGTTGCGGACGAAATGCGAGCCCTGGGTCGAGCTCCAAAGTGTGTAAGCGTCCTCGCCCGGATCGCATTCGCCGATCGCACCGCGCGGCTCCATCGAATTGACCACGACCCGGTTGTTGACGAGGGTCAAGGTCACCTTGTGCCGCGCTCCGGCGGCGGCTTTGGCGACCGCGACGCCGTCGCCTACCTCCCAGTCGAAACAAAGATTGCCCTTGGCCTCGTCCCAGACCAGCGGCTGGCCGGCAGCGAACGCCCGCGCGGTATCGACGACAGCCGGCAGCGGCTGGTAGTCGACCTCGACCAGCTCGGCCGCGTCGCGTGCAGCGGCCGCGCTCTCGGCGATCACCATCGCCACCGTGTCGCCGACATGACGGACGCGGTCGGCGACCATCGCCGGCCGCGGCGGCAGCACGGCGCCGGCGACGCCGCTGACGCACGGCACCGGGCCGAGCCCGTCGTCGGCGAGATCGGCTCCGATCAGCACCGCGAGCACCCCCGGCGCCGCGTAGGCGGCTTTCGTGTCGATCCCCGCGATGCGGGCATGGGCGTGAGGCGAGCGCAGGAACACCGCGTGGGCCTGGTGCGGGCGGCTGATGTCGTCGAGATAGCGGCCGCGCCCGGTGACGAACCGGCGGTCCTCGACCCGGCGCACCGGCTGGCCGATGCCGAACTGCGTCATAGCGGCCTCTGAGCGGCTGATCGCGCCAGGATAGGCCGGGGCGCGCCGAGCGTCCACGCGGGTGAGCGCGATCGTCGGCGGGTGTTGACTTGAGCGGCGTTCCGGTGCACCGATCGCGTCATCGAGACGTATCGCTCAAGGGAGGCGATCATGGCGTCACCGAAAAAGCTCTCGCATCTGGTGCTGCAAACCAACCGGCGCGACGAGATGGTGGAATGGTACTGCACCGTGCTGGGCGCCGAACTGCTCTACCAGAACAAGTTCATCGCCTTCATCAGCTACGACGACGAGCATCACCGCGTCGCCTTCATCGATCCCGGCCCGCTGGCCGACAAGGCACCGAGCGAAGGCAAGACCGCCCGCGCCGGCGGCGAGGTCGGCCTCCATCACGTCGCCTTCACCTTCGAGCCCGAAGCGCTGGCCGACCATTACGAGGAGCTGAAGGCGCAGGGCATCCAACCACATCGCTGCGTCAATCACGGCATGACGACATCGATGTACTACTACGATCCGGACCGCAACCAGGTCGAGCTGCTGTTCGACAATTTCCACACCGCCCGCGCCGGCCGCGACTACATGACGAACCGCTCGGCGTCGGACAAGAACCCGGTTGGCATCGATTTCGATCCCGAAGAGATGATCGCGCGCATTCGCAAGGGTCTCGACATCGAAGAATTGGCGGACATCAACGCGTAACCCCTATCCCCGCGGCAGCCGGGTCACCCTGCCGCGGGCGATCAGGTGGATGTCGAAACCGACGGGGAACAGCCGGGCAATCGCCGGGTCGAATACGTCGAGCCCGCCGGCATAGGCGCCGAAGGCCGGCAGGATCATGCGCTCGCCATCGCCGACGAAACAGCGTCCGACGACGCTGCGGCCCCGTGCCCGCCACGAGGCTCGCGGATGGTAGTGACCGCTGACCTCGCCGGCGGCAACGCCGCGCACCGCCTCGTGGCGAAAGGTAAGGGCGCCGATCGCCAGCTCGCCGACAACCCGGCCGCCGCCCATCGAAGGCGGCTTTGGATCGTGATTGCCGGCGACCCAAAACCAGCGATGCGCCTCGACGAGCGCAGAGAGCGCAGCGCGATCGGCGGGATCGATGCGCTCACCCGCCCCGCCATCGTGGAAACTGTCGCCGAGGCAGATCACCCGCCCGGGCCGGTATCGCTGCAGCACTGCGGCGAGCGCGGCGAGCGTCACCGCGGTGTCGTAAGGCGGCAGGGTGATGCCGCGCGGCCCGTAGCTCGTACCCTTTTCGAGATGGAGGTCGGCGACGACGACCGTCGCCGCTTCGACCCAAATCAGCGCGCCTGACGGATCGGGCAGCAAGGTTTCGCCGGCCAGCGCGATCGCAGGCGGTACGGTTTCGGTCTCAACGGAAGCTGCGACGAACATGAGTACGAAGATAGAACACCTTAAAGCCAATCGCCAGCCACCGAAGCACCATCCCGGCGTAGACCGGGACCCATTGTTGTGCGGATCTCGCTGCATCGGGAGATGCGGTAGACGAGGGAGCGGGGAACCGGAGAGTAGATATGAAAATGGGCCCCAGCCTTAGCCGGGGTGCTACTAAAAGAGAACCGCCTGACCCCGTTTGGCCGACTCCGGCGCGCCTTCCGTCGCCTCGCGGATGACGTCCTCGGCGGCCTCGTCCAAAAGCTGGTCGAGCGCCGAACCATTGACTTGCTCGCGGCCGATATCGAGGATCGCGGCGACCGCCAGCGGCGACACGCGGTCGAGCCGGCGATGGGCGATGCGCCCTTTGACGCGCGTCAGCATCTGCCCGAGGCGGCGCACGTCGGTAAGGCCGGTCGCCGCGTCGGCGCGAGTCGCACGCAGCAGCATGTGGTCGGGCTCATGGCGGCGCAGCACGTCGTAGATCAGGTCGGAATTGACGGTGACCTGTTTGCGGGATTTCTCGGCGCCCGGATATTTCTTCTCAATGAGCCCGGCGATCACCGCAACGTTGCGGAAACTGCGGCGCAGCAGCGACGATTCGGCCATCCAGGATTCGAGGTCGTCGCCGAGCATGTCCTCGTCGAACAGCGCGTCGAAGCCGCGCGCCTCTTCCAGGCTCCAGACCGCGAGCAGATAGTCGGTGGCGACAAAGCCGAGCGGAGCCAAGCCCGCCCGTTCCATGCGGCGCGTCAGCAGCATGCCCAGGGTCTGGTGCGCGTTGCGCCCCTCGAACGGGTAGGCGACGAGGTACTCGCGGCCGTTGCGGGGGAAGGTCTCGACGAGGAGCCCGTCTCGATCGGGGAGCAGCGAGCGCCAGCGCTGCAGGCGCAGCCACTCCTGCACTTGCGGCGGCATCGACGGCCAGCGACCCGGCTCGGCGAAGATCGCGCGCACCCCGTCGGCGAGGAAAGTGGAGAGCGGCAGCCGGCCGCCCTCATAGGCCGGCACCTTGGGCGGCTCGTCGCCCTTGGCGCGGCTGCAGACGACTTCCATCTCGCGGATCGCCTCGAAGCGCAGCCTCTGCCCGGCGAAGATGAAGGTGTCGCCCGGCACCAGGGTCTGCGCGAAATACTCCTCGAACTCGCCGAGCACCGGGCCGCGGCCGAGCCGCACGCGCAGCAGCGGCGACTCGACGATCGTGCCGATATTCATCCGGTAGCGCCGCGCCACCCGCTCGCCGGCGACGCGGTAGCGGCCGAGGCTGTCGCGGAATAGTCGGTGCCAGCGTTCGTAGGCCCGCAGCGCATAGCCCCCGCTTTCGACAAAGCCGAGGGCATCGTCGAAATCCTTGCGCGCCAACCCGGCATAAGGGGCGGCGCCGGTGACTTCGGCATAGAGGTCGTCGGCGGTGAACGGAGCGGCGCAGGCCATGCCGAGAATGTGCTGGGCGAGCACGTCGAGCCCGCCCGGGCGTGGCGGGTCGCCGTCGAGTATATTTTTCGCGACGCCATCGGCCGCGGCCAGGCATTCGAGATACTCGAAGCGGTTGGCCGGCACCAGGATCGCCCGGCTTGGCGCATCGAGCCGATGGTTGGCGCGGCCGATGCGCTGCACCAGGCGCGACACGCCTTTCGGCGCGCCCAACTGGATGACCAGATCGACCGACGCCCAATCGACGCCGAGATCGAGCGAGGATGTTGCGACGACCGCGCGCAACCTCCCCTCGGCCATCGCCTTTTCGATCTTGCGGCGCTGCTCGACCGCCAGGCTGCCGTGGTGCAGGCCGATCGGCAAATTATCGTCGTTCAATCGCCACAAGGCCTGGAACGCGAGCTCGGCCTGGGCGCGGGTGTTGACGAACACGAGCGTCGTCTTGTGCGCGCGGATCGCGTTGTAGATGTCCGGCACGGCGCGCATCGCCATGTGCCCGGTCCAGGGTAGCGCCTCCTCGGGGACGAGGATCGAGACTTCCGGCTCGGCAGTTTCAGTGGCGGTGATGCGTTCGACCCCGGTTCCGAGATAGGCGGCGAGCGCGTCGGGCCAGGCGACGGTCGCCGACAGGCCGACGCGGCGCGCTTGCGGCGCGAGGCGCGCGAGCCGGGCCAGCCCGAGCGCCAGAAGATCGCCGCGCTTGGTGCCAGCGAGCGCGTGCAATTCGTCGACGACGACAGCCCGTAATCCGGCGAAGAACCCGCCCGCATCCGGGTACGACAACAGCAGCGCCAGCGATTCCGGCGTCGTCATCAGCATCTGCGGCGGATGCTCGCGCTGGCGCTGGCGCTTCACGGTCGGAGTGTCGCCGGTGCGGGTCTCAGCGCGAATCGGAAGGTCCAATTCGGCGATCGGGCGTTCGAGGTTGCGGTGGACGTCGACCGCCAGCGCCTTCAGCGGCGAAATGTAGAGTGTATGCAGCCCGTCTCGCGGCAACTCGGCCAACTCGACGAGGCTCGGCAGGAACCCGGCAAGGGTCTTCCCGCCGCCGGTCGGCGCGATCAGCAGTACCGAGCGGTCTTCGCGTGCCGCCGCCAGCATCTTGAGCTGATGCGGATGCGGCTGCCACCCTTGCGCCGCAAACCAGGCGGCGAAGCGAGGCGGAAGTTGCTCGGCGTCAAGGGAAGTCAGGTCATTCATGTTCCGTCATGGCCGAGCGCGCCCCGGCCATCCACGCTCACGTTTCAGCATATTGAAAACGTGAATGCCCGGCGCAAGACCGGGCATGGCGTGCTTTATTCGGCCGGGCGCCTCAATTCACCAGATGGCACGAGACACCGTGGCCGGGGGCGATCTCCTTGAGCACCGGTATTTCCTGGCGGCAGCGATCCATCGCATAGGGGCAGCGGGTGTGGAAGGTGCAGCCGGGCGGCGGGTTGATCGGGCTCGGCACGTCGCCCTGCAGCAGGCGCTTCTCGCGGCGCAGCTTGGGGTTCGGCACCGGCACCGCCGAGAGCAGCGCCTCGGTATAAGGGTGCTTCGGCTGGGTAAAGAGGGTCCTCTTCTCGGCATATTCGACGATCTTGCCGAGATACATGACCGCGATGCGGTGACTGATGTGCTCGACCACGGCGAGGTCGTGGGCGATGAACAGGTAGGAGAGCCGTTTCTCGCGCTGCAGGTCCATCATCAAATTGATGACCTGCGCCTGGATCGAGACGTCCAGGGCCGACACCGGCTCGTCGGCGACGATGAGGCGCGGGTTGAGCGCCAAGGCGCGTGCGATGGAGATGCGCTGGCGCTGCCCGCCCGAGAATTCGTGCGGAAAGCTCTTCATCTGCGCGCGCCGCAGCCCGACCTGGTCGAAAAGGCCGGCGACCGCGGCATCCTTGTCGCGGCCATGTGCGAGGCCATGCACCGTGAGCGGCTCGCCAACAATGTCGGCCGCCGACATGCGCGGGTTGAGCGACGAGAACGGGTCCTGGAAGATCATCTGCATCTGGCGGCGGAAGGGCCGCATCGCGGTCTTGCCGAGCCGCGTCACATCCTTGCCTTCAAGCACGATCGAGCCCGCGGTCGGCTCGATGAGGCGCAACACCGTTCGCGCGACGGTCGACTTGCCGCACCCCGACTCGCCGACAAGCCCGAGTGTCTCGCCCTCGCCGATCGAAAAGCTGACGCCGTCGACCGCGTAGACCTGGCCGACGGTGCGGCGCAGAAGCCCCTTCTTGACCGGAAAATGCTTCTTCAACGCGATGACGTCGAGTACCTTGCCGGCTGCGACCGGGCGCGCATCGACATCGTTCGTCACGACGGCCGAGCTAGCCATAGAGCCGCTCGGAATGCCAGCATGCCGCCCAATGGCCCGGGCGCTTTTCTTCGTAGTCGGGGGCGACGGAACGGCAGCGTTCGTCGGCAAAGGTGCAACGCGGGGCGAACGCGCAGCCAGGCGGCAGGTTGGTCAGCGCCGGCACCATGCCGGGTATCTCCTTGAGCCGGCCATTGGCCACCGGCGACTCCCCGCCGATCACCGCCAACTGGGGGATCGAGGCGAGCAGGCCATGGGTATAAGGGTGCAGCGGCTCGCTGAACAGATTTTCGACCTCGGCCTCCTCGACCTTCTTGCCGGCGTACATGACGATGACCCGCTGCGCCGTCTCGGCGACGACCGCAAGATCGTGGGTGATGAGGATCACCGCGGTCCCCAGCGTCTTCTGCAGGTCGAGAATCAAAGCGAGGATCTGCGCCTGGATCGTCACGTCGAGCGCCGTCGTCGGCTCGTCGGCGATCAACACGCGCGGGTTGCAGGCGAGCGCCATCGCTATCATCGCGCGCTGACGCATGCCGCCGGAAAGCTGATGCGGATATTCCTTGGCGCGCTGCGCCGGCTCGGGAATCTTGACCAGGCGCAGCATGTCGACGGCCTTCGCCATCGCCGCCGATTTCGACAAATCCTGATGCAGCCGCACGGTTTCGGCGATCTGCTTGCCGATCGTCATCACCGGATTGAGCGAGGTCATCGGCTCCTGGAAGATCATCGAGATCTCGTTGCCGCGCACGTCGCGCATCTCGGCTTCGCTCAGCGTCACCAGCTCGCGTCCGCCCAACTTGACCGAGCCGCGGACGATACGGCCCGGCGGGCTCGGCACCAGACGCATCAGCGACAGCGAGGTCATCGTCTTGCCGCAACCCGACTCGCCGACGATCGCCAATGTCTCGCCGGAATGCACCGAGAACGAGACGTCGTCGACCGCTTTGACCACGCCGAGCCGGGTGAAGAGGTAAGTTTGCAGCCCGTCGACCTCGAGCACGGCTTCGGCGTTGCCGCGCAGTCCGGTTCGCGCCGCCGCACCGGCTGAGGGGGATTCGGTCGCCATCGTCACGTGCGGGAACTCCACTCCAAAGGTGCTTTCGGGGCCGGCCGTCTCTAGCTGCGTTGCCGCGGGTCGAGCAGATCGCGCAGCGCGTCGCCCAGGAGGTTGGTGCCGAAGACGACAAAGCTGATCGCCAGGCCCGGGAAAATCACCAGCCATGGCGCGGTGCGCACGTATTCCGCCGCCGATTCCGACAACATCCGCCCCCAGGACGGATGCGGCTCCGGCACGCCGAGGCCGAGGAACGAGAGCGAGGATTCGGTGAGGATCGTCGAGCCGAGCTGCGCGGTCGCCAGCACGATCAGCGGCGCCAGGGTATTGGGCAGAACATGCCTCAAGGCGATGCGCCTCTCGCTCATGCCGATCGCCTTCGCCGCCTCGACGAAGGGCTGTTCGCGCAGGGACAGCGTGTTGGCGCGGATGACGCGCGCAACGTAGGGCACCAGGGGAATTGCAATGGCGATGATCGTGTTGTGGAGCGAGGGTCCGAGCGCCGCGGCCATGATGATCGCCATCACCAGGAGCGGCAGCGACTGCATCATCTCGAGGAAGCGCTGGACGATGAGGTCGAACCAGCCGAGGAGATAGCCCGACAGGAGGCCGAGGGTGACGCCGATCGACGAACCGAGCAGCATCGAGCCCACGCTGACCGCGAGCGAGATCCGCGCGCCGTAGACGATCCGGCTGTAGACGTCGCGGCCCATGAAATCGCAGCCGAGCCAGTGGGCGGCGCTCGGTCGCGCGAGCGAGGCGGCGGCATTGGTCGACAGCGGGTCGTAGACCGTGAGAAACGGCGCAAAAATGGCGGCCAAGACAAAGACCGCCATGATCACCCCGCCGATCGCCCCGAGCGGAAAACGACGGATGAAAAATCGCACCGCACCCCAGCGGCCGCGCACATTGGCGCCGGCGGCGGCGAGTTCGGCATTGAAGTCGAGAGTGCTCACGTCGTTTCCTCCGTCGCCGCGCTCAGGCGCCGTATTTGATGCGTGGGTCGACTGCCGCGTAGAGCATGTCGATCGCGAAATTGATCGTCACCACGACGATGGCGATGAACATCACCAGGTTCTGCACCATCGGGTAGTCGCGCCAGCGGATCGCTTCGACGAGAAAGCGCGCGACTCCGGGGATGTTGAACACGGTTTCGGTGACGATCAGCCCGCCCAGCAGAAATGCCGCCTCGATGCCGATCACCGTGATCACCGGCAGCAGCGCGTTCCGCAGTGCGTGGTAGTAGTTGATCGTTCCCTCCGATGCGCCTTTCGAGCGGGCGGTGCGGATATAGTCCTGCCGCAACACCTCGAGCATCGACGAACGCGTCAGGCGCATCATCAAGGCCGAGCTGCGGAAGCCGACCGCCGCCGCCGGCACGCTGTACATCAAGATCGCATTCCAGAAGCCGGTCGGCTGGTCGCTGTAGATCGGGATGGTGCCGAAATAGGCGACAGAGCCCATCAGTATGAGAAGCCCCAGCCAGAAGGCCGGCATCGACAACCCGGACAGACTTATGACGCGCAGAAAATAATCGAGGACCGTGTTCTGCTTGACCGCGCTGATGACCCCAAGCGGGACGCCGATCAGCACCGAGAAGGTCAGCGCGATCGCGGCGAGGCGGGCGGTTATCGGGATCCGCGGCAGGATCTCCTCAAGCGCCGGTTTTTCAGTCTGGTAGGAGTAGCCGAGATCGCCGTGGAGCAATCCGCCTATCCAGTCGATGTATTGTAGCGGGATCGACTTGTCGAGGCCGAGATCGTGCTCGATTTTCAGCTTGTCCGCGGGGTCGACGTAGCCGCCGGCATCGAACAGGATATCGGCGATGTTGCCGGGCGTGAGCCGCAGCAACACGAAGATCAGCACCGAAATGCCGAATAGCGTCAGTACCATCAGGCCGAAGCGCCGTACCAGATAGGCCCCCAACCCTTGCCTCCCTCACGTGGCCGACTGCCGGTTGTCTCCCGTGCTCCGTCGACCGGCGGCGCCACGCTAGCATGGCCGCAATGGGCGGTCGAATCGGTACTTATGCGATTGTCGCCGCTTTGCTTCACGCTATCGTGCGCGCCGTGACCGACAACGACATTGCCGCAAGACGCGCTCGGCTCGCGGAACTCGAAGCGGAACTGGCGCGCCTACGCGGGCAACACGACCTGTCGATAAACAAATTCAAATTCGACGAGGCTCGCGCTTTGCACTCCCGCATCGAGGCGGTCGAGCGCGAGCGCGACGCGCTGGCCGCCGCCGTTCCGCCGGTTTCCGAACCGCCGCCAGCCCCCTATTCGGTGGCGCGCCGCCGCTAACGCTAGGTTCAGGCGTTCTTGAGTGCGGCGATCTCGCGCCGCAGCGCTCACGATTCCTCGAAGCGCACCGTCGCATCGCGCAGGAACGCGGCGATGCCGAGCAGCGTCCCGGCCGCGTCGCGCAACGGCAGAATGGTAATCTCGACCGAGATTTGCCGCCCGTCCTTGTGCAAAGCCAGCACCGCCAGCAGGGCGCCCTCGCCATAGCGGCTTTCGGCGCCGCCCATGACCTTCTCGTAGCCCTCCCAATGCCGGCCGCGCAGACGCTCAGGGATGATCAGATCGAGCCGCGCACCGATCGCTTCCGTCGCTTCAAAGCCGAAAATCCGCGTCGCGGCTGCGTTCCAAAAGCGGATATGGCCGCCAGCATCGGCATAGATGACCGCGTCCGGACATTCGTTCACCAGCCGTTGGTGAAACCCCGCCGGTAAATCGGCGCTCATGAAGCCCCTCCCAACCAGTCGATCGCTCCAAAAATAACGCCGGCGGCCAGCAATAGCGGCACCGGGTGCAGCTTGGGCCAATAAAGCAGCGCTGCCGTCGCGACGCCGGCGGCAATCCAGGCGGCGATCCCCGCCGGAGCGACCCGCAGCACCGCGACCCCGCCCGACAGGAACAGCCCGGCCGCGATTGGCGCCATGCCGCGCTCGACCGCCTGGTGCCAGGCCGAACCACGCCAACGCCCCCAAATCTTCGCCGCGGCGAACAGCAGCAGCGACGCCGGCAGATAGAACGCGACCGTGGCGACCAGGGCACCGCCAAGCCCGGCGATCTTCCAGCCGATCAGCGCGGCCAGCATCGACCCCGGGCCCGGCGCGGCGCGCGACAAGGCGAAGAAATCGGCGAAGTCGCGTTCGCTGGTCCAGTGCCGCACCGCCACCGATTGATGCGCGATGTCCGCGATCACCGAATTGCTGCCGCCGAACGAGAGCAGCGACAGCGGCGCGAACACGACGACAAGCGCCACGATATTTTTGCCGAGACCGTCCTGCATCGGCTTAGCGCCGCGCCCGAGCGAGCGCGATCCCGATGCTGATCGGCGCCAGCCCCAGCATCACCGGCAGCATCGGCCAACCGAAAACGCCGACGCAGAGCACGGTGACCGCGGCGATCGCAATCGAGCTCAGCTCCGGGGTGCCGCGCGCGATAGCGCTGAGGCCGGTAGCGAAGCTCAGCCCGACGACCGCCGCGGCGACCCCGTCGAGCACCGCATGCGCCCATCTGTGGTCGCCGAGCCGGCCGTACGTGGCGCCGACAACGAGGATGATGACAAAGGGCCCGAGCAAAAGCGCGAACGGAGCGGCAAACGCCCCGGCGCCACCCTTCAGCCGGCGGCCCACCAGCACCGACATCTTGATGCCGTTGGCGCCTGGCAGACTTTGCCCCAGCGCCATCTCGGCGAGAAACGATTTCTCGTCGATCCAGCCGCGGCGCTGCACCATCTCGCGATAGACCCAACTGCCCGTGCCGCCGCCGAAGCTGGTGCAGCCGAGGCGCAGAAAGGCGAAAAAGATCGCCGCGAGACTTACCTCGGCCGTCGCAGCTGTATCCGCCTGCCCGTCCACCGGCGACTCCCTCGCAAGGTGAGAGCATAGGCCGAGGGCGCGGCCGGTTGCAGCCCCGGAACAATGGGCCCCGGCCTTTCGCCGGGGTAGATTGAAGCTCGAGCCTTCAATCCGCCTGATTGAGCTGGAGGCCGGCGGTCGGCCAATCGACCGCGACGAGCTTTCCGGTCCACGACAAGGTGATGAAGGCAGTCTTCATGCCCGGCCCGCCAAAGCAGATATTGGTCGTCATCGGGTCGGGCATCGGCGTGTGCTCGATATGCTTGCCGTCGGGCGAGATCACGGTGATGCCGCCATTGATCAGCGTGGCGACGGCGATGCGCCCATCGGCCTGCACCGCCAGCGAGTCGAAGCGCTGGTAGCCGCCCATCCCGGCGACGATGCGGCCGCCATGCGGCGACGGCCACGGGTCTTTCTTGACCACCCCGGGCTCGACGATGTCGAAGGCCCACAGCCGCGCCGCCTCGGTCTCGGCGACATAGAGCGTCTTGCCGTCGGGCGAGAGACCGATGCCGTTCGGCGTCACCAGCGGATAGGCGATTTCGACGATCGAGGAGCCGTCGCGCTTGGCGTAATAGACGCCGCCGACATCCATGTCGCGCGCCCGCCGCTTGCCGAGATCGGTGAAATAGATGCCGCCATGCGCGTCACAAACCAGGTCGTTCGGGCCCTTCAGCGAATGCCCGCCGCATTCGCGGTACAAGACCTCGACCGCACCGGTCTTGAGGTCGACCCGCTCGAGGCGGCCGCCGGAATAATCCTTGGCCTGGACCAGCGGCCGGCGTCGGCCCTGGTCGTCGACCACCCACTCGAAACCGCCATTGTTGACGACGTAGCCCTTGCCGTCCGGGCCGATCGCGGCGCCGTTGGGGCCGCCGCCGGGCGTGGCGACGACCGACTTCGTTCCGTCGGGTGCGACTCGGGTCAGCGCGCCGGCGGCGATCTCGACCAGGATCACCGAGCCGTCGGCGCACGCCACCGGCCCCTCCGGGAAGCGCAGCCCGTCGGTGATCGTGCGGATGTCCATCGGCTTACGCCTCGGCGGCAGGCTTCATCGCCGCCCAGTACCACTCATAGAAATCGCGGCCGAGATTGCCGCCGGGGGTGCCGGCGATCTTGTCGCCTTCGACGCGCAGCGCCTCCTCGATCCGGGAATCGTCGGCGGCCGGCGCCTGGTGACCGGGAACGGCGATGCGGACGAGCTCGATGTCGCTGTGTCCGGCGTAGCGCGGGATGAGGCGAACGAGCGCGGCGTCGCCGTTCTTGGTCAAGAGCTTGCTGAGCGGGCCGAATTCGGTTTCCGTATCGTGGCCGCCGGCGAACACCAGATCGTCCGATGACCACAGCAAGTGGCGCAAATGCTTCCAGTTCAACGTCGTCTGGAAGCGCTTACGGGCCACCACCTTGCCGCTGCCAAGATCGGGAAAATCGCCGGTCTCGATGGGCTTCGCCGCGGGGGGCGACGGCGCCGCCAGCGAGGGATCTATGAAGATCAGCCCCTTGACGATCTGCATCGCGTAGCGCGGCAGCCGGAAACGCGAGCGGTCTTCCTCCTCGGGACGCAGCATCGGGTCGGTGAGGCGCCCGTCGATCGCGTAATCCCAGCCGTGGTAACGGCAGAACAGATGGTCGCCGCGGCCTTCCTCTTCCTCGCAGATGCGGTAGCCGGCATGAAGGCAAGCGTTGCGCATCGCGTGGATCTTGTCCCCGGCCTCACGCGCGATGACCACCGAGCGACCACCGATATCGACGCGGAAGTAGTCGCCGTCGACCGAGAGGCGGCTCGCGTGATCGGCAGCGAGCCAGGGACGGACGAACAGATTGGTCAGCTCGGCCGCGAATACCTCGTAGGTCTCGAACAACTCGGGGTCCGGGGCGATGACACCGCCAGCCTCTACCTGCTCGCCAAGCGCCGTGATTTGGTCGGGAAGTTCCATCGCCGTTCCGCCGCCAAGTTGCGATCCCACCGCTATAGCGGCGATTAGGTTCGATGCCTACGGCAAAGATCGCCGGGCTGGCTTGCTTGGGACCGTACCCCTGCCGCCGCCAACGGGATCATCGGCGGCGGCGGATTTTCCCGGCTCAGCGTTGCTCGCCCTGACCTTGGCCCTGCCCCTCCGGCGGCGGTTTCTTCGGGGGCGCCGGTGGGGGCGCCTTCGCTGGCGGCGGCGGGGGAGGCGCGTGTGCTGCCGGCGGCGGGGGCGGCGGCGCATGCGTCACCGGAGGCGGGGGCGGCGCACGCTCGGTCGGCGGCGGGGGCGGCGCATGCT
>Ga0182024_10004674_pt1 | contig 31285 bp, 32 predicted proteins | sample P32metaG_FD_120480 | JGI IMG/M metagenome (GOLD analysis project Ga0182024, IMG submission 120480) | Permafrost microbial communities from Stordalen Mire, Sweden - P3-2 metaG (Illumina Assembly) | ecosystem: Environmental > Terrestrial > Soil > Wetlands > Permafrost | place: Sweden: Stordalen... | reverse complement strand
TTGCCCGTCTCCGCTTCACCGGCAGGTCCATCCTAAAACCGTTCCGGGATCGGGCACAATGAATTTACAGCGAACGGCGATCAGTGTCTTAACTGTTTGTCTCAGTCAAGGGGACAACCGCACAGAGCTCCTCATTCACACGCAGGAGGTCGCAGGTTCGAGTCCTGCCGCGCCCACCATATACCCCTTCTAGCTTCAACGCGGGTTTATTTCGTCCTAAAACCACAGGTGCGGGTCAGGTACGTTTGCGGTATGAATTATACTGAAATACGTATACACTGATAAGGGAGAATGCGCTGAAGCCGGTTCGGTGGGTCGGATCGTCAAGGAGGGATCTGAAGGCTTTCCCGACGCTCGTGCGACGGCAGGTCGGCCAGGCGCTTTATGCCGCGCAGAACGGTGAGGAATATCCGACCGTCAAAGCCCTCCAGGGATTCGGCGGGCGGGCCGTGCTGGAGATCATTGCGGCCCACGAAGGCAACGCGTACCGCGCCGTCTACACTGTTCGCTTCGGCGACGCGATATATATGCTGCATGCTTTTCAGAAGAAGTCGAAGAAGGGCATCGCTACGCCGCAGCGGGAGCTTGAACTTATCCGTCAACGGCTCACCGACGCGGAGCGGGACTACAGAGAAAGGCAGAACTGACATGAAGAAGAACAGCGGAACAAGGGTGAGGGAAGGCAGTGGCAATGTGTTTCGAGACCTTGGCTTTCCGAACCCCGAACGCGAGCAGCTCAAAGCCCGGCTCACCCTCCAGATCTTTCGCATCATCAAGGCCCGCAAGCTCACGCAGGCCGCCGCCGGTGGGATCCTCGGCATCAAACAGCCCCACGTATCCGGGCTGATGCGTGGGCAGTCCGGCAACTTCTCTGTTGAGCGGCTGATGGATTTTCTAACGGCCCTCGGCCAAGACGTGCAAATCATCGTCAGGCCGACGCGAAGGCAACATGGAGACGTGTCTCTCATAGTCCGATGATTCATTTACGATACTTGACTTGTAGGCCGTAAGGTGCGCGCCTTCCAATTCTTCGCCCGGCCGCAGGTTCGCTCTCCTACACCTACGCCCTATTCACACTTGGAGTGAGGCCGCCTTGCGCGTTGGCTCCCGACCACACGCCAAGGACCTCTTCATGGGGCGCATAGCCAATAAACCCAAGCATGCACGGCACTGTAGTAAGAATGTTTTGGGACAATTGAAGAGTAGCGTATACAAAACCGTAGCGGTCTCCTTATGCGGGCCTTTCCCTGGAAGCTCAGATGGCTGGTTGGTGTTGCTCTCACTCCCATGCTGTTTGCGCAACCGAGCCGGGAGCGCGAGGAGCCGGTCCTTCAGGGGCTGACGAATTTCCATCACACCGAGTGGGGCGGCCTCGGGGCGGTCTTCGACATCAAGCAATCGCCCGAGGGATACCTCTGGCTCACGACCTCGAAAGGCGTTCTCCGCTTCGATGGAGTTCGATTCCAGTCACTTGAGGAAGTAACCCGCGGGGCAGTATTGGACGGCGACATCGACTCCGTCTTTCTCGCTGCGTCCGGAGGGCTGTGGTTGACCACCCAGGGCGCCGGGTTGCTCTCATGGAAGGACGGAAAACTGTCCAGCTTCCCAGACAGACGCTGCACGCCCAGCCGCAAGCAGGGGCAGATCGTCGAGGATCGGGATGGTTCATTGTGGGTACAGGCCACTGCCGGACTCTTTCGTCTGCGCGGGTCTGTGTGCGAGCAGATCGGATTGGATCAGGGATATCCTGGGGGCTTCCCTGTAGCCATCTTCCTCGATCGGGAAGGAACGCTGTGGGTCAAGGCTCAAACCGGTCCACTCTTATCCTTGCGGCGCGGCGGATCCAGGTTCCAAAACACCCCGTCTGGTGCAGGAGCATCAGCCGGCTTCGACTTCGCCTTTCTGCACGAGGCCCCCGACGGCGCCATCTGGCTCTCCGACAGCCTGGGGCTTCGCCGGGTTACCTCCAAGCCCGGCGCGCCCGCTTCCTCAACGCCCCAAAAGCATTCCAGGAAGAACGCGCCATTCGGCGACTTTAACTTTGCCGCGGACGGTTCCCTTTGGGCCGTCACCCAGAACGGTGTGCGGCGGTTCGACCACCCTGAAGGGTGGCCATCGCCCGTCGCGCTGGAGTCGGCTCCGGGAGAGACCTTTACGCCGAGCCGGGGACTTAGCTCCGACGCGGTCTGGAAAGTGCTTATCGATCGCGAAGGCGTATGGATTGGAACAAACTCCGGGCTCGACAGGCTTCGGAGTACTAGCCTCTTCGCCGTGCGGCTTCCACATACCCAAGAGCACGAGTTCGGCATCGCTGCCGGCGATGGCGGCTCCGTCTGGACCGGCAACAGCAGCACGCCGCTAACGCATATCGCGGCTGACGGAACCGTTACCAGCCTGCCCCGAACCCGCCAGACCATCGCCCTGAGGCGCGATCACAATGGAACGATCTGGTCGGCGAGCGCCGGACACTTCCACCTATGGCGGTCCTCAGGGGATCGCTTCGTGCCGCTCCATTACCCGGACGAAGAGCTGGACAGCGTGCTGTTCGAAGCAGTGGATCGTAACAATGACCCTTGGATCACCACAGCCAGCGGGCGGGCATACAAACTCACGTCTGGCTATTGGAGCAATCAGACCGGGGCCCTGGACAAGAAGCCTGGCGTGCGAGGAGCCATGCTGGACGACAAAGACGGAAACGTCTGGTTCGCGTTCTCAAACAAAGTCGTCCTTTGGGACGGTTCCGCGTATCACCGCTATTCTTTTCCCGACGGGCAACGCGGCGTTTCGGAGAATACCATGTCGGTGCGAGGCGATCACGTCTGGCTGGGAGGCGCGGGTGGCATCCAGCTGTTCACGAAAGGCAGCTTTAACATCATGCGGTGGAGGGATCCGAGACTGCTCGGCAGGGTTTCCGGCCTCGTCGAGACCGAGTCGGGCGATCTCTGGATCAACGGCTTCTCGGGCATCACCCATGTTTCGGCCGCTGAATTGAAGCTTTGGCTCCAGTATCCCCACTATGCAGTTTCCGCGGAGCACCTGAACGAACTCGACGGTCTTCCGGGCCTTTCTGGAGAGGTACTTCCTGAACCGTCGCTGGTAGAGGCTCCGGACGGGAAATTGTGGTTTGCGACCACTAAAGGCCTCGCGTGGTTAGACCCGGCGGTATTCGAAAGAAACCGCAACCGCGTGCCACCCCCCGTATTCATTTCCGCCGTCATTTCCGATGGCCTTCCTCATTCGGGCTCGGATAGTCTACGCCTTCCCGCGCGCACTGACAATCTGGAGATCGAATATACGGCCCTGAGTCTTGGGATCCCCGAGCGCGTGCTCTTTCGCTACAAGCTGGACGGCGTGGATGAGGACTGGCAAAACGTCGGAACACGCCGTCAAGCCTATTACACCAAGCTTCGCCCGGGAAACTACCAGTTTCACGTCATCGCCTGTAATAATGATGGCGTTTGGAATGAAGCTGGCGCCGTCTTGAATTTCCGGATCATGCCGGCGTTCTACCAGACCCTGTGGTTTCAAGCGCTGTGCGGGTTGGCGGCCCTCGGCTCTCTATGGTTTTTACACCGTCTGCGGCTGCGGCAAGAGGCCCGGGACTTGAACATTCGGATGGAAGAGCGCGTTAACGAACGCACGCGCATCGCACGGGATTTACACGACACGCTGCTCCAGAATTTTCAAGGAGTGCTGCTGAAGTTCCACGCCGTGGCGTACGCGCTTCCGGATCGCCCGGCCGAAGCCCAGCAGAAGCTGAATAGCGCCATCGAAGACGCCAGGGAGGCGATCGCCGAAGGCCGCGATACGGTGCAAGATCTGCGTTCTTCCACACTGCTCGCAAACGACCTCGCGCGGGCGATCGGCACTTTCGGAGATGGGCTTGCCGCTGATCAAAACGGCCGGAATTCTCCCGACTTTCGAGTGCACGTCGAAGGCACGCCCAAGGAACTCGCTCCTATTCTCCGGAACGAAGTCTATCGGATTGCGGTCGAAGCGCTGCGCAATGCGTTCCGTCATGCCGGCGCCAAGCGGGTCGAAGTGGATATCTGCTACGAGAAAAGACAATTTCGGATGAACGTTCGCGACAACGGGAAGGGTATCGATTCACAGGTTCTCGACCAAGGCGGCCGCGTAGCCCATCACGGCTTGCCTGGCATGCAGGAACGCGCCCAACTGGTGGGGGGTAAACTGGCTATTTGGAGTCAACCAGATTCTGGCACCGAGATCGAGCTGGTAGTTTCCGCCGCAGTCGCTTACGCAAAAGGGGAGGTCCTGCCCCAGGCGAAGTCCGCGGGACAATCCGCCCCATAAAACCATGAATCCGGCCAACGGTTCGATCCGGATTCTGGCAGTCGACGATCATCCCCTCTTCCGCAGCGGGATAGCCGCCCTCTTGGCCACTCAGCCGGACATGAGTTTGATTGCGGAAGCTTCGAATGGACGGGAAGCGATTCAGCAGTTCCGTACGCATCGGCCGGACATCACTTTGATGGACTTGCAGATGCCCGAGATGAATGGTCTGGATGCGCTGCTTGCAATTCGCGGCGAGTTTCCCGAAGCACGGATCATTATGCTGACCACATATAGTGGCGATGTCCATGTGATGCGTTCGATGCAGGTTGGAGCCAGGGCATATCTCCTTAAGAATCTGTTGGATAAAGAACTGCTGGGGACCATCCGGGCCGTTCATGCCGGAAAAAAAGTGTTGGCCGCCGAGGCCTCTTATGAGCTGGCCGAGCATGCCACCGATGATTCCCTGACACCGGCCGAAGTGTCTGTGCTCCGGCTGATTGCCGCCGGGAACTCCAACAAACAGGTTGCCGCGCAACTTTCGATCACCGAAGAAACCGTCAAGGGACGCGTCAAGAACATCCTCTCCAAATTGGGCGCGAACGATCGAACCCACGCCGCGATGATAGGGGTAAGGCGTGGAATTATCGAACCTAAAGACTCAAAAGAGTGACTAAAAACACCTTTTTGGGCTTCTTTTAGCATGCTTTTATTTGAGACGCTGTGACAGGGCGCTTCGTCTGCGACGTCTATTCTCAACATTTGCCCAAGGGTGGCCTGGGTTGGGTCTCCTCTTGCTGCGGCTGGTGGCCGCGATTGCCGTGATTGCTCAAAGACTTACAGCGGGTTTAGTGCTTCTGGACGGGCTCGCGATGGCCGCCGGAATCCTGCTTCTCTCCGGCTTATGGACACCCGTCTCGGGACCGCTTCTGGCGGCCCTGGAGCTCTGGAAGGTCTTGTCGCGACGACCCACGGATCCTTGGGCCGACATCTTATTGGGGACCATAGGCGCTGCTTTGGGGCTGCTAGGACCCGGCGCATGGTCCATGGATGCCCGGCTTTTTGGATGGAAGCGCATTGACATTCGAGATCGACAGAGTTAGTTTCTACCTCAAAAGAGTCACTCTTGGCGCCGCGATTTGGGGTTTCTCAAGAGCAGCAACTGGTCCACAATCGCAAGTGATGATGATGGATGATTCTCGCATACGTGTATTGAGCATCGACGACCACCCGCTGTTTCGCCAGGGGATCGAAGCAATCATCGACTGCCAACCCGACATGTCGCTGGTGGGGGCGGCCTCCAACGGCGCGGAAGCGATCCGCATATTTCGCTTGCTAAAGCCGGATATTACCCTGATGGACCTCAATCTCCCGGATCTGGGCGGCATCGAAGTCACGCTGGCGATCCGGGAAGAATTTCCGCAGGCCCGTGTTATCGTACTGACGACGTTCGACCGCGATGTCGAGATTCAGCGGGCTCTGAAAGCGGGGGCTCGCGGATATCTGTTGAAGAGCATGCACCCTGAACAAATGCTCGAAACGATCCGGCAAGTCCACGCGGGGAAGACGCCTGTGTTGCCGGAGATCGCTTCTCATCTCGCCGAACATCTCAGCGATGAACAGCTCACCAGCCGTGAGATTGACGTTCTACGCCAGGTCATCGAGGGAAATAGGAATCGGGATATCGCAGACCGGCTTTTTGTCTCCGAACACACGGTAAAGACTCACCTCAAGCACATTATGGGAAAGCTCGGCGCGAGCGATCGGACGCATGCCATTACGATCGCAGCGCGCCGCGGAATCATTCGGATCTAAGGGTCGCGGACGAACCCCCAAAAACGGCCATCCCGAACTAACTCGAAGGAGTGATGTTTTTGCGGCTTGCATCGCGGATATTAGAATGGTGCATCAGCCGCCGGGACGGCGAGCGGTCCGGCGAATAAAGGAGCGACTCAATGAAAAACACTGACACAAAGAAGATGGACGGCCTCAAGCATAGGCAGGAGGCAGCACTTCTCACGCCTACCGACTTAGGGGCCGCGGCAACCAAGGATATTGCCGGAGCCATGAACGGCATCCTGGCCGACGTGTTCGCACTGTACCTGAAGACCAAGAACTTTCACTGGCACATGAGCGGGCCGCACTTCCGGGATTACCATCTGTTGTTGGATGAACAGGGCGACCAGCTTTTCGCCATGACCGATCCAATCGCGGAGCGCATCCGGAAGATCGGTGGGACCACGCTGAGGTCCATCGGCCACATTGCCCGGAACCAGCGGATCCTGGACAATGATGCGGAGTACGTGGAGCCCGAGGATATGCTCGCCGAGTTGCGCGAGGACAATAAAACTCTGGTTGCTCGCCTGCGCGAGGCTCATAACGTTTGCGAGGACCACAAGGACGTCGCCACAACGAGTCTCATCGAAGTATGGATTGACGAAACGGAGCGACGGACCTGGTTTCTGTTCGAAGCCGGCCGCCGAGGCGATTCCAGCGGCCATTAGCCACGCTCCGCACGATCTCGTGCCGATACCCCGAAAAAGGTATTGTGCGCGCCCCTACCACTATCGCGGTATCTTGACCCCCACCGGGGGCGGTAGCCCAGAAACCTTCGATTTTGGGATGTCTATTTCCCGGGGCACGCGTAGCGTAGAAGCATAGGGTCCTGGTTATAGCAAATACGCTGGGGCCTAAGGAGATTTGAGTATGGCGACCGTGGTCAATATGATAGCTAGCGCGCCGTTCAACTCGGTAAGGCGCGAAAGCGAAATGATCGGCTCCAGTTTCGGACTGCGGCGGGTCCGAAACCTGGTGCAGATGGTCGCTCCAACCGATTCCGCAGTGCTCATCCAAGGCGAGACCGGCACGGGAAAGGAGCTCATTGCCAGATCTGTCCATGAGGAGAGCCTGCGGAGATCCGGTCCATTCGTAAAATTGAACTGCGCCGCCATGCCTGCAGGCCTGCTCGAAAGCGAGCTGTTCGGGCACGAACGCGGGGCTTTCACCGGAGCCTTAAATCAGACCACCGGCCGCTTCCAACTAGCCGACCGGGGAACGCTGTTCCTGGATGAGATTGGCGACCTGCCTTTGGAACTGCAACCAAAGCTTTTACGAGTCCTTCAGGAACGGGAGTTTGAGAGGCTCGGCGGCACTCGCACAATTCGAGTGGACGTTCGCGTCGTCGCAGCAACGAACCAGGATTTAAAGCAAATGGTGCTGGATCACCGCTTTCGGGCCGACCTGTTTTACCGGCTGAATGTCTTTCCAATCGCGCTCCCACCGTTGAGAGAACGGCCGGAAGATATTCCACTCCTGGTGCGGCACTTCGTGAACAAGTTTGCACGGCGAATGAACAAGGAGTTCAACTATATCCCGGACGAAGCCATAGAACCTTTGCAACGGTATGACTGGCCGGGGAATATCCGTGAGTTGCAGAACTATATCGAGCGCGTCATGATCCTGTGCCCGGGGCCAGATTTGCGCCTGCCTTCACACGAGCTAAGAAGCGTATTAAGAAGCGACGCGCCATCTATAGGGCGGACCCTGGTTGAAGCTGAGCGCGATCATATCATGCAGGTTCTCCAGGAGGCTAGTTGGGTGGTGGGCGGTCGAAATGGCGCCGCCGCGCGGCTGGGCATGCCACGAACCACCCTCATTCATAGGATGCGGAAGCTGGGGATTGTCCACGCAAGGACTGCCGCCGGCACTTTCTAGGATCTTTTATGGGAGAAACATCGGAAATCGACGGGTGGCGCGCGCGAGCCTGGTCTTCGTGGCGGATAAGGTGAGACCCAGTTGCGCTGCGGTTTCTTTTAGCGATAAACGTGAAGCTGCGTAGAGACCGTACGCGTCGCTGAGCTTCTTCGGGAGGTGGGCGAACGCTTCCGAAACCGCCGGAGGTGTCAAGGCCGTCGTCACCAGAAACAGCTTGGTCCAGCCTTAGAACGACGTGAAACAGCGTGAATGCGCTTATTCCTGTTCCCCGTTCAAAAGTTTTTGTCGAGCCATGGGGCAGGGATTGTGTCACTCATCGTTTTGCCGTCAGCAATTCTCGCGCGATATCGTTACGATCTGGCGGGTGGATGGCGGCGCACCTACGTGATCACGGCCGTCATCGCACTGTACTTGAATGTGTTTGTGTTAATCGTGCAGCTTTTCATGAAAGTACCGCTCTGAAAGCGATCGCCCCAACCCAGTCTGGGCCGCCTTTCCAATTCGCCCAACTCGGCGCCCTTTTGGTATTCGCGTTGATTGGCACCCGGGCCGCCATGAAGTTCCACGCTGAACGGCTGCATGCCGCGTGACGGCACAGGAATTAACGAGGCCATTCGCTCAGCTCTCGCAGACATCCGAAGCAGTGCGTGTCCACTCCCTATGCGGCCAGTTCGAGGACCCGCCGTTCCTGCAGCTTGTTGCGTGCGTCCCACGGCACGGTAAAGCGCCGGCCGCAGGAGCGGCATTCGTATTCACCGTGGATCGGCCACATCACTGAGTTATGAAAATGCCTGCACCACACAGTTCCGACTAAGCCGACCCAATCGCTCTGATTAACATCCAGCTCAATCACTCGATTCATTGTGTCCCACCTTGTTCCCGCCACTTTCGAGACTAAAGAGAGCATTTTGCTAGCCAACAAATGTAACCAGTGCGAATCGTCATAACCTATGACACACCAGCACTCTAGAGTTGAATGGCAGAACACGCTCTTCCCGGGCAAAGACGAAGACGCCGATTTGGTGTCAAGCGCTGGACTATTGCCGGCTAATTTCCTCGATCCTGACGCAATCGGTGAGGACACGTGCTTGGCGGCGCGGGGCGCTGGCTGAAATGCTATCCATCATCCGTAGTAGCGTCCATTAGTTTCCTCGCCGATCACTGCGAAATCCGCACGGGATGTCTCAAGCGCATCAGACTTCCACGAATATCCGATCGAGGGCACCTCGACCTGCACCTGAAGTTGACATCCAGCCCGAGTCCCCTTAAACCGGAATTGCCTGGAGGCGTTCTCGTAAAGCACGGGTTCGCCGGTCGATTTCCAAACCATCTTGAATGTCATCCGCGCTGGAGTGACGATTGAATCCAGCGCCGGCCAGCGCGGTTGATCCACCACCGGCACGTTATTCATCTCGAGCGTGATGGTGTTGCCATCCGGACTGATAGTCAGACCGCTGGTTGGTACGGCGACAACCCAGTAAAGCCCGGAAGACGCAATCGGGGGATGGAAGTCGTGAATCTGGTTAGCGGGGACCGCCGGTCCCCGGAACAGGGTGAGTCATATATGCGCGAAGGTCCCGTGCTGCGACGTGCGCGCGGTTTTCTACTTCTCGAAAAACAATGGCTGGACCAGGGACCGGGTTGCCGCCGGTGGACGCAGCCAGATCAATGAGCGTCTGGCGGCTACGCTTTATTACCAATGCGAAGTTAACGCGCGTGACCGGCCTGCTCGCATCAACACCCTCGCGCTTCAGATGGAACTGAGGATTCGACGCACGGAGACTCACATTCCATGAGAAAGTCTCCGAACACATTCCAGTATCCAGGTGGAACTGCTCGAGACCATTCGGTGCATCCCGGCCAAGAGGCGTCTACTAGCGGAAATTGCCGCCGAAATCGCCGTGCCGTTATCGGTCACCGAGGAAACTGTAAAAGCGCACGTCAAGAACATCCTCGCCAAGCTTGGAGCCAGCGACCGAACCCACGCCGTCGCAGTAGGACTGAAACGCGGAATTTTGGATTTATAGTTACGCTACACCCCTCGAAAGAGGGACGGTCAACGGGGGCTTTCTAGGGTGTCGAAACCTGCAATGATTTCCTACCATTAAAAAGGGATGCGCTCTGCAACGTCTATTTTCCACCTTTCCTGATGGTTGGCCCGGCTTGGGTCTCTTCCTGCTGCGGTTTGGCGTTGGTTTCGCTTTAATCTCTCTTGGGATCAATGGTACTTATGGGGCGCACGGAGAGCCGATTCACGTCGCGCGCGATTTGATCGCAGTCGCCGGGGGCCTCTTTCTGCTAGCCGGTTTGTGGACGCCCGTGATGGGAGCGCTAGTCGCGCTGGATGAGTTATGGATCGCGTTCTCGCTCCATGCGTCGCCGCCGGACGGCCACTGGATTCACATCTTATTGGCGGTGGTAACCGCTGGAGTAGCGATGCTCGGCCCGGGCGCATGGTCGATTGACGCTCGTCTGTTCGGGAGGAAGCGCTTTGATATCGATCGGGCTGGCGGCGGGAAACCATCCTACTAATTGGGTATCAAGATAACGGTCTCATGTCACCACGTTGACGCACAATCCCGAGCGTGGTGAAATCGAAAATTAACGAGGCTTTCGCAACCATACCACTACCGCAAGCGCTGCCGGGCGTGAGCCTATATCAACTGCTCCCGTGAGGTTCACATTGGCACACGTTCCCATAGCGATCTTAGGAGTGTGGCTTCTTTTTTTGATTCTGCGATCCATGATTAGAATCGCGCTGATGAATCGTCACTCCCGGGACTTCTTTGCCGAGGTGACTTGCCGTGCCGTATACACAGCAGTGGCCCTGCGCCTTGGAGGCGACCGTGACACTCGAACCACCCATCCTGTCCTGCTCTGGTTTTTCCCCGTTTACATGCTTTCGCTGACTGTCGTGTATTTCCTGGGGGCGATGACGGCCTTCACTCTCTTGTACTGGGGAACTCGAGCCGTGGGTACCTGGCACCAGGCATTGATCGCCTCCGGATCGGCATTAAATACGCTTGGCTTTGCAACCCCAACCACCCTCGCCGGGCAATGGCTTGCGATTCCAGAAGGCGCATTAGGACTCGGCATCGTGGTGTTTCTTTTCACTTTCATTCCCGGCTACCAGGCGGTGATTCGGGCGCGGGAGGATAAGACGGCGTGGCTGTATGTTCGCGTTGGCGATCAGCCAAGCGGCGCGGCAATGCTCGAATGGTGCCAACAAACGGGTCTCGGAGCCAGTATGAGAGATGTATGGGAAGCCTGGGAAGATTGGTTCCGAATGCTCGCCGACACGCACTCGGTGTTACCGATCCTAAGCTTGTCGCCTTCGGTGCAGAGTGGTCAGTCTTGGGTTGTAGCTGCAGCCGCGGTGCTTGATGCCGGTGCTCTTGCGGCTTCGTCGATCGAAAGTCAAGATGTGGAATCTGCGAAGATTTACGTCCGGACGGGAACACGTGCGCTCTTGGCGATCGCCGAAGCGCTCGGGCGGGCCAGCCCGGCTAGTGAGGAGGTAACAAGACGTCCATCGAGGGAAAAGTACGAAGCCGTGCGGGCTCACTTCTCATTGGCAGGAATGCCGCTGAGGCCGGGACCCACCCAAGAGTCGCAATGGCAAGAGTTTTTGCTCTTGCGCGGCCAGTATGAGGCTGCCCTGCTCTTCATTGCGTGTCACACATTCACGCCGCTGGACGGCATTCTTCTTGATGTCTGAGGTTCTGGAATCGGACGCATCTCGCTGCGATCGCTAGAAAACCCAGGTGCGCAACATGCGCCTGTGCTTGGGCTATCTCCACGCGTGATGCCGGATCAAATATTTTTAATGCCTGGCATTAGCGCCATCTGGAATTTTCGCTCCAAGCTCTTTGGACGAGGGAATCTGAGAGGCATCCCATCCGCCGCCTAGCGCTTTTATCAACTGGACGCTGGCAACCATTCGCTGCATTCGAAAATTTACGGCCGCTTGCTGGTCGGCGAATAAAGCGGTCTGAGCATTGAGCACATTCAGGTATGGATCGATGCCGGCGTTGTACCGGGCCTCAGCTTCCTTGAGGCTTCTGGCGGCTGATTCGGTCGCCGAGTCCTGCTCTTCAATGACCTCTGTCAGGATTCTGAGCGCCGCCAGGTTATCTTCGACCTGCTGGAAGGCTGTCAATACACTTTGCCGATAATTGGCGACGGTCTGATCGTAGGATGCCTGGTACTGCTGGACCGTGGCCTTCCGCAACCCCGCGTCGAAAATCGTTTGCGCCAGGCCCGGACCGACGGACCAAATCCGGCTCGGCCATTCAAACCACTTTGCAATCGAAAGGCTTTGAAGTCCCGCGGAGGCGCTCAGCGTGATGGTGGGGAAGAAGGCTGTCTTGGCGATGCCGATCAGGGCATTTGCCTGGGCTACCGCGCGTTCGGCGGCGGCGATATCGGGGCGGCGTTCCAGCAGCTCAGACGGAATGCCGAGCGAAATCGATGGAGGACTTGCCTCTAAAGGCGCCACGGAAACTTCAAACGTCGACGCCGGCTGGCCGGCCAGCAACGCGATCGCATGTTCATACTGAGCGCGGAGTACACCAAGGTTTGTATCCTGCGCTTCGGTGGCCTTCAGTTGCGCTTCCGCCTGGGCTACCGCCTCGTCGTTCCCGACTCCGGCTCTGTACAAGTCGCGGGTAAGCCCAAGCGCCTCCTGATAGGCTCTTACCGTGGAATCGAGCAGCTGCTTCAACGCGTCCTGCGCGCGAAGCTCGTAATAATCGGCCGCAAGATCGGCTTGCGCCGACAGACGCACATTCTCAAGATCGGCTACGCTGGCCTGGGCGGCGAATGTGTTGGCCTTCACGGTATTTCGAATGCGGCCCCATAAATCGGGTTCCCAAGATACATCTAACGGCAAGGAGTAAGTGGTGAAATTGGCGCCGATGGTTTGCCCAAACGCGGTGGACAAACGTGAATTGGTAATGCCAGGATTGGCTGTGACTGCCGGAAAATACTGTGCATGGGCTTCCCTGATCATGGCCCGGGCAGCCTGGACATTGGCAGCGGCCGCGGCGATATTTTGGTTTGAAATATTCAGCTTGTCCTCGAGTTGGTTCAACTGAGCATCGTTAAACCCTTCCCACCACTTGCCACGCGCAGCATCATCACGCGGCTGAGCCGGCTTCCAGTCCCCTTCCACGTTCGGCGCCCCCGCCTCCTTATAAGCGGGCGGGACCAACGCAGAAGGTTTCGTGTACTTGGGGCCAATACTGCACGCCGTCAACAGCACCGCCGCGGACACAAGATTGATCTTGGCGAGCTGTGAGGTGATCTTATAAGTTCCTCTGGCCATGGCTCATTCACCGATATAAATGTCCACCAGTTGACCCGGATAGAGGGTCAGGCCCTCGGGCTTTTCAAGCCGGAAAATGATCGGGAGTACCCGGACATCCACCCGTTCCTGCCGCTGGTCGGAAAGCTCGATTTTGGGAGAGATGACTGGCTGCATTCTGACGTACTCGAGCGGGATCTTGACGTTGGATCCGCGTACCGACATCTGAGCCTTCATCCTGGCCGGGGTGGGAAGCCGCGGCACCAGGATTTCATCTACGTAGCAGCGCACGTTCAAGTGAGCGTGAGGACTTCCCAGTACCAGGACGGGATCCATGCCCTGCGTGTAAGCGTCGTAAGCGCCCTGCCCCGAGACGAAGCTCCCAACCGTGGAATTGATGGCCAACACGATTTCATCTTTGGGCGCTCGAAGAGTGTATTTGGAAAGCAGCGCGCTCGCGGACGAATACGATTTGAACAGCGCGTTGTACTGCCGTTCCTGGTTATTGATGTCATAAATCCAGGCGCCCGCCTTGGTGAGGTCGCGTTGCTTGAGGGCCACGTCGAGGTTGGCTTTGGCCGTTGCCACCGCATTCGCGGCGCTGTCCAACGCATCTTTACTGATCGATTTCGGGTTGATGTCGTAAGCGGCTTGTTGCTTATCCAATTCATCTTGAGCGGTCTTCAAGGCCGCCTGCGCCGACACTACCTGGGCTTCTGAGACGTCCAGAGTTTCTTTGCGCGGCTGAGCCTTCAATTCCTCCAGAACAGTAGAGGCGGCTTGCGCCTGTGATTGCAGTTGTTCCACGGTGGCTCGTTGTATCGAATCGTCGATCAACAGCATGACCGTTCCTTTTTTGACCTCCTGGCCTTCCGTGACCAGAATCTGCTTCACCGTGCCCGTGACCTCAGGATAAACATTGGTGTTCTCCCCGCTCGGTTGATCGCTCTCCACCAAGCCTTCCGCATAGATGCCGTTGGGATAAGGATTCGTAGGTGGGCTAAAGGCAGGCGGTAGTGGGGACTGGGTGATGCCCGACACATAGGCAACCACGCATCCGGCCAGCAGCCCAACGAAGGATAATACGAACAATAGTTTTCTCACTCGGGGCCTCCTTTCTCAAACCCAGTCAGCCGCCCATCCTCCATCTTCAAAATCCGCGTGGCGAATTCATTGATTCTGGCGTCGTGCGTGACGATGAGGATGCAGCGCTTTTCGTTGAGAATGTTCTGCTTCACAAAACGAACGATGGATTGGCCGGTGTCGCCGTCCAGCGAAGCAGTGGGCTCGTCCATGATCAGGATGTCCGGCTGTCCGGCAATGGCACGGGCGATGGCGACGCGCTGCTGTTCGCCGCCGCTTAGCTTTACCGGCGGAAGATCGGCCCGGCCCTTCAAACCGACGATTTCGAGGTATTTCTTGGCCTCGATGATTGCGCCGCTCCAATCGTGTCGCTTGAGGATCAATGGAACCGCCACGTTTTCGGCGGTGGTCAACCTGGGGAACAGATGATAGTCCTGGAATACAAAGCCTATCTTGTGCAAGCGAAAGTCAGCCAGCTTATCGCTTCCAAGATTCCAGATATCCGCGCCTTCCACCGAGACACTGCCCGAATCCGGCCTCAGAATGCCGGAGAGGACGCTCAACAGTGTCGTTTTGCCGCTGCCGGACGGCCCTACGATGTAAAGCATTTCGCCGAAATAGGCGTTGAGGCTGACATCTTTTAGAGCAGCCGTTCTGGCCTCGCCTTGACCGAACCACTTGACCACTCCCGTTGCTGTAATCGCCGGCTCAGCCATATCATTAACCTCTGAAAATATCAAACGGCTCGATCCGCAATACCTTTCGGACACCGAAATAACTCGAAACGGCGGCGATGACCACCACCATCACGAAGGCCAGCCCGAGATTCCAATAAGTGATCACGGCGGCATAGTCGGGCAGCCTCATTCTGGCGAGCGTGATCAAAACCGCGCACAATCCGATTCCCAGCCCGTAGCCTGTCAGAGCCGTGAAGCTGGCCTGGAAAAGAATCATCAGGATCAATTCGCGGCTCTTGGCGCCCATGGCCTTCAAGGCGCCGAACTTTTCGAGGTTCTCCAGCACGAAGGTGTAAAAGGTCTGGCCCGAAATGGAGAGCCCCACGATGAAGCTCATAACGGTCATGATCAAGATGTTCATCCCGATGCCGGTCTGAAACATGTAAAACTGAGTGATACGGTCGACGAACTCGTCTTTCGTCAATGCCAGATACCCGAGCGCCCGTACCTGTTGCTTGATGTGCATTACGTCGGCCGAACTCTTAGGCTCCACCAGTACGTAGGAGATCGTAAAGCGCGGATTTGGCAGGTATTGCAGCGCTCTTTCGTAGGTTGTGTAGAGCGTCGGAACCCCGAACAGACCGCTGCTGGCAACCTTGGCGATCCCCACAATAACGCCGCGGTGATCGTTCACCTCAAACTCCGTGCCCAGCCCCGGGTTGCCCAATTTAGGGAACTCGGGATCCTTGACCACGATGAAAGCGTTCTCGGCGTAGATGTTCTCGATGTTTCCCTGGATGAGCTGCGGCCGGCCGAACAAGCTGGTATCGTCCAGCCCGACTACCGTCACTGACTGGTAGGCGCCGTCAGCAAGTTTCACCAGGGCGCCTCCGGAATAAACCGGCACTGCATAATTCACGCCCTGGATGCTTCGCGCCGCGTCCAACACGTAATCCGGCATGCCGATCGTATTCGCGACCGTTTGTACGGCCGGATCCATGATCCACATCGATGCGCCTAGGTTGAATACCGTCGCTGATGCACGACTGAGAACGCCGGCGAACATGGCCGTCATCTGGATCATCAGAAAAACGGCAAAGGTGATGCCCACAAGCAGCGCCGTAAACTTCGCCTTGTCGTTGACAAGCAACTTATAGGCGAGCTTGAGGATTCCCGTCACGGCCGTTTCCCTCGCTCAGCCGGTCCCGGCGGCCCCGAAATCAAAACCTTATCCGGCGCCATCAATTCCAGATCCGGGAGCTTGCTCTTCACCGTTATCTCCTGAAGCTCGCCGGAACCCTCACCGGGATTTGCGAGGAACTCCAGCAAATACTGATTCGCAAGATGGTCCACGATATCGGCCAAGAACGGTGCTAGAGAAGGCAGCGGCCCAAAGCCCAGAAAATAGGCCTCGCCGCCGGTTTCAACAGCAACGTGGGCCAGCTTAAGCTGCCCCATATCGAGCTTTGCGAAATCGCTGGCAAGATAATCGGCGCTGGGGTGATAGATCGCGAAAATGGTGACACCGGCGCGTTGAGCCGCCTCGATCGCCGCTTCCGTCGACGGGTTTGGAAGGGCGTCCTTTGATTCCGGATCGATTCCATTCGAAATCATCAGCACCGCACGTCTGATCGTCGAACCCGGCCCCCACGCGTGAATCAATTCTGTTAGTGCGGCAAACGGACTCGAGGGTTTGCTCCCCGCCGGAGTGTTAAGGGCCTTGACGGCGCGGTCATGATCCGGCGTGGGATTCTCGCTGACATGCATGTGCCCGTTTTCGATGTAGGCGACCCCCACAGCGGTGGTCGAAGGTTGAGAACCGATGAAGCGCCGCAGCTCCTCGAACTTCGGGCCGGGCTCGCAATTGGAACAGTTGTCAACCAGGAGAAACAGTTCGAGGCCACCGCGGTCACCCCGCAATGGAGTCAAATTAGTGACGGTCAGCGGTTCATACCGCTCCGTAACAGTCAGGTCGTCTCGCGTGAGTACTGGCGGCTCATGTCCATAATGGTGGCCAACCGTCACCAGTATTTGTGCTGGCGTGCCTTGGGCGGATGTAGTCTGAGCCCAGGTAAACAGCGGGCATGCAAGCGCAAGCCACGCTAGGCCTACATTCTTTGACATATTGTCCTCTCAGAATCTCTATCCTCGGAGGGGCATTCTTCTGACCAAAGGATTGATCTTCCAACCCACTGAGCCCCAATAGCTTCGCGGCCGTTTTGTGCTTCAATGCGCAGCCGGCACTGCGCGATTTCACCCAGCCCAGAACGAAGGATATATACTTAGCCGTTAGAATGCGCTACCCACTCACATTTCTGCTGTTCGCGTCCTGGCCAGCTTGCGGCCAACTCCGTGACGTAGTGAAAACCGACGAAGTCGAGAAGCTGTTTGCGAGCGCTGGGCCGTCGCGAGAAGTTCTCTCCAAGCCCAATTTCGCGGTGGTGTTTCGCGCTAGCTCTGGAGGGCCCGGCGCTTGGCAGAAACACCCGGAGGCCGACGAATTCTGGTTCGTGCGCCATGGTGCTGCCAGCGTGTCTTTAAGTACGGGAGACGCGGCCAGCGCGGCAGGTCAACAAACCTATGACGTGGCTGCGGGCGATGTGGTCAACGTGCCGCGAAGCACTGCATATCGAATTACTCCCAGCACCGGTGGGTTCGAATACGTGGCAGTGCGCGTTTTTCCGGTGGAGCGCCGATTGGGAATTGGCATTGGGGCCGCAAAAGCGCCTCAACCCATGCCGGCCGTAAGGCGCAAGGCAGAAATCGACGCTACGCTTGCCAGCGCGGACAAAAATGTCCTGCTACATTCCGCGGGTGTGACCCTGATCAATCATGTCGTCTACAAAGGCGCGCCGGGCCCCTGGGAAGTGCATCAAACTTGCGACGACCTCTACTTCATGCGTTTGGGAACAGCGCGGGCGCAGCTCGACGGGACTCTCGTCAACGGTAAAGAGGATTCTCCAGGCGAGATCCGCGGCTCGGGCGTTACTGGAGCGCGTAGCTTTAACATCGGCCCGGGCGACATGGTAGTAATTCCGCGCAACACAGCCCACTTTATGGACCCGGGTTCCAACAAGCTGGGCTATTTGCTGGTGAAACTCTGCGAGTGATGGCCGCGCGGCGAGGTTTTCTGGCTTATTGCCCGGCCGCCTCGGGACTTGTCTTTTCGAAGATATCGGTCAAGAAGTGTCCACGCATTTGCGGCGGTTGCTGGATGCCATAGAGATGCAGGATGGTGGGCGCGATGTCATAGACTGAAGCCGCGAACCCCATCAGGCGATAATCCCGCTTGATGCCCGGGCCCATGGCGATGAACGAGCCAGGTACGTCGTCGCCGTCGGCAAAATCATGCTTGGCTATCACCGGCGTGGTCTTCTCATGGTCCATGTGCGCGTGCGGATCGGTCTCCTCGAATTCACGTAGCGGCTTGATCCCGTGATCGGACACGATAAACACGTACGTATTGCTGTCGACGTGCGTAAGGACGGCGCCGATGACTTTGTCGAGCGCAACATATTGGCTCGGGAACGCATCCGGCTTCACCGAATTGATCTTGAGATTGTAACCGGCATTGAAAGGCGCGATGGGATAGAGCCAGTGTCCGGTCCGGTCTTCACAACTCTGGACCACCCATGTGAAATCCGTGCGGTGATGGTCGAGCAGATACTCAAATAGCTTGGTCTGCTGATTGCGAATCAGTTGAACCTTGTCCAGCCATTTGAGAATCACCTCGGACTCGTGGCCATTCAGCTCGTCGGCCCCGGGCATCCGTTCGCAGTCGATATAGAAATCCCCGACCTTGCTCAACAGTTCCGATTTCAGCGCCTTGGGATAGACCGCTTCTCCGCCTTCTACCTCGGAAAGTTTGGGAGCGCACAGGACGCCGTCCTCGCAGTTTTTGCCGCGAGTCAGCATGCCGCTCACCATGTATCCGTTCACTGGCATTACGGGGAAGGTGGCTGGAACATTGGCCATTCCCACAGTGACGCCCTTCTTCGACAGAATCGACCAGATAGGTTCTTCCTTGAGCATGTTCGTGTTCGCCGTGATTCCACCTACCAGGAAGCCGGTCACCCCATGCTCCTCGGGCTGTGTGCTAGTGAACATGGTCGTGTAGACGCGGGGGCAGTTCGGCGCGGAAACCGTTCGCAGCTTGCCATAAGTTCCGCTGTGAATGACACTCGCTAAGTTGGGAAGTTTCCCCTGCAGCAACAGAGGACGTAGAATGTCCCACTCCATGCCGTTCACGCCGATAAGCAGAACCCGCGGCCGGGTGGCCTGCGACTGGCTGAACACCAACAGCGGCGCCAGAACACAAGCCGTCAAAATAATCATCCGCAACCGCATCGTGTAAATCTACTCCCTTGTTCGATCATACGCCGGTTGGCGGGGAGGAAGGGCGGCCGATCCTTAACACCGGCCCATGCTACTCTCCGTACAGATGAAGGCTGTTCGCCTCTTTCTCGTCTGTGTTTGGGGCGCCGGCACGTCCGGCAGCCTGGCACAGCAGAAGCCGGCGCATCCGGATATCTTTCTGATAACGATCGACACCCTGCGCGCGGACCACCTTGGCTGTTACGGATACAGGATGATCCAGACGCCCGCGCTCGATCGTTTGGCGAACGAAGGCATCCGCTTCAGCCAGGCCTTCACGCCTAGCCCACTCACCAACACGTCCCACGCAAGCATTCTCACGGGCCTCCTGCCGGGCAATCACGGAGTTACTGATTTTGGCGTACCGCTTTCGCCGGCGCACTCCACTTGGGCTCAACTCCTAAAAATGCAAGGCTACCAGACGGCGGCTTTCATCGGGTCGGTGATTCTGGACAGCAGGACTTTGGCACCGGGTCTAAACCGCGGATTCGATTTCTACGACAACTTTCCCGAACATTCCGAAACGAAATCACGGTGGGGACGAGTGGAACGGCGCGGATTGGAGGTCGTGCAACATGCGGAAACCTGGCTTAGCGGGCATCCTGGCGGCCCGCGTTTTGTTTGGGTGCATCTTTTCGATCCTCACGATCCTTATGAGCCTCCGGCGCCATATTCGGAAACCTACAAAACGCATCCATACGACGGCGAGATTGCTTATGCCGACTCAGCCGTCGGGAACTTTGTCGCTTTCCTCAAGGCGTCGGCACGGTACCAAAATTCGCTAATCATTATTGTGGGCGACCATGGCGAAGGTTTGGGGGAGCATCAGGAAGATACGCACGGAATCTTTCTCTATGACTCCACCCTGCACGTTCCTTTGATTCTCAAGCTGCCCGGAGGCGCTCACGCAGGCAAGGTGGTGGACGCACAGGTTCGAACCATCGATATCCTGCCCACCGTTCTCGATCTCACCGGTGATTCTAAGCACGAATTGGATGGCGAATCGCTTGGAAACTACTTCAAGGGATCGAAAGAGCCGGGGCGGCCGGCTCTCGGTGAGACTGACTATCCGTCCCGTTTCGGATGGGCGCCGCTTCGTTCAGTGCGGGAGGACGGATTCAAGTTTATCGAGGCGCCGAGGCCCGAGCTGTACGATCTACACGCCGATCCCGGTGAACTGGAAAACAAGTATGAGCCGTGGAATTTGCGGATCCAGAACCTGCGGAGCATGCTGGCTAAAGCGCGCACCGAACCTCAGCGGTCGCAGGCCCCGGGAGCCGTTGGGGCCGCAACCATCGCTGAATTAAAGGCGCTGGGCTACTTGGGTCCCGCGGATGCCGGAAGCGCGACAAATGTTCCTGAGCCATCTTTGTTGCCGGATCCCAAGGACAAGATCGAAGAACAGAATTTGATCCATCGAGCCATGTTGGCACAGGATGATGGCAGCCTCTCCATGGCGCGCGTCGCTCTGGAGCAGGCGTTGAAACTGGACCCTCTCTCTTATATTGTGCTGCGGCAGTTGGGCGATCTGGAACTGGCGGCTGGAAATTACCCGAAGGCGGAAGAGTATCTCAAACGGACTCGGGCAGTGAATCCGGGAGACTCTGATTTGGCGTTTGCGGACGGCCACGCCCTGGAGAAACTGCACGACTACGCCGGTGCGCGTGATGCGCTGGAGGCCGGCCTCAAATTATCGCCGGAAGCGCTTCAGGCACGTCTGGCATTGGGCCGGATTTACCTCGCTTTGAAGGATAACATCGCTGCTCAAGACCAATTCGAGGCCGCCGTGCTTCTGCAGCCCGGAAGCCGGGAAGCTGCGTTCGGGTTGGCCAGGGCGCTGATCGGCGAAAAGAAATTTGCCGCCGCTATCTCCCAACTCCTGCCGCTTTCCAAATCGGACCGGCCAGAACCTGAAGTGTTCGACCTGCTGGCCGAGGCCTACCGGAGCGCCGGGAAGACTGCCGAAGCGCAGGCTGCTGAATCGCGCGCGAAGTTGTTGCGGCAAGGCTTACGCTGAGCGGACCGCGCCCAGTTCCGACATGCCGCCATCCACGGCAATGATCTCGCCGGTCATCGATCTGGCGTCCACCGCAAGGTGTAATGCCAGCGCCCCAATTTCTTCTACCGTGGCGAGACGCTTGAGCGGCGTCATCGCTTCACCTTCGTCAAACGCCGATTGGGGCCACTCGGCAAAGCGTGTGCGAACGAATCCCGGAGCGATCGCGTTCACTCGAATTTGCGGAGCGAGCGAGCGCGCCAGTGATTTGGTCAAGGTGATCATCGCGCCCTTGGAGGCGGCGTAAGCCATTGAACTGCCCAATCCCGTCATGCCCGCGACCGAGGCTATGTTCACGATAGCCGCACCCGCCTGCTTGCGAAGCATGGGCACCGCGGCTCGCACGCAATAAAAGGTACCGCGTAAGTTGGTGTCGAAGGTCCGATCCCAGACCTCATCCGTCAGATCCTCAAGCTTGTCGTGCGGAATGCGAGTGCTCCAGCCAGCGTTGTTAACCAGAATATCCAGCCTTCCGAACTCGCGCGCGATCTGATCGATCATAGCCCGCACTTCCGAATCTTCCGATACGCTTGCCCGGATTGCCTGCGCTGTGCCTCCAGCCGCCCGTATGTCACTGACGACTTCTTCGGCTGCTTCGCGCGAGCGGCTGTAATTAACCACCACCTTGAGGCCTTGCTGACCGAACGCTTTTGCGATCCCGCGCCCAATTCCTGTGCCGCCGCCGGTAACCAGGGCAACCCGATCCTGTAAAGTCATCTACACGATGATATCAGTGTGTCGCCGGATTCTTGTCTGTCCGCCCGCATCACCTACGCGGATTGATACCATGGCTTTCAATGAATCCAATGAATCGACGCAGCTTCCTCAGTGGCGTGGCGGCCGTGGGCCTGACCGGTTGTGCCAGTCAGACGAAAACAGCCGGATCGCATCCGCCTCCTACACCGCCGGCGCGGGGACTTTCACCTCAGCCTCTGGCGCCATTCGACGCAGTGCCCAAACTGATGCCGGTCCGCGCCGAGGTGGATCGGATCTTTCGCGTTACCGTCTGTCTCCGCCCCTTCCGCGCCGCCGGGCCCAGGCTCGATGTCGAGCGGGTCGGCGATAAAACCGTGATCCACAACTATGGTCATGGCGGCAGCGGCTGGTCCTTGTCGTGGGGATCCAGCAGCATTGCCGTCGAAAAAGCCATGCAAGTCGGGGAGCGAGATGTCGCAGTAATCGGGTGCGGGGCGCTGGGGTTGACGTCGGCAACTCTGCTACAGCGCGCTGGGGCCAAAGTGACAATTTATGCCAAGGAGCGTCCGCCCGACGTGCGGTCGGCGCGGGCCACCGGATCGTGGACGCCCGATTCTCGCGTGGCATTGACGAACTCGGTGGCGCCTGATTTCCCGGCGCTTTGGGAAAACATGTGCCGCCGGTCATTTCATACTTACGAGAGCTATCTGGGCCTGGCCGGAAACCCAGTGGAATGGACCGACCGATACACGCTTTCCGATAGCAGTCCGGCTGAAGTGCAAGCGAACTCGCAGCGCGACGATCCATTGGGTTTCGCACATTATCTGGATCGCGTCAAGGATTTGACGCCGCGCAATCAGGATTTGCCTCCGGGAACTCATCCCTTCCCCGCGCGATACGTGCAGCGGACTTCGAGCCTCACGTTCAATGTCGCAGGCTACTCGCGGCAGCTGATCAACGATTTCCTGGTGGAAGGCGGCAAGATCGAGCGGGTGGAGTTTCATACACCGTCGGAGTTGAGCCAGTTGACGCAGAAGGTCGTGATCAATGCCACCGGCTACGGAGCGCGAGCGCTGTGGAAGGACGAATCCATCGTTCCGGTGAGGGGACAGATTGCGTGGCTGATTCCACAGCCGGAAGTCAGTTACGGAGTCATGTACAAGAATGTATTCATCCTGGGGCGGCGGGATGGAATCGTCGTGCAGCAAGGGCTGAACGAGATGTTCGGCTACAACGACGCGAATGAGGTCGCCGATCGGGGCGCGGCGGAATCGGCGGTTCAGGTGGCCGCGGAGTTATTTGGGCATATGGGCAAGTTGGAAGCCCGGATGCGTGGTCGTTCGCTTACGTAACGTTTACGGCGTCAGGGACGCTGTGTACGCCACGATATTCAGCATGTCGGTGGTTGTTAAGTTCGCGACCACGGGTTTCATCAGCTCAGTCCAGGTTCCTTTGCGGAAGCCTTGCTGCATGTCGAACATCTGGCGCATCAAGTAGCTGGGCGAGCGGCCGGCGAGACCGGGCACCGGGCCAAGGCCTTTCAGATCGGCGCCGTGGCAACCGCCGCAGGCCATCGTTTTGCCGCCACCCTTAGTAACCAGAGCCTCGCCCTTCTTTATCGCGCCGACGGGCACGTAAGCGGTGAAACCAGAGTGCGGATCGCGCAGAACTTCAGTGGCTTCCCCATTAACCGGCGTTTCCACGATGCGGTTTCCAAGCGGCTCCATCTCATTCCCTTCGATGATGAACAGCCCGTTCGACGGCTTGGTCTTGGGAGCCATTTTCGCTTCGACGACCTTGATCCACGGCGTCCACTTCATCGAGCCGAAATATTCGGCCGAGGCTTTGATTTCGTCGTCGGTCATGTTTTTTGCGAACTGGATCATGAGGTTCGTGTTGGCTTTGCGCGGATCGGCGCTCTTGCGGTTGCCGTCCTTGAAATCGTTCATCGTGTGGATGAAATATTCGACGGGCAGGCCGTTGACGCCTGCATTTTCCGCGCGGCCCTTGCCATTGGGATAGTGGCATAGGCCACACGCCCACACGTTCGGTCGCTTGCCGTGAGCGACGACATCGGGCATCTGAGGATGGTCGCCAGGGAACCAGTCGGCCGGGCCGAAGCGGTTGGAAATCTGCGCGCGAGGATATTGCGCGGTGGCGCCGGGAATGCTGCGCGGGGTCTGATCCGTATTGGCCGGAGCGATCGTGGCGGCCTGGGCTCCCGCTTGCGGCGGACCTTCGAAGCCGTAGGCCCATGGCGGCGGATCGGCGGCAAATACTGTGATGACGCTGAGGACGAATACGAGCGCGAATATGGCGATGCTGGAAATCTTCATGTTGCCTCCTTTTGGGCTACTGTTCGGCGAACTTGCGCCGCGGACTAAAGTGCCGCGATCGATTTAGGGTACAACAGCTGACCAACCCATCGGGGGAGGGTATCTAAAATTTGCCCTGGGATGCTTATCGAAAAACTTGGTGGGCCCGACAGAACTCGAATCTGTGACCGCTACCGTGTCAAGGTAGAAACCGTCCGTAGCTTACCGACAGCCCCGTTGCAAAGGAACGACTTCCGCGGCCGGACTTTGCGGGAGAAGTGCGGGAAATACTCAGGAATTGCACATTGTGCGCGAATTGTGCGGGAAGAAAAATCCACGGCTCGGCAGGGTTTGGCTCCTTCCCGACTTCCCTCGAACTTAGGGCGATGTCAAGTAATTCCTCCCGCGCAAGATACGGCAGGATTCAGAACTCCGATCGTCGTCTGAAGAAGGGTCGAAGGTAAGTTATGAATTCGGCGTCGCTGGCCCCTTCGTGATTGTGATCGCGCCTGTACACTAGATCAACAACCAATGGTTTGCAGTGATCAAAGAGTGAAATGGGAAGTCGCAACCAATCCGTGCCAACTCCGGATCATGAATCGATGCGGCCGACCATGTCGAAAAAGGCAGATTCCAGGCAGCTGAAATAATGAGCAGCAACACAAGGCCATCCAGGGCGTAAAGCCTCACCAAATTCTGAACCCTGAGCCACATCGTCACGATGCAGCAACCCTTGCGATAAGTTCGGGATGTGCCCCAAGGTTAGCCACAAAGCAATTTCCTCGATGATCCAGTGGTTCTGAGATGGAAAAGGCAGTGCTCGAAAACGGTCCCCGTTTGTTATCCGAGGCATGGTCGCCGCGTGAATCTCGCTTTCCCACGCGGATGGCTGAGTCATGGCCAGCCGTCGGCCGACTAGTAAGCGCCAGGCGAGTTCAAGGTAGATAGTCCGAAGGTCGTCCAGCCGCTCCCAAGTAGCGCGGTTCATTAGGCAAAAACCGGTGTTGCAAGGGTAGACGTAGTGGAGTCCAGCAGCACGAGCCAGACTGTCGAAAGACCGTTCGTCGAGATGAGACGGGTCGCACGGAATATCGCTCACGCGAGAAGTGGGCTCTTCGCGCGCGCACCAATCGAATGACTCGTAGCAGTTGAATAGCGTTTCCACGTCGTCGAAGAAGAAGGTGTCACAGTCCAGATAAAGGATTTGGTTCGCCGCGCGCGCGGGACTGTGCGTCAGTACCAGGAATTTGTGAAACGTTGGGTATTGCGCCAGCAGCGAGCCGTGCACGAACAAGCGGTCGAGATATTGAACATAATCGCCGAGTTCGAAAACCTCCACGCGCTGTCTATGTGCCTCACGGATCATGGCAGGAGGTGCACCATTAAATAGAAAGAGTTGAACCGGGATATGCGCGTTATACCGGCGCAGGCTGCGAATGCTTTGAATCCACTGAGTTTCCCGCGAACCGGCGGGCGAGATCGCAAGCGAGTAATACACTAAGCGTGTTATTTTCAGCGATTCGCTTGACGTAACGATCACGGCCTTTTGGATGTTTTTTCGGCAGCTCTATCGGCGGTAGGACAGCCGCCGGGCCACGGAGTCTTGTAGCCTGCCCCCAAAGTGTGAAGATCGATTCCGGTGCTTCGCAAACCCGTACTCATCTTGATCCCATCCAGTCCATTCATCGCATCACCTAGCCGACTTCTGCAACAGATTTGACCTGCACCCAAACTCGGTCGCGATGTGGCCGTCTAAAAGTACTCCGGCTTGGGTCGCACTGGATCCCAAAGCCAACGACCCTTTATACGGATAAACGTGACCTTCTCGGCGTCTTGCGGGAATGTCTCTAGACCATTCTGCATTTTGGAGCATACGGCCGCAATCTGGGCCTGTATGTCGACGACGGCAGCAAGGTCACTGCAAACGACTCCGCGGAACCCCTCGCACTGGCCAATCAGCCCCCAATTTCGAACATCGTGCCCTTCGTCAAAAAGCTGTTCCGCTGTCCGTGCCGCAGTGGTTACAAGCTGCTCAACCACGTAAACAAAGACGCTTAGTGCGCCGGTCTCCTCGGGCCAAACAGGTTTGTGAAAAACCGCCGGGCCGGGCTTAACCTTCCGAGCCCGTGTGGCGCTCGCGAGAGCGCTCCTGATCGTCATGTCGGCGATGGTGCCTGGATCGGGTTGCATTAACCCAACGGCCTGGCACCCTCGCAGGCGATTGAACCACTTCCCGTCTCTGAATTCGCGCTTCGAGATACGAGTAAACACGACCCCGCGCTCGCTCGAGTAACGTCCAAGAAACGGCGAGTAACCGGGGCTTCCACGTCCATCCTCCCGGATAGTAGGGTGAATCTCGCCGCGGGAAAGCGCTGCGTATACGACGGTGTCTCGAGCGAGCCTCACTAGTTCGATATCCTCGCGAGCTAACTCTGCTGAAGATGAACACTGCTCCAAAGCGGAGTTCAAAGAGCCACATTTCGTCAACCGATCAGCGTCAGCCATTGGGCCCACATCCCTGACCCGCACACGCGTCGCGTTGCTCACGCTGCCGCTTCGTCGGTCTAAGTCGCCCAGGGGCGTCCGTAACACATCGCGTCTGGTTAAGATCGATTCAACCGGGCAGATTGGGGCGAAAAGCTCCGCGCCTTGCCTTTCGGTATCGACCACCACAAGTAGCCCACAAGCGGACAAGCCATTGCGCACGCAGTAGTTGAGAAGTGGTCTTTTTGAAATGCCCTTGTTTAGGATGTCATCGATAAGCAGCACACGCTCCCCGCGGGGTGGCGGTGGGCCCTCAAGTAATCGGCGTAACCCATCGGTCTTGCGCTTCTTGCGCAAATAAAATCCATTCAGGGAAGGCCCGCCATGAGCGAGACTCACGGCAAGCATTCCCGCAACTAGCGGAATCGCGGCGGTCTCAATTCCTCCTATCCACCGCACGGCGTACTTTCTAGATCGGCGATATAGCAACACACAGCAACAAGCCAAAGCCAGGTCTTGGAGCAGTGGTTCCCGGAGATCCCAGATGAATGCGTCACGGCTTGGCACTACTGCCGTTCCCTCCACCGTCCAGAATTTAGCGAACTTTGGTGTTGGCCCTCCGGGCCAACCGTAATTCTCAAATGATGCTGGTGAGCTGAACTTGACGCCCGACTCTCGGATAAAGCGGATTAAAAGATCCTTGACAAAGTCGTCAGACGAATCCAGAAGCGAATACAGGTTCAATTCGCTCTCTCCGACGGCGATGGAGGGCTTGCCCGTCATGTCATTTCGCGAGTGGTTTACGACCGGACGCGTCTGCCTTGCACATCGACTGATTGCAAAGAACCGGCGGACTGTCTTTATAGCTCTTCAAAATTGTCAAACGAGTGCGATGGCGAATTGAGACAAAGTCAATTCTTAATCTTTCTCCACGTGACCCAGGACTCCAGCCTTGGATGCGAAGAAACGGTCCGCTCCCTCAAGCTTCAGGTTGTGCACTTGAGTAGGTCGTTGCAGAGCAGCAACTTTATGAACCTCTGCAGGAGAGCCTGACTTTGTACTGATTTTGTCTCCAACCAGGAGGTCCTTAGCTCGAACCAGATTGGTCCCGCTGGCAACAAAGCGGTGGCGAGGCGTTACCTCCACGGAATCGCCGCTCTTGAACGTTATCAGCACGGTTTCCGGCGCGCTGTAAGTTGTGCGATTCAAGACGCGAGCCACTTGAATTCGGCTTTTTGCGTCCACGGTCAATACGCTATCGCCAGTGCGAATTTGCTCAATGGACTTGAGGGATTGGTCGCCAAGGTGAATAGGGGTTCCAGTAACGTAACATCCGCCACCCCCATCGCCCCCTCCATCCGCATCGCCTCCTCCCGTATCGGTGTCGGTATCTGTATCGGTGTCGGTATCTGTATCGGTGCCCGGCGGCGTGGGAGGAGCGGGAGGATCGGGCGGCAGGGGAGGATTTGGAGGAGCGGGAGGATCGGGCGGCAGCGGAGGCGTGGGCGGCGTGGGAATGCTCGGAGGGTCGATGATGAAAGGGCCAATCGGTATAATCCCGGGTATTCCCGGTACCACGATTGGGCTATTTGGTGGATCTAGGGGAGGGGGAATTGGGGGGAGTGTCGGGGGTGAAGGATTGAAGAAAGGAGGAAGCGGGAAAAACGGAACGTTGAAGGGGGGGAATGCCAGGCGCTTTGGATCGTCACCAGCAACGTTCGGGGACATTGCCGGCACTTGAGAACCAGTTACCGGCGTGCCCGGGGCTACATTCGTCTGCGGAGTCGTTGACGCGACCAGGCGTTGAGCGAATACCTGGTTTAAGACCGCGAGAGCGCGTTGAAAAACGCTTGTTCCGATTGCTGTCATGATGCGGCTTGCAACCAGAGCATCGATCTGCGGCGATCCAGTTGGTGATGTGGCCTGCTGAAGGATGCTGGCCAGTAGGGCGCGTTCACTAGCGGTCAGAAGTCTTTCATCACTAAGGAGAGCATCTACAAGATTCTCCATTTGCATGCTGGTGCTCTGTCCGGACATAACAGTCCTCCCTTTTCGATCGGCCGACGACGTTAATTGATCAGAAGTCGAACAGAGAAATTATAGTACATCAAATACGAGGAGACGACCGGAGGAGTTCGCCCGTGTTGGTAACCTATGAAATGTCCGTATCAGCCATGGTCTGATATCATATGCCTCAGCGTTATTATTAGGGAGATCCGGGGGAATTAGATCGTCAAGAGTCGGAAGGAAAGGTCGTGAACAACCTTGATCTACGCCTGCTGCACAACGTGTTCACCCAGAGACTGTTTGGCCTCGAGGCGAGCGAGTGGCTCTCGTCTCGCCAGATAGCGCGTCGACCGGCAACCCCAATAGTTGTGCTTGATGAGTTTCTAGTCAGTGAAGAGCTCACGGGCCTTCTGGATTACACGTTGAGTCATCACCGTTATTTCGCAAGCACGCGAGTCATTGGTCGAGAGGGTGAGGGAGTTATTGATCGCGCCAACCGAAGGTCGCGTGTACTGATGGCGTGGAGTCCTTTTCATGACATACTCGCAAACCGCATCGGGGCATTTTTCCCGGTCGTCCTTGAAAAACTACGATGGCCGTCTTTCCAAGTGGGGCATATAGAAACGCAGCTCACGGCAAGTAACCACGAGGAGTTCTTTAAGACCCACAGTGATAATGCAAACGATGCCGTACGGACTCGCGAACTTACTTTTGTGTACTTTTTTTATCGCGAACCGAAAGCATTTAGCGGCGGCGAGCTGAAAGTCTATGACACAGTTGTAAAAGACGGATGCCGCCTGCCCGTAGGGCCTTTTCAAGTCATCCATCCGCGGCAGAATCAGATAGTATTCTTTCCAAGTTATTGCCTTCACGAAGTGACAACGATATGTTGTCCATCGCGCGGCTTCGCTGACAGCCGGTTTACGCTGAATGGATGGCTGCACCGGTGACACAGGACGATCTGCGGCCGGATCGGTTCTACTGTTTTCTTGACGACCAGCCCTACTACTTGATTCCGCGGAGATTGCGCCAGTTTCCGGACAGCTCGGTCGATCTCATCGTAAACCCCAATTGTTGGTTCTCCTGGGAAGGCCGAATTCCGCCCGACAAAGCTTCGCGGCTCGACTCTCTCGAGGGTTTCTATGAACCGGAGCGGATCGTTTGGGTTGATGATCCGGGATCAGGAGCCCTATGGCCTTTCTGGGTAGGTGGAGAATATCTCAATCTCCTGACTCAGCTGCGCCCTGGTGAACCACTGAAACTCGATTTACTGCCGGAGATTCGTTTGGTGCTCACCGAGTCTAAGATCCTGATTGATCGAGATTTTCTATCGCGGCGAAGAAAAGAATGGAAAGATAAGTTCGCCAGCGGGTCTCGCAAATTTCAGGATGGCTATGTTGCCGTAACCGATCTTATCCACTCCTTTCACATTGGGGCTCTTCGGCGATATTACCGTTACCACACTCGCATCGGATCGTACCGGCTAGGAGATGCGCAGGTAACACGCCGATATGCCACTTACAATGAGCCAATAACTAGATTTTTTCATAAACAGCTGACTCATGCAGTAAGCGGCTTAGCCGGCGCACGGGTCAAGCCATCATATGTCTACTGGGCGTCGTACCAGAGCGGGTCTGAGTTGTCGAAGCACACCGACCGCGAACAGTGCGAATACAGTATTACGCTCTGTATTGACGCCTCACCCGAGCCGCAGGGCGAGACTCCCTGGCCGATTCACTTGGATAGCCCGGACGGTCCTGTGAGCATTTATCAGCGCATCGGAGATGGGCTGCTGTATCGGGGGCGTACGATCCCTCACTATCGAGACCGACTCTCGTCGGGCCTCACGTCTACGTCGATCTTCTTTCATTATGTGAATGAGGATTTTTCGGGACCGCTAGTGTAGTGCCATCAACGGATTCGATTGCAGGGGCGCGGATCACGGTTTGTTACGCGTCCGGAAGGGCCCGCGCGGACTGGAGCCAGCGGCTTCCCCTGCGCCGTAGAGGTGGGACCCTCAAATTGGTGTAAGACGCGCACACCGCTGATTTGACGAGATTGGTTCTCTTACCATGTGTAACGGCGAAGGGTAGAGCAATCCGCTTGGACGTGTAGTCGGCATCTCGGACTTTGGGCGGACGGCGATAGATCTTCACTAGTCGTTAGCCTTGATCGGGAGTGCTTCGGGGAGAAATATCGGGGAGCAGCAGAGCACTCGGGCCGAAGCACTTTCGATAAGGAGACTTGAAGGAAGCCGCTGGCAGGGCGGACGAGTATGGAG
>Ga0182024_10004673_pt1 | contig 31288 bp, 26 predicted proteins | sample P32metaG_FD_120480 | JGI IMG/M metagenome (GOLD analysis project Ga0182024, IMG submission 120480) | Permafrost microbial communities from Stordalen Mire, Sweden - P3-2 metaG (Illumina Assembly) | ecosystem: Environmental > Terrestrial > Soil > Wetlands > Permafrost | place: Sweden: Stordalen... | reverse complement strand
GTCCGGCGCTCGCAGCTCAGGTGAGGATGAACAGCACTCCTAGCGGTTTTTCGCGATGCGGTCAGTCGCAGCAGCCGCGCCCCGAAGTCGCCGGACGCCGAGAGATCAGCCCCGGCGCAGCCGATGGTCGTTGCGTTCGTGGCCGAGCTCGTAGGCGCGGGCTCGCTGCTGGCTGTCCCTGCTGGGGTCGGCGTCGGGCGGGCCCCTGCCGTATGGCTGTGCGACCTGTCGGCAAGACCGTCGTGGGGCGCGTGGAGCTGCAGCCCGACATTAGGCCAGCCGCGATGATCCAGGCGGCTGCGGGGGCAAATGCGGGTGAGGCGAAGCACGGATGCACCTCTGGAGTTGTCTTCCAAGCGGGTAATACGTCGGCTTGATCGAGAGCGTAAAGGAACGCCTCGGCGCGGTGGGATCGTTGTGGCGCTAGCCAAGATGCCCAGCGAGGACGCTCGTGGCTCGTGAAAGTCGGCAAGCCGGGATTCTCTATAGGGCCACAGGTTCGATCTCGCGCTCGGCGAGGTCAAGACGTTTGGGCGTCGCTACTCGTGACAGAAACCGCCGTGTCGTCCCGGTCATTCGTCGCTGAGCTCATTGCTCCCATCAGTTTGCGCAGATGTGCCTTCAGCCGGATCATCTCGGCACCTTCTGCACACGCCCTCACCTCGGCCAAAGTGGTCGTCGAACTCGATGCGACCACCACAACTGCGGCAGGTTCGGCCCGTATCCTTTCGCAAGAGCCCCCTGAACCCGGCACCGAACGTGTTGATGATTCTCATCATGGCTGGCGCATCCTCCAAGGTTCAGCTGCTTGCTCTAGTCTCCTCCTCCTCCTGAGATCCAGCCGTATAGGGCGCATCGAGCAGTTCACGCGGTGCGGCTCCGGTGGGTCGGACAGTGCAACCCAGGCAGATGGAATGCGCGCCTGCGGCGATGAACGCGCCCTGCGAAGCCACACCGAAAGCCGGCAGCCCGGGATCTCTATAGGACCGCTAGTTCGATCTCACGTTCGGCCACAACCTGTTCGCGACCGGCACTTCAGCACCGGGCATAAGCGGCCTGACTACGCGCATAGACAGCGCGGTAGCCGCAGCCGTAAACATCCTAGCGGGCCGCGCGCTCGATGAGAGAGAGCTCAGGGCGCCGATTCGCTGGCCGGAACATGCTGAGGCTGGAGAACCGACATCATCGGATCACTTCGTCGATAAGTCGACCAGACGGCAGGGGATGTCGGCGTCCTCGTCAAGGTAATGGCTCGCACAAATGCGGTGGTAGCCATCAGCGATCGTCAGCGGTAGGGCGGCCGCCAAATCGCCGCGTACCAGCAGTACGGGAGAAAGCGGCGTTCCCTTCTTGACCTTGACCAGATCTTTCGCCACGTGCACGTTGTCCGGATCGAGCACTGTGAGCGCACTCGCCCGAAGCAGGTCCTTAGCCTTGCGATGCTCGAGCATCGCGGTTTGAAGACGCTCCGCCAAATCATGTGCAATCTTTGGTGATAGTGACAAGCTCAGGTAATCTTCGGCGGCAGGATAGTCGTGCTCATCGGGCGCGTCGGTCCAGTGCTCAGTCGTCGCCACGGGTTTCCTCCTCGTGTTTCGGGCTCTCAGGGGCTCGTTGGCCGACTCCCATGTGACCTATGTCACACTCCATGTTACCCTGCCGATCGCCTGCGGCAGATTACTCGCCATGCGGCGAGACACCGGTTTCGACGCCAACGAACTCAGTGCGGCTGCCGTGCTCACGGATACTTGACTCGCCACGGAGCGGAACAAGGAGAGACGCATGGCCGATACGACGATTCTCAAGCCCGCTGGGCCCACACCGACGGCGTCGCCTGACCGAGTTTCGCTGTTCCAGCGGGTGGCCGATAAGGTCAGCTACGGAATGGGGACACCCACGAACATCGGCATCTGGGTCATCCTGGTTGCGGGGTGGACACTGCTCTTCGCGTTTGGCGGGACCAAGATAGCCAGCGGCACGTGGCTCCCAGTCTGGTTCACATCCACCGGCTTCAACTTCCCGCTCAACCTCGTGACCACGGTCGCTGAGCTATACATCGGTTTCCTTGTTGGGGCGTCGTCGAACCGCTCCGAGCGGAACCTCGAGGCGACACTCGCCCGCCTCGGAGCGCAGGAGCAGCAGATCAAGGACGTCGAGCTCAAGCTTTCCAAGACACTCGCGTTGAACACGACGCTGACGCGCGAAGTCCACGAACTCACGAAGCTCATCCACGCGGCGGTATCTGCATCGAAATAACACTCCATGTTGGCGCGAAGGAAGGGGGCAGCAACATGCGAGGGGCGCTGACCTAGGTGAGGTGGACGGGTGTACTGGCGTAATTGACGACGAGCGTGAAGGTATCGGTCGCCGTTCCACCGGTGACGCTGTAGTTCATGTCCCACCAGCCCCCGTTACCCGCCGCGTAGTTGGAAGGGATCTGGAGCTGGAAGAGCAACCAGCGGGCATTGAAGAAGTCGGTCGGCGAGCGCCCGCTGCACCCGTTGATGACCGCGCTATTGACCAGCGCCTGCGTGGTGTTGGGTTGAATCGTCACGTCCGCACACGAGTCTTCGGTGTTGACGAGCAAACTGGGTGTCGGCGCCGTGTTCAGACTGTACCCAAGGTCATAGACTGGGACCCCGGTCGCTGAGGTGAACAGACACGGTGCCGGGTTACCCCCGCAGCTCTGCTGATCGGGATTTAGGATGGAGATCTGGTTGTTTCCGCTCACGTCGCCAACATCGAAGACGTAGAAGTTGATGGTCTGGCCTGCGTAATCCGCCGGGAGATTGAACAGCGGGAGGGAGAATCCCGACGTGCCGGACGACTGGACGGGCGTGTAGACGGCAAGCTCGTCGAGCGCCGATACCTGGCACCCCGGATCCGTGCACTCCGTATATGAACCCCCGCTGGGCACCGCGAGCTGAACAGAGTAACCCTTGTGCGCCATCGAGCACGGAGAGGCGCCGGCATCCTCGCCGGGACGAAGTCCCTGATAGTCGAGCATGTCGACGCGGAGCCGATATGAGCCAGGAGCAAGAGATCCCGACGGAAGCGATTTGACCACGTCCAGGATGTTGTATGTGGTGCCACCGGTGGTCCATTGCGTGGAGCCTGCCGGAGGTGTCCCAACGTCCATCCACCCGTGGTAGATGTTGTTGACGATATAGCTAAAGGCGCCAGACGCCGGCGGAATGGTCTGGCCGTTGCGAACATCGACAATTGAGCTGACCGCACCACCTGAAATGGTCACATTCAAAGGATCGACGATGACCTGGCTGAGCGGGGTGTCCTTGCTGTGATCGAAGATGTCGTTCACCTTGAACACCGTGTACTCCATAGCGGAATACTGATCGGTATAGGAGTTGCCCATGAAGTCGCCATCCTGCTCGTGCATGTTGTAGCTGCTTCCCGAGGGATTGAACCCACCGTCGGGCGCGAACGCAGGGTTGTAAACGCGCACATATCCTGCCGGCACGGTGCTCGGCACGGCAATGGAAAAGTTGTATCCCCCACGCGACGGCAGGACGTTGAAGCCGTTACCGGTCAGCGTGCTGTTAGCAATGTCGGTGCCGAGGTTCGCGCTCAGAACGTGAACGTCCGTGGACGACCCTTCCGGGTTCGAGTTCTCGGTAACGCTCTGCTGGCAGACTTGGTTGCCGCCGACGTTGTTCGGATCGTAGGCGTCACCCTCTCCCCGGTCGGTTCCATAGCCTTCCGAACGGAGGAAGTAGTAGTTCCCCGCGGTGCCGAGTTGGTTCTCGGTGCTGCCGAGCTGCGCGCCGGGCTGCCCGAGGGAGATCGGGGGGAGATAGAACGCCGTGTCGGATGCGACGACCGCATGGGCGCCAAATCCGAGTAGACGAAGGAACGTCGGCTGCACGTAAGCGCTGACGGTGACTGTCAGCTTGTTTGCGGAGCAGGGAGTGGATCCGCCGCAGCCCGCCGGGTACCGGGCGACGGTGACGGTAACCGGGTTGCCGTTGATGACGCTCCCGTTGGCGTAACCGTCGCGCGCAGTGGCTGCGCAGGCTGCCGCATCCGCGGTTCCGCTGCTACAGCCCGTCCCTCCGAATCCACCGGGCATATAAGGGACACCCGCGAGTGCTCCTGCCGCAGCCGCACGTTCAGCTCCGTTATACGAGAGGTAGGAAAGCCCGGCGTCCACGGCAAGGCCGGTGACGGCGAACAGAACAACCGCGACGAGCGCGAAGATCGCCATGACCTGGCCTTTCGCCGAACGGCGTCCCTCCCGCATCACACGGTTCTGTCGTCCGCTCATCGCTAGCCTCCTGACTCGTACGGCGCGAAACACATGGTCTCGTACTGCGAAGCCTGCACATTGAAGAAGTTGATTGGCGCTGCCGCCTGGAAGGTGAAAACGAGTCGGACGCCGATGGCGAGTTCGCTCGGATGATTCTGCGTTCGCATGTCGAGGGTGTACCCCGCGCTGCCCTGCAGTGTCCACGTGCCGCTCTGCAGCTTGTAGATGTCGGTCGGATCAACGCCGGACACGTACCGGCCGCTGATGTCGGACGGATCGCTGCAGAGGCTTGTCGATCCGGTGCAACTGCCGCCAGAGGCGCAGGGGTCATAGATATCGACCTCGTTGAGCGATGCGACATTCGCCATACCTTTGGCGATTGTGACCACACTCGTCACGATGTCCTGGTCGACCGCGCAGGGATTCGTCGTGCTTGACCCCATGCAGGCGGCAGACTGCGCCTGTGCCGTTCCATAGCCATAGCTCGCAACCTCAGCTCCCAGGCGAGCACCTGCTCTCGTCGCCTGACCGGCGATATCCATGTCGGAGATGAATGATGCCGCTGTATAGACGCCCATGAACATCACCAGCATGATGGGCAGCACGAAGCAGAACTCCACCAGGGACTGGCCTCGCTGCCGGTGACGCTTCCGGATCATGGGCTTGCGTTGGTTTCCGGTTCGAGCCGGAAGGTCTTTGTGGCAGTCAGATTGAAGGTGCCGCCGATGTCCGTGAAGAAGTGGTAGGAGTAGGTGACGACGATGGCCACAAATGAGCTCTGTCCATTGATGACGTCCCGGACCGAGGGCGGCCAGGGCGGGCACCGGGAGGGGTCGTTCGTCGAGGATGCGCAACTCGCCCAGGCGTTCACCACCACGACGCTCGCGGAGGGGCCGGAGCCACTGAAGGTGTATTCGTCGACGCACTCGTCGATCCCATCGACCCCCGTTGGGCCGTTGGCGCATCCCGTCTGCACGACGGGCGTGCCATCTGAGTGCGTCGAGAAGCCATCATGGGTCGAGTTGGTCACCAACTCCTCGACGTCGACCTGACTCACATGTATCAGCGCGGTCGTCTCGAGACCACCGGCGGCCATCCGCTGGAGGGCGGTGAGGTCGGCGTTCGAAGCCTCACCCAGTCCGGCGATCGAGTTACTCCCGATCGTGGCGGACTGATCGACGGCGTTGATGCTATAGAGGAGCAGGCCGCCGTCCATCATCGCGAAGATCGCAAAGAAGAAGACCGGCGCGACGATCATGAACTCGACCAGCCCCTGGCCGCGTTCGCGCCGTCGCCGAAACGGTGACCAACCTCGATAGCGAGCTGGATCGACCCTCATGGCGAGATCATCGCGGGAGCGCGAGGGTCCAGAGGGGGCGTCGGCGACTTGTGACAAAGATCACACTTCACTGTGAGGAATCGATGGGACGTCAACGCCCGGATGTACGGATCGTTTTGAGCGCCGTAGCTAGGCGCAGCGAGTCGTCATCCTCAGCGCGAGGCCATACCGGCTACTGGCGACCCGGCAGAGTCCACGCGTGGAGCTCGCCCGGAACCGTGGCCATCAAGTGCCGCCGTGAACAGCCTTTCGAACTCATCCCACGTCCTCGAGACGCGCATGAGGACGATCACAAGGGAGATCTGATTGTCGAGTTGCGGGTTCCCGGTGTCGATCCCCAAAAAGCTGCGATGGACGTAGCTACGGTACCGCCTATCTGTCATCGCCGCCTTGGGTGCACGCAGGAGATCGAGCACCTCCGCCGGGAGTTGTTCGAAGATGTACGCATACACCCAACGCGCCACGATCGGCGCAACCTTAACCATTCCTGGGCGATAGGGACAATTGGCCACCCTATACACCTGGGTGAAGAGCTCATCTGGAAATCGCCTGACCCAGAACAGAAACTCAGGCGCAATGTGCTTTGCCAGCAGTTCTGTGAGCTCCTCGCGCGCCTGGTGCTCCCGAAGGCCGGTCGATTCGTCGACCATGCTGACAATGCCAACGTCGGACAGAGCCCGATGAAGGACGGACGCGCGCTGCGCGATACGAAGTTGGCTCGCAGTGAGCACGTTGTCGTCGCGAGCGTGCAGGTAAGCCAGGCATACCGCGGGTAGGAGCAGGGCGTCATAACCCCGATCGAGCGTGCCCAGTTCCGTTCGATACCTAATCGGAGAGCTGTATTGCAACACCCCATCGTCGATGTAGGGATGAAGGTTGCTGGCGGCGAGGAACGTTGGGACCCAGTCTGCGGTGAGCCGAGTGCCGGCGCGCGGGGTCCGCGAACGGCCGAACGCCAGCGCGTGCAGAAATGCTGCTTGCGTCAGCACCCGCGTGCCGTTTTCCAATGCGGCGCACGGAAGGATGATCGGGCCGATCTTCAAAGTGCCGGACGCGACCGCTCTCGGGAATGAATTCGCCCATGCAGTTTTGGCCACTCCGCGACCAACGGCTGAACCGTAAGCGGTGTAGCGACGAACTGCGAATGTGCCCCCAACGGCCTGTGTCTCATTCGGGGGTGTCATGGCGGACTCCTGCTGTGATCTAAGTCACACCCGCAATATACATGCGCTGACAATCTCATGCCAGAGCGTCTCACCTATGTGACAGAAGCGTGGCAGCGGCCCCGAGCGTCGCGAACGAGCCCACCCTTGGGGGCATGCGAGCCCGAGCGGGATGGGGATCGTGCCGTGTGGTGCGAGCCAAGACACCTATCAGTACGCTCGCCGTGCTGATCGCGGCAAGTGCATGGTCGCTCGTCGCGTGCGGGGCCAGTCATAGCGCGATAGCCCTGGCCGCCCCTACGATCCCAGTTGCAACTCCGACAGCGACTGCGACCCCCATCGTGACCGTGACGCCGTCGGCCATACCCACCGCCCTTCCCATCGAGCCGACTGCCTCGCCGTCGCCGACGAGCGCCCAGGTAGCGGCGGTAGGCAGAGCCGTATTCCCCTACGTTGCAAGCGCGGGCGGGTACACCGAGTGCAACAGTTCCTATGACGTTGCTCATTGCGACCTGAGTGCTCGCTTGCGATCGCAAATCGCCACATACGCCGCCGATGCGGCCAAGGCCTGTCCAAAGGGTTGTGCCGGCGGTGGGCTCATCAGTCGACTTCCTTGCGCCTCATGGCCACATGAAGCTGTTACCGCCGAGCCAGATCTTGTCGCTGACGTGCTTCTGTCAGGAGGCAGCTGTACGGCAATCACCTATTACATCCCTGTCATCGTCGAAAACGACCGACCAGTCGCCGACGATGTTTGGTGCGGCCAGGAGGCAACTGCCTTCGGCATGTACAACGACAGTTTCGATGCCGTGGGCGGCCTGTCCTGCGCGTTCTCCTAACCCGCCGGCCTGCACGCCTTCGTGGAGACACCGCGCCAATGCTGAAGTCCGCTTCCACGCTCTGCGTCTTGATGTGCGTTGCAGCGTGCGGTTCGAACGGAGGCGCCGGTCCGATACGTTCCGCGAGTCCCGTACCCTCGGTCCCCGCCGGTGCACCATCGTCGCCAACCAGTGCCGCCGCGGCAACGGCGATTCCATCGCCCAGCCCGATCCCGACAGCGGCCCTTTCGTCCCGGTTCATTGCTGCTAGCAAGCCCGGCCCCGGCTTCTCCGTCGCACTCAGCGGCGGCGGCGCCAGTCTCGTCGGTGCTGACTTCGCGAATGACACCAAGGGGGCCGCGTACCTCTTCAGTAGCGGCGAGGCTGTGGACAGCAGCGACAACAACGCACCGTGGATCCTCGAGGAGAAGCTGGCACCGAGTGACTCCGCGAGCGGTGATCTCTTCGGCAGCGCGGTTGCCTTGAGCACTGATGGGTCCAGAGCCCTTGTCGGCGCGCCAGGGAAACGTGGTGGGATCGGGGCGGCCTACGTCTTTATCCGAAGCGGCGGCAGTGGCGCGTCGTTCTGGCATGGTGCGTCATGGGCACAACAGGAGTTGATGGTCACGGACCCGACCAGAGGCGACCTCTTCGGCAGCTCAGTCGCTTTGAACGATAACGGCACCGCTGCGCTGATCGGCGCGCCAGGCGTCAACGGTGGACGGGGCGCCGTCTTCTATTTCGTGCTGGGGATCGCCGGCTGGAGCTTGCTACAAGAGCTCACTCCGAACGACGCAGCGCCGGATGCCCGGTTTGGGTGCTCCGTCTCGCTGAGTCTCGACGGGAGTACGGTGGTAGTCGGGGCAGACGGAAAGGATGGCCTCACTGGGTCAGCCTATGTCTTCACGCTGGGCGGTGACTGGGCTCAACAGGAGGAGCTGCGCTCAGGAGCGCCGGGTAGCGAGTTTGGATACTCAGTCGCGGCAGGTCCCGGAGGCATTCTGATCGGCTCCAAGGACGCGGCCTACGCCTTCTCAGCGGACACTGGATGGGCGCAAGCCCAGCGGCTCCCGCTCACCCCGAGCGGAGGAGATGGGTATTCCGTTGCGCTGAGCGCGGATGGCAGTACAGCCCTGGTTGGCGCTCTCGGCACCGGAGCGGCATACCTCTTTAGCTGGGGTGGCGCGACCTGGGGTGGCGAACAGGTTCTACGACAATCCACCGACTCGTCGAGTAGCGCTGGTCTGGGGTATTCAGTTTGCCTCAGCATCGACGGCAGCATCGCCGCAATTGGTGATAAGGGTATGAGCGTCTTCGACGGCGCCTACGTTTTCGCGCCAGGACCGATGAGGCTCGCGATTCCTTAGGGGTGAGGATCTCCGGTAGCGATACGCAAAAGGCTCGCCTCATCTATGACCGTGACGGATCCTGCCGTTGAATCGATCACAGCCTGTCCTTTCAGACCACTCAGTTCTCGACAAACGACTTCACGAGCGGTCCCCAGGGCTGTCGCAAAACGCTGCTGGCTGATGTGCGCGACCAGACGTCCGTCCGGCCGGCGGAGTGAGGCTTCGCGGAGATGGCGGGCAACTCTTGTCCGCATCGGGTGCCCGACGTCATGCGCAATATTGCGCATGGCCTCCGTGGTCCATGTCGCCACGTCTTCAGCAATTCGCCATGGAAGCTCCGGATTCAGCGCTGCTGCGCGGAGGAGGTCATTGAACGTAAACATGGAGACGTCGGCTTCGGTGACCGCCTCGGCGTTCCACTCCTTGGTGCGCGCGAGGTATGGCGCGACGCCTATGAGATCGCCGATCCGAGCGTATTGCATAGTCAGCTCCCTGCCAGGCCGTGTAGCGATGAATACACGCACCACACCGGTCAGCACCAGGGCAATCTGAGGGTTCCGACCGGCGCGGAACACGAACTCGCCCTCCGCTAAGTGGATCTGGCCGGTGCCGGCACCGAGCTGTGCCTGCCATGATGCGGCGGCTGCGTCGTGGTAGCTCCTGTCAGGACGCCGAGGACGGCCTGAGTGCGACGCGATGGGTTGGTGGCCGTTTGGATGCTGGCGCGACCTGACCTTGACCAATGCGCCGTCCCTTCAGGCGGACGTCGTAGCCAGACCCAAGGGCGTAGCAGTCAAGCGAGCCTCCATGAGCAGCCATGCGCGTACGGCGTCCATCGGCTCATGATCCATTCAGCCCGCGCCTGACGCATCCGTAAGAGTTACGGATTCAGGGTATTCAGGGCATCCCGGGACGTGGATTGCGGCTCGGTGGTTGTATCGAACGCCCAAGCGATGAGTTCACGTTTGTTACGGACCCCGAGCTTGCCGCAGGCGCGCTCGAGATGCGTTTCCACGGTGCGCCGGCCGATGAACAGGCGCTCGCCGATCTGCGTCGCTGTCAGCCCATGGATTGTCATGTCCACGACCTGGCGCTCGCGATCTGTGAGGCTCGACGCTTCGAGCGAGCCCGGAGAGGGTATCGGCGGGGCGCCGGATGGACCAATACCGGCGACCGGGGGTGGGGCGGGCATGCGCACAGGGCGGCGTGTGTACGCGATCGCGGTCGCAACGGCCGCGAGATAACTTGCAATCTCGACAGCCGCCAGCCCACCTGGCGTGTCCCCAACGACCGCTTCTCCGACGCGTGTGAGTACCGCGAAGCCCAGGATGGCAAGCGCCCAAGGCCTGTCGAGATAGAACCACGCGATCAGCACCGGCACCATCACCGCAACTCCGACCGGGATATCACGCGCTAGAGGCAGCTCTACTAGAAAGAGCAGTCCGATTGCGGCTACCAGTGCGACGACCAACGCTGCCTTGCTCCGGCCGCTCACTCGACCGCGAGGATGAGGAACGTACGCGTCCATGACGCATCCCAGGTTATTCGATGGCGACAGTACAGGCGCGCCCCCAGCCCGAGGCCGCATCAGGGGCCACCTTCTTCAAGTGCCTATGATTTCCTGGTTGACAACCCAGTAAATATCAGTCCTGACAACACCTCCGGCGGCGTGCCGGCGTGTTCCTCGTCCATTCCGCGCTCATGAGAAGGTCACTATGGCCCCGGTCCAGACCACTGAGGCTGATAGGGTGCCCGCGTAGCTCTGGGCGCCCGTAGCATTCAATATCAGGTAGGCAGCCTGCTCGCCCGAGAGCGAGCCGGTCACCGCGGACTGCTCGACGGGCAGCGCGGTGTACCCGGCGGTTGGGCCGGTGAGCTTGGGGTTGCTGTTCCAGCCCAGACAGGCAACGGCGATCTCCGGGCTCTGTTTGTTGCTGGCGGTCCCGGTGGTGGCCGCGTTGCTGGTGCCCGAGCTGCTAGCCGTCGCATCGACCGGCGAGGCGTCGGCGCCAGTGATGTCGAGCACGGTCATGGACACCGAGGACGCGGTGGGCAGGGTCACTGAGACGGTGGTCGCTCCGCCCCGCGAGTTCGGTGCATCCCACACCTCCTCGTCGGTCTGGCTGCCCCGAGTGACCGTGGTGACCCTGTTGAACGTGTCCCCGGCGCTGTCGGAGACCACCCCCACCTTGGTCAGCGCATTGACGTTGCGGACCAGCACCGTGACCACCAGCAGATCCCCGGTTGCCGTCGGCGTGGTCGTGCTCGCGGTGATCGAGGTCGTGGTGGTGGCGGTGGTCTTCCCGAACGTTTGACTGAGCGCGGGCTTCCCTGGGGCTGGGGTCGGGGTAGAAGTCGGTGTGGGGGTCGCCGTGGGCGTTGGTGTCGGAGTCGGTGTGGCGGTCGGTGTCGCGGTCGGTGTCGCGGTTGGCGTCGGGGTAGGAGTCGGCGGCGGAGTCGGCGTTGACGGGAGGGCCACCGCGTCCTGCGCGGTCCCGGAGATCTGGGTCACCCCCTGGCCCGCCAGGACCTCCAGGGGAGTAAGCACGGCGCTCTGCTTCGTACCGTTGCCGACCTGACCCGAGTTGTCCCAGCCCCATGCCCAGACATTGCCGTTGGCGTCGACGGCGTAACCGGTAGCGCCGCTCAAGGCAATCTCTTTGTAGGTCACTCCGGCCGGCGGTGAGACCTCGATCGGGAGAGGCTTGTTGGCAGAGCCACCGTCGCCGAGCTGACCATAGGTGTCGCTGCCGCAGGCCCAGAACGTGCCATCGGCAAGCCCGACGAGGAGCGATCCGTTGCTTGCGAGGCTGCCGCCCGCCGCCACCTGAATGGCCGGAGATGGGTCGGTGAAGGGCACCTGGACGGGCACGTCGGAATCGGCCACGCTGGAGCCGTTGCAAAGCTCATCCTCGGCGTTCCCGCCCCAGGCGTAGAGGGCGCCGGTCGAGGTGAGCCCGTAGGAATCCTGCGACGAGGAGTAGAGGCCGACCAAGTTCTGACCTGCCAACCCGGTCACCTCCACCGCGCCAGTGGCGGACTTGGTGTTGCCGTCACCCAACTCTCCGAGGGAGTTGCCTCCGCAGGCATATAGAATGCCGCCTGCGAGGTAGAGGGAGTGGCCGCTTGCCGAGGAGACGAGGGTCACGTTGCTGATCGGCGAAGGCAGCTCGACCGGCGTCAGGTACTGCGTTGCGCTGGTCATGCAGTCGACCCCGTTGACGTTGGCTCCCCAGCCCCAGACGTTGCCGCTGGTGTCGATGGCCAGCGCTCCGCCGTTGGGCATCACATCGGTGGCCAGGCTGGCGATGGTCACTCCTGAGGGGAAGTCCACCTGAACTGGGGTGGAGGAGCTGGTCGTTCCCCCATCGCCGAGCTGGCCGGACGAGCCGGTCCCCCAAGCGTAGACCCCACCCGTCGAGGTGAGCGCGTATTGCGTGGTGTTCGACGAGCCGACTTGAACCACGGTGCCGGGGATGGACATGGCGGCCGGAGAGAGGGGCGACCCGGCGAAGCAGCAGCCCCAGTAGTACGCGCTGGCGGCCGCCGGGGACGCTGTCACAGCCAAGATGGGGACGAGGACCAGCGAGGCCCCCGCCAGTAACACCAGTAGAAGCCGTCTCACCATGCCGGCTCCTCGCTCCTCGCCAGGTGGATTTCCTCAGAGGGGCGTTGGGACGCCCGCCCGCGGCGAATCGCAGCAGTCTCCTGCACGAGCTTGGTCGTCGCCCGGGTCCAACGTCGAGGGAGCGTCGCGACTGACAGCGTCGCGATCGCGCCCGCGCCGGCGCTGATGAGCAGCGGTTTCATGGTGTATCCCCGTCCTGACGCTTCCTGAGGTGGCTGGATATTAGACCTTTCATTTCGTGCCCGTTCGCTCCCTGATGCGTCGCACGCGCCGGCTATGCGGGGTCAGGGCTGCCCGGAATGGCTCCCATGAGGCCCGACAGGACATGTGGCGATGTACTTGGGTGGTATCACTGGGCCATGGTGGTCGATAGGAAGTCCGGTGCCCGTGGGGAGGATCCAACCGCTAAGCCCCTGGCGTTGGTGGTCGACCACCTCACCAAGCGCTTCGGCGAGCGCACCGCATTCGAGGACGTCTCGTTCTCTGTCGCACAGGGCGAGGTGTTCGGGTTCCTGGGACCCAACGGGGCGGGGAAGACGACCACGGTTCGAACCCTCGGGACGCTCATCGCACCAACGTCCGGCTCAGCAAGCGTCGCCGGGGTTCCCTTGACCTCCGACAACGGACCGGAGATCCGTCAGCGCATCGCGATCATGCCGGAAAACCCGGGCCTGTACCGACGCCTCACGGTGACCGAGAACCTTCAACTCTTTGCGGGTCTCTACGAGCAGCGCAACGCGGCTGCTCGGATCGGGGAGGCGCTTGAGGCGGTCAACCTCACGGCGCGGGCAGGCGACCTCTGTGGCAGCCTGTCCAAGGGGCTGCTGCAACGTGTTGGACTGGCGCGGGCGTTACTCAACGACCCCGCGGTGATGTTCCTCGACGAGCCAACGTCCGGGTTGGATCCTGTCGCAGCGCATGAGGTAAACGACCTCATCAACGGGCTGCGCCAGCGCGGGGTCACCGTGTTCCTTACGACCCACCGCCTCGAGGAGGCGGAGCGGTTGTGCGATCGGGTCGCCATCCTCAACACCACGCTCCGCTTGGTGGGCCGGCCTGACGAGCTCCGTGAGCAGCTTTTCAGCCGGTCGCTGCTTGTCGAGACCCTGACACCGCTCCTCGCGCCAGACGATGTGTTCAACAGCACCCACGGCGTCGAAAGCTGGCGGCCCGAGGGTGCGAGCAGCTACGTGGTGAATGTCACCGATCCGAGAAATATCGCTCCGCATGTGACCCGAGCACTCGTTGCCGCGGGTGCCGACGTGGTCTCGATCAGCGAGTCCCGTCACTCCCTCGAGGACGTCTATCTGCAGTTGATCAACGACGACCCGGAGGCATCGCCTCGATGAAGTTCAGCTTCGGACGCCTGGGTGCGGTGCTTCGTAAGGAGCTCCGTGAATACCGGCGCAGCCCGTTCATCGTTGGGACCATGGCGGTGCTCCCGCTCGTCTTCCTCATCGAACCACTGATCACCATCTTTCGCATCGGCCCGTCGGTCGCGGCAAATACAGTGGACAAGGCCGTCGGCGCGACGTTTCTCGTGCTGTTGATCGCCCCCGCCATGCTGCCGGCTGTCATTGCCGCGTACTCCGTGGTCGGAGAGCGCGAGCAGGGCACCCTCGAACCCCTGCTGACCACCCCGCTGCGCCGCGAGGAGCTGCTCCTCGGCAAGGCGCTCGGCGTCGTTGTTCCCGCGGTGGGCATCGCCTATGTCCTCTTCGCCGTCATCCAGGTCTGTGCCCGCCTCTTCGCCAGTAACGCGGCTGTGGTGACAGCTCTCGGACAAGGTCCACATATCCTGGCGGAGATTCTCTTCGCACCCCTCCTCGCCGGATGGTCGATCTGGGTGGGCATCGGTATCTCGACGCGTGCGAGCGACGTTCGTGTCGCGCAACAGTTGGGGACGTTGTCGAGCATCCCACCGCTCGCAGTGGTGGCCCTGGTGTCCTTCAACGTGTTCACGCCGAGCGTCACCCTTGCAGTGGTGTTCGCGCTCCTCCTGCTCGCGGCCGACGTCATTCTGTTTCGCTTCGTCGCGGCCCTGTTCGATCGCGAGCGGCTCATTACCGGCGCGCGGGCTTTGCGAGCGCCGAGCGGCGGCGGTGAGGTCCCGCCCGCCGGTGCGGTTCGACGGATACCACGCACAGGAGGTAGCGATGATGGGCGACGCGACAGTTAGGTTGTCCCGGAAGTGGACCGTCGGTTTCCAGTGCCACGGCCCGAGGATATGGCCGCTGTTGTTGGCCGCACTCGTGAATCTCGACCTCGCGGCCCCCCTCGCGGTGCGGCGTTCCCGCCGGCCCGGCCCGGCCGGCTTCTGGACGCGTCGTCCGGAGGTGACCTAGCGACCCGTCCCACTCCCGCCCGGGATCAACTGGGCGGACGCGTGGATTCTCGCCACGAGCTGCGCAGCGCGAGGCCGGCTGTGGCGCACAACGCCGGCTGTGGCGCACAACGCCGGGTACCATCCGCATCGCCGCCGTACTAGCACCCTTTGCCGGCATGACGGCGTGACACAGAATGCAGTCGAACGTGGGACGTGTCGAGACGATGAAGCCTTGAACGCTGACCGTCAGGTCGCGGCCGGTCGACGCTGGGCGCCCGTGCTCCGCGCCGCGGCTTGGACCATGGGCGGGCTCGTCGTTGCGGCGGTGGCTGCAGACGCGGCGCTCGTCTTGGTGTTCTCCGCAGCGGTACCAAGCTTTGATGCCACGCAACTCTCGTCGCTCGGTGCCACCCTGATAACGATCCCAACTGGTGCGATCGGTGTGCTGCTTGCGATGCGGCGGCCCACCAACCCGACGGGCTGGCTCCTTGGCACCTTCGCGGTCTTCACCGCTGTCTCGGGCTTGGGCAGCGATTACGGATATCACTGGCTCTACGGTCATGACCTCGTGGGGGCACTGGCTGCGCCTGCGATGCTACTTGCGGCGGCCACCGGTCCCTCGTCCTTTCTGGCGCTGACCACGCTGCTGTTGGTGTTTCCCGACGGTCGCCTGCTGTCGCGACGCTGGCGTGTGTTCCTGGGGCTGAATGCGCTTGTGGCGATTCTCGCGATGGTCGCCCCCATTTTCGACCCAACCATCCTCGGCGACGGACATCGCGAGCTGATCAATCCGATCGGGATCGCCGGAGCGCATCCCTTCCTCAACCAGATTGACAACGGCTTGACGCCGCTGGCGACCTTCGTCCTCATTGGGATAGGGCTCATCTCGCTGATCGTTCGATACCGGCGCGCTGACGCTGACGTGCGCCAGCAGGTCAAGTGGTTCGGATTCGGGATGCTGACGCTCGTGGCGGCGGTCGCGGTGGGTCTGCTGACCTCGCCGACGTCGACCTGGACGACACCCATACCGGTCGCGGCCGAGACGATCGGATATACGGTGCTCCCGGCGTGCATCGGGGTGGCCGTGCTGAGGTATCGGCTCTATGACATCGACGTCGTCATCAACCGCGCCCTGGTGTACGGCGCACTCGCCGCCATGATCACCGCGGTTTACATAGGCATCGCTGTCGGTCTCGGAGCGCTCATTGGTGGTGGCGGAAAGCCGAACCTCGGGTTGTCGATCCTGGCAACCGCAATTGTGGCGGTGGGATTCCAACCCATCCGCGAGCGGCTCGAGAAGGTCGCCAACCGGGTTGTATACGGAAAGCGAGCCACTCCATATGAGGTCCTGGCACGCTTCTCGGAACGCGTTGCGGAGTCGTATGCGAGCGACGAAGTTCTGCCGCGCATGGCGCGGGTGCTTGCCGACGGCACCAATGCGACCCGGGCTGAGGTGTGGCTCCGAACCGGTATTGGAGAGACACTGCACCGGGCAGCCGCCTTCCCACTTGAGCCCTCGCGGTCCGGGGAATCCCCTGTGAACGGCGGCTCGGCGGAGCCGTCGCGCGCGGCAGCCGGCCGCACGGTCGAGGTGCGCCATCAAGCCGAGCTACTGGGGGCGCTGACGGTCATGAAACGTCGTGGCGAAGAACTCACCCCGATCGAGACCAAGCTGATGGACGACCTTGCCCATCAGGCCGGACTCGTTCTGAAGAACGTGGGGCTCGCCGCGGACCTGCAGATGCGTCTCGAGGATCTGCGTGCATCGCGACAACGGCTCGTGGCCGCGCAGGACGACGAGCGACGGCGCATTGAGCGCAACCTGCACGACGGAGCACAGCAGTATCTCGTCGCGATCAAGGTCAAGCTCGGAATCGTTGACATGCTCGTTCGCAGCGACAGTGACAAGGCTCGCATAGCGGTCGTCGACCTCAAGCGCGACGCTGATGAAGCTCTCGAGGCGCTGCGTGATCTCGCCCGCGGCATCTACCCACCGCTGCTCGCAGACAAGGGCCTGGCGCCGGCGCTGCAATCGCAGGCCGGCAAGGCGACGCTGCCCGTGCGCGTCGACGCCGATGGTGTCGGGCGATATTCGCAGGAAACTGAGGCGACCCTGTACTTCTGCACGCTCGAGGCACTGCAAAATGTGCAGAAGTACGCGGCAGCGTCAGGCGTCGACGTGTCCCTGCGCCAGCACTTGGACCAGGTGGTCGTCGAGGTTGTCGATGACGGATGCGGGTTCAACGTCGCGACAGTGGCTCGTGGTGCGGGCTTGACTAACATGGAAGATCGTCTCGACGCGCTCGGCGGCACGTTGCAGATCCAATCGATTCTCGGAGTCGGGACGACCTTGCGAGCCGCGGTGCCCGTCTCCGACCATGGCGCTCCACTCGGGTCTGTCTGAAAGGTGCTCGTACCATTCGCACCGGCATGCTGGCAGCCGTCTGCGTTCCTCCTCACTGACTACCGTTGCGGGAGATGATGCAGCAGCTTTCAGGGCGACTACAAAGAAAAGCCCCACGTCTTGCGATGCGGAGCCTTCAGTACGGGAGGCGGTGCCCTTCGGTGGCCCTCAGGCTCGACCCTCGTCCGGACTGATGGGCCACCATCATTCCGGGCCGTCCACTCGCCATCGCTGGCAGGTGGGCCCGCAAGTAGTGACTCTAGCGAGCCGCTCGACGCTTTGCAACCGGTGCCTGAAGTTGGAATCCTTCGCGGCTCACGGCATCGTTCGACCATGTGAAGGGGGCATCCCTATCACATGGCGGCCGAATTCCCGACATCGCATCGATGGTCGACCCGATGCGCATTCGGCCTGTTCTACAGCCAATCGCTGATCGATGGCACTGCGGACTGCAACCGATGGAATACGTTGTCGTGAAGGGAGCGTAGCCACACGAACGAGGCCTAACGGGGGCGACTGCAGCTTGTCCGGGTGAGATCAGGTCAGTGCCCGGCTCGATTGGGCTTCAAAGGGCATCGCAGCAACCCGCTAGGCGCCGGCATCCCTCGGTGGGACGTCGTCTGTAGCCTTAGGTGCGGTGATCACCCGGTGGTTGTCGAGATCGGACCGATGGGTCGTTATTCGCCTACTCGCCTCATTGGGCTTAGGGTGGACGGTGGCCGTCGCCGCATTCGTCGCTGCCTCCGCGATCGTTCCGAATCTCGTCCTTATCTCGATCGGCTACATGGTTGGCGAGGTACCCGCCGCGGCGCGCGAAGGTCTCGCGTCGCCTGCCGGCCACACGCTGCTGGTGGCGCTCGCACTCGCAGGGATCGCATCTGCCGTGGCGGTTCTCCTAGGACCCATACAAACGTTCCTGAGCACGTCCTTGAAATGGAAGTTGATCTACTCGATGCAAGCCAGGCTCATGTCGGCCGTGTCGCAACCGGTGGGAATAGGACATCTCGAACAGCCGCAGGTGCTCGATCGTTTGGCGCTCGCTCGTGGTCAGCTGATCAACTACTACCCCGCCGACGCGGTGATGACTCTCGCAATGGTGGCGAGCAATCGCATCGGGGGCCTGCTCGCCTGCGTCGCTGTGGGCACCTATCGCTGGTGGCTCGGCGCCGGAATGCTGGCAATGTGGTTGGCGATCCGCCGCCCGCAGCGCAGCGTCATCACTGAGCAGGCGCGAACCTTCAACACGAACGCCGAGGTGATGCGTCGTGCCTTCTATTTCGAGCAACTCGCTTCGGGACCCGAGGCGGCGAAGGAGGCCCGCATCTTCGGGCTTGGTGGCTGGCTCATCGATCGCTTTCGTGCGCAGTGGACGATCGGGATGACCGCGTCGTGGAAGGCGTTGCGACGCTTGGACTCACGCGTCCTCGGACTGAGTCTGATCGTACTGGCGGGGTATGCCGCAGCGACGACCTTTCTCGGCGTTCAGGCGTATCAGCACCAGATTGCGCTCGGGACGCTCTGCGCGCTCCTCCCGCTGCTGATCGCGACCAACACCGTCGGAGATATCTCGTGGGATGACGTCGGGCTGGCGTGGATGCTGGAAGCACTGCCTCGCGTCGACGAGCTCGAGGCACAGCTCGGCACGCACCACGAGGCCGACCCCGCAAGTCAACAGGAGGCGCCGGTCGGCGACCGCCCAACGCAGGAGATTCGCTTTACGGGCGTGGTCTTCCGCTACCCCGAGGCCGAGCGACCGGTCTTCGATGGACTCGAGCTGAGCATCCCGGCGGGTGTGTCGACCGCAATCGTCGGTGTCAATGGGGCCGGCAAAACGACGCTGGTCAAACTGCTGGCGCGCCTCCACGACCCAACCGCGGGCGTGATCACCGTCGACGGCGTGCCACTCGGCGACCTGCGCGCTCGGGAATGGCAACGGCGAGTCGCGGTGGTCTTCCAGGATTTCGTCCGCTATCCGCTTTCGGCGTGTGACAACGTGGGATTCGGTGCGGTGGAACACATCCTGGACACTGCCGGGATGTCGGACGCTGCGCGTACGGCAGGCGCGCTCGACTTGATCGAGTCGCTCCCGCACGGATGGGACACGGTCCTTTCCAGCCGATACAAGAGCGGCGTCGATCTCTCGGGCGGGGAGTGGCAGCGGGTTGCGCTTGGACGCGCGCTCTTTGCCGTCGCCCACGGTGCGCGGCTGCTGGTCCTGGACGAGCCCACTGCCTGGCTCGATGTGCGTGGAGAAGCCGACTTCTTCGACCGGTTCCTGGATATCACGAGGGGCCTGACCACGATCGTGATCTCGCATCGCTTCTCGACGGTCCGGCGGGCCGATCGCATCTGTGTGCTCGACGCCGGACGGCTCATCGAGGTGGGTGACCACAGCAGCCTCCTCGCTACAGGCGGGCGGTATGCGCAGATGTTCCACATGCAGGCGTCGCGATTTGCCGAGGACAGTCCGTCTGAGGACACGCGATGAGCACTCGTACCAGCCCGAGTTGGCGCCGCGTTGCGGGTGTCGTGTTCGGTTCGGGTTGGCGGGCAGCCCCGGGATGGACTGCATACCTCGCGGTCCTGCTCGTCGTCCAGGGCGGATGCTCGATTCTCTATCCGATCGGATACGCAGTCATTGTCGACGCGTTCCTGCAGCATCGACCTGAGGAGCTGGCGGCCGGCGTTGCCGCGGTCGCGGCACTGTATACGGTCAGCTGGGCGCTGGCGATGCTAGCCGGCACCGCAGGCGTGCCGCTCTCCGACCGCGTCGCGATGTACCTGACAACACGCATCGCGCGGCTGGTCAACGGACTGACCGGCATCGAGCACTTCGAGCGCCCGGAGTATCTCCTCGAGCTCGAGCTCCTTGACCAGGACCGCAGGCTGCTCGCGAATGGGCCGCGCCAAGGGCTGCTTGTGCTGCAGGTGCTCGTGCGGACCGTTGGGGTGATCGTCATCCTGGCCACGATCTACCCGCCGCTCGGCGCTCTACCACTGCTCGCGCTGGCTCCGTTCGTCGGTGAGCGCGCGTCGGTACGGCTGCGTCAACGCACCGACGAGAAGCTCGTCGAACAACGCCGTCTTGCAGACGAGCTCTTCAGCCTGGCAGCAACCGCGGGGCCGGCGAAAGAAATTCGGGTGTTCGGGTTGGGGCCGCGGTTATGCGCGCTGCACGCGGAGCTTGGCGAGCACATCTCGCGGCGAACCACGCGCGCAGCGTTCCTCGGGGCCTTACTCGGCGGGTTGGGATGGGTGGTCTTTGCCCTCGGTTTCGTCGCTGGAATCGCCGTCGTCACCATCCGGGCAATCCAGGGTCACGCAACTGCCGGTGACGTCGTTCTTGCGGTAACCCTTGTCCAGCGCGCGCAGACGCAGGTGGGCCAGGCTGCCAACGCGATCGCCCAGCTCTTGACGATGGGCAGGGCCGCGCGTCGACTGATCTGGCTCGAGGACGTCGCAGCCGCCGAGGAACGGGTACGAGCCATCAGCCTGGTGCCGGCGGTTCTGCGGCGTGGCATCACGCTCGAACACGTGAGCTTTCACTACCCCGGATCGCGAGCACCTGTACTCGACGACGTCTCGTTGGAGCTTCCCGCCGGCGCATCCGTTGCTCTGGTTGGCGAGAATGGTGCCGGCAAGACCACACTTGTCAAGCTGCTGACCGGGATGTACCGACCGACCAGTGGCAGGGTGCTGCTCGATGGCACGCCACTTGACGAAATGGACATCGACGAGTGGCGCCGGCGGATGTCGGCCGCGTTTCAGGATTTTTTGAGGATGGAGCTCATCGTCATGGAGACGGTAGGAGTCGGTGACCTTCCGCGGATCGCTGATGCTCCTGCTGTTGAGCGCGCTTTGGGGCGGTCGGATGCCACGACCGTCGTCGATGCACTTCCTGATCGTTTGGCCACGCGTGTCGGTCGTACGTTCGAAGGTGGCGTGGATCTCTCGTCAGGTCAGTGGCAGCGTCTCGCGCTCGGCCGTGGCATGATGCGCGATGTCCCGCTCCTGCTGGTGCTTGACGAACCGACAGCGAGTCTCGATGCGCTGGCAGAGGCGGCGTTGTTCGAGCGGTACATGCAGGCATCAATGGACTCTGGACGCGAGACGGGAGCGATCACGCTCCTCGTGTCGCATCGTTTCTCGACAGTCCGGATGGCCGATCTCATCGTCGTGCTCGAGGCCGGCAAGATCGTCGAGACGGGGTCGCACAAGCGCCTGATCGAGCTGGGTGGCCTCTACGCTGAGCTCTTCGAGCTGCAAGCGCGCTCATACCGGTAGCGGCCAGACTGCTGCGGAAGGCGTTTGCGTTGACGAGTCTCTGGAGCGAAGCGCAATGAGGCGACATTCCGCGCTGACGCCAATGGGATCTCGACTTGAGCACCGCGTCGGGGCTCGCCACGGTCGCGCTCGCCATCGCGGCGGGCGTGGTGTGGACCGGGGTCGGGCCAAAACCCCCGTCCGCGCCGAGGACGAACGTCGGAGCCTTGACGAGGAGCGAACGTACGTGACCTGCGGTGCGTCCCGAATCTGGCGAATCGTGGGGTTCGTAGCGATCAGCCGGCAGAGATCGTCATCCCACTCGATCATCTGGTACGACAGCCCCACCACGAGCAGCAGCGGTCTGGTTGCGGAATCACCGAGGCTTTCGTACTCGAGTTCAAGGCCGTTGACGTGCGCGCGAGCCACGGGTCAGACCTTACCTGCGCGGCCGAAGGGTCGAGGCGCTGAGGCGTGAGCGTGAGGGCCGCTGGTGGTACAGTCGTTCGTCGGCGATGGGGCTCGCCGCAGGCGACCGAAATCGTGAAAGCGCTCCGCTGAGCTAATGGCCCCTGACCACCATGTCAATGGAGGTTGGGGCCATGTCATGTCGGCGTTCGATGGTGGAGCACTCCGAGAGCGGAGGGCTCATCCTGCGATTTGACAACGTTCTGGTGGTGCGAGGGATCCGCGGAACATGGTTGCTCGATCTGCATGCGCAGGTGGGCGGTGCGCAGCGTCGCGTGCAGGTTCCCATAGGTCGCCACAGGGTGTTCGACAGGTTCGCGGTCGAGCTGCTTCGCGCTGAGGCCGCGCAGGAGTCCTGACATGCAGGATGAATTCCGGCGGTGAAGGCAGCATCGGAATGGTAGGCCGGATCAGACACGCGCCATGGCGGCTGTGATGGTGAGAGGGACTCCGAGGGTCGGCGACTCAATCGAGGAGGGTCTCCGAACGCTCGCGTCGCTGGAGTTACTGCCGATCGCGCAGCGGCGTCTTGCCGAGGAGGCAGCAGACAAGCTCGCTGGGGCAGGCCTGTATGTCGCCGTGGTCGGCGAGTTCAAGCGTGGCAAGACGACGCTCATCAACGCACTTCTCGGGGCAGACCTGCTGCCGACCGGCGTCCTCCCGGTGACAGCCGTCCCGACGCTTGTGCGTTTCGGCAGACAGCCGCGAGCAACACTCCGACTCGTGGACGGCTCGGATATGGAAAGCGACGTCGGCGGGCTCCACGAATACCTGACGGAGCAAGAGAATCCGGGAAACCGCAAGGGATTACGCGAGGCCGTTATCGACTATCCGGCCGCGGTGCTCGAGGGCGGTCTCATCCTGGTGGATACACCGGGAACGGGCAGCGTCCACCTCCACAACACGCAGGCTGCGATGGCCTTCCTGCCTCGCGTCGACGTCGCCCTGCTCGTGCTGAGCGTGGACGCTCCGCTCTCGGACTCGGAGGCGGGTCTGCTCAAAGACGTGGCAACCACGGCCGCGCGTATCGCGATCTGCCTCAACAAGGTCGACCGGCTGACGCCGGACGAGACGCGGGAGGCAGTGGCATTCGTACGCCCCCGCGTCGCCGCGCTCTGCGGCATGTCGGACGTCACCATCTTTCCCGTGTCCGCGCGCGGCGCTGACGCGAGCAGCGGTCTCGGGGCATTGACAGCGTGGTTGAGGGACACTGTCACCGCCGCTCAGAGCAACCTGTCACGCGAGCGCGCGGTCCGCGTCGCGACGACGCTCTTATCGCTGGTCGACGCAACACTTGAGTTCGAGGCGGCGGTGGCAGCGCAACCGGCACGAGAGGCAGCTGCGGCTCGCACAGCGTTCGCCAGTGCGCGAGACGAGCTGGCAGCCGCCGTCGACGAGGAGTCGACGCTGCTCCTGGCGGCGTGCCGGCGCGCGACCGAGACGGTCATCGAGCCGACGGCAAACGCCATGCGCGAGGCGCTGCCACCTCTGCTCCTCGCCGCAGCCGACGATGAGTGGTCGGATCGACTCGCGGCTGCCGCAGCGTCATGGCGACGTGAGATTGGTGATGCGCTGATCGCTGCGATGCGTGGTCCGGTCGACCGGCATTCGGAGCGGATCCACGACCTGGCAACGCGCTTTGTCGCTGCTGCCGGTCAGGCCTTCGGCGTCACGCTTCCCGCTGCGTTCGATGTCGCACCTCGGCTCGACGTGGATGCCGTCAGCTTGGATTTGGCGGATGACCCCGGTGCGCTGGCGATGGGGGTGCGTCAGCTCCGAGCGCGCGTGCCGGGCGCTGTCGGAAGGAGGTGGCGTGAGCGAGCTCGCCGTGTCCGCGCGATCGAGGACTCCGACCGTCTGGCGGGCCGCCTCCGCTACTCGACGCTGCAAAGCATCAATCGAACGGCTCATGCCTGGATCCGTGAAGCGGAGCAATCATCGCAGGGCTTGAGCGAAGCTTTGGCCGGCGCGGTTGCCCGGGCCGAGCTTGCGTTGGAACGGCACGAAGCGACCACTGCTGATTCCAGCGGCATACGGGCGCGCGTTGAATCAGTGCGCCCGTCGTTATCCGGAGGATGAGGTGCCGGCGCCCACCTGGACTGCGGCGGATGTGGCCTCCTCGTTACGCGAAGTCGGAAGGCGATCCTCTCCGTCCAGCCACGAGCCGAACCGGTAGTACAGGTCCTCCCCGAAGCTGGTTGGGAGCGGCTCTGCCACGGTGAGCTTGTAGTTGCGCTGTCCATCCGGCTGCCGGTCGGCCCTCAGGAAAAGGGTGGAGTCTGCGTGCTGGCGGTGGAATCCATCAGCGAAATCAAACTGGTGGCTGACGAAGAACACCTTGATCTGTGCCTCCAGCAACGCACGGACGACCTGGCGCCCGATTTCCGACCCTTCGCGCTCATTGGTGGCGGCGAAGGACTCGTTGAAGAGCACGACGCAGTACGGACGAATCTGATCGGCGATAGCGCTCATGCGTTTGAGCTCCTCATCGAGTCGTCCGCTGGTCATGTCGGCATCCTCCTCACGTGTGAAGTGCGTGAAGATTCCACAGGAGACATTTGCTCGATATGCCGAAGCTGCGACAAACATGCCGCATTGCATCATGAGCTGGGCGAGACCGACGCTCCGCAGGAAAGTCGACTTCCCGCCGGAGTTGGCGCCGGTGATGATGACCAGCGACTTCCCGTCCGCATCGACGTCGTTGCCCACCACGGGGTGCTCCGCAAGCAGAGCGAGGCAGACATCGGACAGCCCGGCGGTCGAGAGCCGGGCTGTCTGTCGTGGCAATGGCTCGGGAAACGAGGTCGCGATCCCCTTCGCCGCCAGACGGTCGTGGAGGTTGAGGCAGCCCACGTAAAAACCCAACTCCGCGCGGAGCAGGGTGAAGTAGCTTGAGATGTGGTCAACGGACTGAGCGGCCGCGTCGGCTACAAGGTTGATTCCACGACTGGTGAGGTCCGACAATGCCTGTGCACCAGCATCATCGCGTGCGGGGATGGTGAAGGAATACGAGGAACGTGGGCCGATCCCAACGCGTTCCTTCCAACTCGGCTTGCCACTGCCCGTCGAGCGAAGCACGAAGCCGATCCCGCTGTTGTCGCCGTCGAGCTCGGCGCTGATCAACTCACCGTCGCGAAAGCGGAGCTGCTTCAGATGGTAGCGGACGGTCTGAAGATAGTCGTCGTCCAGGTCACGCTGCAATCCGTGAAACAGGATGCTGAGGCCTGGGGAGTGGACCTCGTCCGCGTGCTCGTCTGCAATCCTGCGCAGCTCCCTCAGGCAGATGAAGGCGATGTCGAGTTGCTTGACCGCCCGGGAAAGGATCGACACGGGGTTTTGGGAACCGTACCCCCAGATACGTCGCATGTCCTCGAGCGCGCCCGTGGCGATCGTGTACATCTTCCTGGCGACCTCCGGCAGGGCCAGGCAGTCAGCCAGGACCTGCTGGCGGTAGGCGACCGCCGCTGGATCGTCAAGGCTCGCCAGTATCACCCGCTTCGACACGTCGAAGAGAAACCTGTCGCCGAGCGCCATCGCATCGAGCAGCGTGGTGAGCTCGAGGTCTTGCACCAGGTTCTCGTGGTTTGGCGGGAGGTCAGCAGTGAAGTTGAAGTCGTCATCGCAGTAGAGGAGATGGGCGTTCATGACACAACTCGTTGCCGGAGCTTCTCGTAGGTGACGTTGTACTTATCGGCGATGGCGAGTGCGTAGGCGAGCCCATCGGCGGGTGCCCTGAACAGTTTGTAGGTGCGCTCGTCAGGGTGCTCGGTGTCGATCGTGCTGACCATACTGACGACCGACTCGCCGAGAGACGCCATTTCGTCGACGAAGGTGACGTAGACGCAGAGAAGCTCGAGCTGCATGATCTTCTTCATCGCTTTCATGCCCAGAAAGCGAGCGTCGCTCAACGTCGTCGACGTGAAGATCTCGTTCATGATCACGATGCTGTTGGAGGTAGCCGCCTGCAGAACCTCGCGGATTCTGACGAGATCATCCTCGAGCTTTCCGCGCATCTTCGTGAGATCCTCCTGCCTCTCGAAATGAGCGAAGAGCCGGTCGAAGAGGAAGAGGCGAGCACTGTTGCCGGGGACCGGACAGCCGACACCCGCGAGGTGGTGGAGCTGACCGAAGGTTCGGGCGAAGGTCGTCTTGCCCCCCTGGTTCGGTCCGGAGACGACGAAGATGCGCTCGGGACCGTCCAAGCGGAAGTCATTTCGAACGACCGGCTTGCCCTCAGAGACCAGTTTCTTCGCGAGCGCCAGGTCGAAGGTATCGGTGGCGAAGATCGCTTTTGAGTCCGCAGTGACCTCCGGATAGCAGAAACTGAGCCCGGTTGCTCGCAGCGGATTGATGTAATCAACATAGGCCAGATAGAACTGGAGCTCGCGTTCGAAGCGCCGAATGGTCTCATCGAAGAAGCCGGCGTGCCGGCGGCAGTACTCGTCGAGCGCCGAGAACTCGGCACTGAAGAGCCGTGCCACCAGCGCAAGGATCTGCGCCCCGACGTGGTTCATCCCCGGCCAGGTGCGGTAGTTGACCCGGTAATCCTTGACGGCGCCCTGCTTGAATCTTTGGAAGGTCGATAACACCTCAGCGCTGTAATCAGCCTGGAGCTCGTAGCGGCTCACGTCGACTCGTGCACCGCGAATGCGAACGCAGTAGCGGATTTGCCCGAGCGCGTCCTTTCGAGCGCTTGTATCGGCAGCCAACGTGGTGAATTCGGGGGAGGCGGCATATGCGCTCAGGAACTCGCGGAACGCCAGGAGAGCACGAGAGTGAAGCGGCAGCGAGTCGAAATCGTCCGCAAGAGAACGCACCGCATCGCAATAGATGGCGGCCGCGTCGAGGAGCCACCCCTGACCTTGGTAGTGGTATCGCATCTTCGCGACCTGATCCAGGTGGTCCCGCACCTGGCGCACCAGGCCGCCGAAGTGCCGCAGCCGCTCGATGCACGCCGGGTCTTCCAGGTCTCGGAAGATTTCCTGACGGTAGTGCACGGTGTCGACGTCCTCGAGGTGGCGATACAGGAGACTCGTGATGAGGTCGCGCTCCTGTCCAACCCCGGCGATCCGCGAAACGATCTGGTCGAGGTTCAGGTCGGACGCGAATGAGCGATCCCGCTGTTCGCCGACGGGCTCCGTGGGCGACCCGACGAAGAGCAGGCTGTCGAAAGGACGCGGGTCGCCCGCCGCCGGCGCGTCCGACGAGGGTTCTGCGATTCCGGGGTGAGGCGTGTGGCAGCCGAGGTCAGTCCCGGCGCTCTGTTCCGTTCGGGCTGGCATGGCGGACTCCTGTTCTCATCGCGAGGTCGTCAACAGGGGCCATCAGCCACAAGGGCACTTTCGGCGAGCTCCATCGCCGTCGGTTTCGATTCTACGATGAGCCGACGGCCTACCCATACGTGGGATGTTGCGGCCAGCCGGGTGGAGAGTCTTCCCAGTCCTCCTGGCGTCCAAAGGGCGTGAGGTCGAGGATGTTGTTGACGAAGAGGAGCCGGTCCACCCCGCGGGCTGTGGTGGAGTACGTTCGGTAGACCTGCTCGCCGTCGCGGAAGAACACGCTGAGCATGAAGCCGCCATCTGCGCCGCAATCCTCGGCGAAGGGCGTGCCATGGGACGACACGAACGGCACCGTCCAGCCCATCCGCGCCGAGTAAGCCTCAATCCGGGGGAGGGGCATGTTGGACACCGTCGCCCAGCTGACGCCCGAGCTGGCCAGCGTGGGCAGGTCGGCCACGTTGTTGGTGAAGTGGGTGCAGCCTGGACAGTAGTCGTCGGGCCCGTTGTCCATGAACTGGTAGACGACCAGCTGGCGCTGACCGGCGAACAGGTCGAGCAGGCGCTTCGGTCCTGCCGCCGAGGCGAATACGTACCGGTCGTGGTCGAACCTGACCATCGGCAGGCGGCGGCGACGTGCGGCGAGCACGTCGAGGGCGCGCGTTGCCTCCTTCTCGCTCTTGAGCAGCTCGTCGCGATCTGCCTGCCACTGCTCGGCTGAGACGATCTCCGGCATGCTGGTCATCGGTACATCCTCCACAATCGTCGACGGTTCCGGGATCGAAGGCACCTCGCACAATAAGGTTGGCTCATGGGTGGGAGTGCTCTCGTCGTCTCTGACGCCGCAGCGGGGCGAAACTCATCGGTGCGACCGCCGGTCCCCTGAAGCCAACAGACGCTACGTACCCCTCGCCCGACGTCGAGGGTCATCCCGGGGATCGCTGCTCTGCCCGTTCTGGCTCCGATCCGCGACGACAACGCGAGAGAGAAGCCGCTCGGCAGGCTAACCTTGTCGCCGATGCGTCTCACGGCCATTAATCGATCGGCCATCGAGTCGTCGCCGGGCTATCCACCGCGATCACGGCCTGCGCCGACCGACCGATGACGTTCATGCCGGTCTGGCCAATGCATACCGAGCGGCTGGTGCTCCGTCCCTTCGAGGAGGCCGACCTGGAGGCGCTGCACACCATGCAATCCAATGAGGAAGTCGTCCGCTATCTCTACCACGACGCTCGCTCGCTCGATGAGGTGCGCGCCGTGTTGGCGCGAAAGATCGCGTCCGCGGCGGTCGGACGCGAGGACGACGGCCTGAGCGCCGCCGTGGTTCTGCGTGCCACAGGTGAGCTGGTTGCGGACCTCTCGTTGTGGTGGGTCAGCGATGGCCACGAACAGGGCGAGTTGGGGTTCGTCGTCCACCCAGCGCATCAGCGCAGGGGCTACGCGACGGAGGCAGCGCGGCCGATACTGGATTTCGCCTTCAACACCCTCGGTTTGCATCGTGTCGTCGGCCGCACCGAGGCGCGCAACATCGCCTCGGCGCGCGTCCTGGAGAAGCTCGGCATGCGGCGCGAGGCCCATCTGATCGAGAACGAGTGGGTGAAGGGCGAGTGGCAGAGCGAGCTCGTGTATGCGGTGCTGGCCGACGAATGGGCAGTGGCAACGGCTGCACCCGTCGAAGGAGGAAGGCTACGAGTACCGCCGGATGGGCTCTAGAGTTTGGCCGATGAGCTCCGTGATGGGCTGCCATTGGCGGCCACACTCGACACATTCATAGCTGACGACGAACCGTTGGGCTGTGTCGCCGACGGCCGCGACAGTGTGTTTGTGCACGACGACTTCGGCTGATCTGCACTCTGGGCACTCAGGGATACTGTCATCGACCATCATCGACCACCTTGTACTGATGTGCGGAAGTGCCAGCAACCTACACCTTGCCTTCCCTCCTGATATGGCGTCCGTGTGACGGGCGGCCGGCTGGTGCGGACGTTGCCCTTCGGAGCGCGGTTTCTCATTCGACCGGGGGATGCCGACGGCCGACGATCGGGGCCATCATCACACCGTGACCTCGATGGGACTGTGGCGAATGGTCGGCCGCCAAGTGCGGTCGCGGCGCGATCGGTCGATCGCGCTCGGTGCGGGCATCCTCGTTGCGTCAGTGAGCTTTTCCCTGCTCACCGCAGACGTCTCCACGAGTCAGTTGGAAGTGACGAGAACGGTCGCGGCCAACTATGTGCAGTCGGCCTACGACATCCTCGTGCGGCCACGAGGGTCGCGGACGAGCCTGGAAACGAGCGAGGGCGTGGTCCGTCCGGGGGCGATCTCCGGCATTGCCGGGGGCATCACGTTCGCGCAGTGGCAGCAGGTGCTGCATACGCCCGGCGTTGCGGTGGCGGCACCGATTGCTGTGCTCGGCTACGCACTTCCGCAGAGTAGCTTCCCGATCGATCTCACCGGCTACATGGGCACCGCCCAGCGCGCCCTCTTCCGCGTCAATGTCGAACGGATCACTGACGACGGTCTCACGCGCCAAGCGGATGCACCCGTCTACGTTTACATCACCCGGAACGCCATGGCGCCGGAGCCAATGGAAGGCAATCAACTGTCCGTAGTAGCCCCCAAGGAGGTGTTGGGGCCGAGTGACGACCAGCCTGTCTGCGCCGAGGTGTTGAACAGCAGCAGCCCCTTCGATCCGACGGATCGTGGCGACGGGGTTGCCGCCTTTGGCAACGTCGACTGCTGGTCGCTGAAGAGCGGCCTGCAAGGCGAGACAAGCTTTGCGCCCTTCGCATCCGGCCATGCCGGTGCGCTGGTTCCCGTTTATCTGCCCTTTGTCATCGCTGCTATCGATCCCGTCCAGGAGGCGAAGCTTGATGGTCTCAATGCCGCCGTGGTATCCGGGCGCTACCTGGAAGCAGGCGATGTTCCCTCGCATCCGGCGGCTCTCCAGGGGTTCGCCTCTGTCCCGGTGCTCGCCTCCAGCCAACCGTATGCGGATGAAGGGGTCGTGGCCACAGTGCAACAGCTTCCAACTGCGGCCGCGCAGCGCTTCGTACAGGGAAGCCCGCTCCTGGGGAGCGATCTTGCCGCGTTCCTGGCCGCGCAACCTGCCAAGAGCCTCCAAGAGGTGGAGATCACGCCGCAGCAGGAGCAGAACGCACTCCTCTCGTCGCTCGCGGGGCCGGCCGATCGGCTGCCTTATGTCCCTGCCTACTGGTCGGTGGCACCGACCACGTATCAGATTCGCCCGGATGGTTCGTTGGTGCCGGGTGAGGTGAGCAACGGCGCTTCCATTTGGACCGCCGGGATCTTCGGTACCTATATTCAGGCCCCGCTCAGCGCCGAGGATGTCCAATTCCGCACCCTCACCGAGCATGCAAGCCCGACCGACTTGGAAACCAATCGGCTTCCCGCATTGTTGCGCTCGGTGGGAGTCTTCAACCCCGCCAAGCTGCCAGGATTCACCGGTACCCTGAGCAACGCCCTCGACATATTTCGGGCCCCGGGCCTGGAACCTGCGGACGCGCGCTCGGCAGCCCTCCTGCACGGGCAACCGCTGTTGCCCAATGGAAACCTCGGAGGCTACCCAACCCAACCGCCACTCATGCTCACCGACCTCGCCTCTTTACCGGCATTCGAGGGAGGGAATTACCTGCCCAACTCCGGAGCCGCCCCGATCAGTGCGATCCGGGTCCGCGTGTCGGGGGTGGTCGGCATCGATCCCGTCAGTCGCGAGCGCGTGCGTCTCGCCGCGCAGCGCATCGAGAAAGAGACCGGCTTGGATGTGGATATCACCGCCGGGTCGTCGCCGTCGCCGCGGACGATTGCGCTCCCCGCCGGTCATTTCGGCCGGCCCGCCCTGGAGCTCACCGAACCATGGGTCAAGAAAGGGGTTGCGCTGACGATCATCCGAGGCTTGGACCAGAAGAGCCTCGTGCTCTTCATCCTCGTGCTGGTCGTCTGCATCCTGTTTCTCGCCAACGGCGCTTATGC
>Ga0182024_10004672_pt1 | contig 31288 bp, 29 predicted proteins | sample P32metaG_FD_120480 | JGI IMG/M metagenome (GOLD analysis project Ga0182024, IMG submission 120480) | Permafrost microbial communities from Stordalen Mire, Sweden - P3-2 metaG (Illumina Assembly) | ecosystem: Environmental > Terrestrial > Soil > Wetlands > Permafrost | place: Sweden: Stordalen... | reverse complement strand
CGCATCCACTTCCTCCATCAGGTCGACCTCGACTACCTCACCCTCGACCGCCTCTCCTCCACGCTCTCCGGCGGCGAGTCGCAGCGCATTCAGCTCGCAACCTCGCTCGGCTCGCGCCTCGTCGGCGCGCTCTATGTGCTCGACGAGCCATCCATCGGCCTGCACACCCGCGACACCGCCAAGCTCATCCGCATCCTCCACTCCCTGCGCGACCTCGGCAACACCATCCTCGTCGTCGAGCATGACCCCGACGTCATCCGCTCCGCCGACCATCTGCTCGACCTCGGCCCCGGCGCCGGCGAGCTCGGCGGCCATCTCCTCGCCGCGGGCACCGTCGCCGAAGTCACCGCCAATCCCAAGTCCATCACCGGAAAATATCTCTCCGGCCGCTTGACCATCCCTGTCCCTAAAGTCCGCCGTACACCCGATCGCGAGCGTCTCGTCCTCACCGGCGCGCGCATCCACAACCTGCGCGGCGTCGATGTCGAGATTCCCCTCAACCTGCTCTGCTGCGTCACCGGAGTCTCCGGTTCGGGCAAGTCCACGCTCATCCATCAGGTGCTCTACCGCGCGCTCATGCAGGCGCTCAATCGCGAGCCCACCTCGGCCCACGCCGCGCCCGAACCCACCCACCTCTACCGCGCGCTCGCCGGTACCCAGCATTTAAATGATGTCGTCCTCGTCGACCAGTCACCCATCGGCCGCACCCCGCGCTCCAACCCCGTCACTTACATCAAGGCCTTCGACGACATCCGCGCGCTCTTCGCCGCGCAGCCCGACGCCAAGCGCAAGGGCTTCACCGCCGGCAGCTTCTCCTTCAACGTCCCCGGCGGCCGCTGCGATGTCTGCGAGGGCGATGGCACCGTCACCGTCGAGATGCAGTTCCTCGCCGATGTCGAACTGCCCTGTGAAGAATGCAACGCAACCCGTTACAAATCCTCCATCCTCGACATCAAATACAAGGGCCGCAACATCCACGACGTCCTCAACATGACCGTCAAGGAAGCGCTGGGGTATTTCGCGGGGCACCCGCGTATTGTAGATAAGCTCTACGTCCTCGACGAGGTCGGCCTCGGTTACGTCCGCCTCGGGCAGTCCGCCACCACGCTCTCCGGCGGCGAAGCCCAGCGCGTCAAGCTCGCCTCGCACCTCGCGCAGGCGCGCTCCATCATCGAGCGCTCCAGCACCGCACGCAATGCCGAATCCACGAGCGGCTCATCTTCGTCCGCCACCAGCAAGGCTCGCTCCCGCACCCTCTATATCCTCGATGAGCCCACCACCGGCCTTCACTTCGACGATGTGCAGAAGCTCCTCGCCGCCTTCCGCAAGCTCATTGAGGGTGGCGGCTCGCTCCTCGTCATCGAACACAATCTCGACGTCATCAAGTCTGCCGACTGGGTCATCGACATGGGCCCCGGGGGCGGCTCGGCCGGCGGCGAGATCGTCGCCATCGGCACCCCCGAATCCATCGCCGCCAACCCCGCCTCCCACACCGGCCGCTACCTCGCCAGCGTGCTGGCAAAGTGATAACTCGCGTGCCAATAATTGAAGAGGTGAGCAGCTTGACAGATTGTAAACAACCTCTGAACAAGGGCTGGGACTCGGCGGCACTCAGTGCCGAATTCCTCAGCCGCGCAAAGGACGCTGAGCTCTATTTAGGCGAAATTAGACCGAAAATTCGCCTGAATACATCCTATGAACGCGTCAACGACGAGGCATTGGCCAAATTCTATGTCTATAACTACCTACATGGACGAGATTTCCTACAAACCAGAGCAACGCTGCTGCCTGTACTCCACGCATTCCTAGCGATGGATGTAGCGAAGCCCACCGAGGCGTTCGACTTTAATCGCTTCCTAGAATTTCGTAGGGTCTTCGTGCAGGGACTTATTCACAGGTTTGAGCATGAGTCGCAATGACCGCTGGGTGGAGAACAAATGAACCAGCAGATATCGCTCCAATTAATTTGGGTTCATCGGCACTTCAGAAAATAGGTCTTTGGCGCAACCATCAACTGCAATCTCTGTGTAGGTGCTGGGAGCACTCAAAGGAAACATGATGATCCACCGGCAATCGATCCCGTGTTCCGGTACAGAGTAATCGACGTTCATCTCTGTGAAATTCGGGTTTCCGTCCGTCTTCGTCGACGTAGACCAGACGCCATGCTGATACTCCTCGGATTGACCAGCTTTGAGCTGGTAATCCCGTTTGACCAACCGGAGAGCGTGGTCCGATAGCGACTCGTCTGCGGCTGGTTCTGAGGGCGGACTGGTTGGATACCAGCCGGAGGGTTCACCTGGTCGATACGGATTTGCGTGCGGCGATTCGTCCGGCATCAAGGACATTAGAGCGCCCGGCTCAGTCTTCCATATCGTATTAGACCCATCAGCCGTAACCGTGATTGGAACATCATGTGACCGCAGGGCTGAAGCTACGGTCGCCATTCCTTCATAAACATTATCGTGCGATCGCACCAGCACAACCTTAGTTACGAGCAGATGCATATTCCTGAACTGAGGATCGGAGTCAAATGACTCCTGCATGGAAGACTTAACTTGTGCACTAATTTCATCGACAGCGGCTCGACAACCTGAGAACCCTAACGCCAATAGAAGCAAAACAAATAGACGTATAGCGCTATTGGTCATTGTCGTGCGGCTCTCCGCGAGGGGTCCTGGATGGCAAATGATATCACCGCATACGCGCTTGAGCGGCCATCACTTCACTAGCACTGGCTGCAGCCATGCGCTATCTCCCGCTGAGTCCCACACCGCGAACCGCACCCACTTCTTCCCTGTCGCTGTTCCGCTCTTTGAATGCGCCCCGCCGCGCCGCCGACCCTCCCATCCCCCATCGGTAACCACCCGCGCGCCACTTTCGGGGGAGAGCCTCCCACCTCATCTCCCGCATACCCTAGAACGAATTGGATTTCGTCACCGAAGGACTCGCCAGATCCTGTGACGCAAGAGCTCTCCTCGATGACCATGCGCTCCCTCGCCCCTGCCGCACCGCCCACAGAGAACGCCTGCGCGCAGCTGCTCGTCCAGCTTCTCTGCGACGACTCCGGCCAGGACATGATCGAGTACGCGCTGGTCGCCGCCAGCATCGGCCTCGGCACCGTCGCCGGCGTCAACGGCCTCGCCGCCCACATCTCCAACTACCTCACCATCGTGGACAACGGCTTCGCCAGCGCAGTCGGCCACTAGCTCCCTTTCTCGCACCGAACCCGCCGCATCCCAACCCGCACCCGCAGCCATATGCACGCAATCGTGCTCTACCCTCCCACCTCCGTGGGAGAGCGCATCCACGCGTCACCCGCGTAGCCTTAACGCAATTGGAAGAGTGTGTCACGAAAGGATGGGTAATCCTGTGACCCTGCAAGCTCCAGACACCGCCGAGTACGAGCCACTTAAATTCGCCTCACCCTCTGCCGCGGCCCTTCGCGCGCTCGCGCGCTTCGCCGTCGACGACTCCGGCCAGGACGTCGTCGAGTACGCGCTGCTCGCCGCCCTGCTCGGCCTCAGCACCGTGGCCAGTACCGCCAACCTCTCCACCAACATCGCCAACGCCTTTAGCAACGTCGCCAATACCGTCACCAACTCCATCCCTTCTGATTCCAGCGACTCCGGCTCCTCCGGTAGCGGCAACAACTCCGGCAACAACAACAATGGCGGCGGAAATAACAACGGCGGCCGTCATCACGGCGGCGGAGGCGAGGGCGGCCGCGGAGGCTTTGGCGGTTTCGGTGGCTTCGGCGGATTTGGTCACCGCCACTAAGATCGACCGAACTCGCGCGCCGCCTCGTCTCACCTCATTTCGTCTAACCTTGTATCGATGCCCCACCCCGCCCGCACCCTCCTGCTCTCTACCGCTCTTCTTCTCGCGCTCTCCCTCCTCGCGCCCGCCCTTCCTGCACAGGATTTCTCCCACCCCGACACCCAACCCGCCCCGCAGACTCCTGTCATCCAGAAGGCCAACGACGCCCTCGCCTCGGGCGACTTCTCCACCGCCCTCAAAATCCTCACCTCGCTCAACACCCAGTTCCCCAACAACCCCCAGGTCCTCTACGACCTCGGCCTCACCCTCGAAGCCCTGACCGAAACAAATCCAGCCGAGACCATCCCCGCTCACTCCAATTCCTCACCCGACACCTGCACCACCCCCGCCGCGCCCACCTCTTCCTCTTCATCCTCCAGCAGCAACGAACCGCCCTCCTCCTCCGCGACCTCCACCCCACTTCCCTCCGCCGAGTCCTGCTACCGCGCCGCCATCGCCGCCGACCCCAGCTTCCCGCCGCCTCACGTCGCGCTTGGTCTGATGCTCGCCCGCCGCAATCTTCTGGACGCCGCGCGCGCCCAGCTCAACGCCGCGCTCACCCTTCCCGCCACCGCTCCCGCCCTCAAAGCCCGCGCCCTCCGCGCCCTCGCCCGTCTCAACCTTGACGGCGATCCCACCCACTCCCTCGCTCCCAACCCGCCCGCCGCCTCCAGCGACCTCCTCGCCGCACTCCAGCTCACCCCCGAGCAGCCCGAGGACATCCTCCTCTCCGCGCAGATCGCCGAGTCCGCCGACGACCTCCCCGCCGCCGAGGCCGCCTACCGCCGCCTCCTCGCCCTCCCCGACGGCGCAGCCGACCCTGCCGCCGTCTCCGCGCTCGCCCACATCCTCCTCGCCGAACACCGTCCAGCCGACGCCGAGGCCCTCCTTACCCCCGCGCTCGCCGCCCATCCCGGAGACCCCGCCTTTACCGCCCAGCTCGCTCAGGCGTACCTTGCCTCCACCGATCCCGCCAAAATCGCCAAAGCCGTCCCACTGGTCGAAGCCCTCCACACCGCCCATCCCGCCGACCCCGGCATCGCCCGCCTGCTCGCCCGCGTCTACGTGGAGACCGGCCACCCCGACCAGGCCGACCCGCTCTACGCCTCGCTCCTCGCCGCGCAGCCCACCCATCCTGACCCCACCCTGCTCGCCGACCGCGCCGACGCCCTCCTCCGCCTGCATCGTCCCGCCGAGGCGGAGAAGCTTCTCCAACTTGCCGTAGCTAACCCACACTCCTTCCCCACGCCCGACGATTTCGCCGACGCCGCCACTCACCTCGCCTTCGCCGCCTCCGAGGTCAACGACCCCAAAACCACCTTGCAAGCCCTCGCGCTGCGTGCTACAGTTCAGCCACCTTCGCCGTCTTCTCTTTATCTGGAAGCAACAGCGAACGACGCATTGCATCAAAGCACCCAGGCCGTCGAGTTCTACAAGCAGTTCCTCGCGGCCGCTGCCGGAAAATTTCCCGATCAGGAGTCTCAGGCGCGCCAGCGGCTCGCCGTACTACAACCCGCGAAGTAGCAGGTCGGCCGCAACGTCCAGGCCAGTTGTCTTGCCCTCCGTTCCGCCGCCGTACGAAGCGCAAGATCACCTCGAGGTGACTCATGAGCTCTCTTCTTCGTTTGGCCCCACTCCCCATACGGCCCTCCCGCCGCTCTGCTCCATCCCTGTGCGCCATCTCCCTCGGCCTCTTCTCCGCGTTCGCGCTCTCGGCCTCACTTTCGCCGCCCGCACGCGCCGCCGAGTTCGACGAGTCCATCCCCACGCCCCAGGCCCTTGCCATGTTGGAGCAGCGCGCCAGCCAGGCCAGCCCCCGCGAGCAGCCCTTCCTCTACACCATGCTGGTCCACACCATGACGGAGAAGGCCGGCAAGGAGATCTCCGACGGAGACACCACAGCCGCCGCCGCCACTCTCAAGCAGGTCAACCGCTACGCGCACCTCATCCAGGCCTCGCTCGCCCACAACACCAGCCAGCTTAAGAACGCCGAGATGCTCATGCACCACACCACCTACCGCCTCGGCCAGTTCCTCCACCTCGTCTCCGGCTCGGACAAGGACTCCGTGCAGGACACCCTCCAGCAGCTCAACCAGGTCAACGACGCCCTCCTCACCCAGGTCTTCCAGCACTGATTATGTGTTTCGTTGTCATCCTGATCCCGCAGAGCGGGAGAAGGACCCTGTAGTTGTCTCTGATCGCGCCACCAATGCCAGGGTGCCCCATTCATGACTCGGCGTCAGCCGAGCCATGGGTGGGATGTAAACCGTCCGCGCCGATTTACCTCAACCAGCCAGGTATCTATGCCACCCTTCTCTTTCCGCCTTGATCCGTCCAATCTGTGTCCATCCGTGTTAAGCCTTTCCTTGTTTCCTTTCCTCGTCCGTCAAACCTCTTTCGGCGTACCATCTTCAACATGAAATTCGTTCTCCGCCGCGCCGCAATCCTCACCGCCGCACTCACCCTCGCCGCCGCACCACTCCGCGCCCAGATCCAGCCCTCCGCCCTCTCCGACGCCGAGGTCGAGCAGGTCCGCGACGCCCGCTACGTCCCCGCCAACTGCATCCTGCTCTTCGTCAAGTTCCTCGACCTCCGCACCCAGGAGGTCCACGACCTCTACGCCAGGCCCCGCCGCCCCGGCCGCGAGACCGACACTCGCGAACTCATGGAGCAGTTCACCTCCATCGCCGACGAGCTCTCCGACAACCTCGACGACTACGGCCCGCGCCACGCCGACCTGCGCAGGGCTCTCCCCAAGATCCTCGACTCCGTCGACCGCTGGTCCACCGAGCTCAAGTCCCCGTCCGAGGACGAGACCTACTCCGTCGCCCGCAAGATCGCCCTCGAATCCATCCGCGACCTGCGCGAGTCCTCCACCGAACTCACCGCCGAGCAGACCGCCTGGTTCAAGGACCATCCCCCGAGCAAGGAATCCCCCGACGACAAGAACGGCCCCATCGACATCTCCCGCTAGCCACCTCTTATTTAGTTTGTCATTCCGAGCTGCGACGCCAGTCGCAAGCATAGGAATCTGCTTCTGTCCTTGTCTCTCTTGTTGTCATTCCCGAAGGGAATCTGCTTTTGCTCTTGGCCGTCATCCTGAGCGAAGCCGCGCGTCAGTGCGGCACAGTCGAAGGACCTGCCACGCGTTCGACGCCACCTCGCCGCTCGCACTTTTCTGCCAACTTAAGTCCACGCTGTCATTCTGAGCCATCGGCGAAGAATCCCCGCATTTGCCTTTGGCTCGCCATTCCAGCTTGCGACGCCAGTCGCCTCGATTTGTCATTCCGAGCTGCAACGCAGTCGCAAGCGTAGGAATCTGCTTCTGTCCTTGTCTCTCTTGTTGTCATTCCGCCGCGCCGCGGTGGAATCTGTCTTTGCCTCTGAGATAGGTCCGGGCTTCAGCCCGGACAATCAAGTCGCGTACGCAGCACGTGGCAACAACTGCCTAGGCTGACCCAATCAATTCTCCGAGGGGCGTTCGATGGAGTCGATGACGAGAGTGGTAGTGGGAACCTTCGTAGGAGTGAGTTTAAGGCCGAGCTGTTCTTCGAGCGCGGTGGGCAGGGCGGGGAGGCCGGAGGGTTCGGAGGCGGCGTCGGGACTTGCGGCGGAGGCGGCTGAGCGGGAGGGAGCATCCAAATCTGCCCATCTGAGGCGGAAGGTGTATGTGCCGGTGAGGCCGGTCTGATCGAGGACGGTCTGCTGGTTTATTCGTGACAGGAGATCGCAGAGCTTTGAGATAGTCATGGCATCGGCTCGGATGCGGCCGGGACCGGCGACAGAGCCGCGTGAGTCGGGTCCTGCCTCCGCCAGCTTCGGCCCGTTCTTAGCAATTGTGAGCGTGTACCCGGGCATTTCCTTTTCCACGGTGTGAGCGATTAGGTGGAAGCGGTCGGCAAGGACGGCCTGGAGCATCTGGTTGCGCTGCTCTTTTGAGAGCGCTTGGTAAGCGGGGAGATCGTCACCGGCAACTTTGGCGGTGACGTCATAGTGTTCGGAGTTGATCCAGCCGGGGCCGGAGATAAGGTCATAGCGGATGCCAAACGCGTCGCCGATGATGGCAAGGACGGCGTAGTTGTCTACGGAGTAGCCGTCGGGCGGAGTGCGGTCAAGCATGGCGCCCGCGCCGGTGCGGTTGGGCTTGACGGAGACTACGTCGAAGGTGAGAGGCTTGGCCGCTGGCGGGGTATGCGAGGCGTTGCTCTGCGCAGGTGCAATTGGCGCGACAAGGACAAACACGGTAAGGGCAAGGATCGGGCGGATGAGCATGGCCAACACAATAGCACTACCTCGGCGTGCCTTCTCTGCTCGGCTTCGATCTCCACGACAAAGGTACTCCAAATGGCGTAGTCAGGCGGGGCCGTACCTCCGGGCGGGCATCAGTGAGCGTAGTCGAGAACCGCACCAAGTACCTGTCAAGCCCCAAACCCCTCATCTCCCTCATCCGCCTCACGATAGAGTTGGCATAACAGTTCCGCTCAACCTGCTAAAATAAGAGCAGAAGAAAGCAGAAAGGGCCGGCCATCGTGCCGGGCCTTTCGCGTTTTGGAGCGTTCCCTTGTACCTCGCGCACCCTCCAACCCGGCCTCTCACGTGCCCGCGCCAATCACTTTGTTTTCCGATTCAGGGCTGCACCATTTCCGCGACATACCCATCACAACCCACGCAGCATCAATATCTTGCCATGGTCACATACCGGGGGGTCACCACACGCGCAGCGTCCAGAACCGCACGAGGTGCTACCAGGCGTGGTAGAAGCCGTCGCGCTCCGTCACCTCGACTCGCGCGCCGAACAGTTCGCTCAGCACTGTTGCCGTCAGCAGCGCCTCCTTCGTCCCATCCGCGATGATCCTTCCATCGCGCATCTGGATCACCCGGTTAATCTCCGGCAGGATGTCCGCAATATGGTGCGTGATCAGCAGAATCCCCGTGCCCTGCTGCGCCAGCCCGCGCAGCATCGTTCGCAGCTCCTGCTGCGCCGCCAGGTCGAGCGCGTTCGACGGCTCATCCAGCAACAGCATCTCGCTCGCCTTTCCTGAGCCCGCCGCGTCCGCACTTGCTGCGCCAGATCCCACCAGCGCGCGCCCGATCATGATCCGCCGCTGCTGTCCGGCCGACATCTCGCCCACCGGCTTCTCCGCGAAGCCCGTCGCGCCAACCAGCTCCAGCGTCTCCTCCGCCCGCGCCCGCATCTCTGCCGTCACCGATAAATTCGGCCACAGCGTCGAGCTCGAGAAGAAGCCCGTCAGCACCGCATCGCGCCCCGATGTCCGCAGCGTCGGCCTGCCCGGCAGCTCCGGCGACACCACGCCCAGCCGCTTCTTCAGCTCCGTCAGGTCCCAGCGCTCGCGTCCGAAGATGCTCACCCGCGTTCCCGGCAACGCAATCGGATACAGCTCGCAGGTCATGGTCTTGATCAGCGTCGATTTGCCGCATCCGTTCGGCCCCAGGATCGCGATGTGCTCGCCCGCATCCACGCGCAGGTTCACATCATGCAGCACTATATTGTCGCCGCGCGCCACATTCACATGTTCCAGTTCCAAAAAGGAAGCCATATCTCTCTCCTCCAGCATAATTCCGCTTGCACTTCGCGCCCGCCGGCCTATAATCGCCTCGCTGCTGAAACAAGAAGTTGGTCTCCTCCTGGCGATGCTGATCGCAACCAACTCGCAAGCGCAGTACCACCCTGTCCGCCACCCCGCGCAGTCGCTGTTCCTCGCCCTCTCCATCCTCTGGTGCGCATACTGGTTCGTCCACACTCTCAGCTATTGGGAGGACGACGCTTATATCCACCTTGAGTTCGCCCGCAGCGTCGCCGCAGGCCATGGCTTCGCCTTCAACGGTGCGGTCGTCGACGGCGACACCGCGCCGCTCTGGGTGCTGCTGCTCGCCGCCACGCACGCGCTCATTCCCAACTGGCTCGACGCCGGCAAGTTCCTCACCGTGCTCGGCGCACTCTTCGGCCTCTCCGGAACCTACGCCTTCGCCCGCAAGCTCGCCTCCGCGCTGCTCTCCTCGCCGGACGCTCAGGTCTTCTCCGCCGCCATCGTCCTGCTGGTTGCAGTCAATCCGTACACCTGCTACTGGATCTTCTCCGGCATGGAGCCCATCGCCGCCGCCGGCCTGGCCTGCTGGGCCGTCCTCGCTGCTACCCGCGAGCCGCCCTCCATACCGTGGTTTCTCGCCGGCTGCCTCCTCGCCGGTGTTGCCCCTCTGCTGCGGCCGGAGATGTTGCTGCTCGCCGTCCTGCTGCTTCTGCCTCTGCTCCATCAAGGGCGCCGCCTGCCTGTGGGCGCAGCCGCGCGGCTGTTACTCTTCATCACCGGTCTGCTCCTGCTCGCCGGCCCGTTGCTGCTCTGGTCGTTCTATTCGCTGCATGCCTTCGGGCATCTCTTGCCCACTACCGTTGCCGCCAAGCGCGCCGCCGCGGGCGAATCGATCCTTCTGCGTTTGCTGCAGGTCTACGCGCTCGGTCTCCCTGTCCTGATCGTCGCTCTGCTTGCCGGAATCTACAGCGTGCTGCGTCTCGGTTCTCTTCGCATCGGCATCTGGAAATCCGCCCGCTCCGCGTTCAGGCGCTATTCGCGACCTGAATCCGACTCACCGCTCCAAGACGTCCCAGACCTTGCCTCTTCGCAAGACAACCTCGTCTCTTCGCCGCAACCTGTGGTCGTCTTTCCCCTTGCGGGCTGGCTGTTCCTCGCCTGGACCGCGATCACCGTGTTCTTCTACATCGCAAACCATACTTACGTGCAGTCTCGCTATGCATTGCTCACCGCTCCCGGCCTGATGGCCATCGTTCTCGCGCTCACCCTCTTCGCCCGCCCGCGCGCTGGCCGCCTCCTCTTTGGCTGCGTGCTCGTCTGGTCTGTCGTCATGAGCGTTGGCGTCGTCCGCCCCTTCCTCCGCAACAAGGAGATCAACTGCCAGACCAGCAGGGACATGGCCCTCTTCATCCGCGACCGCATCCCTGCCGATGCGCCGGTCGCGGTCTACTCCATCGGCGAGATCGCCTTCCTCTCCCAGCACCCCATCGTCGACACCGGAGGAATCACCCGCCCCGGCGCGGTCCCCTATCTCAGCGCCCCGCCCGAGGACGTGCTGCGCTGGGCGCGTTCCCAGGGCGCCCAGTACGACATCGCCGACAAGCCGCCCGAGCCCGGTGCGGCCAGCGTCTTTACCATCGACGCGCCCTTTGTCGGCTGGACCCTGCGCCCTTCGCTCTACGCAACCGCCACTTCAGTCAGCCTCTGGAAGCTGCCACCATCCGCTGAGATCACACAGCAGGCCAGCAACTCGGCCTCGCCGCAGCCATAGGACCCGCTTATCGTAGAATCCGGTCTGCGATGCTTCGAGTCCCCTACACTGACCTCTATTCCGCCCTGCTTCGCGCCACCGAGCACCTCGGCCTCAGCGGCGAGCGCGCCCAACTCTGCGCCCGCCTCTTCGCCGAGACCACCCGCGACGGCGTCTACACCCACGGCCTCAGCCGCTTCCCGCGCTTCGCGGAGATGGTCGCCAACGGCTGCATCGACGTTCGTGCCGACGCCACACCCGCCGTCGCATCCACACCGAACACCGCATTCGCAATCGAACGCTGGAATGGAAATCTCGGCCCCGGCAACCTGAATGCCCACGCCGCCATGCAGCGCGCCATCGCGCTCGCCCGCCAGTTCGGCCTCGGCGCAGTCGCGCTCGCCAACACCAACCACTGGATGCGCGGCGGCAGCTATGGCTGGCAGGCCGCCGATGCCGGCTGCTTCGCTCTCTGCTGGACCAACACCCTGGCCAATCTCCCGCCCTGGGGCGCGTCCACACCTGCGCTGGGCAACAACCCGCTGGTCATCGCCGTCCCTCGTCCCGGCGGTGCGCACGTCGTGCTGGACATGGCGATGTCGCAGTTCTCCTACGGTGCGCTCACCAGCTACGCCGCACGCGGTGCGCTACTACCAGTCCCCGGAGGCTACGACCGCGACGGCGAACTCACCCGCGATCCCGCCGCCATCGAGGCCTCCATGCGCGCGCTGCCCGTCGGCTACTGGAAGGGCTCCGGCCTTTCTCTTGTCCTGGATATGCTCGCCGCCATGCTCTCCGGAGGCCGCGCCGCCCACGACATTCCGCTCGACTCCCTGCGCGAGTCCGGGGTCAGCCAGGTCTTTCTCGCCATCGATCCCTCGAGCTTCACCGCATCCGGCTTCGCAGATCCGGCCGAACTCGACCGCATCGCCAGCGGCATCCTCGAATCGCTCCGCGCAGCTGCTCCCATCGATCCCGCCCACCCTGCGCGCTATCCCGGCGAACAGACCCTGCAGTTGCGCGAGGAGAATCTCCGGCTCGGCGTTCCCGTCGATCCTGCCGTCTGGGAGAAGCTGCTCGCCCTCTCGTTCTAAGCCGGACTGGCCCAACGCCCTCGACGCGGCCGGCGCGGGTCAATTTGAAGTGAAGGACTGGACTTGCCGAAAAGCAGACTTTCGAGAACATGGTTTTGCGGAAAGCCCGATCAGTTCCCGCAGCTCTCCCAATCGGTGTTTGTATAGAACTGCACCGTATACCACTCGTTCTCTCGCTGTCGTATCCGATACACCTCGCAAGGTAATTCGCCGAACTTGCCACTGACCCGCTCTTTCGCCGCAGTTGCCAACGTGTCTTTCGGATCGAATACGAGATAGACAGTGGTGTCATTACCACCGAAGCCCCACCCCTCCCATTCGACGTGCCTTAGTGGTGTGTCTGGAATATCCGGTTCTGCTAGAACCTCAGCTTTCAAAACGCTTCCGTAAGCGAACCAACGAACCGCATCCCTGATATCGACGTAGTGTGTAATGAGCATCGCAGTAAAGGTAATGAAGGCTGCAAAAGCCGATAGACCGACGACACGCTGTTTGCCTCGATATCTGAACGAGAGGGTAAGTAAACACAGGCAGACTATCGGGACAGTCGCTAGGGCATAGAAGATTACCGAAAGATCCGAACTGGAAAATGTGAGTGGAAAGAGCGCTAGAGCGCTACATCCTGCGATCCACATCGCACACCGCGAAGCAAAGCTATCTTTGGCAAATGCTTTCTTCAGCGTTTTTTCCAACGCCTGAAACATATGTGCAGTTTATCTCCTGAACCGAAACCACTGAAAACAGCGTTTTCGGCAACTTTTTCGATTGCCCCGGACTTCAAACTGACCCACAACCCGCCGCCCTTACTGCGCTGGCGCGCTGCCTGTCTGCGTCGATGCCGTATCCGCAACATGCGGATAGTAGCCGCTGCGCGTGCGCACGGAGAGATGGCTGAAGCCCTTCTCCTTCGCCTCCACGTGAACCTGGCGATAGCCGCCCAGCGTGGGCGACTTGGTCGAGTGGTACGAGATCGTATATTGCGTGCGGATGTCGTTCGCGACCTCCTTCGCGATCGCATCGACCTCCTTCAGCGACTTGGGAAAATACGCCTGCCCACCAGTCTCTTCGGAGAGCGTCTCCAGCACGCGCCGCGCATGGCGCGAGTCGCTCTTGCTCTCATCCTCGCCGAACAGCAGCCCGATGCAGTAGATCACCGGGCCGTCCAGGTCCTGAATGCGGCGGATCGCCTGGTCCAGCGTCGCGCTGGAGGCGTTGTCCTCGCCGTCGGTCACCACCAGCAGCACCTGCTTGGGGTGCTTGGCGTTCTTGGAGAGGTAATCCGCCGAGGCCACCAGCGCGTCGTAGATCGCCGTGCCGCCCTTCGAGTCAATGAAAGAGAGCCCCTGCTTCAGCTTGTCGATGTCGCTGGTCAGGTCCTGGTCGATGAAGGCCTCCCACGAGAAGTCCACCAGGAAGGCCTCGTCCTCTGGGTTCGAGAGCTTCACCAGGTCCAGCGAGGCCTCATCCACCGCGGCGCGCTTGTCGTACATCGAGCCCGAGCTGTCGATCAAAATGCCCAGCGACACCGGCAGATCCTCATGCCGGAAGCTGGCAATGGACTGCGGCGCGCCATCCTCATAGACGCGGAACGCGTCCTCGCCCAGCGTCTGGATGCTGCGGCCGCTCTGGTCGAAGACCGATGCGTTTAGCCGGACCTCATACGCGTTCTCGCGCAGCGTGTACTTTCCACCCGCGCCGCGCGCAATGGTTCCCAGCGGCGTGGTGGGCGCAACCGTAACCGGCTGCGGCGGCGGGTCGGCATCCGGCGAGGGCACTGGGTCGCGATCAATGTTGAGGGAAGGATTGACCGAAGGCTGGGCTGAGGCAGATTGCGCGGCAGCCTGCATCGCCGGCGCCTGCATCCCTCCGAAGAGCAACGCAGCAGCCGCGACCACGCCGAGGTTCACCAGGATACGCATCTTAGTCCGCGGGCGCATAGTACCCCTCGCGGAAGTGTACGGTCAGTGACGGGAGGCCCGGCGGAGGCAGCAGCTTCACCTTCAGCTTGCGCCAGTTCCCGTCATGTCGCGCGTCGGAGGGCGTATACCCGATGATGTATTCATTGCGCAGCTCGGCCGAGATGCGCGAAGCGATGTCCTGCAAATCGTTTATGTCCGCGCCGACGTTGAACAAACGCCCTCCCGTCATCTCGCATATCTCCTTCAGCAGCGTCGGCCCATTGATCTCCTCCTCCGTAGGCGCGGAGCTGTCGAAGATGCCGATGGAGTAGATCTGCACGTCGCTCTCGCGCACCACCTTGCGCAGCTCGCCCTCGGTGTAGCGGCTGCGGTTGTCGCCGCCGTCGGAGATGATCAGCAGCGCCTTGCGCTCGTACTTGGCTTGGCGCAGGTGGTCGATCCCCAGGTAGACCGCGTCGATCAGCGCGGTGCGGTTCTCCGGTTTCAGCATCACCATGCGCGCCTCCACATCGTCGGGGTCCGATGTGTAGTCCACAATCACCGCCGGCCGGTCGTTGAAGCCCACCACGAAAAACTCGTCCTGCGGGTTGCAGGTATGCAGGAACTCGGTCAGCGCCTTGCGCGCGCGCAAAAACTTGCTGGACATGCTGCCGCTCAGGTCGAAGACGATCCCAATGGTCAGCGGCGCGTCCTCGCTGGAGAAATACTTGATGGTCTGGCCCAGGTTGTTGTCGAAGATCTGGAAGTTCTCCTTCTCCAGGCCCGTCACCAGCCGGTTCATGGGGTCGGTCACCGTCACCGGGACCTGCACCAGGTTCACATCCACCCGCAGCCGCGCGCCCGGATGCGAGGTCGCCTCGGCCGCCACGCTGCCGCCTTCGATCACCGGCTTGGCGTCCTCCGGCGACTTCGGCGGCGGCGGGGGCGCAGGCGTCTGCACGTTGTCGAGCGGATTCTCCTGCGCGCCGGCAGGAATCGCCAGGGAAGAAAGCGCAAACACCGCGAGTGCCAGCCCCAGCCCGAACGTCAGCCGCATCCACCCTGGCCGTCTGCCACGCAACATCTCGCCCACCCGATACCGCATACTTGTCCTATGCCGCCCCGCAACCTATCATCTCTCATCCCGGAGTGCTCGCGCACTCACAAAAGATGGAGATTTTGATGCGCTTCTCCGGCGCTCCGGCGGCATCCGTCTCGCGTCAGGAGACTACACCCTTTCCGTCAGACTCTGCACGCCCGGTGAAGGAGAGCGCGGCCATTTGTCTCGCCTTTGTCACGCTCACCGCCGCGGCCGCCGCCATGGCCTGCCTCCTCGCGCTGCTTCCCGCCGCCGGACATGACCAGATGTGGTTCCTCTACATGGCAGGGCGAGTGCTGCACGGCACACACCTTTACGGCCCGCAGCTGTTCGATTCCAACCCGCCGCTCATCGTCTGGCTCTCCGCCGTCCCCACTGCGCTCGCCGCCTGGCTGCATCTTCCCTCGACCGCAGTCGCCAAGCTGCTGGTTGTGGGAATTGAAGCTGCCGTCGCAACAATATGTCTGATGCAGCTCAAGGCGCTGCGACCCACACTCTCGCGGACTGCCCTGTGGGCGCTCGCCTTCGCCTATGTCGTCGTCTTCGCCATCATGCCCGCGCGCGACTTCGGGCAACGCGACCACCTGCTCGCCGTCCTCTGTCTCCCGTATCTGCTCGCTGCAGCGATGGCTGTCGAAGGCATTCCGCTTGCCCGCTGGAAGGCCGTCTCGATCGGCATCGCCGCCGGCATCGGCCTCTCGCTCAAGCCGCACCAGCTGCTGGTGCCCATAGGGGTCGAAGCCATCGTTTTGTGGAAGGGCTACACGCGCCACCGCAGCAAGGAGTTGCGGTTTTTGTCATGCCTCCGCCCTGAACTGCTCACCCTCTGCCTCACCTGCGCGGCATATCTCGCCGCCATCCGCATCTTGACGCCGGACTACCTCACCCAGGTGCTTACCATCCTGCGCGACACCTACTGGGCCATCGGCTCGCTCGGCCCCAGCGCACTGTTGCTCCAGGCCATCCAGCTGCATGTGCTCGCCGTGATTACCCTCGCACTGCAGTTTGTACCTCGCCCAGCCTCTTTGCAAAGCACTCCGCGCACCCTCGCAACCATCCTCATCGCCGCGGGCATCGCCAGCACCATCGCCTACTACCTGCAGGGCACGGGCTGGTATTACCAGCAGATTCCCGCCCTCAGCTTCTTCGCCCTCGCCGCATGGATTGAACTGCTCGACCTCGCCAGCCAACTCAATCTCTCCCTGCCGCGCTGGACGCCATGGGCGGCAGCCGGACTCTCCGCGCTGGCGCTCGCGCTCACCGCGTACTTCTCCGGCTACTCGCTCGCTCAGCCGCTCACCTTTCCATCTGGCCTCGCCGCCGACCCCGACCCATCTTTCTTCGCCGCCCTGCCGCCGGGCACACCCGTCGCCATCCTCACCACTGAAGTCGATCTCAGCGTCCCTCCCATCTTCTTGCACCACCTGCTCTTCGCCCAGCGCATGAACAATCTCTGGACCCTCCCTGCCATCCTGCGCAATGAAACCCCTACGCCAGGTCCTGGCGGACCTGTAGCCCCCAAACGCCGCATCCCTCTCGCGCGCCTCGCCGAGCTTGACCACATGCAGCACGCCTGGATGGTTGAGGACCTCAACCGCTGGCATCCGCAGCTCATCCTCATCGAGCGCTGCCAGGACCCCGCTGTCCGCTGCCAGGTCCTCGAAGACCGCCACGACGACCTGCTCGCCTGGTTCCTGCGCGACCCTGCCTTCCGCGCAACCTTCGCCCAGTACCATTTCCTGCGCTCCTCCGGCCCTTTTGACGCCTACGTCCCCAACTGAGCGCGCCCCAAATTGATCCCGCATCAAATTGACCCCAGACCAACCCAGCCTCCACATCCCATCCCCGTACAATCGAACCAGACCACTTCAGGAGAACTTCAGCCCCGCATGGCTCGCATCTATCCCTTCCGCGCCCTTCGTTACGACACCGCACGCGTCCGCATGGAGGACGTCGTCACCCAGCCCTACGACAAGATCTCGCCCGAGATGCAGCAGCGCTATTACGAGCAGAGCCCGTACAACCTGATCCGCATCATCCTCGGCAAGCATGAGCCTGGCGACACTGAGCCGCAGGAATTCCTCCCCGCAGGCGAAAAGGCGCACAACGTCTACACCCGCGCCGCCGAGTACCTCCGCGACTGGCGCGCCGACGGCATCTTCGCCCAGGAGTCCGACCCCGCGCTCTTCGGCTACTCGCAGACCTACACCGTGCCCAACTCCACTGAGGTCCGTGAACGCCGCGGCTTCATCGCCCTCGGCCATCTCTACGACTACGCCGACAAGGTCGTCTACCGCCACGAGCAGACCTTCCCCAAGCACAAGTCCGATCGCATGGCGCTCTTCAAGGCCACCCGCGCCTACTGTGAACAGGTCTACATGCTCTACTCCGACCCCGGCTTTACTGCCGAGAAACTCATCTTCGGCGCCAGCCGCGACGGCAAAGACACGCGGCCCGCCGACCTCGCCATCACCGACGAGTACGGCGTCGTCCATCGCGTCTGGAAGATCACCGACCCCTCGCTCATCAATCTGCTGCTCACCGCCATGGCCGACAAGAAGCTCATCATCGCCGACGGCCACCACCGCTACGAAACCTCGGTCGCCTACGCCAAGGAGCGCTCCGCGCAGCTGAAGCTCCCGCTCAACGAGCCCCTCGACCCCGAAGAAAAGGTCTCGCCCAGCCATCTCCCCACGCCGCCCTTCCCCGAGGCCGCCATGATGATGACCTTCGTCAACATGGACGCGCCCGGCATCACCATTCTGCCCACCCATCGCGTCGTCGTCGGCCTCGAGGACTTCTCCTCGCCCGACTTCATCACCAAAGCCAGTGAATACTATGCCGTCGAAGAACTCGCCGACTCTGCGTCCGGCTCCGACCTCATCCAGCGCCTCGACAAGACATCCGGCGACTCCTTCATCGCAGCCACCGGCGACGGCAACTACCTCCTCACGCCCCAACCCGACGCCATCGCTCCGCTCATGCAGGACCTGCCCCTCAAGCAGCGCCAGCTCGGCGTTGCGCAGCTTCATACCGTGGTGCTCGATCACCTGCTCGGCCTCGATCCCGACACCATCACCCGTCTCGGCAAAGTTCGCTACATCCGCGACGCGCAGGAGGCCGTCGCTCTCGTCGACTCCGGCGAGGCCGACGTCGCCTTCCTCATCAAGCCCATCACCCTCGACCAGCTCCGCGATGTCTCGCTGGCCGGCGACGTGATGCCGCAGAAGTCCACCGACTTCTATCCCAAGCTGCTCAGCGGCCTCGCCATCTACGCCTTGGATTAGGCTGAATCATCTGCGGTTGTCATTCTGAGCCGTAGGCGAAGAATCCCCGCATTTAACTCGAGCCGAGTCCGCCTTTGACCCTCACCCGCACCTGCGCCGCCGTCCTGCTCGCCGCATTCGCGGGCGCGGCGGCCGTTGTGCTCGTGACTCAAACCCAGATCCACGCGCAAGCTCAAAACCCCGCCGCTCCTACACCAGCGCAAATCCCAACTCCATCCCGCCCGCAGCCTCCAGCCGCACCAACCACTAACCGCAGCCTCATCTTCCTCGACCCCGCACACGGCGGCGCGGACTCCGGCGCCACACTGGGCGACCACATCCTTGAGAAGGATGTGACCCTCGCCTTCGCAACACGCCTGCGCTCGGCCCTCACCTCCGCCGGCTTCACCGTCGTCACCACTCGCGACGCCGACCCTTCCGACCCCCTCACTCCCGACCAGCGCGCCGAAACCGCCAACCGCTCCCACGCCGCCGCCTGCATTGTGCTCCACGCAACCGCCGTCGGCTCCGGCGTGCACGTATACACCTCGACGCTCGAGCCTGCGCTGCCGGAGGATGCGGATTCATCGTCTGCTTACGTCCCCGTCCCGTGGGAGACCGCGCAGGCCAGCTTCGTCGACCAGAGCCGCAGCCTAGCCGACATCCTCAAAACCGCGCTGGCCAAAGCCAGCCTCCCCGCGCTCACCGGCCAGGCGCCGCTGCGCCCGCTGGACAATCTGATGTGCCCTGCCGTCGCAGTCGAGATCGCCCCTAACGCCGGGACCGCCGCTCCGGCCAACGACTCCGACTACCAGCAACACATCGCCTTCGCGCTCACCACCGCTCTCCAGAAATGGCGCGATCAGCTCGCACCCGCACCCGCATCACCCGCGTCACCCGTAGGCCCGCCGCAATGATCCCCCGCTATCAGCGCATCCTCTTCTGGTGTCTCGCCATCGCAAGCCTCCTGATGGCGCTCTTCCTCATCCACGGATGCGAACAGACGCGCGAGAAGCTCACACGCCATCGCGACCAAACGCCGCTGGCCGCGCCCGTCGAGACGCCCAGCCAGACCGTCCGCCTCGCTCTGGCCAACGACGCCGACGGCTCCATCACGCTGGTCGAGCGCCAGATCGCGCTGCCCGCCGAACCCACCGCCCGCGCGCGCGCTCTGCTCGCACGCCTCATCGCCGAATACTCCTACAAGGACTCCGCTCATCCGCTGGAGAGCGGCCCTGCCATCGACGATGTGTTCCTGCTCGACCTGCCGCTGCCCTCGTCTATCGCAGCAAAAGACAAGGCCGCCGCGCCCGAATCCGACATAGCCCCGGATGCAGCCGATACGCCGAGCGCCTATTCCGCAGCCCCGCACATGCCCGGCGGACAGCTCGCCGTCATCAACCTGCGCGGTACATTTGCCGACCACCATCCCTCCAGCATCGAGTCCGAGACCCTGACCATCCAATCCATCGTGGGCACACTCTTCGCCAACTTCCCGCGCATCGAGCAGGTTCGCTTCCTCGTCGACGGCCAGCCGCGCGATACCCTGAACGGGCACGCCGGCCTGGCCCGCACCTACCAGGCCGTCAACACCGCAACCGCACAAGGGACCGCACAATGAGCACGACCACCACTATCGGCGTCTTCGACTCCGGCTTCGGCGGCCTCACCGTGCTGCGCGAGCTACTCCCGCTCGTCCCCGGCGCGCATTACATCTACCTCGGCGATACCGCGCGCCTGCCCTACGGCTCCAAGTCGCAGGCCACCATCGCGCGCTACGCCGCGGAGAGCGCCCGCTTCCTCGAGTCCCGCGGTGCCGACCATCTCGTCATCGCCTGCAACACCGCTTCCGCCCTGGCCATGGATGAGATCACCGCCGCTGTCCGCATCCCAGTCACCGGCGTCATCTCGCCCGTCGTCCAACTGACGCACGATCGTTATCCAGGTGCCGATACGCTGATCCTCGCCACCGCCGCCACCGTCCAGTCCCACGCCTATCGCGACTCCTGTGAAGCCGCGGGCCTTCCCGCAACAGAAAAGGCCTGCCCTCTGCTCGTGCCGCTCATCGAGGAGGGCTGGATCGACCACCCCGTCACCCGCGACGTCCTGCGCATCTACCTGCGCGAGGCGCTCGCGCTCTGCTCTCCTCAGGTCGTCATCCTGGGCTGCACCCACTACCCGCTCATCGCGCCCCTGGTCGCGTTGACGCTCCAGGAGCTGGGCTCCAATGCAGAAGTCATCGACTCCGCACAAGCCACCGCGCGCACCGTGGCGCACATGTTGTCCCAAAATGGAACGCCGCACCCGGCGACAACCACACCTCACGCCGCCACCTGCGAGTTCTTTGCCACCGACTCTGTGGAAAAGTTCGCCCGGCTCGGCTCCCGCTTCCTCGCTCGTCCGCTCGAAGAGGTCCAGCTCGTCGACCTGGGCGGGTAAGACAGGCCCTGAATTCTCGCCTACCTCCTCTTGCGCCGCAAACCCCGAAACTCGTAACTTCACCTCATGCCTTTCCTTCTAAAGTCCGAACCGACCAAATACTCCTTCGACGATCTCCTGCGCGACGGCGAAACCACCTGGGACGGCATCTCCAATCCGCAGGCCCTGATGAACCTGCGCGGCATGAAAAAGGGCGAGAAGCTGGTCATCTACCACTCCAACGAGGGCAAAGCCGCCGTCGGCACCGCCACCGTGGTCTCGGTTGACGCGGCCGACCCCAAGAACCCGCTCGTGCGCATCAAACCCGGCAAGCCCCTCAAGCAGCCCCGCACGCTGGCCGAGATGCGGGAGGCGTCCGTCTTCGCCGGCTCCATCCTCTTCCGCCAGTTCCGCCTCTCTGTCGTCCCGCTCACAGACGCCCAGTACGAATGGCTCACCCAGGCTTAACCCGCTACAGGAATCAGCCCGCTAACCGTTGCAACGGGTTGGCACCTGCCCGCGCCCCGCGTATGACTCTTTCTGGCGCTCAGCCTGCCAAAGTGCCCATCCCTTCTACAACTTAAGTGCCCTACTGCCGAACCCGCGATCTCACTAAGATTGGCTTCAAAGGTTGGGCACACAATGCACGTTCTTTCGTGGTTTGACAACCGCACTCTGATCGCTTGCGACTTCCTTGTTTCGTTTGCATTTGCGTTGGTCTTCTTTGGGATGAAGCGCAGCTACCCCAGCCTGCGCGGCATCAACACGGTTGCCATCAGCTTTCTGCTCGGCGTCCCGGCCACCTTCCTGCTCGCGTCGCGCGGAAGCGTCCCCTACTTCATCTCGGTCACGGTCGCCAACTGCTTTGTCTTCGGCTCCTTCGTCTTTCTCTACCGCGGCATCCTTCGCTTCATCGGCAGCCGAAGGTCCTCCTTCGTTCCCATCGCCGTCTCCTGCGTCTCACTCGTCGTGCTCTTCTACTTCAGTGAGGTCCAGCAGAACATCGTTCCCCGCATCGTCGCCATCTCCATCACCATCGGCGTCGTGCGCGGCCTCATCGCCGCCGAACTCTTCCGCAAGTCGCCCACCTTCACCAGCCCTACCGCAATGCGCCTCTTTGCCGCAATCATGTCGCTCTTTGCCGCCATCAGCGTCAACTGCGGCATCCTCACCATCCTGCACGGCGCGCCCTCCTACCTGCTGGAGAGCAATCCGGTGGGCACCGCGACCCTGCTGCTTGGCGTCGTCTCCATCCTGGTCATCGGACTCTTCATGCTCGTCCTCTCCAGCGGAGAACTGATCGCCCGCAGCCGCGACGAGTCGCAGAAGGACGTCCTCTCCGGCGTCTTCAACCGCCGCGGCATTGAGATCAAACTCGCCGCCGAGCTCAAGCACATCCAGCGCGGCCGGCATAAACTCTCCGTCGCCCTCATCGACGTCGACTACTTCAAATCCATTAACGACATCCAGGGCCACGCCGCAGGAGACAACGCCCTGCGCGAGGTCGCCGAGACCATCTCCACCCACCTCCGCGGACGCGATCACCTCGGCCGCTACGGCGGCGACGAATTCCTGCTCATCCTTCCCGCGACCGCATCTGGCATTGCCCTCAGCGTCACCGAGCGGCTCAACCAGGCCGTCTCCGACCGCAGCAAATCCGGCCGCAACATGCCCATCACCCTCAGCATCGGAATCACCGAGGCCGTCCCCGACGACAATGCCGTCACTCTGATCGCGCGCGCCGACAAGGCCCTCTATCAGGCCAAGAACGACGGCCGCAACTGCCGCCGCATCGTCACCGTCGGCGAGGAAGAGCCGAAGGCCGCAGTCGCACCCGCGGCAGCCATCGGCGACATCGCCATGCCGCCCGTCGGAACCACCCTGCTCCAGTAACCCGATCTCTTAATCCGACCACAACCCCTGCTCCGCGCACCTCTACGCTTATGTGCGTCGCCCTCGCTCTCTCTCCATCCGGCTGCTATCCTTACCCTCGGGCTTCCAACTGGAGCCAACCCATCGAGGAGTGTGGATGATCGATCTCAAAGGCAAGGTGGCCGTCGTCTTCGGCCTGGCCAACAAACGCAGCATCGCCTACAGCGTGGCGCAAAAGCTCGCCGAGGCCGGCGCAACCCTCATCCTCTCCTATCAATCCGAGCGCCTGCGTGCCGAATCCGAAGAACTGCTCAACGATCTCGGCCAGGCCGCTACCGGCAAGGCCTTCCAGTGCGATGTCTCCAGCGACCAGGAGATCGACGCGCTCTTCACCCAGATCGCCGCCGCCTTCCCTAAAATCGACATCCTCATTCACTCCGTCGCCTTCGCCCCCGCCGACGCCATCAAGAACGACTTCCTGCTCACCAAGCGCGACGACTTCCGCATCGCGCACGATGTCAGCGTCTACTCGCTCATCGCCGTCGCCCGCGCCGCCGCGCCGCTCATGTCTGAAGGCGGCGCCATGCTCACCCTCACCTACTATGGCGCGGAAAAAGTCTTCCCCAACTACAACGTCATGGGCGTGGCCAAGGCCGCGCTTGAGGCTACCGTCCGCTACCTCGCCGCATCGCTCGGCCCCCGCAACATCCGCGTCAACGCCGTCTCCGCCGGGCCCATCAAGACCCTCGCCGCCCGCGGCATCGGCGACTTCACCCGCATCCTCGACGCCGTCACCACCCGCGCGCCGCTGCACCGCAACGTCGAGCAGGCCGAGGTCGGCAACACCGCCCTCTTCCTCTGCTCGCCACTCGCCAGTGGCATCACCGGCGAGATTACCTTCGTCGACTGCGGCTTTAACATCACCGGAATCTAATTGCGATAGAACTCTAGAAAGAAAAGGAGCAACCTATGACCACCGCCGAACTCCTCCTCCAGGACTATGACGCCGAGATGAAGGGCACCCGCCGCGTACTCGAACGCGTCCCCGATGGCAACCCCGAGTACAAGTGTCACGAGAAGTCCATGCCGCTCGGCCGCCTCGCCATGCATGTGGCCACGCTGCCCAACTTCGGCAAGACCATCCTCACCACCCCCGGCATGGACATGGCCGACCCCAACCACAAGTGGCCTGACATGACCTTCGTCTCCCGCGACGCCACGCTCGCCACCTTCGACAAAACATCATCCGAGGCCCGCGCCGCGCTCGCCTCACTCTCCGACGCCGACCTCGCCGCCAACTGGAAGTTCGCCTTCGGCGAGAACGTCATCTCCAACAGCCCGCGTTCGCAGTCCTACCGCACCTTCTTCTTCAACCACCTGCTGCACCACCGCGCGCAACTCTCCGTCTACCTGCGTCTCAACGACATCCCTGTCCCCGGCCTCTACGGCCCCTCCGCCGACGAGCCCTTCAATCCCGCCGCCAAGCCCGCGTAATCGGAGCCGCTCCGCCATAGGGGCGGCCCGTGCGCAAATAATCCGTGCTTGTCCGTGTCGATCCGTGGTTCGCTGTGTCTTTGGTTAAATCGGTGTCATCGGTGGAGATCGGTGTTAAGCCTTTCGACCACTCGAGCCCCTAATCCAGATCAAACTCGCGCAGCGGCTTCTCCGTCGTCGGCGACTCCTTGGCCTTCTTCATCGCCTCGGCAAACTTCTTCGCCATCAGGTCTTCGCTGTTCTTCTGCGCCTCCACGCTCTGCGCAAAGATCGAGTCGCGCCGCGCATCGGCGTCCTTCGCCGCCTTCGCCGCCGCGTTCAGGTCCTCAAACGTCCGTTTGCGCGGCGCCGGCGTATGCGCAATCACCGCGCGCGTCACCGGATCGATCTTCATCATCGCGCCGCAGTCCGGACACGCAATCTCAAATGGCTGGTCGCTCAGGCCCATGGTCGCTTCTCCTCACCGGCAACCATTTTACCCGCGCTCTGTCTTTACCCGCACCCAGCCGCCTCAGGCTCAAGTCCCCGAGCCCGCAGCGCTCCATCTCTCACCTTGGTCACGCCTTGCCAGACATCTTGGCAATCCACCAGCGCAGGCCGACGAAGAGAAAGCGCCAGTCCTGAAAGAACTCGGGCGGCTTGCCCTCAAAGGCGTGTCCGATGAATTGAAAAATCCACCCAGTGACGAAGAGGCCAACGGCGAGCATCCAGAAGCGAGTGTGCCAGAAGATGAGTGGGGTAGTGAGCACGCCGAGCGCGATCATGGGAATGCCAACCATGTGGCAGACCCGGTTGATCGGGTCCTCGTGGCTCATGGAGTACTGGCGAATCCAATCGCCCCAGCTTCGGTTTCCCAGCACAGTGCGCCTCCCGATTCCAATCTGGTGCACGATCATACTCGCTTGGCAGCGCTCAATCGCCGGCGAGCACTCGCTCTACAGAGCCGCGCTCTGCGAGGACACGTTCTGCAGCAGCGCGCGAAAAATGACTCGACTCTCGCAGAATGCCCCACAGCAGCGCGGGAAATCCGACGATAGGCCTAAGCAGAAACTGCTTGCGCTGTGTGTCGCTCAACAGGCCAACGATGTAGCGGTGCAGCATGATCTGTTGATACCACGGGATGCTGGCGACCATATGATGCGCCAGGTGGCAAGGTTGGCCCCACGGCCCGCCGCCCACCAGCAGCCCCCAGAAGCCCACGCCCAGGCTGCGCGCGCCGCTGTTGTTTTCGAGCGGCATCAGGTTGTGCTCGGTGAACTGCCGCATGCGGTCCAGATAAAAGCCGATGTGCGGCATCAGAAGGGCCACGATGACAGTAAACAGCAGGCCGAAGAAGTGGTAGAGCATGACCAGATAAAGCCCGTTATAGAGGGCGGCAACGCACGCGGATGTGATGCGGGACCGGGTATAGGTGGACGCGCGATGCACAAAAAAATCCGTGTAGTTGAAGAAGCCCGCAAGCGGCAGGAAGCTGAACCAGAGGCGGCGGGGGAAGACGAAGTTGAGAAATTCAGAGTCATCCTCGGTGCCGAATTTGGCGTGGTGCGCCATGTGCGCCTCAGAGTAGTGCCCGGGATCGGCGGCTGCCAGGCGGCACATGTTGGTGGAGAGGAAACTGGCCGCGCGGCTCAGCCGGCCCTTGCCGGGAAAGATCAGGTTGTGCGCCGCGCCCTCGTGCAGGGAGTAAATGCTGAGCCAGTAAATGTGCAAGCTATGGGCAGTGCCGACGCAGAGGGCGGCCAGCAGCAGGGCCCATGTGCCGGGAACGGCGGCGACGAACCAGCGGGCCAGCGCGATCCACACCAGCCAGTCGACCGCGAAGATGCTGCCGATAACACAGAGGCTGATTGCTGCGTGCAGCCGCGTGTGCGCGCGGAACCACTTGTGCAACTCACGGCCGCACACCATCACCTGATGAATTTGCTCGGGATTCAGGTGCTCGAAGTCGTGCGAGTTGGAGTATTCGCGGGCCATGGCGAGCTCGCCGGGGTGGACCTTCATCGCTCCTCCACCTTGACGGCTTACTTGCGAACGCCGAGGCTGCATTTCGTGACTTTGCGAACAGGATGTGGGCCGCAGAGGCCGCTTCAATTGCTCGCAGGACGCTAGTATAGCGCGGAACGCGTGCAGCCAATCCGCATCTCGGCAATGGTTTGGAAGCGAAGCCCCTTGGCACACCAGCTCGCTCAGCACGCAATTCGCGGCAAGCGAAGTTACCACGTATTGCAGGAAGTTCGTCAGCCGCTAGTTCTCTGAGGGCTTCTCGGCATGGTCGATGATGAGAACCGGAGTAGGGCCTTTTGTAGGGTCAAGTCTTAGTCCAAGCTGCTCCTGAATGGCGGTGAAGAGGGAGGGAGCATTGGAGGCATCGGAGGCAGGCGCAGGCGACGGTCCATCGTCCTCAGTCCAATTGAGAGTCAATTCATATCGTCCCCTAAGCCCGGTTTGATCGATGACAGGGCGGCCCAGCCGCCATGACAGTTCGAATGCCAGGACAGCGAGTGCGTCATCACCACCCTTAATACTGATCCGGCCCCGACCTCCTGATAGTTCCGGCCGGCTCACGTCGGTCTTGACCAACTTAGGCCCGCCCTTCGCTATGACCAGCGCGAAGATTGGTATCTCTCGCGTCTCGGCGTGCGCCACGAGCTTGAACCGGTCTGCAAGGAGCGTCTGGAGCATCTGCCGCTTGGCTTGCTTTCCTTGTTCCGCGGAGAGGGCGGCCAACTGTTCGTTGGTTTTGCTGTCGGACTTGGCTTCCACGTCGAATTTGTCCGAGGAGGCCCACCCTGGACCGCTGAACATCTGTGTCTCAGGGATACCGTAAGCAACTTCGAGGAGTGCCCTTAGGGTGACGTTGACGGCCTTAAACTCGGAGGTGCGGGATGGGTTGTAGATGTGGGAGAGAGCGTCGTCGTCATAGCTCATCGGTCGGACTGAAGCGACATCGAAGGTCGGCAGCGACGAAGCCTGCGCTTGGAGCGCGGCAGATTGCGCGAATGCAGTTGTAGCTTGAAGGGCGAAGGCACCAATGAGGAAGACCAGGAGTCGCTTTGCCACGTGCATAAAGAAGATCCCTCGCTTGGAAGGTCCTACGACTGTTTCGGAGATTAGACCACGTTGGGTTGAGTCTATGAACTGCCTGCAAAGTCTCGTCTTCAGCAAGTCCAGACAATCGAATTGACATAGCCCCCACCGCGCTGCATGCGGATCAACGATAGGGCCCCTGGCGTTCACCGGCCTTAATGCTGTCAAGCCCTCAGCCGCCTTCTTTTGCTTCTAATCCACGCGCAGGCAATCACTTAGCCGTGAAAGAAACTTGGCATAGTAGTTATGCCCCGCCTTCTATACTGGAAGTACAAGGAAATCCAAAGAAGACCCCGGCCAGAATTTGGCCGCGCCTCTGGCTTGCTCCGCCTCTTTCGCACGCAACGAAGGCGCACCTATGAAGCTTAGTTTGGGGATCCTTTAGTACCTAACCCCTTTGAAGGGGATACTTTGGCAGAAGTATCTCGGGCTAACCCGTTTAGAAGGGATACTTTAGATCTAAGTAGGGGGAGGGGGGTACCCCGTAGCAGGAGTGGAAACGCCTTACAGCCGGATCACAATATGCCCCGGACACTGGCTCGCCGCCTCTTCCACCAGCCGCGCAATCAGCCCCGTGCCAAGTCCATCGCCGTGCGTTGCCTCCCACGCGGCAACGAACCACACCCCGGCAATCACCCGCTCCTGCGGATGCCCTTCCGGAAACAGGTGCAGCGCCATCGCATCGGCGTGCTTGCGCAGGCTGGCCTCCCTGTTAAGCTCGTAGGTCGCCGCCACCCGCCGCAGCCGGTTCATCTGGTAGCGCATCTTCGACGCCGAGACCTCTGCCGACTGCCCCAGCCCCGCGTCCAGAGTTCCGAGATAACTCTGCGCCGCGTTCAGCGCCTCATCCAGCGCATTGCCCGCGGCCGCAAGTTTGCGTTTTGCTTCAATCGGCATGGCGCGCGCGCCCAGCCGCTGTGCCAGTTCCTCCGCCGTCTGCATCGCGTCCGGCAGACTCACCCCATGCTGCGCCATCACCGCGCCAATCGCTGGCTCAATCAGCGTAGCCGAGAGCCGCGGCAGGATCGGCGTCACGCGGCCCAGCACGGCCTCGTACAGCACCGAGCTCTGCGCAAAGTACGCAACCTCCGCCGGGCCGCCCACGTAAGCTGTCGTCGGCAGGATCGCATCCTGAAACACCGGGCGCAGCAACGCATTCGGGCTCAGCCGCTCCGGCGTCTCGGTGAGAATCGTCAGCAACTCGCCGCTCGTGTACGTCTTCGCCGCGCTGCCCGCGCCAGCCTTCCACGCCCCGTCAGGCAGCCGCCGCAGCGCCTGGCGGTTCTTCACGCCCGGCTGCCCCTCCACGTCGCTCACTAGAAACAGCAGCGACGCGCCCGGCTTCACCAGCACCTGCGCATGATAGCCCGCAGCTTCAAGCTCCTTGCTCCGCGCCAGCAACGCCGTCTCCAGTTCTTCCGCGTGCTCAATCGCGTAGCGCAACACGCCCGCACCCAGCATATGAAACTCGCGTCCCGCTGCGTCCATCACAATCAGTCCGTGCTCTGCAAACAGCCGCGTCATCAGCTTCGCGAACGCACTCGCGAACGTCGGGCCGGTATTATCCTTCGGCCGATAGCCGTAACACTCGCGCAGCAGTTCGCAGACTGGCGCATAACCCAGCAACTCGCTCGCCCTTTCGAGCAGGCCATCGATATGACCCTGAAAGATCACGTCACCAACCGGCATCTCGATCCCAGGAAAATGCATATCGCCCAGCCGCAGCGTCTCCACCGCCGTCTTGCTCAGCAGCGAAACCTGGTCCACTTCTTCGAGATCATGGTCCTCGGTCGCCAGCCAGAAGATGGGCACATGCTCCACGCCCGTCGCAGCCGTCGCCTGCTTCGCCCGCGCAATCGCCGTCGCCGCCTTGTTCAGTGTCAGCAGCGGTCCGCCCAGCAATCCCACCTGCTGCCCGGTTACTATCGCCCGCGCGCCCGCGCGCAGCTTGGCGATATTCTCGAGCGTCTTCGCTCCTGCACCAAACTCCGCGCTCTGTCGCTCCAGCGCGGCGGCAAGCGTTCCAGCGTCCGCACTCGCAGTCTCTGGATTCATCGAACGCATCGCGCGCATCCAGCCGCCGCCCAGCGGCTCCGCGCCATACCAGCCGCGCACCGCCGAAACTGCCGCTGCTCCTTCGCCCATCGCGAGGTAGTCGCGATAGAGCCTGGTCACATGCGGCAGCGTCGCGATCGGATAACACTCAGTGCTCATCAGAATTCCTCAAGCCGTATTCCTCAGGCTGCGCCGCGTTCATCAAACCACGCGCAAATCCAAAGGCGCAGCTCAACGGCCCTGTCCAGTGTGACATGCATTCGATTGGATGCGATATCTTGGTCCCCGATGCAGGATGATACCGTAATCCAATGGCAGCCAGATCCAAGAAATCCGCTCCGGCAAAGACGAATCCAAAGCCCGGCAAACGCCGCCTCATCTCCTCCAAACTGTCCTACACGGGCAAGGTCTTCAATGTTTACACCGACACTGTGGTCGAGCCCAACGGCCATCGCACCGTGCGCGACGTCATCCGCCACAATGGCTCGGTGGTCATCCTCGCCGTGGATGAGTCCGCCAACGCCGCCGACCCAGACATCATTATCGAGCGCCAGTATCGCCACGCCGCCGGCCAGGTCCTCTTGGAGTTGCCCGCCGGCACACGCGAGCCCGGCGAACCCCCGCTGGCCGCCGCCAAGCGCGAGATGATTGAAGAGACCGGCTACCGCGCCAAGCGCTGGACCATGCTGCTGCGCTACTATGCCAGCCCTGGCTTTCTCGGCGAGTGGATGCAGATCTACCTCGCACGCGACCTGCGCGCCGGCCAGGCGCATCCCGAGCTCGACGAGCAGATTGAAATACTGCGCATGCCGCTCTCAAAAGCCATGCAGCTGGTCGCCGAAGGCAAGATCCACGACGGCAAGACGCTGATCGGCCTCTCGCTCTACGCCGCCGCGCGCCGCGACGGTCGCCTCTGAATTTCACAATCCGCTTTCGCAATTCGTCGCGATTGCCGACAGATTAGATCAGCGCGGCGTCAGCTGCTTCGGGGTCAGCTCGGTCACGATCTCCTCGGCCACCTCGGCCGCCGGCTCAAGCTGATCCAGGTCCTCGTCGGTAAAGGTCTCGCCCAGCCCGCCGAACCGCCGCTCTCGCTTCTGGTAGCTCTGGATTGCCTCCAGCAGATGGATGCCGCGGAAGTCCGGCCACAGCCGGTCGGTAATAAATATCTCCGAGTAAGCAATCTGCCACAGCAGGAAATTTGAAATCCTCTGCTCACCCGAGGTGCGTATCACCAGATCCGGGTCCGGCATATGCCGCGTATACAGCGCATCGGAGATGTGGTGCTCGTCCAGCCGTGTCTCCAACCCGTCTACCTGGATCAAATCTTCGAGTGAGCAGCCGCGCTGGTGCGCCTCCGCCATCAGCCCGCTGACAATCGACCGCGCCGCGTCCACAATCTCCGACCGCGAGCCGTAGTTCAGCGCCAGCGTCAGCGTTGTACCAGTGTTGCGCGCCGTGGCCTCGCTGGCCCACTGCATGGTGTCCTGCACCTCACTTGGCAACTCGTGGATGCGTCCGATGTACTCCATGCGCACATTGTTGTCGTTCATGCGCTTCACATTTCCGACCAGGTAGCTGCGCAGCAGCTTCATCAGGAAGTTGACCTCGGACTTCGGCCGACGCAGGTTGTTCTCCAGTGAGAACGCGTACAGCGTGATGAACGGCAGATTGATGCGCGACGCCGTCTCCACCACAAACTGCACACTCTCCGCGCCCTGCTGGTGTCCCAGGAACCGCTTCAGCGCGCGCTTGCCCGCCCAGCGCCCGTTGCCGTCCATGATGATCGCCACATGCTGCGGAATCTTCAGCGGGTCCAGTTGGCGGTAGACCGCGGCCTCCTCCGCCGTAAGCTCATGCAGGCGGGAGCAGGGTTCAAACGCCGGCCGG
>Ga0182024_10004671_pt1 | contig 31290 bp, 32 predicted proteins | sample P32metaG_FD_120480 | JGI IMG/M metagenome (GOLD analysis project Ga0182024, IMG submission 120480) | Permafrost microbial communities from Stordalen Mire, Sweden - P3-2 metaG (Illumina Assembly) | ecosystem: Environmental > Terrestrial > Soil > Wetlands > Permafrost | place: Sweden: Stordalen... | reverse complement strand
GCCGAGGAGGTTCCCGCCGAGACGGCCGAGGAGCCCGTCCAGGAGACTCCAGTCGAGGAGCCCGTCCAGGAGACTCCCGTCGAGGAGCCGGTCCAGGAGACTCCCGTCGAGGAGACTCCCGTCGAGGAGCCGGTCCAGGAGGCTCCCGCGCAAACGTCCGAATCGCCTGCCCCGGCGGCTGAGACGCCCGCCCCCGCCGTCGAGACTCCTGCCCCGGCGGCTGAGACCCCCGCCCCCGGCGAGGGAGAGGCCGACGAGGAGGTCGAGATTGCGCCCCGGGCTCGCCCCGAGATTCCCGGCGCCGACCTGATCCCCGACATCGTCGCCGAGGGTGACGAGTTCCTCGACGCCGAGGCCCGCGCCGCGGCGGAAGCCGAAGCGGAGGCCGCGGCGGCTCGTGCTCAGGAGCAGGACTCCGAGGAGGAGTCCCGTCCGATCGCCGATGCCGCCATCGACCTGGCCGCCGGCGCCCGGTACACCGCGACCGGCAAGCGCAAGACCGCGGTCGCCCGGGTCATCCTCAAGCCGGGTACCGGCAGCTACGTCATCAACGGCAAGGAGCTCGACTCCTTCTTCCCCCGTGACACGCTGCGGCGCATCATCCGCCAGCCGCTGGAGGCGGTCGGCTACGACGCCCGGATGGATGTGGTCGCGCGGATGCACGGGGGCGGAGTTGCCGCTCAGGCCGGAGCGCTGCGCCACGGCATCTCACGAGCACTCCTCGAGGCCGATCCGAACCTCCGGGGCGAGCTCAAGCGCCGCGGCTTCCTGACCCGTGACCCGCGGGTCAAGGAGCGCAAGAAGGCCGGGCTCAAGAAGGCCCGCAAGCGGCCGCAGTTCTCCAAGCGCTGACCACGTCGTGGCGCGAGAGCTATTCGGCACGGACGGCGTCCGGGGCCGCGCGGGCGAGTTCCTAACCGCCGAGCTGGCGCTCGAGGTGGCGCAGGCGGCGGTGGCGAGAGCTCCCGAGGCCCATCCTGAGGTTCTGATCGTGCGCGACACGCGCGAGTCCGGCGAGATGCTCGAGGCCGCCATCGCGGCCGGCGTGACCGCCGGGGGCGGCGACGCGCTGCTGGCCGGGGTGCTGCCGACACCGGCGGCCCCGCTGCTGGTGCGCCGATACGGGCTGGCGCTCGCGGTCGTCATCTCCGCCTCTCACAACCGGTATGAGGACAACGGGATCAAGCTGTTCGGCTCCGACGGATTCAAGCTCGACGACGAGACGGAGACGGCGATCGAGGCCGAGCTGCACGATGTTCGAAGCCCACCGGAGCGGATCGGCCGGGTTCGGGCGCAGCCGGCGGCGCTCGAGGACTACGTCGAGGCCCTGCACGGGCGGTTCTCCGGCCTGGATCTCAGCGGACGGCGCTTCCTGATCGACTGCGCGAACGGCGCGACCTTCCAGGCGGCACCCGAGACCCTGCGCAGGCTGGGAGCCGAGGTGGACGTGATCGCCGACCAGCCGGACGGCCGCAACATCAACGACGGATGCGGGTCCACCCACCTGGGCGGGCTGGTGCGGGGCGTCACCGAAGGCGGCTACGAGCTCGGCTTCGCCTTCGACGGCGACGGTGACCGCGTGCTGGCGGTCGACGAGACGGGCGAGGTGGTCGACGGCGACGAGCTGGTGGCGCTGGCGGCCATCCACCTGCGCGCCCGCGGCCGACTGCCCGACGACGGTGTCGCCGTGACCGTGATGACCAACTACGGCTTTCACACTGCGATGCAGGCCGCCGGTATCAAGGTGGCCACGACCGCCGTCGGGGATCGCTACGTGCTCGACGAGCTGCGCCGACGGGGCTGGTCGCTGGGGGGCGAGCAGTCGGGCCACATCATCGAGCTCGGGTTCGGACCTTCCGGAGATGGGCTGGCGAGCGCGCTCTTGACGCTCGAGGCCCTCGGCGACCGCCGGCTCGCAGCCCGCGACGCGATGACCAAGCTGCCCCAGCGGCTGGTCAACATCCGCGCCACCGACCGCAGCTCGGTCCTGGCGGCGATGGCATCCCCGCCCGTGCTGGAGGCCATCGAGCGAGAGCGGCTGGCGCTCGAGGGCCGCGGACGGGTGCTGGTCCGCGCTTCGGGGACCGAGCCGCTGATCCGGGTCATGGTCGAGGCTCCCGAGGTGCCGGAGACCGACGCCGCCTGTGGGCGCCTCACCGACGTGGTCAGGACCGAGCTCGGCGTCTGATCACAGGGTCAGCAGGAGCGCGCTGGCCGCCGGCAGGGTCACGTTGTAGGCGCCGCCTGAGGGTGCGACCGTCTGGACCGTCGATGCTCCCGCGAGGATTCCCGTCGAGGTCTGCGCGCCGAAGCTCTGACCGCCGAGCGTGATGCCAGAGGTGGCGTTGATGCTGGGCGCCCGCAACGCCTCGGCGCTCGCCGGTCCTCCGGTCCCGGGCAGATGCAGGTGCACGGCCTGTGACCCGCTGACGTGATCGTTGATCAAGAGGACGCGAACATGGCCGTCAGGGGCCTTGGTCGCCCACGCTCTCACCCCCGAGGGCAGCTTCGTCGAAAGCCGCAACAGCCGGGCGCCTGGAGGCGCGGCCTGCGCGAACAGGATCATCCCGTAGTACTCGGGATGGACGCGAATCGACCATTTGCCGCCGCTCAGGTTCGGCCCGAGCACCTCGTTGATCGTGTTCGGGACGGTGTGCACGTTGACGCCTTCGACCCCGATCTTCTCCAGCTGGAAGAGCGCATCCACGATCCACAGGGCCGAGGCGAACGTGTTGCTGACCCCCCGCGCGCCTCCGCAGGAGATCGCGTTCATCTCGTCCAGCCGGATCGGCACCCTCCGGGCGCGGGCGGCGTTGACCCATGGGGCCACGCGTTGGGCGAAGCCCGCCGACGAGGAGTTCGAGAGCAGCTGGGCGATGGTGGGGACGTTGGCCGGCGTGCAGTGCTTGAGGGGGTAGTCGTGGATCGTGGTCAGCCCGATCCGAGGCTCAGCCTGGAGGAATGTCCCGAGGTGGGCCAGCCACTTGAGCCCTCCGCTGCTGGGACCGGCCACCGGCACCTTGGGCAGGACGCTCGCGATGCTCGAGAAATCGTGCGTGAAGTCGAGCTCGTCGTAGGTCGGCGGACGGCCGTCGACGTGGACGCCGTCGGCGGCCTTGTACCAGCTGAAGGATCCGTAGAGCTCGGGCTCGTTGCCGATCTCGAGCGCATCTATGTAGGGCCGGCCGATCCGGTCGACCATCGCGTTGGCCTCGGCGGAGGCGACGGTTTTACTGTCGGCCTCGAGGTTGACCCCCAGGATCAAGCGCGCGTTGACGGACTGCGCCAGCGATCGCGTGACGCTCATCCACTGCGGGGTCAGGTCGTACTTGACTCCTCCCGGCTGCTTGAAGTGAGGCACCGGCCACCAGGTCCAATCGGTGCTGTCACCGCCGATCCGGAGCACCGACGGCTGGTTGGGAGCAATGTCACGGAGCAGCTGCTCGAACGCCGGATCCACGGCCCGGGGGTTGGTTCCGGCATAGGCCTCGAGGGCGCGAAACTCCATCGACAGGCCGACGAATCCGCTCGGAATCGGAAGGCCGGTGGTCGCCGGTTGCACGGTCAGCGAGAGGGGACGGGCGGCCGCGTCCCCGGAGCAGGAGGCGCCGAGCAGCATGATGGCTCCGGCCAGGAGCGCCAGCACGGCTCGCCGCATGGTCCTTGTACTCGGCACGCGCCGCATTGTGCCGGTCCGCGCTTCCAGCCGCGTCACCGGCACGGTGGCGCCCGGGGCGCCATGGAGGCCGCCCGGCGCATCTGGACCGATCGGGAGGCCGCTCAGCGGCGACTTCGCCCGGCCCTGCCGAGGACCCGGTTAAACTCGGTGTTCTTCCTGCTGAGCAGGAACTAGTGGCCGTGGTGGCAGCAGGCTTCGGTCCTGAACGCCCCAACCCAGGAGGACTCCCAAACATGTGCGGAATCGTCGGCTACGTCGGCTTCCGGAAGGCACGTCCCGTACTTTTTGCGGGGCTCGAGAAGCTCGAATATCGCGGGTACGACAGCGCCGGCATCTCGGTCCTGGCCGGTGATCACGTCGACGCGATCCGCGCCGTCGGCAACCTGAGCGCGCTGCGCAGCGCCATCGCCGACCGGGAGGCGGCCAGGGCCGCCGCCGCGGGCCCCGGCGTCGCCGTCGCCGAGCGGCCCCAGCCCGAGACCGGAATCGGCCACACGCGCTGGGCCACCCACGGCGCTGTCACCGAGGAGAACGCCCATCCGCACTTCGACACCAGCGACGAGGTCCACGTTGTGGTCAACGGGATCGTCGAGAACTACATCGCGCTCAAGGCACAGCTCATGGAACAGGGGGCGGTCTTCTCCTCTGAGACCGACGCTGAGGTGATCGCCCACCTGGTCGCCCACCACTACGACGGCGACCTGCTCGAGGCGGTGCGCCTTGCCTACGGGCGCCTGCGAGGCCACTACGCGTTCGTGGCCATGACCGCCCACGAGCCGGGAGTGCTGGTCGGCGCCCGCAAGGAGTGCCCGCTGATCGTCGGCCGGGGCGACGGCGAGCAGTTCATCGCCTCGGCGGTCCCCGCCTTCCTGGTCGACACCAACCGCGTTCAGTACATAGGCGACGACGAGCTCGTCCGGCTGGCGCCCGACGAGGTGCGGTTCTTCAGTCCCGCCGGCGCCCCCCTCGAGCACGAGATCGTCGAGGTCGACTGGGATCCCGAGACCGCCGAGAAGCAGGGCTATGAGACGTTCATGCTCAAGGAGATCAACGAGCAGGCCGACGCCGTCGCCGAGACGATCGGCGAGCGGGCGGCGCGCGGCTGGGGAGTGGACCTGGGGATCGTGGGCGAGTTCGACGAGGAGCTGCTCACCCGGGTGGGCAAGATTGTGATCGTGGCCTGCGGGACCGCGTATCACGCCGGGTTGATCGGCCGCTACGCGATCGAGGAGTGGGCGCGGGTGCCCGTCGAGGTCGACATCGCATCCGAGTATCGCTACCGCAACCCGGTTGTCGGGCCCGAGGATCTGGTGATCGGCATCTCGCAGTCAGGCGAGACGGCCGACACCCTGGCGGCGATGCGCACCGCCCGGGCTCGAGGCGCGACCGTGCTGGCGGTGACCAACGTGATGGGCTCTCAGGCGACGCGGGAGGCCGACGGAGTCCTCTACACCCGCGCCGGCATGGAGATCGGCGTCGCCGCGACCAAGACCTTCGTCAGCCAGATCACCGCGATGTACCTGATCGCGCTCCGCCTGGCCGAGGTCCGGGGGACGATGGGGCGCTCCGAGCTCAAGCCGCTGATCTCCGACCTCAAGCGCCTGCCGCACATGATCTCCGAGCTGCTGGAGCACGATGTGTCGGGGATCGACGAGATCGCCCGCGCGAACTGCCACAACGACTTCTTCCTGTATCTGGGCCGCCACGTCGGACTTCCGATAGCGCTGGAGGGGGCGCTCAAGCTCAAGGAGATCTCCTACATCGCGACCGACGCCTACGCCGCCGGTGAGATGAAGCACGGGCCGATCGCCCTACTGGGTCAGGACACGCCGGTGGTGGTGGTGGCGACGCAATCTCCGGTCCTGGAGAAGGTCATCTCCAACATCCAGGAGGTGAGGGCGAGAGGCGCCCGCGTGATCGCGGTCGCCACCGAGGGTGACGAAGACATCGGCCAGCACGCCGACGACGTGATCCGAGTCCCCGACACGGACTGGATGCTGGCCCCGCTGCTGGCCGTGATCCCGCTGCAGCTGCTCGCCTACCGGATCGCCCGCCTGCGCGGCCTGAACGTCGATCAGCCGCGCAACCTCGCCAAGACCGTCACCGTCGAGTGAGCCCCACCCGGCCCCCAGCCCCCTCGGTGGGGATCGATCTGCTGGAGATCGACCGGCTGGAGCGGGCTCTGATCCGCCGGCCCCGGCTCGCCGAGCGGCTGTTCACCGATGGCGAGCGCGCCTACGCCGAGACACGCGCCCGCCCCGGACAGCACCTCGCAGCCCGGTTCTGTGCCAAGGAGGCGGTCGCCAAGGCCCTCGCGCTCGAGGCCTGGAGCTTTCGCGACGTCGAGGTGGTCTCCGCCGGCACCGGCGGTCCCCCCGCCGTGGTGCTGCACGGCGCGGCCGCGCTCCGGGCCGGTGAGCTCGGGGTTCACGTGAACGTGTCGTTGACCCACACCGGCGACCAGGCGGCCGCGGTGGCGATCGTGGCGCGGGATGCCTGAGCCCCGGACGGAAAACGAGCCGAAGGCGACCGCGCTGCCGGGGTGGCTGGACCCCCTCCCCGACGCCGAGCAGCAGCGCGCCATCGACACCTGGGCGATCGAGACCCTGGGCATCCCGAGCATCGATTTGATGGAGCACGCCGGAACCGGTCTCGCCGACATCGTCGGGGCCCGCGTCCCCGACGGCCGGATCGTGGTCGTGTGCGGCAAGGGCAACAACGGTGGCGACGGGCTGGTCGCGGCCCGGCTGCTGCGCGAGCGCGGCCGGGAGGTCGACGTCGCGTTACTGGGATCCGGCGATGAGCTGCGCGGCGATGCCAAGGCCAACTTCGAGCGCCTCGGGGAGCCGGCCCCCGGGCCACTGCAGCCCGCGACGTTGCCGGGAGCGGCGGCGATCATCGACGCGATCCTGGGCACCGGATTTTCGGGAAAGCCTCGCCAGCCGGCGCTCGGGGCCATCGAGGCGATCAACGACACCGGCGACGAGGTCCTGGTGTTCGCCTGCGATGTGCCGAGCGGGGTGGACGCCTCGAGCGGGGAGGTGCACGGGGTGGCGGTGCGCGCCGACGTCACGGTCACGTTTCACGCGGCCAAGCCCGGCCTGTGGATTGCCCCCGGCAAGGATCATGCCGGCGGGGTCGTGGTGGTCGACATCGGAATCCCCGTGGGGGCGCCGGTGCGGCCGACGATGGGTCTGATCGATGAATCGGTAGTCGACGGGATTCCCAGACGGGGTCGTGAATCGACCAAGTTCGCGGCCGGCGCTGTGCTCGTCTGCGGGGGCTCGATCGGCTTGACGGGCGCGCCCAGCATGGCCTGCGAGGCGGCCATGCGAGCCGGCGCGGGCTACGTGACGGCGTTGGTTCCGGCTTCCCTGAACATCGTCTTCGAGCAGCGCCTGCTCGAGGTCATGTCGGTGACGCTGCCTGACCAGGACGGCTCGCTGTCGCTGGACGGCGCCCACATCGTCCTGGAGCGCACAGCTCGCGCCGACGCCCTGGCGCTCGGCCCCGGGCTGGGGCGCCAACCCGATGCCCAGGAGCTGGCGCGGGTGGTGGCCCGGGGGGCTGAGGTCCCGCTGCTGCTCGACGCCGACGGGCTGAACGCGCACGCGGGACGCCTCGAGTCGCTGGCCCAGCGCCCGGCGCCGACCGTCATGACCCCGCACGCCGGCGAGCTGGCCAGGCTGCTCGAGCGTGAGAGCTCCGAGGTCGGCGAACACCGGCTCGCCTTCGCGCGCGACGCCGCCGGCCGGGCCCAGGCCGTCCTGGTCCTGAAGGGCGACGACACGATCGTCGCCGCCCCCGACGGGCGCGTCGGGATCAGCCGTGGCGGGTCGGCGGCGCTCGCCACCGCCGGGACCGGTGACGTGCTCTCGGGCGTGATCGCCGCCTACCTGTCAAAGCGGATGGATCCGTTTCACGCAGCCTGTGCCGGCGTGTTCGTGCACGCACGCGCCGGCCAGCTCGCGGCACAAGCCATCGGCACCGAGGGCGTGATCGCGCGCGACGTGATCGAGCAGCTCCCGCAGGCCCGATCCGCCGGAAGGTAGTCGGGCCGATGGCACTGCGCGCGCTCGCCCGCGTCAACCTGGCGGCGACCGAGCGCAACGCCGCGCGGCTGCTCGCCGGCCTGAGCGGCGACGCCCGGCTTTGCGCCGTGGTCAAGGCCAATGCCTCCGGGCACGGGGCGGTTCCGGTGGCCCGGGCGGCGCTCGCCGGCGGCGCCACCAGCCTGGCGGTGGCCACCGTCGACGAGGCCGCCGAGCTGCGGGCCGCCGACATCCAGGCGCCGGTCCTGGTGATGGGCGCGATCAGCGCCCAGGAGCTTCCCGTCGCGATCGCCGCGCGTGCCGAGGTGGTGGCCTGGGACGAGCGGTTCGTGAGCGACCTGGACGACCTGCCGGAGGCCTCGGTGCCGGTCAGGGTTCACATCAAGCTCGACACCGGAATGGGTCGGCTGGGGACCCGCGCCATGTCCGAGGCGCTCTCGCTGGCCGACATGGTGCGCAGCCGGACGCCGAGACTTGAGCTTGCGGGCGGGATGACCCATTTCGCGACCGCCGACGGAGACCAGGAGTTCGTGCGGTTCCAGCTGGCGGCGTTCGAGCCGTTCGCGCAGCGGCTGCGGGCTGGCGGCCCGATCGTCATCCACGCCGCTAACAGCGCGGCGACCCTCGGCGCGCCCGGCAGCCACTTCGACATGGTCCGCTGCGGGATCGCCCTCTACGGTTGCGATCCGTTCAACCAGGAGCCAGACACCGCCGGGCTCGAGCCGGCACTCGAGCTGAGCTCCTACCTGGCGGCGGTCAAGCGGGCGCGGCCGGGGGAGAGCGCCGGGTACGGACGACGGTTCGTCGCCGAGCGCGACACGTGGATCGGAACGCTGCCGATCGGCTATGCCGACGGCATCCGGCGAGCGCTGAGCAACAACTGCGACGTGCTCATCGAGGGACGGCGCTACCCGCTCGTCGGCACCGTCAGCATGGACAACGTGACCGTCGATCTGGGACCCGACCCGGAGGCCGGAACGGGAGCCGAGGCGCTTCTGATCGGGCGCTCGGGCGCCGAGCGCCAGACGGTCGAGGACCTGGCCAACCGGATCGACACGGTGGCCCACGAGATCCTGTGCGGCATCTCCTCGCGAGTGCCGCGCACCTACCACCGCGACGGGGAGCCCGGGGCGTGAGCGATCCGATCGCCGCCCTGGCTGCAATCGCCGACCCCGCTTGGCTGGTGGGAGGCGCAGTGCGCGATCGCCTGCTGGGACGAGCCACCACCGATTACGACGTCGTGGTGGCCGACGGTGCGGAGGCGGTCGCCCGCGCCCTGGGACGCGCCGCGGGGGGATTCGCGTTCGAGCTCTCCGAGGCCTTCGGGACCTGGCGGGTGGTGGCCCACGATCGAACCTGGCACGTGGATCTGCTCGCCCTCGACGGCGAGACGATCGAGGAGGACCTGAGCCGCCGCGACCTGACCGTGAACGCGATCGCCAGGGCGCTGGCCAGCGGCGATCACATCGACCCGTTCGGCGGCTTGGCGGACCTCCGGGCGCGGCGGCTGCGCATGGTGTCGCCCGACGCCTTCCGGCGCGATCCGCTGCGCACGCTGCGCCTGTCGCGCCTGGCGTGTGAGCTGGACTTCAGCGTGGCCGCCGACACGCTGGGCGCGGCACGAGCCAGCGCCCCGGCACTCGCCGCCGTCGCGACCGAGCGCGTGTTCTCCGAGCTGAGGCGGATCGTGTGCTCCGACCGCGCGCTCGACGGCCTGACGCTGATGGACGAGACGGGCGCCACCGAGGTCGTCCTGCCCGAGCTCGACGCCCTGCGGGGCGTGGTGCAGAGCCGATTTCACCACCTCGACGTCTTCGATCACACGCGCGCGGTGCTGGGACAGACGATCGCCCTGGAGCACGACCCCGCCCCCGTGTGCGAGAGCCCCGGGCAGGCCGACGCCCTGCGGGCGCTGCTGAGCGCTCCGCTGGCCAACGAGATGACCCGCGGCCAGGCCCTGCGCTTCGGCGCGCTCCTGCACGACATCGCCAAGCCCGACACGCGATCGGTCACCGCCCAGGGCAGGATCACCTTCATGGGCCACGACGAGGCCGGCGCCGAGCTCGGGTCAGCCATCCTGCGGCGCCTGCGGGCCAGCGACCGCCTGCGTGAGTACGTCTCGGCGCTCACCCGGAATCACCTCCGGCTCGGCTTCCTGGTGCACCGGATGCCGCTCGGGCGCCGCGAAGTCTACGACTACCTTCACGTCTGCTCGCCGGTGGCGGTCGAAGTCACGCTGCTCAGCGTCGCCGACCGGCTGGCCACGCGGGGCGACGACAGCGAGCTCGCGATCGCCAAGCACCTGGAGCTCGCTCGCCAGCTGATGGGGGAGGCGCTGGCCTGGGTCGCTGATCCTCCCCGGCCGCCCGTGCGGGGCGACGAGCTGGCGCGGGCGCTCGGGATCGAGCCCGGACCGATGGTCGGGGGGCTGCTGGCCGAGCTCGAGGCCGAGAGCTTCAGTGGCGAGCTCATCACTCGTGAGCAGGCGATCGAGCGCGCCCGGCAGTTGATCGATCAACACGGGTGAGCGCGCCCCCGGCATTCTGCCCTAAGCTCCTGGCGATGCGCGACCCCGATTGTCTGTTCTGCAAGATCGTCGCCGGCGAGCTGCCCTCCGAGCGGATCGAGGAGGACGATCGGACGGTGGCCTTCACGGACATCAGTCCGGCGACCCGCGGGCATGCGCTCGTGGTTCCCAAGGAGCACGCCCGCGATCTGCCCGAGATCGACCCCGAGGACCTGGCGGCCACCGCCGTGGCCGCCCAGCGGCTGGCCCGCAAGGCCGTCGAGGTGCTCGGCGCCGACGGGATCAACCTGCTCAATTCCCGCGGCCCGGCCGCCTGGCAGACGGTGTTTCACTTCCACATGCACGTGATTCCGCGGTACGACGACCCGCTCAGGCTTCCCTGGACGCCGTCGCCCGGTGATGCCGACGAGATCGCCGCGGCGGCGGCCCAGCTGCGATGAGCCCCGGCCCGCCGGTCGCCGTGGCTCGAGAGGCGGGCCTGGCGATCGTCACCTTCGACTCGCCGCCGCTTAACCTGTTCGACCGCGCGCTCGAGCAGGGGCTGGTCGCCGCAGTCGATGAGCTGGAGGCCTCCCCGCCCCGGGCGGTGCTGTTCCGCGCGGAGGGCCGGGCCGTCAGCGGCGGGGTGGACGTCGCTCTGTTCGCCGAGCTCGGCGGGCCCGAGGACGCCACCCGGACCTTCGAGCAGCTGGTGGCGGTGGCGCGCCGCGTCGACCGGCTGCCCTGCCCGACCGTGTTCGCGGCCCATGGCCTGTGCCTGACCTGGGCGTTTGAGCTGGCGCTGGCCTGCGATCTGATCCTCGCCGCCGAGTCGGCCAGCTTCGGCCTGGTGGAGCGCGTGATCGGCCTGACCCCCGCGATGGGGGGTACCCAGCGGCTCGCCGAGCGGGCGGGCAGCGGGCGAGCCCGCGAGTTCGTGATGGCCGGCCGGCCGTTCCCGGCGCGCGAACTGGAGCGCTGGAACGTCGTCAACCGCGTGCTCGACGACGAAGGCTTCGACGAAGCCTGCCGGGAGTTCGCCCGGAATCTGGCCACCGGGCCCACGCTGGCCCACGCCGCCACCAAGCGGGTGATCCGGGATTACCTGGAGGGCGGCGTCGAGCTGGCCAACGACCGGGTGGCCGCGGTGGCCGGTGAGCTGTTCGCCAGCGAGGACCTCCAGGGCGCGGTGCGCTCGTTCCTGGATCAGGGACCGGGCAAGGCGACCTTCCAGGGACGCTGACCGGCGAGCTGCGATATTGGACCCGCCCGCGCGCCGCCCCTGGCTGATAGGTTTCCCGCGTCTGGTCGGGGCCCAATGGCGCCGGCGTGTGGTCAAAGGCGAGATGCGCCGAAGGGAAGCTCATGGCAACGGGAACGGTCAAGTGGTTCAGCGACGACAAGGGATTCGGGTTCATCACGCCCGATGACGGAGGTCGCGATCTGTTTGTTCACTTCACAGGCATCAGCGGCGACGGCTACCGCTCGCTACCCGAGGGCTCGAAGGTCTCCTACGAGGAGGAGGCCGGTCCCAAGGGGCCCAAAGCGGTGAACGTCACTAAGCTGTAGCTCCCCGCCAACACGAGCCGGACGCCCGGGCTCGATCCGCGGGTGAAGCCGTCCGCCCGAGTCCGGCCGACCTGCCGGCGGGCGCAACTGCTGTCTCCGGGCGGTGTTCAATGAGGATGATGATGAAACGCTTCTCCCTGGTAACGGCCGCTTTGCTGGCCGTTCTCGTGACCTCGCCGGCATCCGCATTGGCCACGATCGTCGAGCTCGGACAAACCAAGACGCCGATCGTCTCGCCCTCGTGTCCGAAGGGCGTCTCGCCGTCGCAGTGCTTCATAATCCTGACCCGCACCACCGCGATCCAGTCGGTGAGCGATGGAGTCTCCTACCCGACCAAGGTCAAGAAGGCCGGATGGATCGTCGCCTTCACGCTCGGCCTGTCGAACCTCTCGACCAGCTCCACCACCGAGCACAGCTACCTGCACACGCTCGATCAGGCCTACGGCGGCACGCCGCAGATTGCGCTCACGGTGCTCAAGCCCGGCCCCAACAACCGGTACACGGTCGCCGCCCAGAGCGCCACCTTCCACCTGATTCCATTCCTGGGGCAGGTGCTCCAGGAGCCGCTCTCGCTGCCCCCCAACTTCACGTCGTTCACGGCGCTACCCGTCAAGCCCGGCGAGGTCGTCGGGGTGAGCGTCCCCACCTGGGCCCCGGTGCTGTCCTACAACCTGAGCACGACCAAGTTCGCCTACCGCCAGAGCCGGATGGCCAACTGCAAGAGCGCCGCCGGCACGCAGACCGCTCAGCAGACGGTCGGGGCGACCACCCGTTACCTGTGCAACTACACGGGGACGCGGGTGGAGTACAGCGCGACCGAGGTCCTCAATACGCCCTACCCCAAGAGCTTCGTGCACGACACCCGGCACTGACCGGGGCGGCCGGGTCTAGCAGGCGCCCGGGTTCTGCTGGCAGAAGGCGGAGCCGAGACCGGCGCCGCCGCTCGCCGAACCTCCGGTCCCGCCGGTGCCGCCCGTAGCGGGAGCGGCGGCGCCCGAGGTGCCGGTGCCCGTGTTCGCTCCGGCGCCACCCGACGGGGTGGTCCCGGCGTCGCTGGTACCCGTCCCCGCGCTCGTGTCGGTCCCGGCGCTGCTCGCGGTCCCGGCACTCGTGCTGGCACCCGAGGTCGTCGAGCTCGAGCTGCTGGATGTGCTCGAGGAGGCGCTCGGTACGGCCGCGCTGGCCGAGCTTCCGCTGGGCACGGTGAACGGTGGGGCGCCCACGGTGTTGTTCGTGCCTGAGCCGCCGCCGCCGCAGGCGGCCACGCCCAGCCCGAGGCCGAGCGAGACGGCGAGCGCGCAGAGCAGCCTGGCTGGCCGGTCGCCGGGCTTGGTCATGCCCACGCCGGTCCTCAGGAGCCGAGCGGCTCCATGCGCCTGCCGCAGTACGGGCAGTCGTTGAGGTCCTTCTGCGCGAGCTGATCGCACCAATTGCAGAATCGCAGGTTGCTCACCATCCAGGGCAGTTCGGAGGGGGTGGGGGCGAGCGGAAGCAGCTCGGCGACGACCTCGAGCGGCTCGCCGGTCTGGCGGTCCACGTAGACCTCTCCGGGCACGGCCTCGATGACGACTTCACGGCCGGTGGAGGGGGCCCGCATGCGGTACTTCTGGCGCGACCTCATGCGCAGCCATGCTACCAGCGGGGGCGATGGCACAGCTCGCAGGGCACGGCGCAATCGAGCCGCGAGCTTGGATAGAGTGCCGCGATGGAGAGCATGCCGCGAGCCTTGCCACGAGTCCCTCGGATCGTCGCCGCGCTGGCCTTGGGCGTGGCCCTGGTCGCCGTGCTCGGGGGCTGCGCGGTCAAGCATCCGACCGCCAGCCTGGTGCAGGGCAAGGTGCTGTTCGTCTCCAAGTGCGGCTCGTGTCACACGCTCGGGCACGCGAATACCAGCGGAACCACGGGTCCCAACCTCGACGACGCGTTCCGCCAGGACCGCGCCGATGGGGTCAAGAGCACCTCGATCCAGGGCCTGATCGATTACTGGATCCGGTATCCCAACACCCAGGGAGTGATGCCGTCCAAGCTCTACCAGGGTCAGAAAGCCCAGGACGTGGCGGCCTACGTGGCCACCGTGGCGGGTCGTCCGGGCGTGGATACGGGAGCGCTGGCCAGTGCCGGCGGAGTGTCCGGGACCAGCGCCGCCGCCGGGAAGATGGTGTTCACGGGCGTCGGCGGCTGTGCCAGCTGCCACACCCTCGCCGCCGCCGCCAGTACTGGGACCGTCGGCCCCAACCTCGACCAGGACCTGCGGCCCAACTGTGCCTCGGCGCAATCCAAGCAGATCCGCGGGGCCACGCTCCAGAAATGCATCTACACCGCCATCACCAAGCCCTACGCCTACCTGCCGGCGGGCTACAAGGCCGGCATAATGCCCGCCAACTTCGGCCAGACGCTGAAACCCAACGAGATAACCGCGCTCGTCAACTTCATCTCGACGGCTGCGAAGTAGCGGCCGCCGCGCGCTGGCGCAGTCTCTCCCAGAGCTCCTCGCTGCGTCCCGCGGCCACCGCTCGAGCGGCGCGCTGGTCGTCGAGCTCCAGGCCATGCTGATCCGCGTAATCCATGAGCGCCTGGCGCTGCTCGTTCTCGCGGGCGATCCGGAGAAACAGCCAACAGAAGAGCCCGATCGTCAGCAGGCTCTCCTCCACCATCATCAGTCCCCCCGCGGCCACCTGATCCGCCATCGGGCTGATGTGCCACAGGGCGTCTCCCGGTCGGTAGTACGGATAGAAGACGGTGCCTCCGAAGATCAGGATGTTGGCGAGCACGGTCCCGATCAGGCGGACGGCGACGATGTACACGAGCCGAGCGCCGTTGTTGAACCACCGCGGCTTGGGCAGCGGCCCCAGCAGGGCCATCCACATGGCGATCCCGAAGGCCAGGAAGGTCGCGTGCTCGAAGGCATGCAGAGCGTCGTGGCGCAGCGCCTCCTGATAAAGGTAGGGCGAATGCCAGGCGTAGAAGTTGATCGCCCACGCGCTGATCGCGACCACGGGATGGGTGAGCACGCGGAGCCGGGCGATCACGGGGTTGCGCAGCAGGGGCGCGAGCACGGGGCCGGTCACGCCGAGCACGAGCAGCAGCGCCGCGATGTCGCCGATCAGCAGGTGCTCGGCCATGTGGGCCAGCAACAGCTGCTCGGAGATGTGGTCCACGGGTGAGCTGAAGGCGATCAGCAGCACCACCAGCCCCGACGCCCAGCAGACCTGGCGCCATGTCGGAACCGGGCGGTGCTCGCGCGCCAGCCGGCGGGCGCGCAGGTGATACGGGATCCACGACAGCACCACCAGCACCGGGAAGCCGATGGTCTGCAGGGGGGCGTCGGCGAGGAGAAGCGGGGGCAGCGGCACGCCTAGCAATGGTGCCACGACCGGCTCCTCAAAGCGCCTGGATGAGCAGCACCACCACCACGATGATCGCGACGGCGCCCACGAACCAGAGCAGGAACGCGAACGCGTCGGACTCGGAGCGCAGCGGGTTGGGCGGCCCTTTCACCAGGAGCGCCCGGCCAGAGGCACCACGGCTATAGGACGTAGACCGTCGTGTAGACGATCACCCACATGATGTCCACGAAGTGCCAGTAGATCCCCGGCACCTCCATGCCCTCATGGTGCTCGGGCGAGTAGTGGCCGCGGAAGGCTCGGATCGTGACCATCGCCAGCATGCACAGCCCGATGAACACGTGGGCCCCGTGCAGGCCGGTGAGGGCGTAGAACACCGAGGCCTGCGCGGCGTCGTGGGGGGCGAAGCCGATGTGGATGTACTCGTTGACCTGGATCGTCAGGAAGGTCAGGCCGAGCAGAAAGGTGGTCAGCATCCCCGCCCTGAGACCGAACCGATTGCCCTTCTTGATCGAGACCAGCGCCCAGTGAATCGTGAGCGAGGAGGACAGCAGGATCGCCGTGTTGACCCCGGCGACGGCCTCGGGCAGCTTGGTCCCAGGCGCCGGCCAAGGATCGTGGGACACCACCCTGATGAAGAAGTAGGCGGTGAAGAACGCACCGAAGATCATCACCTCGGAGATGATGAAGAGCAGCATCCCCAGGGTCGGAGCGTGCACCCGGGAAGACCGGTGCGCCGGAGGCGGGCCGTGGTGCTCGGCGTGGGCGAGAGACGCGGCTTCCATCAGGCGGTGGCCGAGACCGGGTCTTTGTGCACGACGTGCTCCACGTCCTTGCCGCTAGCGCTGCGCACCCGGTCGATCAGGTCGGCGCGCAGCCAGCCCGACTTGGTCGAAGCGAAGGTCGAGATCACGATGTCGTCGACGCGGAAGAACTGAAGCGCGTTCATGATCGCGGTGAAGGGATCCGGGTCGCCGATCATTCCGGAGGCCGTGAGCCCGGCGTCGTGCAGACGCCCGAGCACCAGCGACAGACGGGTGCGCGCCCGCTGCGCCGACGAGCCGTGACCGCCCTCCTGGGGCACGACGACGACGAACAGGCGCTCGCGCTTGTCGCCCTCGGCCTTGGCCTTCTCCTTGAGCGCCTCGAGCAGCTCGTCGCCGCTGGCCGTCCGGTTGGCCACGGCGAGCGTGACGTGAAAGGAGAGGCCTTCGTTGTCGATGTCGGCCACGACGTGCTCGACCGGAATCCCGACGGCGTCGCTGACCCGGTCGATCAGGTCCCGGCGCAGCCATCCCGAGCGCGTCTCGGGAAAGGTGGAGATGATGATCTCGTCCGGCTCGTACTCGCGGACCGCGTCCAGGGTGGCCGCGTAGGGGTCGGGATCGCCGACCTCGCCGACGGCGTCCATTTCCTCCGAACGCACGAATCCGACGGCCAGGTCTACTCGGACCTGGGCCGCCTCGAACACGGCCTGGTCATAGACGACGTAGCCGGCCCGCGACTTGGTCTGGGGCACGCAGAGCACGAAGCGCGTCTCTTCTTCCTCGGCCTTGCGGCGCACCGCCTCGATCAACGGCTTCCCACCCAGGGTCTCGTTGGCGACTACCAGCACCGTCCTCATCGGTTGCTCTCCTGACCTGATGCGTTGGTGGTTGCCCCCGCGGCGACCGGTCTGGCCTCGGCGGGAGGTTTGAAGATGCCGTGGACGGCGCCGGGAACGCCGTACTCGTAGGGGCCGCCGACCACCGTCGGTACCGAATCGAAGTTGAAGATCGGGGGCGGGGAGGACACCTGCCACTCGAGCGTCAGACCGCGCCACGGGTTGGGGGCGGCGCGCGGACCCGCGCGCCAGCTGGCCACGATGTTGTAGATGAAGATCAGCGTGCTCGCGCCCAGGATGAACGACGAGATGGAGATGATCAGGTTCCAGGCGGCGAACTTCGCGGCGTACTCGGCGACCCGCCGGGGCATCCCCTGGATGCCGATGATGTGCATCGGCCCAAACGTCAGATTGAAGAAGATGAACGTCGTCCAGAAATGCCACTTGCCCAGCCGGTCGTCGAACATCCGCCCGGTCATCTTCGGGAACCAGTAGTAGACCCCGGCGAAGATCGTGAACAGCGATCCGCCGTAGAGCACGTAGTGGATGTGGGCGACGATGAAGTAGGTCTGGCTGACGTGGATGTCGAACGGGATCATGGCCAGCATGATTCCGCTGATCCCGCCCAGGGTGAACGTCGACAGGAAGCCGAGCGCGAACAGCATCGGCGTGTCGAGGTGCAGGACACCTCGCCATAGCGTGGCCAGCCAGGAGAAGACCTTGATCCCGGTGGGGACGGCGATGACCGCGGTCGTGATCATCATCGGTATCCGGATCCAGGCCGCCATCCCCGAGACGAACATGTGGTGGGCCCAGACGGTGAACCCGAGCACGACGATGGCCAGCAGCGAGAAGGCCATCATCCGGTAACCGAAGATGGGCTTGCGCGCCTTGACCGCGATGACCTCGGAGATGATCCCGAAGCCGGGCAGGATCATGATGTAGACGGCCGGGTGCGAGTAGAACCAGAAGACGTGCTGGTACATGATCACGTTGCCGTTCTTGCCGGCCCCCACGAACGCGTCGAAGAAGTGGAAGTGCAGGGCGGTATCGAGCAGCACGAAGAACTGCGAGGCCGCGATGAACGGGGTGGCGATCACGACCAGCAGTGAGGTGGCGAAGTTGGCCCAGACCAGCAGCGGCAACCGGAAGAAACTCATCCCGGGAGCGCGCATGGTGATGATCGTGACCAGGAAGTTCAGCGCGGTGGCGATCGACGAGGCACCGGCGAACTGGATGGCGATCGTGAAGAACATCTGGCCTATCGGCATGGTCGTCGAGAGTGGGGCGTAGGCGGTCCAGCCCGCCGCGAACGACCCCCCGGGCGCCAGGAAGCTCATCAGCATCAGGGCCCCGGCCACCGGCAGCATCCAGAACGAGAGCGCGTTCAGCCGCGGGAAGGCCATGTCGGGGGCCCCGATCATCAAGGGCAGCACGAAGTTGGCCAGCCCCGCGAACACCGGGATCACGAACAGGAAGATGAGCACGGTGGCGTGCACCGAGAAGACGCCGTTGTACTGCTCGGGGGTCAGGAACTGCATCCCGGGCTTGGCCAGCTGGGCCCGGATGAGCATCGCCAGCAGCCCGCCCACGAGCAGGAAGAAGAACGAGTGCACGACGTACTGGATCCCGATCACCTTGTGGTCGGTGTTGACGCGGAAGTAGTCGCGCCAGGTCCGGGCTCCATGGGCCGAGTGATCCTCCGGACGGGTGGGCCGCCCGGAGGCCCAGTAGAACCAGTAGTCGGCGGTTCCCAGGCCGACCAGGAAGAACAGCGGGATGGCGATCAGGGAGACGATCGTGATCGCATGGCCGTCGATCACCGGGTGCTGGTGCATCAAGAATCGGATGAGCGTGGTCAGCCCGAACGCGAACGCGAAGCCGAGAACCTCGAACAGCGCCGCTCGGTACCAGCCGGGCGCGCGGAGCTTCGCCGGAAGGGGCATCCGGGTTCGCCGGCTGGTAGCTACGGGGTGTGGCTGGGCTTCTGTGATCATGGGCTCAATTTGCTCCGGGGACCGGTATAGGGAGTGCTGTCGCCCGGTACGCCGGGCTGCGCGGACGCGCTGGAGGGAACGCCGACGGGCGGGGGCCCGTTGAGCTTCTGGGCGCTAAGCCAGGTCCTGAACGCGGTGGGCGAGACCACGTACACCGACGTGCGCATCAGCGAGTGCCCGGCCCCGCAGAGCTCGGTGCACTCGGCCGGGTAGGTGCCGATTCGGGTCGGCGTCACCCTCAGGGTGGTCGTGATCCCGGGCACGGCGTCGATCTTCTCCGAGAACTCGGGCACGAAGAAGCTGTGGATCACGTCGAGCGAGCGCAGGTGGAACACGACGGGCTGGCCCTTGGGCAGATAGAGCTCGGCGCTGACGACCTGGTTATTCCCCGAGCGGGGATAGGAGAACTCGAAGGCGAACTGGCGCTCGGTGACGTTGACCACCATGGCCCCGGGATGATTCTTCTCGTTGGAGCGCAGCACCGTGTAGGCGTAGGTGCACATGCCGAGGATCAGGATCGCCGGCAGCGCTGTCCAGATGACCTCGAGCCGGGTGTTGCCATGGATCGGCGGTCCGTCCTTCTCCTCCTCGCCGGGCTTCATCCGGAACTTCCACATCGAGTAGCCCACGACTGTCTCGACGAGCACGAAGATGGGGATGGACGCGATCAGCAGTACGTCGTACAGGGTCCTGGTGTTGTGGGCCTGGGTCGAGGCGTCGCTGGGGAACCAGGGGATCGACAGCGCGATGGCGATCAGGATCACCGCGGCGATCACGCCGATCACCAGCATCTGCACCAGGGGGCGGTTACGCATCTTGCCGACCGTGTACCTCTCGCATCCACCCCGAATCCTATGGGTTCCGCGCGACGAATGACGCCGCCATCACCCGACGCCCAGAAGGCTCGATATGATTGCGACAATCGTTGCAAAGAGCAGGCGGAGGTGCGACATGCTGGTTTCGGAGGGGATGACTGAGGCGGTTCTCTCGATTGGTCCCAGCCATACGCTGCACGAAGCGGCTGCTGCCATGCGGGAGAAGCGGGTGGGAGCGGCCGTGGTGGTCGATCCCGAAGCTCAGGGGCCCGGCGTGATCACCGAACGCGACGTCCTGCACGCCGTTGCCAGGGGTCAGAACCCTGACGACGAACGCGTCGCCGACCACATGACCGCCAAGCTCACCTTCGCCGAACCCGGCTGGTCATTGGAGCACGCCGCCCAGACGATGATCCGGGGCGGCTTCCGTCACCTGGTGGTGGTCGACGGCGCCGAGATGGTCGGCATCCTCTCTATGCGCGACATCGTGCGCGTGTGGTCGGGGCTGGGCGCCGCCTGCGACGTGCCCGAGCCCGCGCGAGCCGGCGGGGCCGCGCCCTAGGCGTGCTCGTCGGGGAGCTCGTCGATGTCGCGCCGGGTGTCGCGGATCCAGCGAACGGTGCAGACCACGAACAGGATCAGGCCGACAATCGACACGTACCACGAGATCGTGGTCCCGATCACCATCATCGTGATGGCGATCGCGGTCAGGAGCGGGATCAGGGTGGGGCCGGGGAGGTGGATCTCCTCGCCGACTGGCGGAACCTCCTGCTCGACCTCGGTCACGGGTGAACGTAGATGGCGGCGGCCAGGAAGGTGAGGCCGAACATGAAGAGGCAGATCCCGCCGGCGATCAGGCCGGAGCGGAGGTTCTTACGGGCGAGCTTTCTATCCATGACGTGTAGATCCTAATGGTTGAGGGCGTCCTGGGCTCTGTGTGGAAGACCGATCAGAGCTTGGCATCGAGCACCATCGAGGCGAACAGCAGCGCGAGGTAGAGCATCGAGAACAGGTACAGGCGCAGCGCGGTCTTGCGGTCGGCGCGGCGATACAGGAGCACGGCGCCCGCGACGAAGGCCAGTCCGAGGGGAATCGAGCTCACCAGGTAGATGCCGCCAAAGGCGCCGGCGCAGAAGGGCAGCTGCGAGACGGCGTAGAGCAGCAGCGAGTACAGCAGGATCTGGCGGCGCGTTTCGCGCTCGCCACGCACGACCGGCAGCATCGGAACGCCCACCTCCGCGTACTCGTCCTTCATCAGCAGGCTGAGCGCCCAGAAGTGCGGCGGGGTCCAGTAGAAGACGATCGCGAACAGGTAGACCGCCGTCCAGGAGAGCGAGCCGCGCGTCGCTGCCCAGCCCACCAGAGGCGGCACGGCCCCAGCCGCTCCCCCGATGACGATGTTGTGAGGTGTTCTGCGCTTGAGCCACATCGTGTACACGCCGACGTAGCCGACGAAGCCCGAGAGGGCCAGCGTGGCCGCCAGCAGGTTGACGGTCAGGGAGAGCAGCAGGAAGGAGAGGGCGGCCAGCGCGATTCCGAAGCGCAGGGCGGCCGCTGGGCTGACCCGGCCCGAGGGGACCGGACGCGAAGCCGTACGCCGCATGCGGGCGTCGATGTCGCGGTCCCAGTAGTGATTGACGGCGCCCGCGCCCCCGGCCGACAGGTAGCCGCCGGCACACGTCAGCGCGATCAGGGAGATCGACGGGTTGCCGGCGACCTCCATCGTCGTGACCGTGGTCAGCAGCAGCAGCGACTGAACCTTGGGCTTGGTCAGGTCGACGTAGTCGGCGAGCAGCTGCCGAGCTCGGGACGACGGCGACGCGGTGGCGAGCGAAGCGCTCGCGCCCGTGGGCGGGGTCATCTCACGCCCGCGCGAACTGCTCGCTGCCGCCGGTCTTCTGCGTCACGCCGGTATCTCGCTCGACCTGGCGACGGATGTCGCGCATCGGCTCGACGGAGCGCACCCGTGGGATCTCGTCGAAGTTGTTGGCCGGGGGCGGCGACGATGTGAACCACTCGAGCGTGTTGCCCTTCCAGGGATCCGGGCCGGCGATTCGGCCGAGCTTGATGCTGCGGGCCACGTTGATGATCGTCAGCACGACCCCGAACCCCAGGATGAACGAGCCGATCGTCGAGATCAAGTTGTAAGTCGACCAGCCCAGCCCCGGTTGGTAGGTGTAGATCCGCCGGGGCATCCCCGACAGGCCAAGCGCATGCTGGACGAAGAAGGTCGCGTTGAAGCCGATGAACATGAACCAGAACGAGATCTTGCCCAGCCGCTCATCCAGCATCCGCCCGGCCATCTTCGGGAACCAGTAGTAGATCCCCGCAAACACCGTGAACACGGAGCCGCCCATGAGCACGTAGTGGAAGTGGGCGACCACGAAGTAGGTGTCGTTGAGCTGCCAGTCGACGGGGAAGACGGCCAGGAAGATCCCGGTGATCCCGCCGATGACGAAGATCGCGATGAAGCCGACCGCGAAGTACAGCGAGGTCGTCATCACGATGGATCCCCTCCACAGGGTGGCTATCCAGTTGAAGATCTTGACCCCCGTGGGCACCCCGATCAGGAACGAGCTCAGCATGAAGAAGCCGAGCACCACGATCGGGACCGGGGAGGCGAACATGTGGTGTGCCCAAACCAGGGTGGCCAGGAAGGCGATGACCGCCGTGGAGGCCGCGATCGCCTTATAGCCGAAGATCGGCTTGCGTGAGAACACCGGGATGACCTCGGAGATGATTCCGAACCCGGGCAGGATCATGATGTAGACCTCGGGGTGACCGAAGAACCAGAACAGGTGCTGCCAGAGGACGGGCGAGCCGTGGTCGGTCGGGTCGAAGAAATGGGTCCCGAAGTGGCGGTCGGTGAGCAGCATCGTGACCGCCGCGGCGACCACCGGAAGGGCGATGATCAGCAGGATCGCGTAGACCAGCAGCGTCCAAACGAAGAGCGGGAGGCGGTTCCAGCTCATGCCCGGCGCCCGCATGTTGACGATCGTCACGTAGAAGTTGATCGCGCCCACCAGCGACGAGACGCCGGTGATGTGGATCAGGAAGATCCACGCGTCCTGCCCGCCGTTGGGCGAGTACAGCGACTCCGAGAGCGGCGGGTAGCTCCACCAGCCCGCCGACGGCGGGTGAAAGAACAGGGTGGCGTAGAAGACGATGCCGCCGAGCAGCAGCAGCCAGAAGGACAGGGCGTTCAGCCGCGGGAAGGCCATGTCACGCGCGCCGATCATCAACGGCAGGAAGTAGTTGCCGAAGCCGGCCATCACCGGGACCACGAACAGGAAGATCATCGTCGTGCCGTGCAGCGTGAGCAGCTGGTTGTAGTGCTCGGAGGTGATCAGCGTGTTGTCGGGCACGCTGAGCTGCAGGCGCATCATCAACGCCTCGACCCCGCCCAGGCAGAAGAAGACGAAGGTCAGGACCAGGTACATGATCCCGATCTTCTTGTGGTCGGTGGTGAGGACCCAGTCCACCCAGCGCTTGGTCTGACGAGGCGCGGCCACCTCGTGGGCGATCACCTGGGGGGTCGGTCGCAGGACTGGATCAGTCGTAGTCGCCATTTCTAACTTCCTAGGTTGCCTTCTGAGGTGAGGATCTGTCGCAGCCGGCCGACCTGATCGTTGGCCGCAGTGATCAACTGCTCCTGCCTGGTCGCCCAGGCCTGGTACTGCGCCGGGGTGACCACCCTGACGAACGCGATCATCGCCGCGTGGTTGGTGCCGCACAGCTGTGCGCACTGGCCTCGGAAGGTCCCCGTGTGCAGCGCTTTGAACCAGGTGTAGGTGGTGTACCCGGGAACTGCGTCGACCTTGCCGCCCAGCGACGGGACCCACCAGGAGTGGATCACGTCAGACGACTGGATGTCGAGCACCACTGTCGTGTGCTCGGGCACCTCCATGGTCGTGAACGAGTACGGCAGCTTCAAGTTGAAGGAGTCGTTGAGGCAGCCGTCGCCGTACGTGTAGCGCCAGATGAACTGCCGTCCCTGGATGCAGACAGTCAGCTTCTTGCCGTCGGGCGGCGTCGGCTGGGTCACCGAGGCCGACAGGACGAGGCCGTTGGAGTCGGAGTTGGGCGGGTTGACGATGCTCGGCAGCTTGATGAAGGTCACCACCGTCAGCACCAGCAGGATCAGGGCGGCGGCCACGGTCCAGCCGATCTCCAGCCGGGTGTTGCCGTGGATCTGGGCGGCAACCCGGTTCTTCTTGGCCCGGAACTTGAACACCGAGTAGGCCAGAGCGCCCTCGACGATCACGAACACGACCCCCGCCAGGATCAGCACGATCACGTACAGCGAGTGGATCTGATTGGCGTTGGGTGAGCCCCCAGCTTTCGGGGTGATGAAGTTGGCCAGCGCCTCGGGAGCGAGGATCAGGGAGCCGGCGAGCGCCAGGCCGACCATCGCGGCCGCGCCCCGGAGCAGGAGACCCCAGCGACGATCTCGATGCTGATGGCGCTGGCGGCGGCGGGGCTTGGCGTCATTGACGTCGGGTCGCAAGGCGGGCGGCATTCTATCTGTCTGGTCCGCTTCTCGGATCTACCCCGGGTGGGGCAGCCGACCGGAACCACATGGCTCCGGGGGCTCCGGGACGGCCGAAAATCCCGTGGCAGCGGCCCTTTGGAGAAACGCCGGAATGGCCACCGGGCTCCTATACTGGCCGCCTCCTTGCGTGCCTCGAGGGCCATCAGAGCGGGAGCCTGGGCCCTCGTCGCCGCGGGGGCCGCCGCGCCCCTACTCCGACACCGGGTCAAGCTGCCTCCGGCGGCCGTGATGGGCACCGCTGCGCTCGCTGCCCCGGCGCTCGTGGTGGCCGCTCCGCGCGGAAGCCTGCGCGATGCGGGCGTCTGCACGCTGAACATGTGGGCCTACCTGGCGGCCTACGAGCTGCCTCACGACGATCCCCAGCGGCAGGCCGAGCGAGTCCGGATCGATTACCCGATCGCGATCGATCGCGTGCTCGGTCTGGGCGTGCCGCCGACGCTGCGCCTGCAGCGAGGCTTCTCGCGTCCGGGCTACATCAACCGATTCGAGCGGGTGCTGGTCTGGTGTCACTGGATGTGGTTCATGGTCCCCCACGGCAGCGTGCTCTACGTGTGGCTGCGCCGGCCCGAGAAGTTCGAGGCGGCGGCGGCACGCATGTATTCGGTGTTCGATGCCGGTGCCGTCTTCTACTGGGCGATCCCCACTGCTCCGCCCTGGTACGCCGCGCGTCACGGACGCCTGAGCGACGGGCGGGGGACACGCGTGCGGCGGATGATGATCGAGTACGGAGAGCAGTTCTGGGGTGACCGCTGGCCCGACCTCTACGATGTGCTCGGAGGAAATCCGCTTGCCGCTATGCCGTCGCTGCACTTCGCCACGTCGTTGATGGGAGCGCGCCTGCTCGGGGAGGTCGGGCCCGTAGCCGGGGCCTTCGGCTGGACGTATGCGACCCTTCTTGGGCTGGCCCTCGTGTATCTGGGCGAGCACTACGCGGTCGACCTGGTGGCCGGCGCCGCCCTGGCCGAGACGGTGCGCACTCAGGCCCCGCGGCTCACCCCGGCCGCCCGGTCGCTGGCCCGGGCGCTCGATTCCCTATCGCAGCTGCCCGGGACCGGGTAAGGGGTGCGGGGGCGAGCTCGAATGCAGCTACGGCGCTCCGGGACGCCGGCCGGCGACACGAGCCCTGAGACCACCGAGGAGGAGGAGCGCCCCCCGCTCGAGGACGCCTCCGGGCAGGCGCCAGAGCGGGGAGACGACGCCGAGGAGATGCCGCGGGTCCGGCTGACCCGCGGACGGCTCATCGCCTCAGTCGTGTTCGTGGTCTCGACCGTGGCCTTCCTGTATTTCGTGCTGCCCAAGCTGCTGGGCCTGCGCGATACCTGGAATCGGATCCAGCACGGCAACGTGTGGTGGCTGGCGCTCGCCGCGGTCCTCGAGGGGTGCTCGTTCCTCGGCTACGTGACCCTGTTCCGGGCGGTTTTCGTGCGCGGCGAATCACGCGTCGACATGCGCGCCAGCTACGAGATCACGATGGCCGGCTTGGCCGCCACGCGTCTGTTCGCCTCGGCTGGGGCCGGCGGAATCGCCCTGACCGCGTGGGCGCTGCGCCGCTCGGGGATGGAGCCCCGAGTCGTCGCCTGCCGGATAATCGCGTTCATGGCGCTCCTCTACGGGGTGTTCATGGGGTCCCTGGTGATAGCCGGCATGGGGCTCTACCTGGGGATCTTCCCGGGAGAGGCGCCGTTTGCCATCACCGTGGTGCCCGCCATCTTCGGAGCGGGGGTGATCGCGCTGTTTCTGTCGGTGTCGCTGCTGCCGGGCGATTTCGATCGGCTGGTGGCCCGGTGGATGCCTCGCAGCCGGGTCGGGCGGCTGGCCCGCCACGTCGCCGCCGCGCCCGCCGCCGCGGCCTCGGGCGTGCGCACCGCCATCAGCCTGGTGACCTCGCGTGACACGTTCCTGCTCGGAGCGGTCGCCTGGTGGGGCTTTGACATCGCAGTGCTGTGGGCCTGCTTTCACGCCTTCGGGGGATCTCCGCCCACCGCGGTGGTCGTGATGTCCTACTTCGTCGGGATGCTCGGCAACGTCCTGCCCCTGCCCGGCGGCATCGGGGGCGTCGACGGCGCGATGATCGGCGCCTTCACGGCCTTCGGGATATCGGCCCCCCTGGCCGTGGTGGCGGTCCTGGCCTATCGGGCATTTGCGTTCTGGCTGCCCACGCTCCCGGGTATCGTGGCCTACATACAGCTTCGCCGTACGGTGGCGCAGTGGCGGACATCAACTCCTAGCTATACTTAATGAAGTGACCGAGAGCGTGGAAAAGGCAATCATCGTCGGAAGTGGTCCGGCGGGCTATACGGCGGCGCTCTACATGGCGCGGGCCAACCTGACGCCGCTGGTGGTCGAGGGCTTCGCGTGGGGAGGACTGCTCCAGCAGACCACCGACGTGGAGAACTTCCCCGGCTTCCCCAAGGGGATCATGGGTCCCGACCTGATGACCCACTTCCGTGATCAGGCCCAGCGCTTCGGCGCCCGCCTGGAGACCGACGACGTGACCGCGATCGAGCTTTCGCCCGACGGCTCAGAGCCCCACAAGGTCTGGGTCGGCGACGAGCTTCATCTGACGCGTTCGGTCGTTATGGCGATGGGCGCCCAGCACCGCAAGCTCGGCGTCCCCGGTGAGCAGGAGCTCTCCGGGCGCGGGGTGAGCTACTGCGCCACATGCGACGCGGCCTTCTTCAAGGAGGCGCCCACGATCATCGTCGGGGGTGGCGACTCCGCCATGGAGGAGGCGATGTTCCTGGCCAAGTTCGCGGCCAAGGTCGCCATCGTCAACCGCCGCGACGAGTTCCGCGCCTCCAAGATCATGCTCGAGCGCGCACGCGCCCTTCCCAACATCGAATGGGTCACGCCCTACGTCGTCGAGGAGTTCGTGGCCGGCGAGAACAAGTCGTTGTCTGTGGCCCGGCTTCGCAACACCGTCGACGGGTCCGAGCGTCAGCTCGAGATCACCGGCGCGTTCATCGCCGTGGGCCACGATCCCCAGTCCCAGCTCATCCAGGGCCAGATCGACACCGACGACGGCGGCTACGTGGTCACCCAGGGCCGGTCGACCCTGACCAACGTCCCCGGCGTGTTCGCGGCCGGCGACCTCGTCGATCACACCTACCGTCAGGCGATCACGGCGGCGGGCTCGGGCTGCCAGGCCGCCCTCGATGCCGAGTGGTACCTGCGCGACACGACCTTCTCCTTTGACGACGCGGCCCGCGTGGCCGCCAGCTAGAGCATCCGGCTCAGCCGTAGCAGGCTCAGCCGAAGCGCCTCAGCCGGGCTCAGCCGTAGGGGCACCCGTCGGCCGGGGCCCAGTTGCCCGAGGCGGGACGCTGTCCCATGAGCAGACCGAAGTCCTGGGTCCAGGTGCCGTGGGACCGGGATCCGTAGATGGACCGGTTGGTGACTCCGGTTCCGACGTCGCGATACATGGGGTTGAGAACGTTCTGGCAGTGGCCGGTGCTGGCCATCCAGGCACGGACGACGCGGGCCGGGGTGGTGAAGCCGGTCGCGATGTTCTCGCCGGCGTTTGACCAGTCGAAGCCGACGGCGCTGATCCGCGCCGAGAAGTCGGCGCCGTGGCTGAAGTAGCCGTCGCTGACCATGACGTTGGTCCAGCTCTGCGCCGAGCGGTTCAGGCGAGGGCTCGAGGCTAGTCCTGGCAGGCCGCGGCTGCGGCGCTGCTGGTCGATCAGGCAGACGACGGCCCTCTGCAGAACAGCGCGGGAGGTGGCTCGGATGGGCGTGCCAGCGTTGGCGCATCCCCCGGCGTGGGCTGAGGCGGCCGCGGGGGCCAGAGCCATGAGGGCAAGGGCAAAGACGGCAACGCAAGTGGCCGTCAGGCGCCGAACGAGGGCGCGGGAAGGTGCCACGGGGTGGCACATTGCTGTGTCTTTCCTAACCATGGACCTTGCTTCGGTCGTCCACGCTTGTTCGGTGAGCGGGCACAACGCGCATCGAACAAACGTCCAGCGACGGCGTCCAGGACCCTACACGATTGGTGGACGGAAGACGGGTACGGCCACCTGGACGAGCCAGTCATACCCATCGGCCGCCGACCTCAAAACCCCCTCTTCCGAAAAAGTGCAGACTCTCGAGCGAAAGGCTCTCGGGAGAGGGAGTCAGTGGTCAGAAGCCTCTAGGAAAGGCTAGTCGGAGCTCGGACGTCTCCAAGCGAGGCGGGTCCAGACCGTCTCGGTGTCGAGGCAGGACTCAGCCGAAAACGCCCGTTTTGCGACCAATTCAGGAGCGCCTGGATCCGCGGAACGGCGGCGGCGCCGAGCCTAGTTGCGAGGCGGCCACTAGGGCGTGAGGACGATCTTCAGGGCCTCGCGCCGGTCGTAGATCTCGTAGGCCTCGACAGCGTCATCGAGTGCAAGGTGATTGGTGACCAGTGGCCGCGGGTCAAGCGTTCCGGCGTCGAGCATGCCGAGTACCCGGTCCACGTGCCCGATCACGTTGGCGTGGCCACTGTGCAGGGTCAGCGCCTTGATCCAGACCAGGCCCATGTGAACCCGGCAGGGCTCCGCGTAGACCCCGATGGCCACCACCGTCCCCGCCTTGCGGGTCAGCCGGATCGCCAGGTCAAGTACGTCGGGATGCCCGACGGCGTCGATGGTGGCGTCGACTCCACGCCCGGCGGTCATCTGGCGCGCCACGTCACGCGGGCTCTCCTCGGTGAGGTGGACGGCCGTGGCGCCGAAGCTGCGGGCGACCTCGAGCCGCTGGGGCACGGTGTCGATCGCCAGCACAGGACCCGCGCCGGCGGCGATAGCCACCTGAACCGCGCATAGACCCACCGGCCCGAGCCCCAGCACGGCAACACTGTCTCCGGGCCGGACGCCGCTCTCGTCGACGGCGTGATAGCCGGTTCCCATCACGTCGCCGGCGAACAGGGCGACGTCGTCGGGCACCGAGTCCGGAACCGCCCGCAGGGTCATGTCCGCCATCGGCACGAGCGTCTGGTCGGCCTGCGTCCCCTGCAGTGAGCCCAGCAGCTCGCCATGGCCGAACACCCGCATCCGATCGCACTTGTGGTAGATGCCGCGCAGGCAGAAGAAGCATGTCCCGCAGGCGCTGTGGTAACAGCCGAGGACCCGGTCGCCCACCTTCACCCGCGTCACGTCCTCGCCGGCGGCGACCACGGTTCCCACGAACTCGTGGCCGATCGTGAACCCCGGCTCCATCTTGACCCGGCCGTGGTAGATGTGCAGGTCAGAGCCGCAGATGCCGCTGGCCTCGATTGCGACCACCGCATCGTCGCGGCCGCCCAGCTCAGGCTCGGGGCGCTCGTCGACGCGGACCTCCATCGGGGCTTGAAAGGTGACAGCTCTCATCGGTTACTCCAGATCATGGGGATTCGTAGCGGAAGATGCCCTCGCCGGTGGCCCGGCCGAGCCGGCCCGACCAGCCGAGGCGGCGCAGCAGCGGCGCCACCCGGTAGCGCTCCTCGCCGCGCTCCATCGATAGGCCGTCGAGCACCGCCAGCACGTGGTCGAGCCCGATCTCGTCGGCCCAGGCGAGGATCCCCCGCGGGTAGTTGAGCCCGTGGAGCATGCCGATGTCGATGTCCTCGGCGCTCCCCACACCCTCGCCAAGGGCAAACGCCGCCTCGTTGATGACCTGGCAGACGATCCGGCCCAGCACCAATCCCGGAGCGTCGCCCACCCACACGGTGAGCTTGCCCAGGGTGGCGAAGAAGGCCTCGACGGCTCCAACCGCCGAGGAGGCCGAGTCCGGCCCGCGCGCGAGCTCGACCAAGCTCGCCTCCGAGAATGGGGGCAGAGCGTGAAAGCCGACCGCGGAGCCACCGGGGTCCAAGGTCGCCAGGGAGCCCCCGCTGCAGCAGATCGCCTGCGGGGCCCCCTGCAGTGGCGAATCGGGCTCCTCGCCGTTGGTCAGGTCGAGGATCAGGAAGGGGGCCTCGTTGTCGGTCGCCTCACTCGGCGTGACCACATCCCAGCCGGCGTCTTCGGCGGCGTCGCCGAGCTCCAGGGCCAGCTGTGACTCCCCGGCGATCACGATCAGGCCCTGGCCGTCTCCCGGGGGCGGCGGGTCGGGATCCGCGGGCCGATACTCACCAGACTCCGGGTACTCGTAGTAGCCACGGCCGGTCTTGCGTCCATGACGTCCGGCGGCCACCGTCTTGACCGTGATCGGCGATGGGCGCCACCGCGGCTCGCCGAAGCTCTGCTCGTAGAACGATCGCGAGACGTCCAGCCCAACGTCGACCCCGACGAGATCCATGAGCTCGAACGGCCCCATCCGAAAGCCTCCGCCCAGCCGGCAGATCTGGTCGATCTGCTCGATCTCGGCCACCTGCTCGGCGAGCAGCTTCAGGGCCTCGAGCCCGAAGGGGCGGTTGCAGCGGTTCACGATGAACCCGGGCCCGTCCACGGCCTCGATCACGTGCTTGCCCATGGCCGCTCCGGCGGCTCGGGCCACCGCCAGCGCCCGAGGCGATGACTCGATCCCGGCGACCACCTCGAGCAGGGCCATCAGGGCCGGAGGGTTGAAGAAGTGCATACCGACGACCCGCTGTGGATGGCTGGCGGCCGGTGCCATCGCGGTGACCAGCAGCGAGGACGTGTTGGTGGCCAGCACGCACTCTTCGGAGACGACCTGCGAGAGGCGTCCGAAGAGCTCGCGCTTTATCTCCAGGCGCTCGGGAGCGGCTTCGATCACCAGCTCGCAGGCGCCGAGATCCTCGAGCTGGGGCGCAGTCCGCAGGCGCTCGCTCGCCTCTCGCGCCTCGGCGTCTGTATACCGTCCGCGGGCGGCTCCCCGTCGCAGCTGCTGCTCGATCCGGGCCGCGGCGCGCTCCAGCGCTTCGAGGTCGGGGTCGTGGAGCAGGGTGCGCGCCCCGCTCAGGCAGGCGAGCTGGGCGATTCCGGCGCCCATCGTGCCCGCCCCGGCAACGCCGATGACCGAGGGCGGGGGTGCCTCCTCGGTCCCGCCGCGGGACGCCATCACGAGGGGATCGCCATCACGAGGGGATCAGGGCGTTTATCCCGGTCAGGGAGCGCCCGATGATCAGCTTCTGGATCTGCGAGGTCCCCTCATACAGGGTGGTGACGCGAACGTCACGGAAGTAGCGCTCCACGGGGTGGTCGTCGACGTAACCCGAGCCGCCGTGCACCTGGATCGCCGTGTTGGCGCACTTCACCGCCGCCTCGGTCGCAT
>Ga0182024_10004670_pt1 | contig 31290 bp, 23 predicted proteins | sample P32metaG_FD_120480 | JGI IMG/M metagenome (GOLD analysis project Ga0182024, IMG submission 120480) | Permafrost microbial communities from Stordalen Mire, Sweden - P3-2 metaG (Illumina Assembly) | ecosystem: Environmental > Terrestrial > Soil > Wetlands > Permafrost | place: Sweden: Stordalen... | reverse complement strand
TTCCCGTGAAACGCTCCACGATCGAGAAGTACTGGGCCAAAAGGCAGAGGGATCTCGTCATGCGCCTCGATCGAGGAAGTTTCTCATAGCGCGCCCCGCGATCGTCGATTTCGACCGAGGCATAGGGGTTTCTCGGCGTGGTCAGGCCTTTCTCGGTCTCAGCGGACCGAGTTTGGGGCTCGTGGCACGCCACACCGGACGACCCACGCCGAAGTGCTTGAACCACGCCCGGTTAGCCCAGCCCGGTTAGCCACGCCCGGTTAGCCACGCCCGGTTAGCCACGCCCGGTTAGGTGAGGCCGTGAACCGCCCTGACCGTGGTCGCCCAAGGCCAGTACCGCGGCGCTGATGTCCTCGCGGCCGTGGCCGGCGTCAACCGCCGCCTGCCACTGCGCCGACAGTGCCGAAAGGATCGGTACCGAGCCGTCATCGGCTTCGTCGATGGCGAGGTTGATGTCTTTGAGCGCCCACTCGAGGGGGAACTCCGGGGCAAAATCGCCCTTTTCCATCTTGTGCAGCTTGGCGTCAGCAATGGGGGCGTCCAACGGCCCGCCTGCGATGCACTCCTCCAGTTGCGCGGCGTCGATGCCCAGCCGGCCTGCCAAGACAAGTGCTTCGGCTACGCCCTCGATAAGCACGGACATGTACGCATTGATGACGAGCTTCATGCGAGTCCCTTGGCCCGCTTCGCCCAACCACACTGTCTTGCGGCCGATTGCGTCGAAGGCAGGCGCCACGATTGGCCGCGCCTCGGGAGGCCCCGATGCGAGGATGAGCAATTGGCCTGACTCGGCGGGGCCCTTGCTGCCTGACACCGGTGCGTCCACGAACATCACATCAGGGCGGAGCTTGCCGAGGCTTCCTATGAGGTCGGTCGTCCCCGACACGCCGATCGTGCCCATCTGGGCGAGGACCGCACCGGGGAGGAAACCGGCGCTGACCCCGTCGTCCAGGAGGGCCCCGCTAACGATTTCTGCCGTCGGCAGCATGGTAATCACCACCTGCGCATCCCGGACTGCCTCCGCCACCGACGCGGCGACCGAGGCCCCTGCCTTCGAAAGTGGCTCCGTCGCCGACTTCGAGCGGTCCCAAACCGTGGTCGGTATCCTGGCTGCGATCAGCTTGCGGGCCATCGCCGAGCCCATGATGCCGCTACCGATCACGGCGACCCGAGAGTGAGCAACTAGGTCGGTCACGCTTCACCTCGTCTCCGGCCCTTTGGGCCTACGACCGAAGCCTACCCTCGTGCCTCGGGCGGCAGCATGTCCGGGACGAACCGCATGAAGTCGTCCCGGTGCACGCTCAACGTGAGCGCCGGGGTCGCCGCCATGACGTCGGCTTGGCGCGGCACCCCGTGCAATGCGGCGATCTCGCCGAAGGAGTCACCTGGCCGGAGCTCGGCCTCTTGTCGGTTTGCGACGACAATGACCTGTCCCTGCAGGAGCAGGTAGAAGCATTCCCCCTGATCGCCGCGCTTTAAGATGAACGCGCCTGCAGGCCACTCCTCGCGGACGCCTCCGTCCGCCAGCTTTCCCAGCTCTGTGGTCCCCACATGCGAAAGGAGGGACACCCGGGACAGGCAGTCAACGAGCCGGGCCCTCGTCCAGGGCCTGACATCCGGCGCCGAGAAGGTCGGGGCATTGGGAGCGTCGCCCGGGGCGGCCAAGGCGACTGCGGCAAGGAAGTTCTCTCGTGACAAAGCAAGTAGGCGCATAGGGCCGAGAGACCTGACTGTTGCCATACGGGGAACGTCGCGCAACAAGGCCCGCTCGCCGAAGCTGTCGCCCCGGCTCACTGCCCCCACTACGTACCCGTTGACGAGCACGTCAGCTCTCCCCGAAACCACGATGTAGAACAGATCGCCTTCGTCGCCTTGGCGGACCACATCCGTCCCGGCCGTGGGGACGAACACGGGTGCCAACCGGCCCACCAGGTTTTCCAGTGACGGCACGTCCAACGAGTGCAACCAATGGACTCCGTGGACCAGCTCGAGCAGCTGGGCTCGTTCTCCCGCAGTGGCATCCATGCGGTGCAGCATCCTCCACCCGGCGACCGCGACGAGCGGAAGGGGCACGGCCGCCACCCACAGGGCCCCTCGGACACCGATCAGCAGGACCAGGACCGGGGCCAAGAAACCTCCAAGGCCTTCGAGAGCCAACTTGGTCGATTCGATGATGCCGGTCACCCTTGGGGCCATGGGTGTCTCCACTAAGCGGTACACGATCGACGTGGTCGTTATGTCCGCCAGTGCCATTCCGGCTCCCCAAGCCACAACAACGGCCATAGCGAGATTGAAAACGGGTACTCCCGCTACAACGGCCAAAGGTAACCCGCAGGCGACGAGTGCCACGACGGCTGGGGTCCCAACCTTGGCCCGCCTGATCAGCAGCGAGGAAAGCGGTGCAGCGATAAGCGAGCCAACGCCGGCGGCCAGCATCAACAGGCCCACGCCCGTACTGCCCGCGTGCAGCAATCGGATTGACGCGATGACAGCGACCGCCAACCACATCCCCCGCACAAAGGTGCGGAGGCCGCTGAGCAGAAGTATGCCGCCGAGATGGGAGCGGCGAGTGACTTGGGCCGCATCAGCGACCGTTCCGGCAAAGCGGGCCAACATCGGCCCCGCCTTGGCGGGAGGGCCCACCTCGTCGGGGACCATCCGGGCCGTTTTGACCCGGAAGTTCAAGACAGCGGCGACGACGAAAAGACCTGCCGCTCCAGCGAACACGACTGCCGGTGTGGTCACCGCGAGCAGGGTGCCGCCAGCGACGCCGCCGAGGGCCTGGCTCAGAGTCTTCACCGTGCTCGTCCCGGTGGCGGAGGCGACCAGTTCCTGGGGGCTTCGGGCCAGGAAACGAACTATCCGCGACTGGGCCGGCCGGTACTGGCCGGATGCAGCCGAATCCAGAGCCAGCAATACCAGGAGAAGAGCGAGCGGGGCTCCGGCGGCGACAAGAACGCCACTAAGCTAGCAAGCCAAGGGCCCGCGCCGTCGAGATCCAAGCCAGCGCGTTCCGGCCGCCGCGGACCAGCCAGGACGGCGTGTCGATGAGACTGCTGATGGCACCGACAAAGAAGCGCAAACCCCACAAAACCGACGGCGATCGTCCCGTCCTCGCGCAGGGCGTGCACTGACAACGCCGTGACGTAGGCCCACTCGGCCGTGCTGACAAAGGCGAAGGCGACAACAAGTTGCGTCAGGGGCCGGTTCGCGGCCAGGGTCTTCATGGGGCCGGGCTGTTTGGGGCGACGGGCGGCCGTTGGCTCAGGGTTGAGCGACGGCCCGACCTGCTGAGCGCGGTGAAAGGTGTCGGCCCCGTCTGTCACATGTGAATAATGGTTAAGGAACCCATCTCCCGCAACCGTGGGCTCTCTTAGTGGGGTGCCATCTGAGCGGGGTGGTGCTGCTGTTCACCCTCCATTAATCCATTGTTAATCTCCCATGGCCTTGGTCAGCTGCTCACGCAAGGGCTCGCGCACCACGCAGTTCGCAAAAGCAAAGGACTCTGCTAGCCCAACCAACTCGTCATCGGTCAGGCCCTCGAAGACAGCCGCGTACTGTGGCGCCAGCGCCTGGGCCACCGTTATGTTGAGCAGCAGCGTCCTTACCCAATCGAAGCGGCCCCAAGGGTAAGGCTCGAAGTCGGGGGCCTCATGAGCGATGAGCTCTTGGACCGGTCGGCTGACCTCCCAAGGGCCCTCCCCGTCAGTGCCCCACTGATCGGCGGCCAAGCGGTTCTTTTTGGCGATGAAGCCGCCAAAGCGCTTAAGGTACGGCGACTCGGGTGCCACTGTCACCAGGCCTTGGCGTCCCACGTCCTTATAGGTCCACAGCGCCCACCCGGCCGAGTACTGATCGTATATCTCCAACTGGTCGGCAAGGATCTGCCTACGTTGCGCATCGACCGCCTCGTCCCCCGAATAGAGAGGTCCGAACTCGCCGACGTACACGGGGGTGCCGGTCTGGCGCGAATACTCACAGCGCTTCAGGAAAATCTCCTCGACCTTCGCCCTGTCCACATAGACGCCATCAGTGATGCCCGGGTACGGGCCCCCTCGCCCCAAGCCCGAGCGGACGTAGTCGTGGCACGTGTAGACCGTGTTGTCCCAACTTTCCTCGAAGATGTCGAACTCGGTAGCGTACGTGTTCCCGTCGACGAACAGGACGTGGTGCGGGTCCACACGGCGGATGGCTTCGTTGAGCCGTGCGTAGAAGGGCCCGATCGCTTTGCGAGACTCGTCTGCCGGCTCGTTCAGGAGGTTGTAGCCCGCCACCCACACGTTGTCCCTGTAGTGGTCCGCGATCGCTTCCCAAATGTGTACAGCCCGGTCTTGGAACTGGCGTTGCTCCCAAAAAACCGCCCGGTGGGTGGCGTTGTCTGAGTGCCAGTGCTGGTTTTGCGACCCAGGCACTGCGTGCAGGTCGATTATCGAAAAGATACCGTTAGTAGCGCAGGCGGCTATCGCCCGGTCCAGGTGGCGGAACCCCTCTTCCTTCACTACAAACGGAGCGGCATCGTCCTCCAAGTGCCTGTAGTTGATCGGGATCCGGACCGAGTTGACCCCGATGGAAGCGAGGAAAGAAGCGTCCTGTTCCCCGAAGAAGTTTGACAGGAAGCTCTCGAAGTACAGCTCGTAACGCTCCCGGCCCAAGACGTCCAGTACACCTGAGCGCATGAGCGACTCATTGGCGGCGTAGCCAGTAATGAAGTTCTCCATATTGAGCCATCCGCCGATGCAACTACCTCGGAGACGAACGGGCTCGCCGTCTATCCCGATAAGTGTCGTCCCCTGGGTGTGCACGAACCGAGCTGGTGTGCTCATGAAGCCCTCCTGACAGTGCGTGGCGGTGGCCCAGTGCTTTCTCGCACCACCAAAGTGGTCGCCAACTCGACGCTTCGGTCTTCCTTGCCCACTCTTTCCCACTGCGACAGGACGAGGTGGACCGCCGTGCCCGCCATCTCCGCCAATGGTTGGCGGACCGTCGTGAGCGGCGGGGACATCCAGCGCGCCAATGGGATATCGTCGAAGCCGACAAGGCTCAACTGCGCGGGCACTTGCACGCGGGCGAGGCGTGCTGCCTCCAACACGCCCATAGCCTGCAGGTCGCTGCCGACGAATATCGCCGTCGGACGGTCGTCCATCGACAGCATTGAAGTCGCGTGCTTGAAAGCGGCCTCAACGTGGAAGTCCCCCCAACGCACCAGTTCAGGGTCGACCGGCAAGCCGGCCGCCTCCATCGCTGAGCGATAGCCGTCCATCCGGGCGCGGCTGCAGAACAAGTCGGGAGGGCCAGAGATAATCGCGATCCGTTGGTGCCCGAGCTCGGCTAGGTGGCGGGTCGCGGCATAGGCGCCCGACCAGTTGGTGGCGCCCACCGTCGGGACGTTCGGGTCAGGCTCCCCGCGTGGGTCGATTACTGCCAAGGGTATGCCTCTCGAGCGCAAAGCCGCCTTCTCCCGCTCGCTGAGGCGCGCCAAGAGCACGATCACGCCCTTCGTGCCACGCGCGGAGATGTCGTCAAGCCAACTGCCGTGCCAACCAGTATCGGGGAGCACGGTCACCGCAACGGTGGCGTGCATCCTTCTCGCAGCTTCCACCGCGCCTGCGATTATCTCGGTTGCCCAGGGGTTGCTCACCTCGCGCAGTACCAAGTGCACTATCGCAGCAGGCCCGTTAGCGGCCGCCAGCCGCCGTTCATATTTGTGCTCCGACAGCAAACCCTGCACACGGTTGCGCGTCTCTTCCGAGACACGGTCGCTGCTGTTCAGGACCTTCGACACGGTCGCGACCGAAACGCCAGCTTCGGTGGCTATGTCGCTCATGGTCACGCGCCTGGGGGCTTTGGGACGACCGGAGCCGCCGTGAGGAGTGCCGCCACTCGGTACCACCATCCTGGCTCCTTTCCCTTCCGTTGGCGTTCGGTCCGCACCGATTCTCGCGCCTCCCTGGATCGCTGATCGCCCCGTGGGCAGCCCCCCGCTCGAGAAGCTTGCATTTGTCCTGCATCGCAAGCCGGGTGCCGCAGCGAAACCAAGCGTAACATCTGCGAAAGATTATGTCAAAGGAAGCCGGCCCTCCCGTCATCGCTGCCTCATGGGCCCGGGCTTGCCTCGAGCCGTTCCCAGCCACGGCTAGTCCTGAAAGTCCTCGTCAGCAACAGGAAGAGAGCCGGTGTCGAAAGTTCTTGCGAACCTCTTGACGGTCATTGCCGTCGGGGGTAGAGTTCGCTAAAACACTGCGAAAAGTTTCCGCAAACGGAAGGGGAGGGGACATATGATACGTAGACGCAAGTCCAAGGCGTGCGCGCTCGCGGCGCTGTGCCTTTGCGTGCCGCTCGCGGCCGGGGCACAGGCAGGAGCAGCACAGACGCACCCGGCGACGACCAGGACGCCCGCGGGCATCTCGGGGACCATCAACTGGTGGGGATGGACGCCAACCGATTCGGCAGAGGCAAACGCCGAGATTGCAAGCTTCAACAAGGTCTATCCGAACATCAAGGTCAATTTCAAGCTGATCACGATCGCCAACTACGTGACCGCGATGCGGCCGGCACTCGTCTCGGGGGAGGGCCCCGACCTGTTCGAGCTGCAGCCAGGCGCCTACGTGACGGAGTTCAACTCTTTCGCCACGAACATGGCCCCCGTCGCCGCGCAGGCCCTCGGCAGCAACTGGCAGTCGAAGATCGCGCCGAGCGGTGTCAGCGGCTTCACCTACAACGGCAAGCTCATCGCGCTGTCGGTCGGCTCGGTGTACGCGGGGACCTTGTGGATCAACGATGACCTGTTCAAGAAGTACAACCTCTCGCCGCCCACCACGCTCGCCCAGTGGGTGAGCGTCTGCAAGACCTTCAAGGCCGATGGCGTCGGCTGCTTCGTGCAGGGGAACGAGACCGAGGGCTTCCTCCAGGACACCCTGCAATCGATCACAAACTCGGTGCAGCCTGGGCTATGGACCGCCGCGTCCAGGGGTCAGGCCGATTGGAACAGCCCCGGCATCGTGAAGGCACTGACGATCTGGAAGGGCCTCTTCTCCGACGGCATCATGGAGCCGGGCTCGCTCGGCGTACAGCAGTACCCCGACGGCAACAACGAGTTCCTAACCGGCAAGTACGCGATGATCATGATGGGGACGTGGTATACAGCGAACGTGACCAAGAGCGGCCTAACCTCGGCGTTGCAAGCGGCGGGAGCCAGCAGCCCGAAGCCGTTCCCGATCCTGCCGGTCGCGTTCCCGAACGTCGCCGGGCACCCGAGCGCGATGTACGGCGACGCCGACTACGGGCTCGCTGTGTACAACAAGTCGAAGAACACCGCGGCGGCAGAGACCTTCGCCAAGTGGCTCGCGACCTCGTCGCCCGGCCAGCAGTACGTAGCCAATCAGCTCGAGGACCTGCCCTCGCTCAAATCGGTGACGCCGAACTACGCGGCCGCAGGGATCGTCGACCCCAGCTTGCAGCTGAGCGCCGTCAAGAACCTCGCCGCTAGCGTTGGAAGCGTGACTGAACCCCGCGAGTTGCTGCTCAGCTCGGCGATGCAGATGGGCAACGGTGGCATCCTGTCGGCAGCGCAGGGTGTGGCCACCGGGTCGGAAACGCCGCAGGCAGCGGCCAACGCGCTGCAGAAGGCGGCGGTCGCCTCCGGCGTCAAGTTCAAGTAGGGCGCAGGCAGAGGGCTTAGAGAGAGCGGGCGTTTCGCATGGCCATGGTCCGACAGGGCCTCGGCGATCATTCTGGCGAAGCGCCCGCCTCCCCGCTGTCTGGGCGCCCGCGCCGCCGGGGCGTCAAGGTAGCCTCTGGGCTCCCCTGGATTCTCCCGGCGCTCGTCCTGTGCGTCGGGCTCATCTACTACTGCATCGGCTACACCGGGCTGATCTCGACATGGAACTGGGACGGCATCAGCCCGAACCCGCAGCATGTCGGCTTCGGGAACTACACCCAGCTCTTCCACGACCCGCTGTTCTGGGGCGCAGTGCGCCACACGGTGGTGTTCTTCGCCGTCACCTTCACGGTCCAGACCTTCCTCGGCCTTACCTTCGCTGTGCTCCTGCACTCGCGGATCCGGCTGGCTGTCGTCTACAAAGTGATCATTTTCATCCCGGTCGTGCTAGCGCCGGCGATCATGGCGCCTGTCTTCCGGGCGATGCTGGCGCCCGGAGGTCAGTTCAACGAGGTGCTGCAGCACGTCGAGCTCGGCTCGCTGGCTCAGCCGTGGATCGGGCAGACCTCGACGGCCCTGCCGGCGCTCATGGCGATCACCATTTGGCAGTTCACCGGGTTCACCTTCGTCCTGTACTACGCGGCAATGAGCCAGATCGACCAATCGGTCCTCGAGGCGGCGCGCCTCGACGGCGCGGGCAACCTCAAGGTTATTACTCGCTTCGTTTGGCCGAGCGTCGCCGGCACGACCTTCGCCCTCGCCACCCTCAGCGTGATCGGGGCGCTCAAGACCTTCGACATCCCGTGGCTAGTCACCCAGGCCGGCCCCGACTATGCCACGAACTTCTTCGGGACATACATCTACCAGGAGATCATCCAGCTCGACAACGTCGGCTACGGGGCGGCACTTTCGATCGTCCTGCTGATGATCGCCGTGATATTCGGGGTCGTGCTGCAGCTGTGGCGCAGCAGGAGAGCGCTGTCATGATGTTCGAGGTCAGCAAGCGCTGGAAGCGGATCCTCCTCCAGGTCGTCGTAACGATAATGGTCCTGCCGTACCTGTTCCCGATCATAGTGATGCTGCAGGGATCCCTCGCGGGCGAGGGCTTCGAGAACTACAAGGCGGTCGCCGAGGTGCCGGGCTTCGCTCGTTTCTTTATCAACAGCGCCATCATTTCGGTCAGTGTGATCGCCCTCGTCTACGTCTGTGCCATGCTCGCCTCTTTTGGCTTCGCCAAGCTGAGGCTTTTCGGGCGCGAGGTGTACTTCTGGATGCTGCTCGCCTGCCTGACGTTGCCCGAGGTTGTGCTCCTCGCCCCGCTTTTCACTACCGACCAGAAACTCAACCTGTACAACACTTACTGGGCGGTCATACTGCCTCTGGCCGCACTGCAGATCCCCTTCGCCGTCCTGTTGACGCGCAACTTCATCAGCGGCCTGCCTACCGAGTTGTTCGAGGCGGTCCGCGTCGATGGCGCCGGCCCGGTCCGGACCTTCAGGCATTTGATTGTCCCGCTCACCCGCCCGATCGCTGCCGCCGTCATCATCTTCACCCTCATCGCCGCCTGGAACGACTACCTGATGCCGCTCGTGTTCGAGCAGGCGACGAACATGCAGACGATCACTCTCGTCCCACAGTTTTTCATCGGCGAGTTCAACGACGACCAGACGAAGATCCTCGCCTCGGCCGTGGTGACGGCGATCCCCGAGATCGTCGCTTACCTCGGCCTGCAGCGGCTCTTCGAGCGCGGGCTCACCGCCGGGGCCGTAAAGTGAGCGCCGGCGCGGGCCGCCCAGGTGCATCGGCGACAGCGCCCATGAACGTCCTCGTCACCGGGGGGAGCGGCAAGCTCGGCGGCGCAGTTGTCACCGACCTTGTGGCGCACGGGCACAACGTGCTCAACGCCGACCTCGTCTCCCCTGCCCGGCAACTCTGCCCGTTCCTCCAGGTCGACCTGCAGGACGCAGGGCAGGTGGTCGAAGCGATCGCTGGGGCCGACTTCTGCCAGTCCAGCGACGCAGTCGTGCACCTCGCCGCCACCCCGGCGCCGGGACGGACGCCGAACACAACGACTTTCAAGAACAATGTAACCGGCACCTACAACGTCTTCGAGGCCGCCAGACGGCTCGGCGTGCGCAATGTCGTGTACGCCTCGAGCGAGATTATCTTCGGTCTACCGTTCACTGCGCCGCCCTCCTACTTGCCCGTCGACGAGGAGTCCCCGCCGCGGCCGGAGAGCGCCTACGGCCTCTCCAAGTTGCTCGCCGAGCAAATGGCCGAGCAGTTCTGCCGCCGCGACCCCGAACTCAAGATGTTCGGCTTGCGCTTCTCCAACGTGCAGCTGATAGAGGACTACGCCAGGTTCCCGAGTTTCCAGCTCGACCCGTACGAGCGGCGCTGGAACCTGTGGGGCTATATCGACGCACGCGACGGCGCCCAGGCGGTTCGCAAGGCGCTCGAGTCGGCACATCGCGGTGCCGAGGTTTTCGTGGTAGCGAACGCCGAAACGGTTGTGCACCGCCGGAATGCTGACCTAGTCAAGCACTGCTTCCCGGGCACGCCGCTCGCCGACGGGCTCGGTCCGAACGACACCTTGCTGTCGATCGACAAAGCCAGGCGCCTGCTCGGCTACGAGCCGGAGCACCATTGGTGGGACGAATGTGACGATCCCCAAAGGGAAAGTTGAGGGACCAACACGTGACCGTTGACGTACTCACACCTCGCCTATTGGGCCCGACCGGGCGACTAGTGACAGGGCTTTGCGTCGGCACGGGCGAGATAGGGAACATCCCGGTCTACGGGCCCCCGGTGCCCGAACCACAAGCCATGGCTACCGCCCGTCGTGCTTTCGCGGGACCCATCAACTTCGTCGACACCTCAAATGGCTACGGTCTGTCCGAGGAGCGCCTCGGTACTGCCTTGGCGGAGCTGGGGGGCGTACCGGAGGGCCTGCTCTTGGCCACCAAGGTGGATCCCGAGGAAGGTGGGCCTTTCGACGGGCGCAGAGTACTGGCCTCGGCCCGAGAGAGCATGGGACGCCTCCGGCTCGACCATCTTCCCCTGCTGTACCTGCATGACCCTGAGCGGATCAGCTTCGAGCAAGCCATGGCCCCCGATGGCCCCGTCGCCGCGCTTGGGGAGCTCGTAGCCGAGGGTTTAGCGGACCACACTGGCGTCGCCGGCGGCCCGGTGGGGCTCCTGCGCCGCTTCGTTGCCACGAGGAGCTTTCAGGTGGTGTTGACCCACAACCGATGGACCCTGCTCGACCGTTCGGCCGAGCCCCTGCTTGAAGACTGCGCCGCCGCCAACGTCGCGGTTGTAAACGGCGCCCCCTTCGGAGGCGGGATCCTGGCCAAGGGCCCGGCACTTTCCCCGAGGTACGCGTACCGCCCGGCGTCACCGGCGCTGCTCGGCGCGGTTTCGGCCATGCAGGCGACGTGCGCGCGTTTCGGGGTGCCGATGGCGGCGGTGGCCCTGCAGTGCTCTCTTCGCGAACCCCGCATTACCTCAACCATCGTGGGCATGTCTCGCCCAGAGCGCTATGACGAAGCCTTGGCGTTGGCGGCCTATCCCATCCCCGACGACCTCTGGTCGGAGATCGAGGCGCTCACGCCCGGGCCGGAGCATTGGTTGCCATGAGATCCGAAGGAGATTTGTAGTGCCCCTTATCCAAGTCGATCTTGAGCGGGAGCTGTTCGACTCGCTCCACCGGGAGCTCAGCGCCACCATCCACAACGCCCAGATCGAGGCATTGGGTATCTCGGCCGACGACCTATTCCAGGTCTTTCGCCCCCACGACGCCGGTGAACTGAAATTCGACCCCGGGTACAACAACGTAGACCGGCGGCACCTGGTGCTGATAAGGATCACCATGGTGCACATGTACAGCGTCGCCATCAAGCGAAAGCTTTACCGGGCCATTGTCGAGGGGCTGGGCCAGCACGGCGTCCGGCCGGAGGACATCTTGGTGTCTGTTGTCGAAAACGGCTTCGAAGACTGGTACGCAGGCCGTTTCTAAAAGGCGGCGCCACGGCGCGTCAGGGAAACCGAAAGGAAAGACCGCAAGATGATGGACAGAGATATGACCGACCTCCGGGTGCTTTACATCGGGGGCACGGGGACCATCAGCACCTCCTGCGTACGGCTGTCACTCGAATGCGGCATGCGGGTCTATGGCTTGAACAGAGGTAGCAATCGTGCAGCACGTTCCTTGCCAGAGGGGGTGACATGGCTAAGAGGGGATGTGACCGACGAGGCATCGGTTCTCTCAGCCATAGAGGGCCTCGATTTTGACGCAATCGTCAATTTCCTTTCCTACGACGCCAGCGATGCCGAGCGCAGCGTCAAAACGTTCCGGGGCCGCACGAAACAGTACGTGCAGATCAGCTCTGCGTCCGTTTACGGCAAGCCGGTGCTCCAGGCCCCCATCGTCGAGTCGACGCCCAGGCATAACCGGTTTCTTGAGTACGCGCGCGCAAAACTTCGCGCCGAAGACGTGCTGAAGCGGGCGAACCGAGATGAAGATTTCCCGGTCACCATTGTGCGCCCGTCGCACACTTACGACGACGCCAACCCGCCTCTACCAGGGGGTTGGACAGTGGTGGCACGCATCGCTCGCGGTGCGGAAATCCCCGTACATGGTGATGGGACCTCGCTATGGACCCTTACGCATGCGGAGGACTTTGCGGTCGGCCTCATCGGGCTTCTCGGCAACCCGCGGGCGATCGGGGAATCATTCCACATCACCGGTGAGGATATTTACACCTGGGACCAGATCTACACGATCGTCGCTGACGCCTTAGGCGTGGACGCCAAGCTGGTGCACGTTGCCTCTGAACTGTTCCCTGTCGTCGCCCCGGACTGGTTCTGGTCCGACCTGTTGGTCGGCGATCTCGCCCATAGCGCCGTGTTCGACAATTCCAAGATCCACCGCTTCGTGCCAAGCTTCGCACCAAAGCTGACGTTCCATAGAGCAGCTGAGCGCATGATCGACTGGCGCCGTGACCACCCTCAGCAGACGTGCGCGGACGAGGCAACCGACGCCGTGTTGTCGCGAGTGGTAGGGGCCTATTATGCCGGCCGGCAGGCATTTGCAGAGCGGGCTCCGCGGTAATGCGGGGGATGCGTTCTGGCTGCCGCGCCGCGGCGAGACGTGGTACCTCAAACCGTCCCCGCCGAACAGAACGGGGACGGTTTGAGGCAACCACGCGCTCCCCGCCGTCCAGATGCACGCGAGGCGCCAGCTGAGCGCCTGGTGGGTTGCAAGGCGGTCTCGGGCCCCTCTGGAGCTCCTGCGGTCTTTGCCCTCGGTTCCCAAGGCGGGGTTCTGGATTTCGGGCCGTGACCAGGCGCGCTCACCCGAGGTGGCGCAACCCAGCCCAAAAGCTCGCCCAAGGGCCCGAGGGACCGGTGCAGACCCAGATCTGCGTCCCGTTCTCGTCGTTGTCGATGTTGTGAGGAGGCCGGAAGGTGGCCGCGTACCTGCATGAGGCGAAGTGGGGTCGTAGTTGGGCCACCGAGCCGAGCGCCAAAACGGTGGCGTCTGGAGCGTGCCCGGGCCCCCAGGACCAGTAGGTGTTGTGCCCAGACAGCACGGGCGGCAAGCCCCGTCCGGAGCCCCAGTACACCCCTAAAGCCCCCGCCTCGCCGTAGTTGCTTGTGAACACCGAGGTGCCTAAGCGTTGGCGTTCCGGCAGACTTTCATAGGCAGCCTTCACCTCGTCAGCCAGTTGAGGCCAGCCGACTGTCTCCGCAAGGTTGTAGTTGATGCTGTGGAAGCCGCCGAAGCGCGCCAGTACTGCCTCCGGGAGCACAGGCAGGACCAAGGCGATCGACAGCGCCGACGCGATTGGGGGAGCGAGCAGCCATCGGCGCCAATGCACCGGTCGGATCGTTACCTCTTCGAGGGTCACTGCACCTGCAGCGAACAAAGCGGGTACAAGCCCAGCCGTGTAGTACGGGCGCCCCGGTATGTCAGCGATGACGAAAAGGACGACCAGAAGGGTCGCTATTCCGAGAAAACGTAGCGCATGATCGCGCCAAAGCCTTCTGGCACCCACAACGGCCAACGGCAACGCTGCCAGGCCGATGTAGACGACCTGAGCCACCACAACGAGCGCATAGTCGTGGGCACTCGAGTGCTCCCGGCGCAGCGCCTCGGACATGGCCACTTCCGGCCAGCCGTGGGTGGCCTGCCAGATTAGGTTAGGAGCCCACAGCGCCACCGCCAGTACGGCACCGAGGAAAAGCCAACGCTCAAGCACTGCCCGCAAGCGCCCGGTCACGAGCAAACCGATGGCGAGCGCCCCGACGAGCATTATCGGCAAGTCGTTGTTCTCCAGCCCCAAACCGAGCGCAAGACCAGCACCAACCCAGGCCCTCGACCGTCCAAGGCGGACTGCCACAAGCGTGAACGTGATGACGGCCGACCACGCGAGCATGTCGAAGACGATGCTGTTGGCGTCGTGGGCATTGGTGAGCAGCACCGATGCGCAGGCAGTTGTGAGCGCGGCCAACGCCTGTGCGCGGGCCCCGCCCCCTAGCAGGCGGGCGGTTATGGCTGCGAAAACGACGACGCCTCCACCCGCAAGAGCCGGGAAGACGTGCACGGCGCTCGGGTTGGTCCCGAACAACGCTGTACTAACCCGTTCAAGGAAGGGAGCCAGCGGGAGCATGTCGACGTACCCAGGCGCTGGGTGCTGCCGGCTTGCGACGAGGAAATAGAGCTCGTCCCGGAAAAAGCCGTAACGTGCGCTGAGCGCCATTTCGAGCGTGATAAACGCAGCAACGACCCACCAGACGCCGGCGCTGAGCCGTGGCAGACTAGGGCTGTCGCTTTGAGCCAGCGGTCCCATGTCTGCGGACATTATGCTGTCGTCCATGCGGACGGCCAATCAATAACCGATCTTCCGATGGCGATGGTCGAAGCCTTCCGTCCTCAGCTCGACATCGAAGCGCTTCACGCGCTTAGACAACGTCTGGCGATGGCGAGACTTCCCAAGACAGGCATGGACAGTTGGGACGGCGGTGTACCAAGACCGTGGCTGGCCGCGTTGCTCGCCGATTGGCAGGACTTCGACACCGGAGCGTTTCAGGCACGGCTCGATGCGCAAAACCACGTTTATGTCAAAGTCGGTGAGTTAGCTATACATGCCGTTCACGAAGTCGGACAGGGACCTAGGCCTCACCCGTTGGTTCTTACGCACGGTTGGCCGGGGTCGTTCTGCGAGTTCCATAAGCTAATCCCTCTGCTCACCGATCCCGCAACTCACGGAGGTTCGGCGGATGATGCCTTCACCGTCGTCGTTCCTTCGTTGCCCGGATTTGCCTTCTCAGATCCTCCGCCACTCGGCGGACTTCCCCCTGGTGCCGTCGCCGATATCTGGAGCCAGATCATGCTAGATGGATTCGGCTACAGCCGATATTTCGCACATGGGAGCGATCTTGGGGCTGGCGTCACCGCTCATCTTGCCCGTAAGTACCCCGGCAATGTGGCCGGTATCCACCTTGCCACGCCTGGATTAGCACCGCCGCCGGAGCCATTGCTCGAAGCTGAGAAAGAGTTTGCGACCGAGGTCAAGGAATGGACAGCCGACGAGGGTGGCTACGCCCACGAACATGCGACGAAGCCTTTCACTATCGGAGCCGCTCTCCACGATTCGCCGGTCGGTCTGGCAGCGTGGATCGGCGAGAAGGTGCGGGCGTGGTGCGGCGTCGGAGCCGATGGTGAACCTGCCTTCGATCGTGACCTCCTGCTTGCGACGCTCACGCTCTACTGGACAACTGGCACGATTGCGTCGTCCTTACTGCCCTACTGGGCGTACCGGCAGGCGACGAGCGAGCACCTGCCGTTGGACGACCCGGCGAGTACACCAACGGCTGTGAGTATCTTCGGCGGCGAGCGCGTCCCGTTCCCGAAACCTCCCCGTGAACTGGTTGAGAGGTACTTCACGCTAAGTTCGTGGGAGCAGTACGACCGCGGCGGTCACTTCCCGGCCGTAAGCGAACCGCAGCTTCTGGCTGAGGCTCTTCGGGATGCGTTCCGGCCACTGCGATGGTAGGGGGTTACCTGGCTGGACGTGAGAGCTGAACGTTGCTCATCGGTTGTCACCCGGAGAGCGAACCGCGGGAGTACAGCGCACAGCCTCGGTGGGTTTCCAGTAGCCTCAACACATGGCACTGTTGGGCAAGAAGACAGCGAGGCTCCCGGCGGGCCCGACGTTCGTGATGCCAAAGATCAACCCACTTTCGGATCCGCGCATGCGAGTACTGGTCCGAATGGCGGCGACCGAGGGGAATTACGAAGCGATGCTCGACGCCCATGACCTCGCTATGCGCCTTCTCCCGCCAGGAGACGAACTGTGGTCTTGGTGGCTCGGTGGGCTCGAGAGCCTCAGCGCCAGCAAAGACGAGGACCTCGCGGTGTTCGTGAAGTTCACGCGAGAGGCAGCGGGTATCGAGCCCTGGGGCAGCCTCCCGGCGGGAGCCCGCGAGCGCCTGCGAGCCTTTGGAAGTTAGGGCGCCCGGCCAGCGTCCCGAGTTTCAAGCGCCTTGCGGATGCGGTCCGGAGTGAGTGCTTCCAAGGTTGAAACCACCGGCTCGAGGCCGGGGCGGGGGGTCACGATGCGCACGATGGCTTCGTCGAGGCCTTGCGATAGGCGAGCGAAGGCTTCGGCTGCGCCCGCCGCGGGGCCGAAATAACCGACCGAGTTCAGAAACTCGTCGGGGACAGCCGGGACCAGAGCATCCACAGTTTCCCCGCTGCCTTTCCTTTCTTCGAGCTCGGAGAGGACGTCACCGAACCCCATTTCGCCGAACAGCCCGCGGTATCCGGAGGTAAGTGGGGTACCGGGTGTCGCCATGGCGTAGTTGAGCACCTGCTTGCCAAGTGCCCGACGGGCCGCGTCGACGTCGTCGTCGACACAGACCCGGACGTACATGGTCAGCGTCACCTCCGCCGAGCTCCGTCCGCCACGGGCTGCACCCTGGTGCAGGAGACGCCGGCTCTGGGCGATCCGATCGGTAGTGGCCCAGTTGAGCAGCGCCCCGTCCGCCAGCTCGCCGGCCAGGCGCAGCATCTGCGAGCCGAGCGCACCCAGGTAGACAGGTACCCGCGCTAGGCCGCCTAGCACGAGCGAGGTGTCCCGAAGGCGCAATGCGGGGCCGTCGTAGGTGACCGTCTCGCCCGCCAGCAGCGCCCGGACGACGGTGAGGTAGTCACGCATGACGGCGACAGGCCGGTCCGGCATCCCGACCGACGCCCAGAACCCGGGGCCGTACCCTCCCGTCCCGATACCAAGAATGAAGCGACCGTCCGATAGCTGTCCGACGGTGGCGGCCTGGGTTGCCAAGGCCAGCGGGCTCCACATCCGGGCGGCTGGTACAACTGATATCCCTGTACGCAGCGGAGTGTCCAACGCCCAAGCGGTGCACACATGAAAGGCGTCCGGAACCCCTCCTGCGGGGGTCCACAGGCTTTCGAAGCCCAACCGAGCGGCCTCCTGCCCCGCGTTGCGCAGCTCGTCGAACGGGAGTCCCAACTGACTATCAAGTCCTGCACCGATACGCATCCGGCTAGCGCGCTGCGCGGTAGCGGAGGTATACGACTCCCGAGCTGAAGGTGCGGGTTTCGACGAGTTTGAGATCCACACGCCGTTCGCGCTGGGGAAAGAACGGAATGCCACCGCCAACCAGCACTGGGTAGACCCTGGCTCGGTACTCGTCGATCGCACCTAACGCGGCCGCCTCGGCGGCGAGAGTTGCGCCGCCAATCGCGACGTTGCCCTTCCCCGGCGCGGCTCGTAACCGTTCGATCTCCTCCGCCAGGCCGCCGGAGGCTAGGCGGGCATTGCCCTGCACTGCCGACAGCGTGGTGGAGAACACCACCTTTGGGAGCGGCTTCCAGATCGCGGCCCACTCGAGCAGTGAGCCGTCGAGCGATGGATCCTGGTCGGCGGTCTCCCAGTACAGCATCGTCTCGTACAGCCGTCGTCCCAAAAGGTGGACGCCGACCTCGCGTATCTCGTCTGTGACGAAGCTAAAGACCTCCTCGTCCGGCGCCGTCCAGCCGAAGTGGCCGTCCGGCCCGACGATGTAGCCGTCAAGTGATACGCCCATCGAATAGGTCACGCTGCGCATCAGAAGTCCTCCTCCGTACCTGGCTCGACAGTACGATCGCCAGACGCGGCAGGCACGTCATGTTGGACAATGTCTCCGCTCATTCTGCGCCGGAAGCGCCCGAGCCGCCATGAACCACCTCACCAAGTCCGCGACAGACCACTCCGCAGCATTAGGTTGCTAAGGCGGACGATGACGATGTTGACCGCCGACGAGCGCAGCAGCGACACCGCCTTCGTGGCGGAGGTCGACGAACTCGTGCGACATTGGGTCGATGTCGCAGCGGCACGGCGGGAAGACCGGTCGGCACGGCGGCTTGCTGCGCTCCTGAAGGATCCCGATGGCCTCGATTTCACGGTTGCATTCGTCGACCGGGTCGTCCGCCCAGAGGATGCTCGGGTCGCCGCGGCCAGCCTGCGCGAGTTGGCCGCACGTCCGCCGCGCTTCTTGTCCTGGTACCTGCGCCTGGGCCTCCGCGTCGCCGGGGCCCTGGGGCGCTTGGCCCCGGGAGCCGACATGTTCGTCGTACGCGCTGCGCTGAGGTCGATGGTGGGCCATCTCCTAATCGACGCCACGGACTCCCGGCTGGGGCGGGTGGTCAGCCGCATCCGCTCGCCGGGGACCCGGCTCAATTTCAACCTGCTCGGCGAGGCTGTACTAGGGGAGCGAGAGGCCCGGCGCCGTCTTGACGGGGCTCGACGGCTGCTGATGCGGCCGGATGTCGACTACGTGTCGATCAAGGTATCGGCCACGGTGCCACCGGTCCCGGCGTGGGCGTTCGACGAGGCGGTCGCGTACATAACCGAGCGGCTCCTGCCGCTCTACACGCTGGCCGCGAATGCGTCGACGCCGAAGTTCATCAACCTGGACATGGAGGAATACCGCGATCTTGACTTGACGATCGCAGTATTCATGGCGGTCCTGGACCGGGCGGAGCTGCTCGCCTTGGAGGCCGGCATCGTGTTGCAGGCCTACCTTCCTGATGCACTGTCGGCGATGCGCCGGTTACAGGTTTGGGCGGCGGACCGTCGTGAGCGTGGCGGGGCTTGCATCAAGGTCCGCCTAGTCAAAGGCGCCAACCTGCCGATGGAGCGTGTCGAGGCTTCGCTGCACGGTTGGCCACTCGCCACTTGGGCAACGAAACAGGGCACAGATGCCAACTACAAGCGCGTCCTGCGCTGGGCGATGACCCCGGAGCGGCTGGCGAACGTGCGGCTCGGGGTGGCCGGCCACAACCTGTTCGACGTCGCGTACACATGGGTGCTGGCCGGTCAGAGGGGAGTGCGGGACCGGATCGAGTTCGAGATGCTGCTCGGGATGGCCGCCGGCCAGGCTGCAGCCGTTCGCGAGACGGTCGGGGGACTCCTTCTCTACACGCCTGTGGTCCACCCGGACGAGTTCGATGCGGCGATCGCCTATCTCGTTCGACGGCTCGAGGAAGGTGCGAGCAGCGACAACTTCATGTCGGCGGCGTTCGAGCTGCACGACGACAGGTCGTTGTTCGAGCGGGAACGGTCGCGGTTCCTCGCATCGTTGTCAGCCCTCGACGGCGAGGATCCTGAGTTCGTGCCTGAGGCAAACCGTGTACAGGACCGTCGCACCGAGCACCCGACGGTGGCAGACGTGTTCGACAACACACCGGACACCGACCCGTCCGTGCCGGGCAACCGGACCTGGGCCTGCGAGATCATCGGCAAGGCGGCCACCTCCACCCTCGGCGCCGACCTGGTGGACGCGCACACCGTTACCGACGAAGCGGTCCTGGAGGGGATCCTTGGGTCAGTTGCCGGCAGTGACTGGGGTGCACGGTCCGGCGCCGAGCGGGCTGCGGTCCTCCGCCGGGCCGCCGTCGAGCTCGAGCGCCGCCGGGCCGACCTGCTGGAGGTAATGGCGTCCGAGTGCGGTAAAACTCTGGACCAGGCCGATCCCGAAGTCTCCGAGGCGGTCGATTTCGCCAACTACTACGCCATTTTGGCCGGAGAGCTCGACCAAGTGGACGGCGCCGGCCACGTCGCCGTCAAGCTAACGGTGGTCGCGCCTCCGTGGAACTTCCCCGTCTCGATCCCGGCCGGTTCTACCCTCGCCGCTCTCGCAGCCGGGTCGGGCACCGTGATCAAGCCGGCGACCCAGGCGCGGCGGACGGGCTCGATGATGGTCCAGGCGCTTTGGGACGCCGGTATCCCCACCAGTGCGTTGGCACTGGTGCACGTCGACGAGGGCGCCCTGGGTCGCAGCCTGGTAGCCGACCCGCGTGTAGACCGGTTAGTGCTGACCGGGGCCTTCGAGACCGCGGCGCTGTTCCGCTCGTTCCGCCCCGACCTGGCGCTGCTCGGCGAGACGAGCGGCAAAAATACGATCGTCGTCACCCCGAGCGCAGACCTCGACCTCGCCGTGAAGGACATCGTCGCCTCAGCCTTCGGCCACGCCGGCCAGAAGTGCTCCGCCGCCTCGCTTTGCATCCTCGTCGGTTCGGTGGCTCGTTCGGGCCGGTTCCGAAGGCAGCTGGTCGACGCAACTTCGTCACTTAAGGTGGGCTGGCCCTCTGACCCTACGAGCCAAATGGGCCCGGTCATCGAGCCGGTCTCCGGCAAGCTCCGCCGAGCCCTCACCGAGCTTGCGCCCGGCGAGACGTGGCTGGTCCAGCCTCGCCAGCTCGACGGCTCCGGACGGCTGTGGTCGCCGGGCGTCAAGTCCGGAATCGCGCGGGGGTCCGAGTACCATTTGACCGAGTACTTCGGCCCAGTCCTTGGGCTGATGACCGCCGAGGACCTTACCGAGGCGATTGAGATGCAAAATCAGGTGGACTACGGGCTCACCGCCGGGCTGCACTCGCTTGACCGCGACGAGATTTCCGTATGGCTGGGGCGGGCCCAGGCCGGCAACCTTTACGTCAACCGCGGGATCACCGGCGCGATCGTGCGCCGCCAACCGTTCGGCGGCTGGAAGCGCTCGTCCGTAGGGGCCGGCAGCAAGGCGGGTGGGCCTAACTATCTCGTCGGCCTGTCGGACTGGATCTCCGCGTCGGCGTCGGTCACCGCCCCGGTGAGCGGAACAGTCCGCGAGCTCATCGACCTTGTGTCGCCTGATCTAGGTCCAGAACAGCGAGACTTCCTTGATCGCGCAGTTGGTTCGGACGCGGCCGCCTGGCAAAGCGAGTTCGGGATCGCCCGCGATGTAAGTGGGCTGCGGGTCGAGCAGAACGTGCTGCGCTACGTCCCAGTCCCGGTTTGGATCCGCTTCGAGCGCGGCGAGCCCGTCGAGCTGGTGCGGGTCGTGGCCGCCGGTCTCCGGGCTGGGTCAGTTCTTCGCATCTCCGTCGCCGAGCCGCTACCCGCGGTTGTGACTGAGGCCCTTGAGCACATCGGGTTGTCCCCGGTCGTAGAGGACAGGGCCGCTTGGAGCAGGGCTCTGACCGGTCTCAGCTCTGGACGTGTCCGTCTGTTGGGCGGCCAACGCGCTGCGTTCGCCGAGGACAGCGGCGGCAGGCCGGAGATCGCCGTATACGCGCAACCGGTCGTCGAGGCCGGCCGGGTTGAGCTCCTTGCGTTCGTGCAAGAACAGGCAATCGCTATCACCACGCACCGCTTCGGTTCTCCGACCTCACCTGTCGAAATCGAGCCCCATGGCGGCCCTTCTCGTCACCGAGACGTTCCCGCGCCATGACCAGCGGTCTGCCAACGACTTGGGCCGACGTCTTTCGAGTTGAGCTCCAAAGATTGGTTGACACCGGTTATCCCATTGCGAGACCGGGCGGCCAGGCCCTCGGCGAACGTGCCCAGAACGAGCAGCGAAGGTTCTTGTCGTCCTTGCCACCCGGTTATGTGGAAAGAACGCCTCCAGAGCTCGCAGCTCGTGACTGGCTGGAAATCATGATCTTGCAAGCCAATAAGGCGACAGAACAGCACAGTCCTGAGGACCATCTTGGCGCGGTTGTTGGCGACGGTAGCTCGGAGGTCCTTGGCTCGGGAGCTGAGCACGGGAGCTTTGTTGTCGGCCCGTGGCGCGACGCACAGCAAGAGGACTTCCGGCTGCGTCGGACTGGGCTCCAGCGGCTCGAACTTTCAACCCTGCTCCCAGTTTTGGAAAGCTTCGGCCTAGCCGTCGTGGAGGCTGTCCCCTGGCATTTTGTGCTCGAGCCGGGCGGCTCGAGCATCTACCTGGACGATATAGGCCTTCGCGCAGGCTCGGCAGGGACGGCGATTGCCGTCGACCTGGACGACGCCGGCGGGCGGCTTGTGGAGGCGATCGAGACCGTCCTGTCGGGCGGCTCGGAGCTCAACGTACTCAATAGGTTGGTGCTGAGCGCCGACCTCACTTGGCACGAGGTCAACCTCCTGTGCGCCTACCAGGCATATCGCCAGGCCGTGGGAGGTCCGAGGGCGATCGAACGTGCAGCGCTGATGGGTGAATCCCTAGTTCTCTTCCCATCGCTCGCGGTCGCCGTTATCAAGCTCTTCTACGATCTGCTTGTCCCGGAACCACCGTATGGTCCGGGCCCCCACGACGTAGCGGCTGATCACGACGGCGGGGCCTGGGCAACTGTGCTTGAAGCGCTCTCTCGCGTCCCCGACCTTGCGCATCACGAAGTGCTGACGGAACTCCTCTCTCTGGTGGAGGCCACCACGCGCAGCAACTGGGCTCTTAAGCGGGGCCCGGTGGCTCTCAAGTTCGCGAGCGCATCGGTGCACTTTTTGCCAGCGCCGAAGCCGACCTCAGAGATCTTCGTATGGACGCCGTGGTCCCACGGTCTGCACTTGCGGTTCGGTGGGGTGGCACGCGGGGGGATCCGCTGGAGCGAGCGGCAGCGGGACCTTAGGACAGAAGTACTTGGGCTAGCCCGTGCTCAAGTCAAAAAGAACTCGCTTATCGTCCCTACGGGAGCCAAGGGCGCCTTTGTGCTCCGCGATCTGTCCGCTGGTCAGGACAAAGCCCGGGACGCCTACGCCGCTTTCATCGGGAGCCTTCTCGACATGACCGACAACATCGTGGACGGCAAGATCATTCACCCGAGGGGCATATGGTGCCGGGACGGGGAAGATCCCTACCTTGTCGTGGCCCCGGACAAGGGCACCGCCACCTTTTCGGACCTCGCCAACGCGATCAGCAATAAGACAGGTTTTTGGTTGGGTGACGCGTTCGCTTCGGGGGGGAGCAACGGTTATGACCACAAGGCCCTCGGCATAACGGCGAAGGGGGCGTGGCTCGCCGTCGAGCGCCACTTCCGTGCCCTTGGGATCGACCCTCAACGCGAACCCATTCGCGTTGTCGGTGTTGGTGATATGTCTGGTGACGTCTTCGGTAACGGGATGCTGCAGAGCCGGGCGCTTCGCCTTATAGCAGCCTTCGACCACCGCCATATTTTTGTCGACCCGTCGCCAGACCCACAGCGCTCGTACGAGGAGAGGCTTCGGCTCAGCCGGCTTGCAGGGTCTTCTTGGCGTGACTACGACCTGCGTACGGCGTCAGCAGGATCCGCCGTCTATTCCCGCCAAGCCGTGCAGGTCCCGCTGTCCGACGAGGCGCGGGCGGTCCTTAACCTGGGGCCCGGGCCCGTTTCTGCGACCGAACTCGTTAGAGCGATCCTCGAGGCTCCAGCGGACCTTATTTTCTTCGGTGGTATCGGCACATTTGTCAAGGCTCCCGATGAGCTCGACGTTGAAGTCGACGATGCTTCAAATGACGAAGTGCGGGTCAGCGCCGACCATGTCCGAGCGCGCGTGATCGTTGAAGGTGCGAACCTTGCCGTAACACAGCGCGCCCGCGTCAGCTATTCGCGAAGGGGAGGGCGAGTAAACGCGGACTTCGTGGACAATGCCGGTGGTGTCGCTTTGTCAGACCGCGAGGTCAACTTGAAGGTCCTTCTCGATCTGGCTGAGGCTCATGGTCGGCTAGGTGCTGGCAGAAGGTACGAGATGCTCGCGCAGGTCACCGATGAAGTGGTGCGGGCAGTACTTACCGATGTTTCGCGGAGCGTCGACTCTCTCGATCATGCCGCGGTTACCAGTGCCACTGACCTTCCGGCGTACGAGGCGCTAATGGAGGAGCTGGAAGAGGGGGGAAGCCTCGACCCCGCGGTTGAAAGCCTGCCGGATGCTGGCGAATTGAACCGTCGTCGCGGTGCCGGGGCGGGTCTCACCCGTCCCGAGGTGGCGGTCGTACTAGGTTATGCCAGGATCGATATTGCGGCGTCTCTGGCTGGCTCTGCGGAGGTCACCGGGGCTGCCTTCGAAAGCTGCGCTCTCAGCTATTTCCCGGGACCATTTCGAGACGCCTTTTCCGGCCTCGTGCCGCTCCACCCGCTGTACCAGAGGATCATCGGGTGCCAAGTGGCAAACGAAGTCGTCGACCGCATGGGGCCGGTTTGGGCTCATGAGGTGGCTAGGGAATCGCGGTGCCAATTGTCTGATGTAATCGCGGCTTATTGGGCAGCCCGGGAGGTGCTCGAGATCGCGGGCCTTTACGATGAAGTTGACCGCCTGTCGAGGTCCATTCCCGATGATGCAGCGGCCGACCTACGGGTGGTACTGAGCACGGCAGTCGACAGGCTGGTCCGATGGTACCTGTCTTCCCGTCACCGGCTCACAACAAGCGAGATGATCGAGCGCTACCGGTCGGCCTCGATTGAATTCGACCGTCCACTCGTTTCCCCACCGCCTGATGGCGCACTCCCATGGTCGGCATCACCCAGGGTGGCAGATCGGGTCGCCAGCCTCGTAGCCCGAGGCGTACCGCCGGCTGTTGCAGAGTGGGCCTCGCGGTTGGAGGTCAAGGCCTCTGTAGGCGAAGTTGCAGAGGTAGCGAGAGCCTCCGGTAGAGAAATGCAGATCGCCTTGGAGGCTCATCGGGTCGTTAGCTCCGGGCTCTCGCTGCCTGGGTTCTCCGAAGTGCTGCGATCGCGGACCACGCTGGACCGCTGGGACCGCTGGCAACAGCATGCATTAGCCGATGACCTTGCTCGCATAGGAACGGCCGCAGCGATAGCCGCGTTGGCGGATTATCCCGACCTTCCAGGGGTAGATGCTGGGAGAGAATGGCTGACGACGAACGGAGCTGCGCTCGCACCGGTTGCATCGCTCGTCGGGCAGGCGCAGCGAACCGCGGCGGTCAACCTGTCTCTAGCCAGCCTCGCCGTACGCTCCCGGGCCGACGTGGTCCGCTGAGTCAGCTAAACAGTCCCGAACAAGCGGTCGCCGAAGTCGCCGAGGCCTGGGACGATGTAGGCGTGTTGGTCGAGGCCGTCATCGATTGAGGCCGTGACGATACTGATTTCGGGATGGAGCCCTTGGAGACGGGCGATGCCCTCGGGTGCCGACACCACCGACAGGAGGGTTATTTGGGCGGCACCGGCCTTCTCCAGTTCACCGCAAGCTGCAGCCGCCGAAGCGCCCGTAGCGAGCATCGGGTCGAGGAGGAGCACGGCGCGTCCTTCCAGCGGGGGGAGCTTGGAGTAGTAGAGAGACGGTTCGAAGGTTGCGTGGTCGCGCTCCAGCCCGACGTAGCCAACGGTGACCTCGGGGAAGAGCTCCGTCACCGCGTCCAGCATCCCGAGCCCGGCCCGCAGTACCGGGACGGCGACCAGAGGTTGCGCCAGTCGCGCTCCTGTCGCCCGGGCCAAGGGCGTTTCCACCTCGACCGGCGTCGTGAGCATGCCTTTGGTCGCTTCAAGGCAGAGCACCAGGGCCAACCGCTTGGCGAGCAGGCGGAACAGCGGGGGCGGCGTGTTGCGGTCGCGCAGGTCGGCGAGCATGGAGCTGGCTAGCGGGTGACTGACGACCTGGACGCTCACTTGACGTACCTCCTGATCTGCCGTGACTGGGGGACACTCTATGGTCCGCGCAGGGCCGCCGCGTCTGGGGCGCCCCGGTCGATCGTGGTCGGGAGCCGTCCGGTGCCAGCCAGTTGGCCCGCACTCCGAAAATCAGTCGAAACGACCGGTGACAAAAGCACCCTTGGGCGTGGTCTACTTTTACGAAGATCGACCCGCAGTCACGACAGGGGGAACGACATGGCAAAGCCAGAAGCAGTCTTCATCTACATCGGGACCTATCCGGACAAGGCCGCCGCAGAAGTCGACTATGAGGTCGTCAGGGACCTCCACGCGGCCGGCGTGGTTGGCACCTACGACGTCGGCGTGGTCACGAAGGACGAGCAAGGGAAGGTCCATATCCACCAGCACGAGCTGGCGGCCAGGCTGTCGGAGAGGCCGCAAAAGATGTCAGCTGACCCCCGTCGCCACTTCCCGCGTAGGTGGGCCCCATGATTGTTGCCACATTCGGAGCGGGCCAAGTTGCCTATTCGATCCTATGGATCTTCTTTTTCTTCATCGAGATTTGGTTGATGCTCTCGATTTTTATCGATATCTTTCGGAGCCATGACATGAAGGGCTGGGCAAAAGCGCTATGGCTCTTTCTCGTCATTCTCTTCCCGCTTATAGGTATCCTGTTGTACCTGATCTTCCGTGGTGACAAAATGCGGGTCCATCAGGCTCAAGCCGCGACGGACCTAGACACGGCATGGCACAGCTACCCGCACGGCCACGGGAGCAAGACCGACCAGCTCGCCCGGTTGGCCGCCCTGCGCGACCGGGGAGATATTACGGCCGACGAGTTCCAAGGTTTAAAGGACGAGATCTTGGCCCAAGACCCCTCAGGGCCCGTCGGGCCCTGAGGGCCACGACGACGGACGCTAGGATACGCGATGGCGGGGATATCAAGAACCAAGCATTGCCTGGGCTTTGTAGCGGGTACGGTCGGGCTCCTCGCGCTGCTCGTTTTGACAAACCTCAGCGCCATCGCGGCGCCCACCCCGGCGACCGCCGGTCCCGTTGACCACCAGTCAGCGTCGGCGACCGCAACGTCGTCAAGCGGGCCGTTCCAATGCACACAGTACAACGAAGACCTCGCGGGCCACCTCGATTGCAACGCCGTTGCCAGTGCGCCGGGGGCACTTGTCGCCGGCTCATGCGCGGCCTACTTCAAGGCCAGTGGTTATTACTGCACCCCGAAGTTCGTGATCACCCTCGACGCCGTCCACGGGAATTGCCCGCCGAAATTATACGTCACTACCCCCCTCGACCCGAACTGTACTGGCACGCCTTCGCTCAACTGGTCGGCCACGACGCTCACGGGTTCCCCGCTCTACGGGGCAACGATCTCGTACGGGAACTCGTGGTGCGGGTTCGCCGGCCCCCTATCGTGCCCCACGGACAAGAGCGCACCCCTGTACATCATGTTGCAGAAAAACGATGGCTACGGGACCTCGGTGCGGAAATTCATTTTCACAATTCAGGTGTGGGGCCAAGTCGAAGGCGTGCCACCTAACGCCGTTTACTCGGCCTGGCTCAAGATCCTCGTTACCGTAGGGCCCTCATCTGCGGACCCGCTGAGCGCGTCGATCTCGGTCGCAAGCGCCAGCGGCGCCCCGGTAACGGCTCAGCAGGCGGTCGTCGGGATGACGGTCGTGGTCACCGTCACACTGTCGGTAAATGCGAGCGCGACTGGGCCGGTCACCGGGGTGACGGCCAAGCCGGCGGTAGCCACCGCGCCGGGCACGGTGCTCACGCCACAGGGGGGGCCATCGCCACCAATGCCAAGCGGTGGTTTTACCATTGGGCCCGGCCAGGCCAAGACGTATAAACAGAAGTTCAAGCTCGTCTTAGTGGGCACTGTTAACCTGTCGGTAAAAGCCACTGGTAGAGCGGCGAACGGTGATGCCGTCAGGGCCTACGACCAGATCACGGCCCGCCTCGGCCAGCCGCTGACCATCATTATCAACTGGCTGAAGAACGACAAGGCGCTGTCGACCGTCGTGAACGGCAAACCTGTCGCTGACACCCTGCGCTTGGCAGACGGGGACAAGGCCGAGGTCCCCGACGACGTAACCGCGCAGGTAGTGGTGAAGAACACCTCGAAGGTGACTCAGGACAACGTGGCGTTCAACGGCGTCCCCCCGTTCTCGTTCGCCACCAAGGCCCAGGCGGTGCGGACGCTCCCGGTGGCAGTGACGGCGGTGAACGGCCTGGCTCTCGACGACCCTCAGGCGCCAGCGGCATTGAAGATAGGCACGCTGGCACCGGGCCAGTCGGCCAAGGTGAGCTTCGCCGTGCATGTCGTGAACAACGGCAGCTTCCAGCTCTCCCCCCAGGTCCTGTCCGTGAGCCGGGGAGCGAGCGCGACAAACGTCAGCGAGGGCCAGAGCACCCTGACCGTGCTGCCGACGGCTCTGTTGTGGCTGTCGCTGCACCCCCTCGAGACCGGTGCGGTGAGCCCAGGGACCCCGGTGCTGATCGGGGGCACGCTCACCGACAGGAGCTTGACCGAGAGCCTCGACGTCGTCCCCCTCGTGCCCACCATCGAGGGCAACGCCGGCGACGGGGCGCTCGTCGACCAGGCCGCTGAGCCCGACGCCGACGGGACCGTGCTCCCCTTTGCCGGCGAGGTCGCCCCGGGCGCCACGGTCGACCTGATGGGCGAGGTCGGCACCTCTCTGGTCGAAGGGACCGACGCCAAGGTGACCTACAAACCTGATGGCACCGTCATCGGCCCCGACGGCAGCGAGCACGCCTTGAGCGCGGCCGAGATCGCCATGACGGAGGGCTCGTCGCCGATCGAGGTCGACGTCGACCACTCGCCCCCGCCGCCCCCGCCGGCCACGCTCGAGACCATCGGCGACAACTTCGTCGACAATGCCTTCTTCTATACCGCCAAGTACTCCTACCTGACCTTTGCCGGGGTGGCCACGATGGTGGAGCACCCGCTCGACACGATCGAAAAGACCGCCGAGGGCCTGTCCACGGTGGCCGTGGCCGTCGGCTCGACGGTTGCCGACGTGGCCGAGATGGAAGCGGCGGTGCTGTTACTGGCTACGGTCGGCCAGGCCCTCACCCCCGAGCAGCGTGAGACCTTTGCACAAGAAGTCGTCGCCGATGTGGCCGCCTCCAAGGCGGTGAAGATGACCACCGCGGTGGCGACGGCGGTGACAAAGGCGGCCTACGACGCCTTTGTGCCCTTCGCCGACGCCATCAAGACCGGCAACTACAACCAGGTGGCCGCCCTGGCCGGCCAGGGCTTTGGGGCCGGGCTGACAGCTGTGGGCGACTTCGTCGTCTCCGACGTCATCTTCCAGAAGTTCCTGGTCGGCCTCGGCCAGGTGCCGGGGATCATCCGCAGCGTGCCGGCTGCGGCGTCCGAGCTGTCGACGGCGACAGCCGAAGCGCTGACCAAGGTGCGCAGCGCCATCAAGAGCCCGTTCGCCAACGACATCACCCTGGCCCAAGCGTTGCGGGACTCCAAGATCACCCAGAGCCTGGGCAAGGGGCTACGGGGCATCGTGGCGGGCCAGAACCTGCTCCTCGACGGGGCGGCCGCCCTGACCAACATCTACGGGCTCACGATCAGCCAGGTCAGAAGGCTGCAGGCTTTCTGTGAGGCCAACGAGCTCATCATCGCCGTGCGGAGCCGCTCGCAGCGAGCCGCCCAGCTGATCCGAGACGGCCTGGCCGTCGGCAAGAACGAGATCATCAAGGTGAAGAACGTCAACGAGCTCGACGTCCAGTACCTGGGCTATTCATCGGCCGACCTCAACACCATCGTGTGGGCCGAGCCGGTGCCGGTCGAGTACGTGTTCGACCAACTGGCCGCCAGCGGCGCCGACGAGCTCACCCGCGACATAGTCCTGCAGCGCTTCTATCTCCGCGAGTCCGAATGGGTGAACCCCGATATCACCGAGGTGATCAACAGCGCTGAGAAGTCAAAGACGATCGCTTGGACCTTGGACGGCTCCGGCAACGGCGCCTCGACGCTCATAGAACAGACCCGGGCCTTCGGCCTCAAGGCCCAGCCCAACCCGGTGTCAACTACGAAGTGGCCCTCGATGAAGGACCGGACCTACCAACAGGTGCTCGTGTCCAACAAGCCGCTCGTAAACGGCAAGGCGCTGGCCGGCACCCGCCTGGTGCCCATCACCCAGGACGTCGACATGATGGCCGTGCTCACCGCCACCGGCAAGATCCTCGATGCGGTGCAGCGCTCCAAGGTTTACGAGTACCTGAGCGACCTGATCGGCATCGAGCACGGCGAGACGCCGTCTTGGATAAAAAACGGCGAGATCATCTTCCAGGCCAAGGCCAAGATCCTGGCCGACGCCATCCCGGGCGGCGAGGCGCTCGCCGTGTTCGCCCCCACCGGCTCGGTCACCGCCGGTTTCTACAATGCCGCGCTCACTACCTTCAACAACCTGAACAAGACCGGGAACATCTTTTTCGAGGGTGGCTACAACAACCCCGCCTACCTGTGGAAGGCCAAGCTGCAAACCAGTCTTGGGAACTTCGTCAACGGCTTATAGGGCACGCGGCACCCTCCCCGCCGCTTGGGAGCGCGCGTGCGCAAGGATGCGACCAGCGAAACGAAGAAAGGGAGGACGTCTTGGCTTACCCCCACCGCACGCTCGGTACCGGTAACGCGGCGCTGACCGTGAGCGCCATGGGCCTCGGGTGCATGGGCATGTCCGAGTTTTACGGGACCGGCGATGACACCGAGTCGATCGCCACCATCCACGCCGCCTTGGACGCTGGAGTAGATCTGCTCGACACCGCCGACATGTACGGCCCGTTCACCAACGAGAAGTTGGTGGGCCGAGCGATCGCCGGCCGGCGAGAGCAGGTGGTGGTCGCCACCAAGTTCGGCAACGAGCGCCAACCCGACGGCACCAGGCTCGGCATCAACGGCCGGCCAGAGTACGTGGCCAAGGCCGCGAACGCCTCGCTCGAGCGCCTCGGCGTCGATCACATTGACCTCTACTACCAGCACCGGGTCGACCCCAAAGTGCCGATCGAAGAGACATGGGGGGCCTTGAGCGAGCTCGTGCGGTCAGGCAAGGTGCGCCACCTGGGGATCTCCGAGGCCGCCCCCGAGACCATCCGCCGGGCGCATGCCACCCACCCCATCACCGCCCTGCAAACGGAGTGGTCGCTTTGGACCCGCGACGTCGAGGACGATGGCGTGCTCGCCACGGTTCGCGAGCTGGGGATCGGGTTCGTGGCCTACTCGCCGCTCGGGCGCGGGTTCCTCTCCGGTGCGATCCGCAACCTCGACGGCTTGGCCCCCGACGACTTCCGCCGCAACAACCCGCGCTTCCAGGGCGACAACCTCCGCAAGAACCTCGAGCTAGTCGACCGGGTGACGCAGCTGGCTGACCAACTCGGCGTGAAACCCGGCCAGGTGGCCCTGGCCTGGGTGCTGGCCCAGGGAGACGACGTCGTGCCGATCCCAGGGACCAAGCGGCGCACGTACCTCCAAGAGAACATCCATGCTGTCAACGTCAAACTGTCCGAGGACGAGATCCGGGCGCTGGACGAAGCCGCCCCCAGCGGTGCCACGGCTGGGGAGCGCTACGCGGACATGACATTCATTCGTAGATAAGACGGCACGTCTCGGCCGTAGTTTACGACCGAGACGCGGGCCCCGCTTTCTTGCTGGGTCTTAGCTGATCCCCCCAGGACCGCTGTTGTTGAGGTACCC
>Ga0182024_10004669_pt1 | contig 31296 bp, 24 predicted proteins | sample P32metaG_FD_120480 | JGI IMG/M metagenome (GOLD analysis project Ga0182024, IMG submission 120480) | Permafrost microbial communities from Stordalen Mire, Sweden - P3-2 metaG (Illumina Assembly) | ecosystem: Environmental > Terrestrial > Soil > Wetlands > Permafrost | place: Sweden: Stordalen... | reverse complement strand
TCAGAGCACGGACCTCTGACACGTCGCGCCAGGACGCCGGCGGGAGGCCACTGATGACATCCTGCTGCCACCAACTGTCCAATCCGGTCAGCTACCCGAGAGCAGACGAATTGTCGAGGCTAGGGCGAATTCGGCTGCGACCCACGGTGTTAGCGTGAGGCCGATGGCCGACTCGTATCGGGTCTCTGATGCCGAGCGCGAGGAAGCCGTGCTGCTGCTTCGTCATCACCTTCTCGAGGGACGCCTGGCGCTCGAGGAGTTCACCGAGCGAGTCGAGCTGGCCTACCGGGCGCGTGTCGGCGACGACCTCGTTCCGGTCCGGGCAGGCCTACCGGAGGTCGCCGCGGCAAGACCGGTGTCGTCTCGAAAACGGACGCGTCTCACCGTCGCGCTCCTCGGTCACCTGGGTCGGCGCGGCCCGATCCGCCTAGGGCGCCGAACATTGGTCGCAGGTGCCTTCGCGGACGTCGACTTCGACCTGCGCCAAGCAGAGCTCGACAACGCCCAGAGCACCGTGACTGTTCTCGTCGTGTTCGGAAACGTCGACGTGTACGTACCCGCCGGCGTCAATGTGCACGTGAGTGGCCTGACAATATTCGGGCATCGCCGCGACCGCGGCTCGGTCGTCGCCCGGTCTGACGCCGCGACCATCAGCGTTCGCGTGCTCGGCTGCTTCGCGACCGTTGATGTTTGGCACGTGCCGCACGACGTTCATGGCAGTTATAAGAAGATCATCCGCCAAGTTGAGAAACGCGAGCGGCGATTACCGGCCTGATGCAGACTGCCCCAGAGTCCAGGCTCTGGCCGACGCGTCAGCTATGGCCGTAGGCGACGGCCGTGTCATGGCAGAAGTGCACCCGAGACGCTGCTAGGTGACGTACCCGTTGGAGGGACTCTCGCCAAGATGGTTCGTCGGCGGCCTGGCCAGGGAGGGCGACACCGACGTCAGGGTCGGCGAACACCTGACTCGTGTAAGCGGCGTCCCCGATCATGACCTCCTCGTTCCCACCGACGTCGACCACCACTGACTGGTGGCCCACCGTGTGTCCTGGCGTGGCGATGACGCGCACGCCGGGGACGATCTCGCTGTCTCCGTCGAGTAACTCGAAGCGGGCACCAGCGAGATCGAACCATCCCGCCGTATCCGGATCTTCTCTCCGGGCCCTGTCGAACTCCGCCCGTTGGACGAAGAACGGAGCGTGGACGAAAACGGCGTTCTGGCCACAATGGTCGAAGTGGAGGTGCGTGTTGATGACCAAGGAGACGTCGATCGGGCTGAGGTCAATCTCTTCCAGCGCGTCCGCGACCCTCCGGTTAACGATCCGCCAATCACGTAGCAGCTCGTCCGGCTCGCCGATACCGGTGTCGACGAGAATCACGCCGTCGGGATGCTTGAGCACGAAGCCGTGAACGGGGCCCTCCTCCCCCCTCGGTCCCAGACCCAGGCCAAGTGCAACCGGTGGATCGTCGTCACCTGCCAGCTCCTCCCCTGCTGCACCACCCGCCTGGACTCGTCGAGTCAAACTCTCAATCGAGGCGCCTATCGTGCCATTCGATGTCCTACAGCTCTATTCAACAGAAATAGCGGTCTCTCGGCTCGTGATGAACTCGAGCAACGCCGGCTGCCCCGTCTCGGTGGCATGGATGCCGCGCTTGAGCGCCGCGACTATCTCACCGGGCTCGGTGATGCGCTCGCCATAGCAGCCGAAAGCCCTCGCCATGTCGGCGTAGTTTCCAGAGATGTTCGTCGATCCGTACTTGGCTTGGGAGATCGGCATGACCGGTATCTCGATCGCCATGGAGAAGTTGTTGAACAGGATCGAGAGGATCGGAATGCGCTCGCGTGCGGCCGTCTCGAGATCCATGCCTGTGAATCCGATGGCAGCGTCGCCCCACACGTTGACGCAGAGATGATCCGGCCTCGCCAGTTTGGCGCCCATGGCGAGCCCCAAGCCATAACCCAGCTGGGTCGTCTTGCCCCACCCGATATAGGTCAGCGGCGCAGTCGACTCCCAAAACGGTGTCATCTGGTCACGGGGGCTGCCGGCGTCGTGCGTGATCGTCGTCGTAGCCTTGTCCGCCACGCGGTTCAGTTCCGCGACGACCCGATAGGGATTGATCGGGGCCGAGTCATTGGTCAGCTTCGGCGCCCAATCTGCCAGCCAGGCTCGGCGCAGCTCTGCGATCCGGCGAGGAACGTCGCTCCGGGCTGACGCGGTTGACGGGTCGAGCCCCGCCATGGCGTCGATCAGCGCCGTCAGAGTCAGCTTGGCGTCACCGACGAGGCCGTACTGGACAGCCACGTCCTTGTTGAGATCAGCGGGATCCAAGGTGGCTTGGATGATTGTCTTGCCCGCGGGCATCGCGACGCCGTAACCCGTCAGCGCGAAGCTGCAGCCCACGCCTAAGATGACATCTGCGTCAGCCAGGAAACGGCTGACGGCGCGGGGGTTCGCCCGCCCACCGCTCCCGAGTGAGAGCGGGTGATCTTCGGGAAAGGCGCTCTTTCCCTCGATAGAAGTTGTCACCGGGATGTTCCAGGCCTCGGCCAACACCTTCAGCTCGTCCCACGCCTTGGCGTAGTGCACGCCCTGGCCGGCGTAGATCACCGGGCGCTCTGCGGAGGCGAGCACCTGCGCCGCCTCGGTGACTGCGCACGGATCAGGTCCGGTCCGGGCCACAAAGCTCGGCGTGTGCACAAAATCGTCTGGCACTTCCTCGTTCCACACGTCCGCCGGCACTTCGATCAGCACCGGGCCGGGACGGCCGTTGCGCAACTGGAAGAAGGCCCGGCGCATCACCTCGGGTACAGCCCCGCCCATGGTCAGCGGCTCCGCCCACTTCGTGACGTGCCTCATATTCAAGCTGGAACTGAAGTTCGGGTAGCGGTTCGCCAGCCGCCGCGGATAACCCCCGGGGATCACGAGGATTGGCACCGATTCCGAGAAGGCCTGGGCCACTCCGCCGAAGGCGTTCTCGGCGCCAGGGCCATGCTGCATGCAGAACACGCCGATCCTCTGCCCGGAGCTCACCCGTGAGTACGAGTCGGCCATGTGCAGGCCTGTGCGCTCCTGTCGCACGATAATCGTGCGGATGTCCTCCTCGGCTGCCGCCTCGATCAACGGGTTCACCGGATAGGCGAAGAGAATCTCCACCCCCTCAGCCTTCAACGCTCGGGCGATGGCGGTTGCGACGTTCATTGAATCGGCCCCCTGCTCATGGCATACGGTTGCCAAGCTGCGACATCCACCATGTCCGCGCCGACGCTGCCCACGCCAAGCGCCACAGACTTCCGCATGGCGCCGATCACCTGGGTGTCTGTACGGAGCCCCCAGGATGTGAAGATCGCGTCCAGGTCGCTCACGCCTTCAGCCAACTCGGTCGGCGTGTCGGCGCGCAATTCAACGATGTCGCCGCCGAATCCAGAATCTCCAGCTCCAATGACCAGCGGTGCTCGAGGGGTTGGTCTTGTGCTCGCGTCGGCAGGCATACCCGACCTTCTTCTTCGTCACGCGTGCTCCGATCTTGCTTCGTCGCCGAAGGTTTCCCAGTCAGGACACAGCATGCCTTCGAAATCGGTGCTGAGTGGTCGAGCAGACCCAAGGCAGAGGGTCCCCACGCCGCGCTCCCCCCTGAGGTCTGCCGACTTGTCGTTCCACGAGATAAGCCTGAGCGGCGCCCGGGACGATTATCGCGAGGCGAGATCGGCATTGACCGCGGCCGACAGCTCGTTCAGGTACGTGTCGGTGAGCCTCGCGACCCATCCGGTCGCGAGCGCGCGCTCTACGCCCTCGACGATCACGACCTTCGACTGGACGATGAGCTTGGCCGTGTCCGCGACATCGCCGCCGTCCGGCCCGGTGGTCGACATCACGAGGCGGGAGAAGAATGGCGTCAACATTGGGGCAGACACCCGGGAGAAAGAGTCCCCGAACACAACGGCTTGGCCAGCCTCGAGCGGTGCTCGTGTGCTCGAGGCCGAATAGATCTCCACACTCAGCTTGCCGACGCGAGCGGAGCGAATCGATACCCGGCCCTCCCCCGTCCGCCGCACTGCGTAGTTGCCGTACACGTCGTCACGGGGATCGCCCGCCAGTCGAGACAGGTCGCCGACGGTTCTCACCTGTCCCGTGTAGACGAGCTTCGTGTCGTCGAGCAGCCGAGGCGCGATGAGCCGGGCGAGGCCGAAGGCGTAGATCGCAGACACGCGAGGCAACCAGTGCGTATCAAGTTGCGCATAGACCTGCGCGTGAGCCGTCGAAGCGTACGAACGCACGGCGTCATAGGCGTCGAAGTATCCGGGCGGAGGTCTGGCGGTGATAGCAGACCAGAAGGCCAGCTGCCCCGAGCGTCCGCATGATTGCTCGGGAGAGGACACGGGCAAAAGGCCGGGCTCGATCGCCGTCTTGTCGGGGGCAACCGTGTCGATGAGGCGGCCACCGGCACGAGCCACGATGGCAGCCAAGCGACTCAGGTTGCGGACGACATGGGCCGGCGTCATACGCGGGTGGCATGCGCGCTCGAAGTCCAGGCTGAGGAACAGCGCGCCATTTTGCCCGAAGATGACCCCACCGATGCCCGTTTGACGAGGGGCCGCTGCGCCGCCGGAATGTGCGCCGATAGGGACGCCGGAGTCCCCCGCGCCGATCCCGAACCTGGGCAACTGCCCGAAGACGTCGAAGGAAAGGCGGGACTCGAGGCGCACGGCATCGTCTTTGAGCGGGAAATTGTCGTCCGCCCATGTTGTCAGCCGAGGGAAGAACCGCCACCCACTCGTCAAGGCCGGCATCGTGGCCAGCTTGCGGTTCTCGAAGGCGCCCGTCGAGCGTGCACCGACGACCGCCGCGACCCATGGACCGAACAGGAGGGCGAGGCCGAGCACCGCGACGATCGCGCTCACCCGTGTCAGGCGGGCTCGCACGGGCCTTGCCCTTCGGCCTTGCTCCGAGGCCGGATCCGGCCTCGGATGCTCAATAGGCAGAGTCGCTTGCTTAGTCACCGGCAATCCTTCTCTCAGAACCGGAAATACAGGAACGGGCTGAATGTCCCGGTGGCCACGACAAGGGCGGCGCACGGCGCACCAAGGGCAGCGACGGCAAGGCGGGCGCCGGCGGCGGCGCGTCCCACCGAGTCGTCCAACCACCTTCCTACGACGAAGGTCGGGGGGACGACGAACACGAGTACTGAAAGCGCCAACACGACAACTGATTGCCGATTGGCCGCGGCTGACACGACATGGGACACGGCACCGTTCGGCACGAACATCAGATGCAGGATTGCAATTGCCTGTCCAATGCTGGTGGCCCGGAAGAGGACCCAGCCGACCATGACCAGGAGCAATGTGAGAGCCCGCCGCAATTTATGTGACCCGCCCTCCACAGTTCTCCCGAAGCCGGTCACCCGTTCGAGCACGAGCAGAGTGCCATGGTAGAGGCCCCAAACGAGAAACGTCCAGTTCGCCCCGTGCCAGAACCCGGTAAGGGCGAAGACCAAGTAGAGATTTACATAAGTCCGGCGTGGCCCACGGCGGTTGCCTCCGAGCGGAATATATACGTAGTCGCGAAACCAACGCGACAAGGACATGTGCCAGCGGTGCCAGAAGTCGGTGATCGATGCGGCAGAATAGGGCCGCGCGAAGTTCTCAGGCAGCCGGAAGCCGAACATATGCGCCAGCCCGAGGGCCATGTCCGTGTAGCCGGAGAAGTCAAAATAGATCTGCACTGTGAAGGCGAGCGCTCCGATCCAAGCAGCTTCGCTGTTGAGTGCGCTCGGATGGGCTTGGAACACGGCGTTGGCGATCGGAGCGACCGAATCCGCCACTAGGACCTTCTTGGAGAGCCCCCAGGCGAAGCGGGGGAACCCGTCGGCGAAGTCCTGCAGACGGTTACGCCGCGTATCGGTCAGCTGGTCGGCGATCTCGTGATAGCGCACGATCGGACCGGCGATGAGCTGTGGGAACATCGCAATGTAGGTGGCGAACTGCAGTGGGCTGCGCTGTGCCTTGCGACTGTGACGATAGACGTCGACCACGTAGCTGATGTGATGGAAGGTATAGAAGGAGATTCCGATCGGCAGCAGGAAGTGAAGCGGCGACACGCCGGCGTGGGCGTTGTGCAACTGCGTGGAAGCGAAGTCGGCATACTTGAAAATCAGCAGAACGGATATGTCGAAGGCAATGGCCACGAGGAGGATGCCCGCCCGGACGCGTTCTCGTCGCGCCATGCGCTCGCTGTCCACCAGCAGCCCGGCAGAAAAATTGACGACCATGCAGGCGACGAGGAGCAAGACATCAGCCCCGGCACCCCAGGCGTAAAACACGAGGCTTGCGACCGCCACCAGCCCGTTGCGCGATCCCCGAGGGAGAATCCAATAGAGCAACAACGTTGCGGGCAGAAAGTACCAGAGGAAGCTGGGGGACGCGAACGACACGAGTAGCCCCCCTTTCGACTAGACCATCGCCCTCCGTGGCGGCGCTATAGCTGGGTGCACGATGCTGACGGCATTGTAGAGCGCAGAGCTCACCCGGGCCGGAACATGGAGATGACGGCGCCTGTCCACTGCCGCCCGACAGGCCGGTCTCCGTGTGAAAGCTCAGCTACCTGCGGGGTTGCAGCTCGTGTTGATTGGGATCGAGGACAGCTGCAACCCGTTCCCGAAGCTCACCTGGGCGAGTGCACTCGCCGTGGCGTCGGAGACCGTGCCTCCGCTGCAGAGGTCAAAGCTGTTAAGGAGGACCACGACCGAGGCATGCCGGCTGGGCAGGTACCACATGTCGGCCGTGTACCCGGGTGGCGCCAGGACACCGTTGTGGCCCAACATCCCGCCGGCGTCGATGATGCCGAGGCCGTAGAGGAGAGTCGGGCCGAGCGAGACTTCGGTGCCCTCGGTCTGAGTCCCCGGCAGGGCGGGCACGCCGGCGTTCGGCAGCGGCCCGAAAGCGCCGGGGAAGACGCGGTACTGGGCGCGAAGGCGGCGGGTGGACGGGCGGAGCAGGGATCCGGTGCCAAAGGCGCGGGACCAGATCTGGAGGTCGTGGAGCGTGGACACCATGTTGCCCGCTCCCCATACTGCCGAAGGGCTGCTGACCGGACCGGACTCGTAGCCCTTCGTGGTGGGCATGAAGCCCGAGGTGGCGGGCGACGGTAGGCGCAGGCTCGTCGTGGGGAAGCTCGTCTGGGAAGTGGTCGGCAATGCTGAGCGGGCTCCCGGCCCGGTCGGCGGTGCCGAAGACGTCCTCCCAGGTGCCGAGGCCCGGCCCGCTGACGCTCATCACCGCGCCGGGGACGCCCTGGGCCTCAGCAGCACGGGCGAGCCTCATAGTCAGTCCCGCCTCTCTGGACCGGTCCCGTACGGCGGACCTGCTGCTCCGAAACGGGACTGAGGGGCAGGACAACGCCGGCCTTCTCGAGACCACCGTCATCCCGCGACAAACCGGCCCGGGCAATCATGCCCGGGCCGGTCCGTTCACGTGGCCTGTCTCAGACCGAGTGGTTCAGGGCCTCGCCAGGAACCCGTCGGTGTTGCCGGCGGCGTCGGTGTAGAAGCCGACCAGGTCGCCGGCGTTGTTGATCCCGTTGACGAGGGTCGAGCCGATGCCGTTCGGGTCGTCGATGCTCTGCCAGACCGACTTCGGGCCCATCGGGTTCGAGAGCACAAAGCCGTGCATGACCCCGGAACCGTCGAGGTAGGACCCGACGATCTTGTCACCCTTGTTGATGCCGAAGGCCTGTGTGTCGCTCCCGCCCGGGAACTGCAAGAAGGTCGTCTTCCCGGCGGACTGGAAGAAGGTCGTGGTCGCCCCACCGGTGGTGCTGAAGCCGACGATCTGACCGTTGTCGTTGATGCCGGTGGCTGTCACGCTCTGGCCCGAGACCTTCACGCCGGCGAACTTACCCGTCTTCTGGTTGAGGGTATAGCTGTGGGAATGCCCCTTGGAGTCGTTGTAAAAGCCGACGGCGATACCGGAGTCGTTGATGCCGAGAATCTGGTTCACCTGTCCGGCAACCTTGGGCGTGTTGGGATTGCTGTAGGACGTGAACACTCCGTTCCATTCGATGAAGCCAAAGTTGCTTCCCTTCGCGTTCACCCAGAAACCCGCCGTGTCGCCCCTGTTGTTGATCGCAGAGACCTGGGTCTGGACCGAGTTGGGGAAGTTCTCGTTCTTGAAGGTGGTGTACGGCGGCGAGGTGGTGTAACCCTTGTTCGGGTGACCGGGCGCTCCGCTACCGAAATAACCGGCGATGACCCCGGCAGAGTTGATACCAAGGAGCTGGTTGAACGTCACGTCGGCGTGGTAGTCGATCTTTTGGAACGAGTACGTGGTGGCTGGAGAGGCATTGGCGACTGCCGGGAGGAGAAGTGCCGTGCTCGCGGTGGCAAGCCCGAGCGCTCCGAGTAACTTTGCACCTCGCCCGATGGCTCCTGTCACGGAAGCTCTCGACGAAGCGGTGTGGGCATTCATGGCTTTCTTTGCTCCTTGTGGTCGTTGTATACGGTGTCGTGGGTGCAGATAAGTGGAAATGGGCTGCAAGACAGCAGTCTCGATCAAGATCGCGATTCAGTGGCTTCAGCTCTCCTTTCTCGTGAATGCACAGGACCGGTCCCGCTGGCGGAGTCCGGTCAGCTGCAGGGATTGCGTCAAGGGATGCTGCAGGGATTGCGTCAGGGGATAGGGATCCTCGTCACAGCCTCGACCTGTGTCCGGGCGGCGACGAAAGGCGGCAGCAGGGCGAGGGCAGCCTCGGGGTCGCTCGCCTCCACCGTCCACCAGATTGCGTGGCCGCCCGGGGCACAGGACGACCACGTCTGCACGTGGCGCAGTGGGCTGTCACAACCTCGCCAGGCGGCATAGGCGAAGCGGCACTCATCGGCTCGGTGGCGATGAGAGAGCGCATACATCGGCATGCCGGTCACCCTGACAGGAACGGCCCGCTCCCGGTATTAGGGAAAACCCTATTTCGGTGTACCCCGACTTCTCCGAATCGGAGCGGGACTCGACCCTCTATGCCGGCTGGCGCTCTACGCCGCCCGGCCCTTCACGTCAAGGCGCCGGCGGAGAGGCGGTTGACCCGACGGCGGCGGCCAGCGCCGCCCGCCCCGAGACCCCAAGCTTGGCGAACACCCTGCTCAGGTGGGCCTCCACGGTCTTGTCGCTGATGAAGAGCTCAGCTGCGATGTCCCGGTTGGTGAGGCCCCGGGCCACCAGTTGGCTGATCTCGGACTCCCTCTCGCTGAGGCCGCCGGCCGGGACCGGCACGCGTCTCCGGATGGCACGGGGCACCCGCTGACCGAGGCGCCGCAGCTCGGAGGCTGCCTCGCCGGCCCAGTGCTGAGCGCCAAAGCCGCCGAGAGCCTGGCGGGCGCGAGAGAGCTGTTCGATGGCCTCCTGCGGTCGTCCCGCTCGCGCCAATGCCTGACCGGCCAGGACGCGGGCGCGAGCTTGACGACCGAGAGCGCCGGCGCGCCCGAAGCCGGCGACGGCGCCCAGGGCCGATTCGGCGCTCTCCGTGGGGCGGTCCTCGCTGAGGGGGCCGAGTGTCAGCTCGACCCCGGGCAGACCACCGGGGCCCGAGGCGACGAGCGAGGTCAGCCGCGGTGCCTGCCTCGCCCGCCAGGCCAGCAGCAGCAGAACGGCGCCGGCCGGCGGATGGCTCAGCAGATGGGAGATCAGCTCCACTGAGGCCGGATCGGCCCAGTGAAGGTCGTCGGGCGAGATCACTAAAGGACGGGTGGCGCTCAGGCGCTCGAGGAGCGCCCGCACGGCCCGGTGGCTGCGGTAGCGCTCGTCCTGAAAGCCGCCCGCTTGCTCCGATGCCCACGGTGCCAGGGCGGGGAAGACCGAGGCGAGCAAACCGAGACGCGCTCCGCAGAGGTCGTCGAGCTCTCTCCCCGGAAGGGACCCGAGGTAATCGTCGAGCGCGTCGACGACGACGCCATAGGGGACATCGCTCTCGAGCTCGGTGCCCTGGCCCGCCAGCACCAGTGCCCGGCGGGACTCGGCCATCTCGCAGGCCGCAGCAAGCAGGCGGGACTTCCCTATGCCGGGCTCCCCCACCACCCGAGCCCATGAGGGGCGGCCGGAGGTCAGTGCGTCGACTGCCTTGGCGAGCACGGCCAGCTCGGCCTTCCTCCCTACCAGCTTGTCGTTGGACACCGACCCGACCCCCGCGACTCGTCGTCTGGCAGAACCTATGCGATCTCGGTTACCCGGCCAAGTCCCGGCGGCCTCGGGGGTCTCGGTCGCCCCAGAGCGACGACTGGAGACCGGAAGCCCGGGCTATGGGCCGGGCGATGGCGGCCCGGATCGACTCTTCGGTGCCCACGACAAAGAGCTTCTCCTGGGCGCGCGTGACGGCGGTGTAGAGGAGCTCACGGGTGAGGATGGGCGAGTCGGGTCCAGGCAGCAGGACGGCGACAGTGGCGAACTGCGACCCCTGAGCTTTGTGGACAGTCATGGCGTACACGGTGTCCACGGCAGCGAGCCTGGTCGGGCTGATCTCGATCACGCCGCCTGCGCGTTCGAAGGCGGCCATCAACCGGTCAGGGCCGGCGGCGACGACGACGCCCGTGTCGCCGTTGTAGAGCTGCAGGCTGTAGTCGTTCTCGGTGACGAGCAATGGCCGCCCGGCGTACCACGTGCGCTCGATGGCAAGGCCGGGGACGGCCGATGCGAGCCAGCGCTCGACCACGGTCATCCACGTGCTGACACCCTCGGGGCCTCGGCGGTGGGCGCACAGGAGGCGGAAAGCGCCGAGCGCCTCGAGCGCCTCGCCGGCGAGACCGGCACGGGCCGCCTCGACGAGGCGCTGACCGCTCTCGGCGGCTGCTGCCCGCAGGACCCCCAGGCTTTCGGCCGTGTCCGCCCGGTCGCCGCCGGGGTCGATCGGGATCCAGCAGACGTCCGTCTCGCCGGCCGCGAGCAGACCGATGGCGGCGTCTCCGTCGCCGGTCTGGATCGCCTCTGCGAGCACTCCGATGGAACCCTCGTAGCGGTGAACGCGCCGGAGCACGACTATCCCGTCGCCGATCGGGCTGTCCCCGGGGGGGTCCGTTGCCGGCACGGGTTGGCCGACCGCGGCGGCGAGCATCTCGCGGGCCGGCTTCCTCATCCGCAGCCCCGTGCCCGCCGGCCCGACGACGTCGCCCAACACCGCCCCCGCCTCGACGGAGGCGAGCTGCTCGGGATCCCCGACGAGGATCAGGCGAGCATCCGCCCGCACCGATTCCACCAGTCTGGCCATGAGCGAGAGCGACACCATCGACGTCTCGTCGACGACCACCACGTCGTGGGCGAGTCGATTGAGCCGATCATGGCGAAAGCGGCTGCGGTTGCCGGGATTGAAGCCGAGGAGACGGTGAAGCGTCGTCCCACGAAGCTGCAGCAGGTGGCCCCGCCCATCGGCGCCGAGGGGCAGGCTGAGGGCCTCCTCGTGCACCGCCTCCTGCAGGCGGGCGGCCGCCTTGCCGGTGGGGGCGGCGAGCGCCACCAACGGGAAGCGACGACCGGCGGCCACGGCCTGCTGGTCCAGCAACGCCAGGACCCGAGCCACGGTCGTGGTCTTGCCCGTCCCGGGACCGCCGGCGATGACCGAGAACCGGCGCAGCACGGCCGAGGCGGCCGCGAGCCGTTGGAAGTCCGGCTGCTCGCCGCCCGGGAAGAGCTCCTCGAGGCTGGCGGCCAGCACACCGGTGCTGACGCCCTCGGCAGGCTGTTCGGCGAGTGCCAGCAGGTCGCTCGCGACCTGGCGCTCCTCGGACCAGAAACGGTCGAGATAGAGCGTCGTCCCGCTGAGGTGAAGCGGCCGGTCGGTGCCCGCGAGCGGGCTCTCTCGGACGCGCTCGATCCAGTCGGTCTGCCCGGGCCACGCGAGCGCCCGCACGTCGACAGGTGTGTCGAGGTCGGTGCTCGCCGTCAGCTGGATCGTGGCCAGGTCCACGCAGACGTGGCCGAGGCGGGGAGCGCGCACGGCGAGCGCCGCAGCCAGCAGCACCGCCTCGTCGTGCACGTCGCCGAGTCGGCCGATCCGGAGGGCGACGTGCACGTCGGCGGCGGTGAGGACGCCCGCCTCGTTGAACCGGTGGAGCAGGCCGCCCGCCCGTAGGGCAAGTCGGATCTCGAAGGTGTCCGCCTCGAGCGTGCTCACGACAGAGACCGGCCCCGGTCGAACAGGTCGCTCAGGGTGACGACGACCGAGGCCGGCGGCTGCCAGCTCCACACGCCGCACGGCTGCCCCTCGACCTCGGGAGAGGCGGGGCTGCTCATGCCGCGGAGGAACAAGTAGAGCGCCCCGCCCAGATTGGCGGCCGGGTCGTAGCCGCGGATCCGCCAGCGCAGGTAGCGGTGCAGGGCGACGGTGTAGAGGAGCGCCTGGAGGGGGTAATGGGCCGCCTCCATGTGCGCCCGCAGGGCGGCCGGCCGATAGTGCCAGGCGGTGATGGCCTCCTCGGCCGCCGCCAGCCGGTTCGTCTTGTAGTCGACGACGACGAAACGCTCACCTTTTAGGCGGAAGACGAGATCGAGGCTCCCGGTCAAATACCCGCGCAGGGTCGTGTCGAGCGCCGGATCGGCCAGCTGGCTGGCGTATCCGGCGAGCGGGTCGTCGGCGGGCAGACCTGCCTCGAGCACCCGGGCGATGTCCATCACCGACAGCGCGCCCCGCGGGTCGTCCCCGCCGACGAGGGGCAGCTCGAAGGTCATCTCGTCGAGGCGGTCGCGGCGATCGAGATCGCGCAGCCGGGCTCCACCCACCGCCGGCCCGAGGGGCGACTCGACGGCGGTGCACAGGCCCTTCACGACGGTCCCGAGATCACCGAGATCGAGATGCTGCCAGGAAAGCTCGGCCTCGAGGGCTGCGAGCACCTCCCCGGGGAGATCGGCGGCGGCGAAGTCGGTCGCCTCCAGCACGGAGTGGACGAGCGTCCCCACCCGGGTGCCCCCGGGCATGTCGGCGAGGAGCAGCGGGAGCTCCGGCCACGCGGCATCGGAGGAAGCGCCGGCTGTGTCGGCTACGAGCGCGTCGCTCACGTCCTCGTCGCTCACGGCGTCCTGCTCCGGCTCGCTGCCGACGCTCTGGTCGTGGCTCGCCCGCGTGATGCTGGAGTACGAGGCGCGCCGCCAGGTCAGGTCGAGCGTCCGGTCGAACACGTCAGCCTCGAGCTCGGGTGGTGGCGGGGAGCCCCCCTCCCAGGGCGCCGCAGATACCGGCCCGATCCGCTCGACGCTGATGCCTCCGCCGCGTTCGGTCAGCCGGGCGGCCACTTGTTCGTCGCTCACCTCCGATCTCGCGAAGGCGTTCACGACGCCGTTCTCGCCGCCGGCGAACAGCAGCCGCCCGAGGGGGGACTGCTCGGCCTCCCAGGCCCCGGCCCACCACAGGACCGCCTGGTGCTTGGCCCGCGTCAGGGCGACGTAGAGGAGGCGGAGATCCTCGCCCCGCTGCTCCACGAGGGCCAGGCACTGGTTGCGGGTGAAGGCGGCCCCCTCCCGGCTGACGTCGATGGTTCGCAGGTTGTCGTGACTGGGATCGTGGAAGACTGGGACCACAGCCTTCCTGCTGTAGCCCTCCCACATGTAGGGGCAGTAGACGACCGGGAACTCGAGCCCCTTGCTCCGGTGGATCGTGAGCACCTGCACCGCCTCGGCATCGGACTCGAGCCGCCTGCTGCGGTCCTCGCCGGCGTCCTGGTCCGCCTCGGAGATCCGGTGCCGGAGCCACGCCGTCAGCGCCGTCGAGCCGAGGCCCTCCGCCATCACGGCGGCGTGCAGCAGCTGGCCGACATGGCGGAGGTCGGTCAGGAACCGCTCGCCGTGCCGGGTGCTGAGCACGCGCTGGGGCAGCTCCCGGGTAGTGGTGATGTTCTCGAGCAGGGCGGCCACTCCCCGCCGGCGGAGGATCGCCGCCCACCGCTGCAGGGACCAGTGGAGGTCCTCCCACGCCTCGTCGCTCGCCGTCGCCACCTGCACCGGCTCCCACCCGATGAAGCTCGTGAGGGCCGCCGAGGCGGCCCGGTCGCGCGCCGTCGGTCGCTCCAGCGCATCGAGCAGGCGCAGCCATTCGCCGGCGGGCTCGGTGGCGAGCACGCTCCCCGAGCCACCGATCACGGCCGGCACAGAGACAGCCTGCAGAGCCTTCAGCACCGTGAGAGCGTGGTGGTTGGCGCGGACCAGCACGGCGATGTGACCGGGCCGGACCGTCTCGCGGTCGGTCTCCGCACCGTCGGCGGCGCGATCGACGACAGCGGCGCCCGAGGAGAGCAGGCGGGCGACGTCGGCGGCGAGGTCCTCGGCGATGAGCTGACGCGCCGGGTTGAGGGCGGCGTAGCGCTTCGGCGTCAGGGCGACGAGACCGTCGGCGCGGTGCAGGATCCGCACCCGGAGCGCCGCCTCGTCCGGCGCTCCGGCGAGTCGGGACTCGAGGTTCGCCTTCGCCGCCTCCACCTTGCGGTAGACGATCCCCTCGTGACCGAGTTGGCACTCGCCGAAGAGGGCGTCGAAGGCCCTGATCACCCCGTGGTCGCTGCGCCAGTTCACCGACAGCGTCGCCTCGAAAGCGGCCTCCGAGGCTGCCTGCAGGTAGGCGAAGACGTCGGCGCCCCGGAAGGCGTAGATCGCCTGCTTCGGGTCCCCGATGAGGACGAGCGTCGACTCGCTCGAGCCGAACGCCCGACGCATGATCTCCCATTGGACCGGGTCGGTGTCCTGGAACTCGTCGACGAGGACCACCCGGTAGCGGGAGCGCAGGCGGGCGCAGGCGAGCGGCCCCCGCGTGTCGTCCGCCAGGGTGTCGCGCAGGCGGATCAACACGTCGTCGTAGGTGAGCACCTGCATGGCCCGCTTGCGCTGTTCGATCTCGGCCAGGACTGCGCCGGCCAGGCGCCGGCGGATGGCCGGCGCCGTCCGCTCTTCGGTCCGCGGGGGCACGATCTCTGCGGTGGGGTGCAGGAGCACCTCCTGGCCGATGCTGAGGGCCTCCTGGCGCTCGAACATGAGCGGGTCGGCCCGGGCCCAGAAGCGCCTGACGTACAGGTCGTCGACCACTTCCTCGAGCAGGTCGCGCGCATCCTCGATGAGCGTGACCTCCTGCTCGACGTCGCCGGCGGTGCCGAGGCCGGAGAGGACCTGCATGCAGAAGCCGTGGGTGGTTTCTATGGTGGCGGCGTCGAAGTTGGCGACCGCTTTGGCGAGGCGCTCGTGCCGCTCTGCCACCTCGGCGGCGGATCCCGCCGCCAGCAGGCAGAGGACCTCGTCGTCGGAGGCGGGAGCCGTCCCGCCGAGAGCGGCGGTGAGCCCTTCGGCCGCGCTCAGGAGTCGCTCGCGGACGCGCTCTCGCAACTCACCCGTCGCCATCCGGGTGAAGGTGACGATGAGCAGCCGGTCGAGCGGAAGGCCGTCGGCCACGTAGCGGGCCGCCAGCCCGGCGATCGTGAACGTCTTTCCCGTGCCGGCGCTCGCCTCCAGCAACGTCACGCCGCTCGGCAACGGCCCGCAGACGTCAAACGGTTGCGGATCACGCATCGCGGGCTGCCCCCTCACCAAGGATCACTGGTCGGTCAACTCCTCGTGATCGAGCAGCCCGTCCCAGAGGCGGCGGGCGTAGCGACCGAAGCGCGTCGCCTCGGTGCCGTCCCAGCCGGCCCCGCTCTCGTCGTGACGGGGACTGCCGGCCTGTGCCAGCATCCGATCGAAACCCACCTCTCCTCTCAGCACCAACCTGTGCCCGGCGTCCTTGTCCTCGCCGGGATGGCGGTGCTCCGACTGCCACGCCTTGCCGGCGGGTCGCTCCCCGTCCTCTCCTCGACGCCTGGCGCTGGCCCACGCCGCCGACGTCTTGCAGTAGAGCGGCAACGGCTCGCCCATGCCTCGGCGGAACAGGTCGACGAGGGCCTCGAGGTGCTCGCGGGCGACTGCCTCCCGGCCGGCGGGATCGGGGGCGAGCGGGCAGATCCGGGCGATCGAGACCGTCCGGGAGCGAGGTGCTCCCGAACGCGCCCGGCCGATCGTGACGGCTTCGAAGGGGCGGCTCGGCCAGGCAGCGGTGAGCGCCAACAGGCGCGCCCAGGCCACAAGCCGGTGGTTGGGGCCGAGGCGGGAGTAGGAGACCGTGTGGAGGGCGTCGCCGCGCAAGTGGGGGACCGTGCCCACGAGCGTGGCGGGACCGGGCAGGAAGACGTTGACGTCGAGGGAAGCCACTTCGAGGCCCGAGCCCCCCACCCTTACCAGCTCCTCCACCGTCGGGGTGATCTCGGAGATGATCGGAGAGGCGAGCGCCCCTGGTGGCAGGAGACCGCGGGCACGCTCGGACGCCACGCAGTCCTCGAGGGCGGCCCCGGCCAGCCGAGCCGCCAGAATCCGCTCGGCGACCCCCCACTGCTCCAAGGCGTCGAGGTCTATGGGGAGGGCGTCTTCGACGTCCCGGGACCAGTCCTTGAGCGAGATCCCGAGACGGCGGCGCAGAAAGGTCCCGACGGGGTTCCGCACGAACCGCTCGAGCTGGTCGAGCTCGAGGGAGTCGAGAGCGAGCTCGGGCAGAGTGCCCGGCAGCCACGGGCCCGGCTCCTCCCGCGGGCGCGTCGAGGCCTCGGCGCCGGCCAGGTTGACTACGTCGAAGCTCCACGGCCGGTCGGGAAAGAGCATCCCGCGCGTGAAGTTGCGGACGTCGAAGGGCTGGAGGGGGTGCCGGGTGACGACGTGCTCCCGGGCCGTCCCGCCGTTGGTTCTCACGGTTGCGTCGATGACGTCGAGAAGCTCGTTCAGGGGGACGGCGGGGGGACGGGCCAGGTTGGTGCGCTCGTCCCGAGCCGTGTATGTGACGACGAGCCGGTCGGTGGCGGCCAGGAGGGCGTCGAGGAGGAGCTGGCGGTCCTCCGTGCGGGCGTCGTTGTCGCCGACGTGCGGGTCAGCGGCGATGAGGTCGTCGCCATCGCGTTCGACATGGCGGGGGAAGATGCCATCGTCCAGGCCGAGCAGGCAGACCACTCGGTGAGGGACAGACCGCATCGGGACGAGCGTGCAGATCGTCAAGTGTCCGGTGCGGAAGTTCGCCCTCGTCGGGCGGCCCCGCAACCGGTCGGCGAGGAGAGCATGGATGTCGGCCGGGCTCAGCTCGACCGGGCTCACGCGACCCGCGGCGGTGGCCTCGTCGACGAGATCGTCGAGGAGGCGCTGCAGCTGCAGGCGCTGCCATGCGTCCTGCTCCGAGGTCGCCGTGAAGGCGTCGGCGATGTCGGCGAGCCCGGTCGCCCAGGCATCGACGGGCCGCGTCTCGCCGAGGAAGGAGATGGCGGCGTCCAGGCGATCGACGAGCTCGGCGAGCCGGCCGGCCAACTCGATGTCGCCGCTGTTCATGTCGTCGAGCGGCAGGGCGCCCCCGAAGAGCCGCTGGCGCTCGTCTGCCATGGTCACCCCGAGAAGAGCGCGATCGAGGCCGGCCCGCCACGTGTTGGCGTCCAGCTTCTCGAGCTTGAACGCGGCCCGGTGATCGGCGTCGAGGCCCCAACGCACGCCGGCGGCCACCACCCACTCCTCTATCCGCCCGAGGTCCTCGTCGGCGAAGCCGAAACGGCGGCGCACGGGCTCGCGCCCGGCGAGGTCGAGCACCTGGGTCGCCGTCACGCGCCCGCTGGCCGGGGCGAGCAGCTCGGCGATGACACCGAGGACGGGATTGGTCTGGCGAAGCGAGCGGTCGGCGAGGCGCACCCGCAGGTCGGCGGTGGCCGGCGGCTCGGCGTCGTCCGGGTCGAAGCTGCCGAAGGTCGCCTGGATGAGGGGGGCGAAGGTCTCGATGTCGGGGCACATCACGATGACGTCCCGGGGCTCGAGCGTCGGGTCCTCCTCGAGGAGGTGAAGGATGGCGTCCCGGATCACCTCGACCTGGCGGCCACGGCCGTGGCAGGCGTGCACCTGGATGCTGCGGTCGCCCGGATCGAGCAGGACTCGGGCGTCCTGGCCGCCCTGGGCGGGCCGGCCCGGCGGCCGCCGGTCGGCCCGCACGTCGGCCTGCAGCCGGTGGAGGAGGTCGTCGGTGTCCTCGGCCACCGCGAGGTGATGGTCCGCCGCCGGTTCGTCGCCGGCACCGCGGAGCACAAGCTGCATCTCCCGGGCGTCCCTGCCCCAGGACTCGAGGAGGGGGTTGACAGTCTCGCCGGCGGTCGGGTCCTCCGAACGTCGCAGGCCGCGGGTCGGCACCTGCCGCGCGGTCGAGAGTCGCTCCCAGAGCGCCGCCGACGGGTGGAGGAGGAACAGGTGGACGTCCCGCCCGCTCGCGATGGCATCGAGGACGTCGAGATAGCTAGCCGGCAGCCGGGTGAGCCCGAAGAGCGACAAGCGTGCCGGCAGCTCGAGGAGCGCCGGCTCCTGCCTGAGGCGGGCACAAGCCTCTACCAGGCGCTCCGCCGGGCTCGGTGTCCCGATGTGGTGGCGCAGCCGCCTCCACAGCTCGGGCTGCCAGCCGGCGCTCGGGTGATCCGCGTCGCCGTTCAGCCACGCCCGCAGCATCTGCGGGCGATGGACTCCGTAGCGGTCGTACAGGTCGGCGATGTGGCGGAGGCTGGCGAACCGGCGCGTCTCGCCTGCCGGCGCCGAGTTGTTCAGATGGGCTGCGAGGGGGGCGAGCCATCCCTCGCCGAGGCTCTTGTCGACCACTTCGAGGAGCGGCCAGACCGAGCGCGCCGGCGACCATGGATCGGCGCGGGGGTCGATGCCGCCGGCGAGGGCCAAAGCGGCCCCGACAACGCTGCCCGGGAAGGGGAATTCGATGTTGGCGCAGACGCCGTCACGGCGTCCGGGTGACGTGCCGAGGCGGGCCGACAGCTGCTGGGTCAGCCACCGCTCGACCCCCCGCGTGGGGACGGCCACGATCTCGGGCTCCATGGCGTCGGCGAGCGGATCGGCCACGAGGTCGCCCAGCATCACGACGAGGCCGTCGGCCCGCTCGGATCGGTGAACGTGAAGCACTACAGGAACGCTATGGCGTCCGGGCGCCCTGGGGTAGGTCTCGGCCGGCGCAGCTGTTGTTGATTGACGTGACAGTTAAACAAGGCGTACCCTTCTCGGGCAGCGTGTTGGCGCCGATGGCGGGCGCCGTTTTCTTTGTCCTTCCTATGCAAATGGGGGTAGCGGTGATCAATTACGCCCTGCGGGGTCTCGGGCTCGGTTCCCAGGCAACGGTCGACCCGGACGAGATGGACCAGATTCTCTCTGAGGGCGCCACGCTGCCCGCAGTCTTCTACACCGATCCCAACATCGCCGAGCTCGAGGACGAGCTCATCTTCCGGCCCGCCTGGCAGATAGTCGGGGTCGAGCCTGAGCTCAGGAACGTCGGCGACTACTTCACCACCACGATCGAAGGCTTCGGCTTCGCCGTGCCGATCGTCGTGCTTCGCGACGAGGAGCGACAGCTCCGGGCGTTCATCAACGTCTGCCGGCACCGGGCGCACTTCGTCTGTGTCGGGAACGGCAACCGGAAGTCGCTCCAGTGCACGTACCACGGCTGGGTCTACGGCCTCAACGGTTGCCTGCGGGCGGTGCCGCGCTCGGGCGAGGGTGGCCTGCCTCCCTTCGAGCAGCTCGGTCTTCATCCTCTGGCCGTCGAGAGCTGGAAGGGTTACATCTTCGTCTCGCTGAAGCCGGTCGAGACGCTCACCGAGGCCCTCGGGGAGTTCCCGACTGTTCTCGAGGCCCAGGGTTTCGAGTTCCCCTTCGCGGCGGAGAACGTCGATCCGGACTTCGAGTACACGCGCCAGGTGCAGACGATGGGAGGGCCGGCCAACTGGAAGGCGATGAACGAGAACAACATCGAGTGCTACCACTGCCCGACCACCCACACCCACAGCTTCTCGGCCATGTACAAGGTCGACCCGGCGCACTATGCGCACCGCGAGTTCGACCGCGGCATCTACCACACGACCTGGTACCAGGACTCGGTGGCGGAGTCGCTCGGGTTGACCGACCGTTCGGAGCGTCCCGAGTACCAGTTCTATTACCTCTGGCCGCACATGTACCTGTCCGGCGGGATCAGCGAGCGCGGCTACGGCGGCAGCTTCAGCCGGCTGTGGCCGGACGGCGTGCACGCCTGGCAGGGCGAGAGCGTGCGCTATCACACACCGGGCGACGAGCCCGTCAATCCCGAGGTGGCCGCCCAGATCGACAAGTGGTGGCAGATGACGCTGGAGGAGGACCGGGTGGCCGCCGGGCGCGTACAGACGGGCCTCAAGTCCGGCATGTACACCTGGGGTTACACGCTGCCCGAGAGCGAGCGCAACATGCGCCACTTCTACGCTCTCGTCTGGAAGGCGCTCGCACCGGCGTTTCGCGCTTGAGCTCCTCGTCGAGGACGCCGGCGCCCCGATCGGACCTAGGCTCGTTGTCGATGTGCGCCGCGCCAAAGCCCGGGTGGGGCTGACTCGTGCCATATGTCATCGGCGCTGCCTGCATCGACGTGAAGGATGGCACGTGTGTCGAGGTCTGCCCTGTGGACTGCATCTTCGAGACCGGGCGGATGTACGTGGTCGATCCTGTGCTGTGCATCGACTGCAGCGCCTGCCTGCTCGAGTGCCCCGTCGACGCCATCCTTCCTGAGGACCAGCTGCCGGCGGAGTGGCAGCCGTTCATCGCCATCAACGCAGCCTGGCTCTCGGGAGGACGCGAGGCGGTCGACGGAGCGCTGGCAGCTCACCTCGCGTCAGCGTGAGCCCGCGGCCGAACGTCGAAGAGGTCCGGCGCGAGGAGATCCTCCGGGCGACCTGTGCCGTCATCGCCGAGCGCGGCTATGCGGCCACGCGGGTCGCCGACATCGCCGAGAGAAGCGGGGCGAGCAGCGCCACGGTTCACTACTACTTCAAGACCAGGGAGAAGGTCCTCACCGAAGCGCTCGCCTTTGCCAACAGGCTTGCTTCCGAGGAGCACCGGGAGGCGCTCTCAGCGATCACGGCCAGGCGCGACCGCCTCATCCAGCTCATCGAGTGGCAGATACCGGTGGGAGACACGCGGGACGGCTGGACGATCTGGCTCGAGGTGTGGAACGAGGCGACGCGGCGGGACGAGGTGAAGGACGCACAACAGGCCGCTTATGGTGCGTGGCTCGACATGCTCGAGCAAGTCGTCTCGGAGGGGATCGCCACAGGTGAGTTCCGCCCCGTCGACGTGAAGGACTTCGCCGCCGTGCTGGCGGCCCTCATCGACGGGCTCGGCCTGCAGGTGCTCGCTGGTCGCACCGTCACGCCCAAGCAGATGCGCCATCTCATCAAGCAGTTCCTCGGCTCCGAGCTCTTCGCGAGCGAGTCCGCCCTGGCCTAACGCGGTGGCCCGCCGCCGGGCCTGCCCGCTAGTGACAGCAGCTCGTCCCACCTGCCCGCCTTCACCCGGGGGCGCGAGGCGGCGTCGCCCCGGGCGCGTTCGTGACTGTCGATCCGCTGCCAGCACTCCTGGTCGACCACCTGCACGCCGCGGGCGATGAGCAGTTCGAGGATGGCATCCGGGCACGGCTCGACCGGGACGTTCCCGACGCCGGCGTCCAGGTCCGCCAGCAACGCCGTCACCGTCTCGAGGGCATCGCGCTTGTTCGTGCCGATGACTCCCGTCGGGCCCCGTTTGATCCACCCCACGCAGTATTCGCCGGCCGACGGGCTTCCGGAGGGCGACACGACCCGTCCTTGTCGTTGCGCGATGACCCCCTTGGAGGCGTCGAAAGGCACGCCGGTGAGCTCAGTCCCCCCGTAGCCGACCGCCCGCAGGACGAGCCCGGTCGGGACCGTCACCAGCTCCCCCGTCGGGCGCGCTCGGAAGGTGGCGGAGTCGTCCAGGTAGAGCTCGTTCCTCTCGAGCACGATCTCCTCGACCTTGTCCTCGCCGCGGATTGCCACCGGCGACGAGAGGAACCGGAACTGCACGGTTCGGCAGTCGCCAGCAGCTCGGACACCGCCGGCCCCCGCGAACTGGCGCAGCAGCTCGAGCCTCCGGAGCTCCTCGGACCCCGACGATGCGGGGTCAGGAGCGAATTCGAGAACGGACGGTTCATGCACCTCGACGCGAATCGACTCGAGAAGGGCGAACTCGTTCAGCTCCGGGCTTGTGAACGAAGCCTGGGCGGGGCCACGCCGGCCCACCACGATCGTCTCGCGGACGGCACTCTCGGCCAGGCGCTCGAGGGCGTGATCGGCGACGTCGGTGCAGGCGAGATCCTCGCGGGAGAGCGAGAGCATCCGGGCGAGGTCGAGGGCGACGTTGCCGTTGCCGACGACGACGGCGCGCTCACACGAGAGGTCGAAGCGCTCCTCGCTGAAATCGGGGTGCCCGTTGTACCACCCGACGAACTGCAGCGCCGAATGGCTGCCCGGCAGGTGCTCCCCGGGAATCCCGAGCTTGCGGTCGTTCTCGGCGCCGGTGGCGTAGACGACGGCGTGGTAGTGGCGCAGCAGGTCGGCTCTCGTCACGTCGGATCCCACCCGGACGTTGCCGAAGAATCGGAAGCCGGGCCGAGACGCCGTCTTTTCGAACACCGCCGACACCATCTTCAGCTTCGGGTGATCAGGCGCCACTCCCGAGCGCACGAGCCCCCACGGGGTCGGGAGCCGATCGAAGACGTCGACGCTGATCGACCGTGCCGCGTCCGAGAGGAGGGGGCCGGCGGTGTAGAAGCCCGCCGGCCCGGACCCGACGACGGCGACGCGGAATTCAGGTCCTCCGTTCGGCAGGCTCGCCAACGCCGCTCCGCCCTGATGACCGAGTCAAGCCCGAAACGCCGGAGAGAGGGCGTCCCAGACCATCTTGTAGACGTGGCGCATGTTCCGTTCGCTCTCCTGCAGGGTGTACCCGTAGGTGTACATGCCGGAGCGAAGACCCCGCTGCACCCGGGCCGAGACCTCGCGGTCCTCCTGACCGGTGAGACGCAGCGCCTCGACGTACTCCTCTTCTACCTCGGCACTGAGGGAGTTGGCCTCGGCGCCGGGCATGGCGAAACGCGTGCTCACGTGGATGCAGTTGTGAACGCCGGCAGGAACGAGGCGGCTCCAGCCGGAGCGAAGGCGCGCCCGCCGGCCGCCACCCATGAACATGTTCGGCCACAGCCAGTTGAAGCGGTAGTCGGGCTCGGCCCGGTCGCCGAGGCCGAGCCGAGAGGCAAACTCGTCCTGGTACCACGTCGTGTGGTACGCACCCCGGTCGAACTCGCGGTGCTCGTAGTGCTCGGGATCGACCTTGTAGAGCGCCGAGAAGCTGTGTGTGTGGGTCGTCGGGCAGTGGTAGCACTCCACGGTGTTCTCGAGGAGGACCTTCCAGTTGGAGGCGCAAGGGCTCTCCACCACGACACGCTTGTACTCGAAGGAGTCGTCGGCGTTCCCGGCGGCAAAGGGGAAGGCGTAGCCCTCCTCCTCGAGGACGGCCGGGAGCTCTCCGAGTGCCTCTTTGAGGCCTGTCTTCGGGGCGATGGAAACGAAGATGAAGCCCTGCCAGCTCTCGAGCGGGAGCGGTTCGAGCCCGAGCCCTTGGCGCCTGCGGACGTTCACGTAGGCGCGCAGGTTCAGCTCCTCGTCCCGCAGGATGAGGACGGGGACGGAGAAGCCCGTCCCGGCGATCACGGTCGTGAGGTAGTCCCCGCTATTGCGCAACTCTGGTTCGATGCCGACGATCTGCCAGGAAGGCCGGAAGATCAGCTCGTCCTCGAGCAGGGCGAGATCCGGATCGGTGTAGAAGGGCGCCGGCAGCGTGGCGCCCCCGGCCAGAATCCGGTCTATCTCGTCAGGATCGATCCGCCCGGCCACGCGGCCGGTTCCCTGCACGGTGACATCGAGCATGTGGACCCCTCCTGTCGAGCAGCAGTCGCAGGGACGACGCTAGGTCTGATTAACTGTCACGTCAATCAACAACAGGTGCTCCCGGCCGCCCGGTCACTGACAGCCTGGTGAGCGGGCATTAGCCTGAGATCAGGTTCCGAGCGGGAGGCGCCGCGACAGGAGAGGTGGTGCGGCCGTGTTGGCGTACGACTCGACACTCGCCCGGGCCGAAGCCGTCCATGGCGATGCCGATCGCGGTGCCGCCCACAGCGTGCAGCCGGCGGAGTTGGAAGGGCCGATCCCGGAGACGGCCACCTCGCACGCCTTCAACGGAGCGACCTGGTCGAAGGTGCCCGTCCCTCTCGCCCGGCACGGCTACGTCCAGGACGAGTACTACGCCCGGGGCGAGGCCAATGTCTACGAATGGGTCCCTGCAACCGACTACGCAGTGAACGTGGTCCGCTCGGCCGAGTACACCACCCGGGTCCTCGTGACGCGACCGGTCGACATGGAGCGCTTCAGCGGGCGGGCGGTCGTCGAGATCATCAACATGAGCGCCGGCTACGACTGGCAGGCCATCTGGGCGTCGCTGTGGGAGCGGGTCGTGGCCAACGGCGACGCCTTCGTGGGCGTGACGAGCAAGCCCAACGTGTTCGCGCCGATGGTCCGCTTCGACCCCGCCCGCTACTCGTGCCTGTCGATGCCGAACCCCCTCCCACAGGTCGAACAGGCCTGCGGGCTGCTCCCGCGCCAGCGCGGCTACGACCCGAACCTGTCGCGGCTGTACGAGAACGGGCTCGTGTGGGACGTCATCTCGCAGATCGGCGCCGTTCTCAAGAGCCCGGACGGGTCGAATCCCCTCGGCACGCCGGCCGAGCGGCTCTACCTCGCCGGCGAGTCGCAGAGCGGCGAGTACCTGCTCCGGTACTTCCGCTGGTTCCACCGGCGGGCGAACACCGCCGTCGGGCGGCCGATCTTTGACGGCTACCTGTGCGAGGACGGCGGCGGCAGCATCTACAGCATCCCGCCGCTCAACCAGTGTGGCGACGTGGCCGTCCCGCTCCCGCCCGACGATCCCCAGCGACTCATCCCGGGCCGCGGGGTGCCGTTGATTGTCCTTCATTCCGAGTGGGGTTTCGGAGCGAGGCGCCCGCGGGGCCACTCGGCGCTCTACCAGCCGGTGCTCGACGAGCCTTCGCCCCGCAAGCCGGACGCGGACACGGCCGAGGACCGCTTTGCCATGTGGGAGCTCGCCGGTGCCAGTCACGGCTGGACGTGGCAGTACGACTACGGAGACGCCGCCATCGACGACCTCGTCCGGGCCGGCCTCGCCGACACCCGGGCCGACTTCAACTGCGGGCCCTTGCAGCCGGAGATCAACCTCTACATGGTCGAGAAGGCCGCCTACGAGTGGCTCGACCGCTGGGTGACCATCGGGACAGCGCCGCCTCATGCCGACTACCTGGAGACGAGCGCCGGTGAACCGGTGCGCGACGAGGTGGGGAACGCGGTGGGAGGCCTGAGAATGCCGGAGATCGCCGTGCCGATCGCCACCTACACCGGGTTGTTCGCCCCCGGCCCCGACGGCACCGACGCCGTGCGACCCTTCGACCGTTCGCTCTTGGGGCGCCGCTACGACACCCACGCCGATTACGTGGACGAGTTCGCCGCCGCGGCCGCCCGGCTGGTGGACGGCGCCTTCCTCCTCGAGGAGGACGCCCGCACGCTCATCGAGCAGGCCTCTTTGCGTCCGGTGCCGTGAGCCACGCCGGCGACGACATTGTGGGGGCAGCACCAAGCCGACGCCTGAGCGCGGGTGCGGTGAGCGCGGTCGAGACGGTGCTCGGCCCCGTCCAGGCGACCGAGCTCGGTGCCACCCACATCCACGAGCACGTCTTCCTCGACCTCCGCCGCCGTTCCGCCGGCACCGCCACCCCGGCGCACGAGCCGCTCGCCCTGCACAACTACTACGAGGCGCGCCGGACGGTCGAGAATCCCCACAGCCGGGTGCTCGACTCGGTGAGCGAAGCGGTCGACGAGCTCGGCGAGTTCGCCCGTGCCGGCGGTCGGACGATCGTCGAGGTGACCCCGATCTGCCTCGGCCGCCGGCCCGCCCAGCTGGCCACGGTCTCCAGAGCCACCGGCCTCAACATCGTCATGGGCGGCGGCTACTACACCCACCAGTACCACTGTGCGGAGGCGCACTCCCTGTCGGTCGAGGAGCTGACGGAGCAAATGACGCGCGACTGCACGGAGGGATCGGCCGTCGAGGACGACGGATTTGGCCGGACGCACATCCGCTCCGGTGTCATCGGCGAGATCGGCCTCACGTGGCCCGTGACAGACTGTGAGCACCGGGTCCTCGAGGCGGCGGCGCGGGCACAGGCCGTCACGGGAAGGACCCTCATCATTCACCCCGGGCGTGACCGGGCCGCCCCGCTCGCAGCTCTGCGGGCGGTCGAGGCCGCCGGCGCCGATCCGGGGCGCGTGGTCATGAGCCATCTCGACCGCACCCTCGAGAGCATCGACGACATCGCCGAGCTGGCCCGGGCGGGAGCCTTCGTCGCCTTCGACCTGTTCGGCCACGAGACGAGCTACTACTCCCACTCGCCGTTTCTGCTCCCGAACGATGCCGGGCGCCTGCGGATGGTGGGCGAGCTGCTCGGGCGGGGTCATGCGCACCAGGTCCTCATGGCGCAGGACATCTGCAACAAGACCCATCTCTCGCGCTACGGCGGTGAGGGCTACGCCCACATCCTCCGGCGCGTCGTGCCGATCATGGAGCAGCTCGGCATGGGGGCCGACGTGCAGCATCTGTTGCTCGTGACGAACCCTGCTCTTGCGCTCACCGGCCTCGCTCCGAGGGACCTCGCCGCCCTAGCGGCGTCGGCCGCCGGCGCGCCAACTGCCGCCCCGAGCCTGACTTGAGGCACCCGGGACGCCTCACCACGAGGCGCGGCGGTTGGGCACGAACACGACGAGCACCACTGTGCACAGGAAGAGCACGGCGATGACCGCGAAGGAGCGGCCGAGCTCGAGCCCGGGGTTCCGGCTCCGGGCGACCACTGCGGTCACCGTCGAGATGCCGAAGATGGCGCCCGCCTGTCGGAACATCCCCCGGAGCCCCGAGACCGCCGCCACGTCGTCGGGAGCGAGCGCCAGCGTGGCGTTGTTCGCCGCCGGGCTGCAGATCCCGATGCCGACGCCCGTGACGCCTGCCGTGAGGGCGAGCCAGGCGTACGGGCTCACGCCAGCGGCGCTAGAGGAGAGGAGAAACAGGCCGCCAGCCGCGACGACGAAGCCGAGCACCATGGGCAGGCGGTAGCCGGTCCAGCGAAGAGCCGACGCCGCCGCCGCCGCGAGCACGATCATGCCGACACCGCGTGCCGTCAGCAGAGTCCCGGCCTCGAGCGGGTGGAGGTGATAGCGGTCCTCGGCATAAAGAGGGATGAGCGCCCCGACGCCGAGGGCGCTGACGCCGTAGAGGAAGTTGATGGCGTTCATGACAAGGAAGCCCTTGCCGCCGAGGAGACGCAGCGGGATGAGCGGCGTGAGCACCCGGCGGGAGCGGCGGGCGAAGCTCACGGCGATCATGATCGCCACGGCCGCCGGCACAAGCACGCTCCACGACCACAGCTCGGTGTGACCGTTGCCGAGGTTCGTGATGGCGTACATGGATGCAAGCAGCAGCGCCCCGAGTTGCGCCACGCCGACGACATCCGGCGCCTTCCGCTCGACCTTGGTAGAAACGGGCAGCAATCGGGTCGCCAGGATGGTGAGCACGATGCCGATCGGCACGTTCACGAAGAAGATCCCCCGCCACGACCAGTAGGTGATTATCACCCCGCCGAAGATCGGGCCGATCAGCATGCCGAGAGGGAAGATGCTCGAGAAGAGCCCGATGGCCCGGTCGCGCCCGCTGCCGAAGTGGTCGGAGATGATGCCCGTGGCAGACGGCATGAAAGCGCCTCCCCCGAGCGCCTGCAGGAAGCGGAGGGGCACCAGCATGTACACCGAGGTGGCGAGCCCGCACAGGAGCGACATGAGCGTGAAGAAGCAGACGCACAGGACGAAGACGCGCTTGCGGCCGAGCAGGTCACTGATCCGCCCGGCTACCGGCATCGCCACCGTCAGGCCGAGCTGGTAGGCAGTGATCGTCCAGCCGACCCAGTTGAGTGACGCCCGGAGCGACTCGTGCAGCGTCGGGAGGGCGGTGGCCACGATCGTGCTGTCGACCGACGACATGAGAAGCGCCACCGACATCACGGAGAAGATGACCCAGGGCGAGGCGGGCGCTCTGCCGCCCGCTTCGGATCCCCGTTCTGCCGGTCCGGGTGTCATTTGGATCTCGGCCGGGTCGTCCGGGACGGCGCCTAGCCGCCACGACCGGAACAGCCGCTCGGAGAGACGCTGGCCGACCTTGCTCATCGCGGACCGGCGGCAGACGTGCGCGGACCGGATGACGACGGCATACGAATTAGCGCGTGAAAGCAGGCATCTGCGCGATCTCTCCTCGAAGGCGGGTGCGTGCAAACCTACCGCCGGCGGCCTGCCTTGCAGCGACCAGGGCCGCCGGGTACGCTCCGCCCAGCCAGGGCTCTGCAACGGACGACGGTTGGTGACGTCATCGCCTTTCGATCACGTCATTGGATGGCATGTCGCCTCTGCTTCTCGGGCCCGTCGACGAGAGACGGAGGGGGATCATGGGAAGAGGGATAAACATGGGCCACAGCGGTCCGCGTCGCCACACGAGGCGGGAGTTCCTGCAGTACTCACTCGGTGCGGTGGCTGCCGTGGGGGCCGGCAGCGTCCTCGAGGCGTGCGGATCGTCGACCGCCCCGACGGCGAACTCGTCGCCTTCGGGCGCCGGGTCCAAACCGAAGAGGGGTGGGACGCTGCGGGCTGGGCTGTCCGGCGGTGGCTCCTCCGACACACTCGACGGGGACGCCTGCGTCGAGAACGTCGACTTCGCCCGCGCCCCTCAGCTGTACAACGAGGTGATCGAGGGGGACCTGGACGACATCGCCAAGCTGTCGCTGGCCGAGGAGATCTCGTCCAACAAGGATGCCACCGAGTGGACGATCCGGCTGAAGAAGGGGATCACCTTCCACGACGGCAAGCCCCTCACGTCCGAGGATGTGCTCTTCACCATGCAGCGCATCGTGAGCAAGAACTTCTCGGGGGCGCTCGGGCTCGCCCCCGTGGACCTGAAGAACGTCAAGCTCGTCGACTCCCTCACCTTGACAATCCCATGTCACACGCCGTACTCGACGTTCCCCTTCGCCATGACGAACGCCGGTGAACAGAGCATCGTGCCGAGCAACTACGACCCGAAGAAGCCGGTCGGGACAGGGCCGTTCATGTACAAGTCCTTCACGCCCGGCCAGCAGAGCGTCTTCGTCAAGAACCCGAACTACTGGGAGGACGGCGCCGACGGGAAGCCGCTGCCATACCTCGACGAGGTGGTCATCACCGACTACAGCGACGAGACGAGCCAGGTGAACGCCCTCATCTCGGGCACCGTCGACTGCATCGACCTGTTGTCGTACTCGAGCATCGCCCCGCTCCAGAACGGAGGGATGAGCCACCTGGTCTCGAAGGGCGGCGGCTGGGTGCCGTTCACCATGCGCGTCGACGTGGCCCCGTTCAACGAGGTGGACGTACGCCAGGCATTCCGGCTGCTGGTCGACCGCCCGCAGATGCTCGAGCACGTCTTCGGCGGCTTCGGCACGATCGGCAACGACATCTTCGGCATCGAGGATCCGGAGTACGACCATTCCATCCCGCAGCGCGTGCAGGACATCGCGCAGGCCAAGTTCCTCCTCAACAAGCACCACCTCCTTCCCCTGAAGGTGACCTGCATCACCGGCCCGATCCACCAGGGGGCGGTCGAAGCGGCCACCGTCTTCGCCCAGCAGGCCTCGGCGGCCAACGTGACCGTGGCGCTGCAGCAGACCACCGTCACCGAGTACTACGGGTCGAACTACCTGAAGTGGGTGTTCGCCCAGGACTGGTGGGGCTCGGACTACTACCTTCCCCAGGTGAGCTTCGCCACCCTCCCGCACGCCACGTGGAACGAGACGCATTTCAGCGACCCCCACTACACGAGCCTCTACCAGCAGGCGCTCGCCACGACGGACAAGGCGAAGCAGACCGAGATCGTCCACGAGATGTGCATGATCGACTACACCCAGGGCGGCTACATCATCCCCTTCTTCGCTCCCACGATCGACGGCTATTCTCCGAAGCTCGTCGGCCCCTTGCCGGCGAAGACCGGGACGTCGCTGTCGAACTACTGGTTCAAGAATTTCTGGTTCAAGTCGTAGGGGCTGGCGCTACCCGGAGTCTTGACGGGGACGCGGCGCCACGCGGCGGGAGCCCCTGAGTATTTGCCGCATCGCGGGGGTGTGCCCCACTGTGCAGAAGGAGAGGCCGATGGCGCCACTGGAAGCGCTGAACGAACGGCTCCGCGCCGGCGGTGTCCTGATCCTCGACGGTGGCATGGGCTCTGAGCTGCAGGCTCGCGGCGTGCCGATGGACCGGGCGGCGTGGAGCGCCCTGGCGAACCTCGACCACACCGGCGTCGTCCAGCAGATTCACGAGGACAACATCCGGGCGGGCGCAGAGGTCGTCATCGCCAACACCTATCCCTCGTCGCGGTTGATGCTGAGAGGCGCCGGCGCCGAAGACCGCTTCGAGGAAGTGAACCGCCGGGCCGTCGAGGCTGCGATGGCGGCTCGGGACGCCGTCGGGCGCCCCGACACCGCCGTCGCCGGTTCCATCTCCCTCGGCGTCGCCGTCGACTTCATGCTGCGCACCGAGATCTCCCCGGAGGGCCCGGCCCTGCGGGACGCCTTCTCGGAACAAGCCGAGACCCTGGCCGGCGCCGGCGTCGACCTCCTCGCCCTCGAGATGATGATGTCGCCCATCTACGGCGTGCCTGCGGTCGAGGCGGCACTCGAGACCGGGTTGCCGGTCTGGCTCGGTGTCAGCGCCGGCCTCTCGCCTGACTCCGAGCTGCAACCGCTCGATGCCGAGGGCGGCAGCTTCGACGGGCTCCTCGACGCCCTTCTCCGCCCCGAGCTGGCGGCGGTGACAGTCATGCACTCCTCCCTCGAGGCGACCACGCCGGCGCTCCGGGCCGTGAGGGCCCGCTGGGACGGTCCTGTGGGCGCCTACCCGGAGTCAGGGTCCTGGACGCCCCCCAACTGGGTCTTCTCCGACCTCACGCCGGATGAGTACGCCGAGGCGGCGCTCGGCTGGGTGCGCGACGACGGAGTGCGCATCATCGGCGGCTGCTGCGGGATGGGACCGCAGTTCATCGAGGCGGTCAGCGGTGTGCTCGGACGGGAGGCGCCCTCGGCGTCGTAGCGCAGCAGAGCGCCGCCGCCTGGGAACTGCTCTCAACCCGCCACGACCATCTCAGCGCGCCGGGAGCGGGCGGCTGTTCTCCCGCAGGTAGGGCAACGGCACAGCGGGGTCGGGGGAGTCGATCTCGCGCGCCAGGCGGTGGCCGTCGAAGATCACTTC
>Ga0182024_10004668_pt1 | contig 31305 bp, 28 predicted proteins | sample P32metaG_FD_120480 | JGI IMG/M metagenome (GOLD analysis project Ga0182024, IMG submission 120480) | Permafrost microbial communities from Stordalen Mire, Sweden - P3-2 metaG (Illumina Assembly) | ecosystem: Environmental > Terrestrial > Soil > Wetlands > Permafrost | place: Sweden: Stordalen... | reverse complement strand
GCGCTCCGTCGCAGGCTTGATGAACGCCCTGCGAACCTGCGCCGACATCTTCAAACCTGTCGAGTGCGAAAATTACTTCAAGGCCTCTGGCTATGATACGGATTGATCGGAAAAGGCTCTAAGTCAAGGGTCGCCGACGCGATCCATCCGGCGGTGCATTCCCGCGAGAAGTGGCTTAGCAACAAGATATTCGAATGGGCGCCAGGTCTTGACGTCGTAACGATCAACCCCGGATTTTTCATCGACAATTACATGGCGGCGCTTGAGCCCATCGCGCATTTCGGCCTGATGGCCATGCCGCTGGGCGAGGGTTTGAACGCTCCCCCTTCGAATGAAGACGTTGCCAGGGTCGTCGTCGGCGCGCTGACAAACCCCGCCCCGCATATCGGCAAAACCTATCGCCCGACCGGGCCGCAATTGCTCGCGCCGGACCAGATGGCGGCGATCATCGGCAACGCGCTAGGGCGCCGAGTGAAATATCAAAATGCGCCGATGAAGCTGTTTTTGAAAGTCGCCAAATCGCTGGCGGTTTCCGATTTCGTCATTGAGGAGCTCTATTGGTTCTTGCAGGACTATCAGCGCAACGCCTTTGGAATAGGCGCGCTTACGGGAGCCGTATTGGAGGTGAGCGGGGCGGCGCCGGAAACCTTCGAACAAACAACTCGGCGTTATGTCGCCGCTTCCGGATTTGCGAAGCGGACAGTCGGTTCTAGGCTGACCGCTATTCACAACCTCGTCGCGGGATTGTTGACCGCGGCCCCTGACCCCGGCAGCATCGCCCGTCGGCTTCACATTCCAAAAATCAATCACCCGACTTTGGCGGCCGACAGCGCCGCCTGGCGTCTTTCGCATGCACTTGATCCTGCAAGCTAGGATGTTCGCCGCACGGGAAACAGCGCCGCGAGCCCCTCCGTCGTCGCCCTGCAAACGCCGCGGTCCGTTATGAGCCCGCTGATCAATTCGGCCGGCGTCGCGTCGAAGGCCGGATTGAGGGCGGCGCTGCCCGCCGGTCCGATCGCGATGCGGGCGATCTCGCCGTTTTCGAGCCGCCCGGTCATATGGGTGACCTCGGCCGGATCGCGCTCCTCGATCTCGATTTCGCTCAGGCCGTCGCTTATCGTCCAGTCGATCGTCGTGTGGGGCAGCGCGACATAAAAAGGCACATCGTTGGCTCTTGCGGCGAGCGCCTTGAGATAGGTGCCGATCTTGTTGGCCGCATCGCCTCGCGCAGTGACGCGATCGGCGCCGACGATGCACAGATCGACGCGACCGTGCTGCATCAGATGACCGCCCGCGTTGTCGGCGATGATCGTGTGCGGCACGCCATGTTGCCCAAGCTCAAACGCGGTCAAGGCGGCGCCCTGGTTGCGCGGCCTTGTCTCGTCGACAAACACATGAACCGGGACGCCGCGATCATGGGCCATATATATCGGCGCCGTCGCGGTGCCCCAATCGACGGTGGCGAGCCAGCCCGCATTGCAATGGGTGAGAATATTGACCGGCCTGCCGTGACGGCGGTGGGCCGCCTCGATCAGCGGCAGACCGGCCGCGCCGATGCGCTGGCAAAGCTCGACATCCTCATCGCAGATTTCGCCCGCGCGCGCCCAAGCGGCCTCCGCCCGCGCCGGCGCCGCCAGGCCCGACACAACGGCGCGGACGTCATCGAGCGCATGGCGCAGATTGACGGCGGTCGGGCGCGATCGAAGCAACAGGCCATAGGCGCGCTGGAGCCCCGCCTCGCTGGCGTCCTCGCGCAGCCCCAAGGCCAGACCATAGGCGGCGGTCGCGCCGATCAGCGGCGCGCCGCGCACGACCATCGCGGAAATGGCGTGGACCGCCGCATCAAGGGTCTCGATGCGCCGCGTCGCAAAGCGATGCGGCAGCAATGTCTGGTCGATGACCTCGACAGCGCCATCGGCGAGGGGCCAGATCGTGCGGTAGGAACGGCCGTCCACTCTCATGCTTGCTCGCCTTCGATCGCTCGGCGGGACGATCGCCCCGCGCAAGTCTCGCAAAATTAAGAATCCGCCGCCAAAGAGCGGGCGCCCGAGCGACGCCACTGCTCAATTATTTGGCAAAACCGCGGCCAACGCGGCAAGTTGTTACAAAAAACGCTCTTTGTTCCAAGCCTTGGGGCTGGTCAATTCTACTGTCGCATTGATACGGTAATATCCGCAATCTCATCCATATCCGTGGCGATCGGCGCGCGCGCTGGACACGGTGAGAGAAACCGGCTTTGCTCCGCCCGCGGCGGCGCGCCAACGAAAGCAAGAAAATGGACCAGGTCAGCCCAAGCGAAAGCCCGAACGCCGCGCAGAATCCCCATGACCCCGCTCCGCCCACCCCCGAAGCGCTCAAAGATGCGATTCTGGCCAAGCTGGTCTATTCGATCGGCAAGGATGTCGTGGCGGCGAGCCAGCGCGACTGGTTTCTCGCCGTCGCCTTCGCCACGCGCGACATTATCGTCGACCGCTGGATGAATTCGACGCGCGAGACCTACGATACGGATCGCAAACGCGTCTATTACCTCTCGCTGGAATTTCTGATCGGCCGCATGCTGTTCGATGCGATGACCAACCTGCGGATCGTCGAACCGATGCAGGCGGCCCTGTCTATGCTCGGCGTCGATCTTGCGGTGCTGCGCCGCCTGGAGCCGGACGCGGCGCTGGGCAATGGCGGCCTCGGGCGCCTCGCCGCCTGTTTCATGGACAGTATGGCGACGCTGTCGATTGCCGCGCATGGTTACGGCATCCGCTACGACAACGGCCTGTTCCGCCAGATCATTCGCGAAGGCTGGCAGCAGGAAATCCCGGAGGATTGGCTGGCCTTCGGCAATCCTTGGGAATTTGCGCGGCCCGAAAGCAATTATGCGATCGGCTTTGGCGGCCATGTCGAGGCGGTGGCGGGCGCGGGCGACAAGATGCGCCATATCTGGAAGCCGAGCGAGACGGTCGAGGCGGTCGGTTACGACACGCCGATCGTTGGCTGGCGCGGCCGCCATGTCAACACGCTGCGGCTATGGACGGCGCGCGCGCCCGACCCGCTCAAGCTCGACGCTTTCAACGCCGGCGATTATATCGGCGCGCTCGCCGACCGCGTTCGGTCCGAAGCGATCTCGAAAGTTCTCTATCCCAGCGACGCGACGCCGGCCGGTCAGGAATTGCGGCTGCGCCAGGAGTTCTTTTTCGCCTCGGCCTCGCTGCTCGATCTCGTTCGCCGCCATGTCAAGCAGCATCGAGACATTCGCTCGCTGGGCGACAAAGTGGCGATCCAGCTCAACGACACGCATCCCTCCATCGCTATCGCCGAGCTGATGCGGATTCTGGTGGACCTTAACGGGCTGGATTGGGACGAGGCCTGGGCGATCGCCAAGGCGGTGTTCTCCTACACCAACCACACGCTTCTGCCCGAAGCTCTGGAGAGCTGGCCGGTGACGCTGATGGAGCGGCTGCTGCCGCGCCATATGCAGATCATCTATCTCATCAACGCCATGCATCTCGACAGCGTGCGCAAGGCCGGCTTCAACGATCCCGCGTTATTGTCGTCGGTGTCGCTGATCGAGGAGCAGGCGGGCCGGCGCGTGCGCATGGGCAATCTGGCCTTTATCGGATCGCACAAGATCAACGGCGTTTCGGCGCTTCATACCGATCTGATGCGCAAGACCGTCTTTCGCGATCTCAACGAGGTCTATCCCAATCGCATCACCAACAAGACGAATGGCATCACGTTTCGCCGCTGGCTGATGGAGGCCAATCCCGCTCTGACGAAGATCATCGTCGGGGCGATCGGCGATAGGGCGCTCGATAGCGCCGAATTTCTCACCGAACTCGCCAAGCATGCCGATGATGGCGCGCTGCATCAACAGCTCGCGCTGGCGCGCCGCGCCAACAAGGTCGCGCTCGGCCGGTTCGTTGCGGAAAAGCTCAATCTGCGTCTCGATCCCGATGCGCTCTATGATGTTCAAATCAAGCGCATTCATGAATATAAGCGCCAGTTGCTCAATATTCTCGAGACGATCGCGCGCTATAATGCGATACGCTCCAATCCGATGCAGGAGTTCGCGCCAAGGGTGAAGATTTTCGCCGGCAAGGCCGCGGCGAGCTACACCCAGGCCAAGCTCATCATCAAACTGGCGATCGACGTGGCGAAAGTCGTCAATTCCGATCCCACGGTGCGCGGCCTGCTCAAGGTCGTTTTCCTGCCCAATTACAATGTGAGCCTGGCCGAAACGATCATCCCGGCCGCCGATCTTTCCGAACAGATTTCGACCGCCGGCATGGAAGCGTCGGGCACCGGCAATATGAAAATGGCGCTTAATGGCGCGCTGACCATCGGCACGCTCGACGGCGCCAATGTCGAAATAAAGGAGCATGTCGGAGACGATAATATTTTCATCTTCGGTCTGACCGCGCAAGAAGTGGAAACCGAACGGGCCAAGGGCATCGACATGAGCGCGACGATCGCCGCCTCCCCGCATCTGCGCGGCGTGCTCGACGAACTTAGCTCCGGCGTGTTCTCGCCCGACGATCCGGCCCGCTATCGCGGCCTCGTCGATGTCTTGACCCACCACGATTACTTCATGCTCTGCGCCGATTTCGACGCCTACTGGGCCGCGCAGTTGCGGGTCGATGAGATGTGGCGCAGCAAGCAACGATGGTGGCGTTCGAGCGTTATGAATACCGCGCGCATGGGCTGGTTTTCGTCCGATCGGACGATCTCCGAATATGCTCAGGAGATTTGGAACGCCCCGTTCCGTCCGATTGGTTGAGGCACTTTGTATGGCGAAGGATTGGCGAGCGGCCGAAGCGGACGTCGAGGCGGTGTTGGCGGCGCGCCAGAGCGATCCTTTCGCTGTGCTCGGTCCGCATGAGGCGCCCGGGGGCTGGGCGATTCGCGCCTTTGTTCCCTTCGCCAAAGAGGTTCGCGCGATCGCGCGCGACGGCGCGCCCATCGTCGCGCTGGAGCGCCGCAAGGGCGATTTCTTCGAAGGCCTCGCCAAAGGCCTCAAGCAACGGCCGACCTATCAGTTGGAGGCGAGCAACGGGCAATCGAACTGGTCCTACGAGGACGGCTATTCCTTCGGCCCGGCGCTTGGACCTCTAGACGATCACCTGCTGCTGGAAGGCACGCATAAGGAATTGTACCGGCGCCTCGGCGCCCAGATCACGACCCACGAAGGGGTCGGCGGCGTGCTGTTCGCGCTTTGGGCGCCCAACGCCCTGCGGGTCTCGGTGGTCGGCGATTTCAATCAATGGGACGGACGGCGCTGCCAGATGCGCAAGCGCTTCGACAGCGGCCTTTGGGAGTTTTTCGCTCCCGGGCTCGGCGCCGGCGCGGTCTATAAATATGAGGTCATCTCGGCCGCCGGCGCCCTGCAGCCGCTGAAAGCCGATCCTTTCGGCTTCGAAGCCGAAATGCGCCCTTCGACCGCCTCGGTCGTCGCCGATACCGATGATTTTCAATGGACGGACGCCGGCTATATGGAGCGGCGCGGACAGGGCGAATTCCGGCGCAAGCCGATCTCGATCTTCGAGGTGCATCTGGGCTCGTGGCGGCGCGCCGAGGACGGCTCCTTTCTCACTTATGACCAACTGGCCGACACGCTGATCCCCTATACCGTCGACATGGGTTTCACGCATCTCGAATTGCTGCCCGTCACCGAACATCCGCTCGACGCCTCCTGGGGCTATCAGCCGATCGGCCTGTTCGCGTCGACGCGCCGTTTTGGCGACCCGGCCGGCTTTGCGCGCTTCGTCGATCGCGCCCATGGCGCGGGCCTCGGAATCATCCTCGATTGGGTTCCCGCGCATTTTCCGACCGATGCGCATGGCCTTGCTCATTTCGACGGCGCGCCGCTCTACGAGCACCCCGACCCTCGCCGCGGCTTCCACCCCGATTGGAACACGGCGATCTATGATTTCGGGCGGCGGGAAGTCGCCAATTTCCTACACACCAGCGCGCTCTACTGGATCGACCGTTTCCATATCGACGGCCTGCGGGTCGATGCCGTCGCCTCCATGCTCTATCTCGATTATTCGAGGAAGGCGGGCGAATGGGCGGCCAATGCCGACGGCAGCAATGACAATCGCGACGCGATCGCCTTCATCAAGCGCAGCAACGAACTCGTCTGCGGCGGCTTTCCCGGCGCCATGATGATCGCCGAGGAATCGACGGCCTGGGCCGGCGTCTCGGCGCCCGTAAGCGCCGGCGGCCTTGGCTTCCACTTCAAATGGAACATGGGTTGGATGCATGACACGCTCGAATATATCGAGCGCGATCCGGTCTATCGGCGCTGGAGCCATGACAAGCTGACCTTCGGCTTACTTTATGCGTTCAGCGAGAATTTCATCCTGCCCATTTCGCACGATGAAGTCGTGCACGGGAAAGGCTCGGTGATCGGCAAGATACCGGGCGACGAATGGCAGAAATTCGCGAGCGCCCGCGCCTATTACGGCTTCATGTGGGCTCATCCGGGCAAGAAGCTCTTGTTCATGGGTCAGGAATTTGGACAGACCAGCGAGTGGAATTTCGACGCCGCCCTGCCCTGGTGGCTTCTCGATCACAAGCCGCATCAGGGGCTGCAAGCCTATATCCGCGATCTCAATAGACTTTACCGCGATGTGCCGGCCCTGCACGCGCGCGATTGCGAGGTCGAGGGGTTCCGCTGGATCGTCGTCAACGACGATGAGCAGTCCGTGCTCGCCTTCCTGCGCAGCGGCGCCGAGGGCGACAAGCCGATCGCCATCATATGCAATTTCACGCCGGTGCCGCGCCTGGGCTACCGCCTCGGCCTGCCCAGCGCCGGGCGCTGGAAAGAGATTCTCAATTCCGATTCCGAAATCTATGGAGGTTCGAACATGGGCAATCTCGGCGGCCTGTTCGCCGAGACGCGGCCGGGGCACGGCTTCCCTGCTTCGGCCGCATTGACACTGCCGCCGCTGTCGACTTTGTTCCTTGAGTTCGATCCGCAATAAGGTCGGCCAGCGACCGGGGAGGGAGGCTATGAGTCCCATAAAACCGCCCAATCAAGCGCCCCCGACGGCGCCTCTGTCGCGCCACGCGATGGCTTATGTGTTGGCGGGCGGGCGCGGCAGTCGTCTTATGGAGTTGACCGACAAGCGCGCCAAGCCGGCGGTTTATTTCGGCGGCAAATCGCGAATCATCGATTTTGCTTTGTCCAACGCGCTCAATTCGGGCATCCGCCGCATCGCGGTCGCGACGCAATATAAGGCGCACAGCATGATCCGGCACCTGCAGCGCGGCTGGAACTTTCTGCGCCCCGAACGCAACGAGACTTTCGACATATTGCCGGCCAGCCAGCGCGTATCCGAGACCATGTGGTATCTGGGGACGGCCGACGCGGTCTATCAAAACATCGATATTATCGAGAGCTACGCCCCGCTATTCATCGTTCTGCTGGCCGGCGATCACATCTACAAGATGGATTACGAAAAGATGCTGGTCCAGCACCTCGAGGCGGGCGCCGACGTCACCGTCGGATGCCTGGAGGCTACGCTGAAGGAGGCGACCGGCTTTGGCGTCATGCATGTCGATGCGCAGGACCGCATCCTGTCCTTCCTCGAAAAGCCGAAGAATCCGCCGCCGATGCCCGGCAAGCCCGATGTCGCTTTGTGCAGCATGGGCATTTATGTCTTCGACACGAAATTTCTCGTCGAAGAACTGAAACGCGACGCGGCCGATCCCAATTCGTCGCATGATTTCGGCAAGGACATCATTCCCCATATCGTCAAAAATGGGAAAGCGATCGCGCATCATTTCTCGCGATCCTGCGTGCTGTCGAGCGCCGAGGCCCAGGTCTATTGGCGCGACGTCGGCACGGTCGACGCCTATTGGGCCGCCAATATCGATCTGACCGATATCGTGCCCGACCTCGACCTCTACGACAACAACTGGCCGATCTGGACTTACGGCGAAATCACGCCGCCGGCCAAATTCGTTCACGACGAAGAGGGGCGTCGCGGCTCGGCCGTCTCCTCGCTTGTGTCGGGCGGCTGCATTGTGTCGGGCGCCGCCCTGTCGCGCTCGCTATTGTTCACCGGCGTGCGCATCAATTCCTACTCGCGCGTTCATGAGGCCGTTATCATGCCCTATGTAGAAATAGGGCGGAACGTTCGCCTCTCCAAAGTTGTTGTCGACCGCGGCGTCATCATCCCGGAAGGCCTCGTCGTCGGCGAGGACAAGGTGAAGGACGCCAAGCGATTTCGGCGAACCGAAGAAGGCGTTTGCCTGATAACCCAGCCGATGTTGGACAAGCTCGACCTATGACCCAAATGAAGGTTCTTTCCGTCGCGTCGGAAATCTTTCCGCTCATCAAGACGGGGGGCCTGGCCGATGTCACGGGGGCGCTGCCGGGCGCGCTGGCGCGCGAGAACATCAAGGCGACCACTTTGGCGCCCGGATATCCCGCGCTGCTGGCCAAACTCGAGAAGGCGGAGCCCGCCCATCGCTATGATTCGCTGTTCGGCGGGCCAGCGACGCTGCTGGCCGCGAAGGCTGGCGATCTCGATCTGTTCGTGCTCGATGCGCCGCATCTGTTCACGCGGCCGGGCAATCCATATCTGGGTCCGGACGGGCTCGACTGGTTCGACAATGCGGAGCGGTTCGGGGCGCTGTCGCGCGTTGGCGCCGATATCGGCAATGGCGCGGCGACAAATTTTGCGCCCGATATCGTGCATGTTCATGATTGGCAGGCGGCGCTGACGCCGGCCTATCTGCATTACGACGGCGCCCGGCGACCCGGAACCGTCTTGACCGTGCATAACCTCGCGTTCCAGGGTCATTTCCCCCCACATATGCTCGCCGCCCTCGGATTGCCGCCCGAATCGCTTGAAATCGACGGCGTCGAATATTTCGGCGGCATCGGCTTTCTGAAAGCCGGCCTGCAATTTGCCGATCGAATCACCACAGTTTCGCCGACCTATGCGCGCGAAATCATGACGCCGGAATCGGGCATGGCGCTCGACGGATTGTTGCGCCGCCGCGCCCATGCGGTACAGGGCATTGTCAACGGCATCGACGTCGAAGTGTGGAACCCGGAAAACGACGCCCATTTGCCGCGCCCCTATAATGCGGTTCGCATCGACATGCGCTCGCACAACAAAACCGCCTTGCAACGACGCATGGACCTCGAGCCGAAGAGCGATGCGCCGCTGTTTGGCGTCGTCACCCGCATTTCCAGCCAGAAAGGGCTCGATCTGCTGCTCGGCGCCTTGCCGGGGCTGATTGGGCAGGGCGGCCAACTTGCCTTGCTCGGGTCGGGCGACAGAGGCCTCGAAGAAGCGTTTGCGCAAGCGGCGCGCACGCATTCGGGCGCGGTCGGCTGCATATTCGAATATGATGAAGGGATCGCGCATCTCATGCAGGCGGGCTCCGATTTCATCCTCGTTCCCTCGCGCTTCGAGCCCTGCGGCCTGACCCAATTATGCGCCTTGCGCTACGGCGCGACGCCGATCGTGGCGCGCGTCGGCGGCCTTGCCGATACGGTGATCGACGCCAATGAAGCAGCGCTGACGGCGGGGGTCGCGACGGGCCTGCAATTCTCGCCCCCCGCCGTCGACCAGCTGACTTTCGCCCTGCAGCGCGCCGGCGCGCTTTACCAGGACGCGGCAACGATGCGTCGCCTGCGTCTCAACGGCTTGCGGTCCGATGTTTCCTGGCGCGGTCCGGCCAAACGCTACGCCTCGCTTTACCAGGAAATCGTCGCTGCGAGCGTCGGCAGCGCCGCGGACGCCGCGTGAACAGCGGCCCCGGCGCGCCAGAACCGCTTGGCGTCACGCTCCTCGCCGAGGGAGTCAATGTCGCCGTCTATTCCGCCCATGCGAGCGCGATCCATTTCTGCCTGTTCGACGAACACGACCATGAAATCGCGCGCGTCGCTCTTTCCGGGCGAACCGGCGATATTTTCCACGGCTCGGTCGAAGGCGTGTCGGAAGGCGCGCGCTATGGCCTGCGCGCCGACGGACCGTTCGAGCCCTGGCATGGGCATCGCTTTGACTCGTCCAAGCTGCTGGCCGATCCCCATGCCGCGCGGATCGACCGTCCCTGGAGGCTGCATCCCTCAATGTTCGAGCGCGGCGCCGACAGCGGCGCTTTCGCGCCCAAATCGGTCGTCGTCTCGATGCGGCCGAGCGAGCCGGGCCGCCAGCGCATCCCCTGGGCGAAGACGGTTCTTTACGAACTGAACCTGCGCGGCTTCACCCGCCTCGACCCGCAAATTCCCGAGAACCAGCGCGGGACTTTCGCCGGCCTCGCCCATCCCAAGGCGATCGCCCATCTGGCCAATCTCGGAATCACCAGCGTCGAAATCATGCCGGCCGACGCCTTCGTCGACGAGCGGCATCTGCCCGCCCTGGGCCTCACCAACGCCTGGGGTTACAACCCCGTCTTTCTGGGCGCTCCCGACCCGAGACTCGCGCCGGGCGGCTGGGCCGAAGTGCGTCAGGCGACTGACGCGCTGCATGAGGCGGGCCTCGAGGCCATTCTCGACATCGTTCTCAATCATAGCGGCGAAAGCGACGAATTGGGCCCGACGCTGTCGCTGCGCGGGCTCGACAACGCCTCCTATTATCGCCTGCTGCCCGATGATCCAGCTCGCTATATCAACGATATGGGCTGCGGCAATTGCGTTGCCCTCGATCGCCCGGCGGTGATGGACATGACGATCGATGCGCTACGGCGCTGGATGGTGCAAGGGGGTCTCGACGGCTTCCGCTTCGATCTGGCGACCGCGTTGGGGCGGCGCGACTGGGGGTTCGATCCGCATGCGCCGCTGATCGAGGCGATCGGCCAGGATCCGGTCCTGCGCGGCGCCAAATTGATCGCCGAACCCTGGGATATCGGAGCGGGCGGCTATCAGCTCGGCAATTTTCCCGATGGCTGGGGCGAATGGAACGATCGCTATCGTGACGCGGCGCGGCGCTATTGGCGCGGCGATTCCAGCATGCGCGGCGAAATCGCCACCCGCATCGCCGGCTCGCGCGATATTTTCGCCCGCGCGTCGGCGCCGTCGAAGAGCGTCAATTTCATCACCGCCCATGACGGCTTCACGCTGAAAGATCTCGTATCCTACGAACACAAGCACAACGAGGCGAACGGCGAGGATAACCGCGACGGCGCCAACGACAATTGTTCGTGGAACCACGGGGTGGAAGGCGCCAGCGACGATCCGCAAACCAACGCGGCGCGCGCGCGCGACATCCGCAACCTGCTGGCAACGCTGCTCGTCTCGCGCGGCGCGCCGATGCTGTCCATGGGTTCGGAAATCGGCCATAGCCAGCGCGGCAACAACAACGCCTATGCGCAGGACAATGCGATTTCCTGGCTGGATTGGGCCAAGGCCGACCTTTCGCTCTATTCTTTCACCCAAAAGCTGATCGAGATCCGGCGCACTCGCGCCGCTTTTTCCAGCGATTCCTTTCTGACTGGCGGCCCGTTCGACGCGAGCGGCTTGCGCGACGTCGAATGGCGCGAGGCCGAAGGCGAATTGACCTCGCCCGAGCAATGGCGGGATGGAGAGGCGCGCCTTCTCGTCGTCGTGTTGGCGAGCCCAATGGAGGGGGGAACCGATCGCGTCGCCGTCCTATTCAATCGGGGTTACGTCGAGACGATTGTGCAGCTTCCACAGGCTCGCGCGCATATGAGCTGGCGCGTCCTGATCGATGCCAGCGATCTCGAGGATCAGGCCGAATGGGATGTTTCGCATGACGATCGCCTCATTGCGCCGCCGCGCGCCACCCTGATCGTCGCCGAAGTCGCGGCGCCGCATCGCCAGCCGCCGATCCGCAAGGCGGACGCCCAACTCATCGACACGCTGGCGCGCACGGCTGGAATTGCCGCCGATTGGTGGGATGTCGGCGGCTCGCACACGATCGTCGCGCGGGAGACCAAGATCGCGCTGCTCGGCGCCCTGCGGCTGCCCGCTTCCTCCCACGCCCAGGCGCTGGAAAGCCTGCACCGGATCGTCGAGGAGCGCGAGGCGCGCCTCGTCCCGCATGCGCTTGTCGGCCGTATCGACGACCCGCTCGCTGCGCCTCTGCGCAGCGACGCGGCGGCGCCGCCTCGCCAGATCGATCTGCGGATCGAAACCGAAGACGGGCGCAGAATCGAACTGCGCGCGGGCGAGCAACACGCGCATCGGCGCATTTTGTCGGACGGGCGCGAAATCAACGAACGCCTGATCGCGCTGCCCGAATTGCCGATCGGCCGCCATCGCCTGTTCGCCGATGAAGTCGCCTGCGAGCTGACGATCGCACCGCGAACGGCCTATCTGCCCGAAGGCGCGCGCCGCCAGCGCTTCGCCTTCAGCGCGCAACTCTATGCTCAACGCCGCGAAAGCGCGGGGGCGACGAGCGACCAGGGCATCGGCGATTTCACGACGCTCGGGCTGCTCGGCCAGGCGGCCGGACGGGTGGGCGCGGCGGCGCTCGGCGTCAATCCGCTGCATGTTCTGTTCGCGGGGGATCGCGAGCGCGCGAGCCCCTATCATCCCTCGGACCGGCGCTTTCTCGATGCCATACATATCGATGCGCTGGACGGCGCGGACCTGCCGAGCGACGGCGCGCTGGAGATGATGATCGCCGCCTCCGCCGGGGCGGTCGCCAAGGCATCGAGCGCTCCCTCGGTCGAATATGAATCCGTCTGGCGCCTCAAGGAAAAATTGCTGAAAGCGCGCTGGGCCGCCTTTGAGCGCGCGCGCATCGCCCAGCCCCATGATCCGCTATTTTCCCAATATGCGGCCTTTGTCGGCGAGGGCGGCGAGACTTTGCGGCGCTTTGCCATCTTCCAGGCGATTGGGCAGGAGTCGCCTGGCGATTGGCGCGGCTGGCCGGACGAATTGCGCCGCGCCGATCCGGCGGCGCTCAACGAAAAGGCGAGCGAGTACAGTCAAGGCGTCGCCTTCGCTTTGTTCACCCAATGGCTCGCCGACCGGCAATTGGCCGGCGCCGCCGCGCGCGCCAAAGTTGGCGGTCTTGAGTTTGGCCTTTACCGAGATCTCGCGGTCGGGGCGGCCCCGGACGGCGCGGAGGCCTGGGCGCGCGCCGATGAATTGGCCGAAGGCGCGTCGGTCGGCGCGCCGCCCGATCCTTTTTCGGCCAATGGCCAGATATGGCATGTGCCGCCGCCCGACCCGCTGGCCGGAGCGCGTCATGGCTGGCGCGGGTTGTCGTCGCTCTACGCGGCTAACATGCGCCATGCCGGCCTGCTGCGCGTCGACCATGCAATGGGCTTGGCGCGATTGTTCGTCGTCCCTTACGGGGCCAAGCCCGCCGAAGGCGCCTATCTCTCTTATCCGCTCGAAGAGCTGCTCGGCCATATCGCGCTGGAAAGCCAGCGCCACGCCTGCATGGTCGTCGGCGAGGACCTTGGCACGGTCCCGGAGGGATTTCGCGAGACTGTGGCGAAGGCGGACGTATTGAGCACGCGCGTGCTGTGGTTCGAGCGCCGCGACAGCAAATTCATCGCGCCGCAATATTATCCCGCGCTCGCCGTCGCCTGCGCCTCCACCCATGATTTGCCGACTCTGGCGGGATGGTGGGAAGGCGCCGACATTAGCGAGAGAGTGAGGCTTGGATTTCTGAGTTCCTATGACGAACAGCGCGCATTAGACGGGCGCGCCCAGGAAAAACGCGATCTCGCGGACGCGCTGATCGAGGCGCAGCTCATCCTTGAGGCGCCCGATTTCGAGCGTCCCCTGCCCGACTCGCTGGCCGGCGCCGTTCATGCCTTTGTCGGGCGCGCCGCCTCGATGCTGGCGACGGCGCAGGTCGACGATCTCGCCGGCGAGACGATCGCCACCAACCTGCCCGGCACCGATCGCGAGCGCCCCAATTGGCGCCACAGACTGGGCCTCAGCGTGGAAGCCCTGTTTTCAAGCGAGCGCGCCAAGGCGATCATCGATGCGCTGGCCATCGGGCGACGCTGATGCGCTGGCCGTTTCCTGGCAATGGAGCGCGATACCGTCTCTATATCGCGTTCCTCGCGCTGAGCGCGATCTGCGTTGGCGGCGTTGTCGGCCCCTCGGCGATCTATCTCTACAGGACCGCATTCCCCTCCGGACACCGAAGCGGCATGGGACAGCAAGGTCGGCTGGCGACTGTGCAACGGGACGATTGCGGCATGGCCGGACAAGCCGGCCCCGCAATGCTGGAAGCTGACAATGTGCGACAACGAGGGCGGTCTGACCGAGGATGAACGGACGCGCCTCAAGCAAATGATCGCACAAAACAATTGCGCGGATTGACCGTCAATGAAGCGCGCAACGCTCAGTTTCGACAACGGCCCGACCCCCGGCGTCACCGGTCGCATTCTGGAGATTCTGGATCGGAGCGGAATCCGCGCCACATTTTTTGTGATCGGCACGAAGCTGGAAAATCCCTCGGCGATTGCGCTGATGCGGAAGGCGCATGGCGCCGGGCACTGGATCGGCAATCATACGCTAACTCATTCGATCGCGCTCGGCGACCGGCCCGACGCGGCCTATGCCGCGATGGAAATCGGCGAGACGCAAAGGCGCATCGGCGCCTTGTCCCATCCCGACAAGCTGTTCCGCCCCTATGGCAAAAGCGGCCTGACGGGTCCGCACCTGTTCAGCCAGGCGGCCAAATCCTATTTGCTGGAACAGGGCTATTGCACGATTCTGTGGGACAGCGTGCCGGGCGACTGGAGGGACCGCGAGGGCTGGGTCGATCTCGGCCTCGCCCAGGCGCAGGCCCAGGAATGGCCGACAATCGTGTTGCACGACATTGACGACGCGTGCCTGGCGCGCCTGCCCGAATTCATCGATCGGCTCGCCGGTCTCGGCGTCGAATGGCGGCAAGAATTCCCCGACAGCGTCGTCATGACTCGCGGCGGCAAGATCGTGAGCCTGTCGTCGTCCTATATCGCCGATCAGGAGCCCGGCAACCCTTGAAGGCGTCAAACAATATTGGGAGACCAAATCATGAGCGCCAGCAGCCCGGCCCGTTCCACCGACGAAGCGGCCCCCTCCAGTTTCTTCTTCTGCCGGCTGTTGCCGCCGCGCCCGAGCTTCGCCCTCGACATGGCTCCGGAGGAGCGTGAGATCATGCAGAAACATGCCGCCTACTGGCGCGAGCACATGAAAAACGGCAGCGTCATCGTGTTCGGACCGGTCGCCGACCCCCAGGGGCCATGGGGCCTTGGCGTCCTGCGCGTCGCCGACGAAGCGGCGGTTCGAGCCTTCAGCGCCGCCGATCCGGCGATTCTTTCGGGCCGCGGGTTCCGGTATGAAATTCTCCCGATGATACAGGCGGTGACGCCCGATTAGCCTGCGGCGGCTTGCGACGCCCGCTTCTTGTTGAGCGGGCGCCCGCTTCCCATATGCGTTTCATGTTCGACCAATCCCACTCCCAAACCAACATGCTTTTCGCCCTGGATTCGGCTTCCGGATCCTCCGGCGCCGGCTCGCCTTCGGCCGTCAGCGACGCCGAGGCGCTGGACGCCTATTCACGCGCCGTCAGCGATGTCGTCGAGCGGGTCGGCCCCAGCGTCGTGCGCATCGATATCAAGCGCAACGGCGCCAATGCCGGCGCCGGCTCGGGCGTGATCGTCTCGCCCGACGGGCTCGTGCTGACCAACAGCCATGTCGTTCAAGGCGCGCGCGGCGCGGAAGTCACGACCCTGGAGGGGCGCCAATTGCACGCACGCGTGCTCGGCGACGATCCCGATTGCGATCTCGCGCTGCTGCGCATCGACGACAGCGTGACGCTGCCGGCCGCAAAACTTGGCGACAGTTCGAAGCTGCGGCGTGGCCAGATCGCCATCGCCATCGGCAATCCGCTCGGCTTTGACGCGACCGTCACCGCCGGCGTCGTCTCCGCGCTCGGCCGCTCATTGCGCTCCAAGAGCGGGCGGATGATCGAGGACGTCGTGCAGACCGACGCCGCGCTCAATCCCGGTAATTCCGGCGGCCCGCTGGTCTCCTCGGCGGGCGAAGTGATCGGCATCAACACGGCGATCATCATGGGCGCGCAAGGCATCTGCTTTGCGGTCGCCTCCAACACCGCCAATTTCGTGCTGGGCGAGATCGCGCGCCACGGCCGCGTGCGCCGCGCCTATGTCGGGCTGGGCGGCGGCACCGCGCCGATTCCGCGCCGCATCGCTATGCGCCTCGGCCTTGCCCAGACTACCGGCGCGCGCATCCTCAGCATCGAGCAGTCGGGTCCCGCCGATCACGCCGGGCTGCTGACCGGCGATATGATCATTGCGCTCGACGGACGGCCCGTGAACGGGGTGGAGGACTTGCTGCGCCTGCTGGACGCCGACAAAATCGACCGCACGATCCCGATCGAAATCCTGCGCCGCTCGGAGCAAAAGCGGATATGGATCGGGCCGACTGAACGCGGCGGCCCACCAAACGCGACGCGCGCGGCGGGATAAGCGTCGAGGCTGTGGACAGGCGGCTCGCAAGCAGCCTGCGGGCCTGTGGACAAGCTGTGGAAAACGCCGCTCGTCTCACCCGCGATCGCGAGGCGCGACAAGCGGCCCGGGCAGCGCGGCCTCCGCTTCGGCGAGCAGCCGCTTTTCGTGGTGACTGATGAAACGGCTGGCGGCCACCGCGCCGATAATGGCGCAGATCAGCGCCGCGATCCCGACCGGCCTCGCATAATGTTCAAAGGCATGGCCAAGGAAATAGCCGCCAAGGCCAAAGAGGCTCGCCCAGACGACGGCGCCTAGTGCGTTGAACAGAAAAAAGCGCGGCCATTCGAGCCGATTGATGCCGGCCAGCAAAGCGGCGAAAGCGCGCAGCATCGCGACGAACCGACCGAAAAACACGATCTTGCCGCCGTGCCGTTGAAACAGATATTGCCCAAGCTTCAACCGCCCCTCGTCCAGATGGATGTATCGGCCATATCTGAGGACAAGCGGGAAGCCGAATTCGCGACCCACCCAATAGCCGGCGTTGTCGCCAAGGATTGCCGCCGCCGCGGCGCAGGCGATCACCCATTTGATGTTGAGCGAGCCTTGTCCCGCGAAAATCGCGGCGCTGACCAGCGCCGTTTCGCCGGGCATCGGCACGCCCGCGCTCTCAAGCCCGACAACGATGAAGACGGCGAGATAGCCATAGTTCGAGATAAAGTCATGGAGATGCTGAACCAAATGCATCGGCGATCCCTGGCGGCGGCGACAAGCACGCCCAGGGAGCAGCTTTATCCGATCTTTGGCATGCCTGTCAGCCGCTTGGCATTGGCGCGCACCTTGCGGCGGGCCGGCCTCATCGCCGCTTCGGCGACGCCGGCCATGCCCAGCGAGAAATCGTTGGCGTTGCGGATCCCGCCAAAAGAAGCTTTCAACAGGAACGAAGCCCAGGCAAATTGCGCCGCCGCGGCGCCTTCATAGACGGCGTCGACCTTTTCCTGAATCATGCGCTGGGTTTCGCGCGCGCTCTCGGCCGTCGGGTTGAACCCTTGGCTCAAAAGGCCGGGCGTGCGGGCGGCGATCGTGACCGCCGCGTCAAATCCCGATTGCATCGCGGAGGCCGCCATGAATATGGCGCGTTTGTTCAGCCGGCTCATAACTTGTCCATTCATGAAACGAGAACCGGCGCCCAACGCGCCCAAACAGGATAGAACCGAAACGCCGCCATCGATCCAGACAGAAAGTTATGAAGAATGATAGTTCCTTCATAGTCCAATTGACTTACGACGCTGCATGACGTTGGGCAAGTAATGTCGCGAGGCGGTGTTGGTTCCTCCTGCGACGAACAAGAGAAGGCCGCCATGCACCGATGGATCCCGCTATTTGGCGCTTTTTCCGCCCTGATGGGCGCGGCCGGCGTCGCGCTCGCGGCCGCCGCGACGCATTCGGGCCTTGGCGAAATGGGGCAAACCGCCGCGTATTTTCTGATTCTTCATGCCGCCGCATTGGTCGGCTTGACCGCTTGCGCCCGCGCCGACGCCGCCGACGCCGCTTTCGCGCGCGCTCTTCTGTTGGCCGGCGTCGGTCTTAGCCTCGGCGCAATTCTTTTCAGCGCCGATCTTGCGCATAGAGCTTTCACGGGCTCGCGTCTCTTCCCATTCGCCGCGCCGGCCGGCGGTTCGCTGATGATCCTCGGCTGGCTGGCGCTGGCGGCGGTATTTGTGTTTGGCGCCATGCGCCGGCGCGCCTAGTCGCGCACGAGTTCGAACCGATCGACATCGACAAGCCCCATATCGGTGATCTTCAGGTGCGGGATCACCGGCAGCGGCAGAAAGGCGACCTGGAGAAACGGCTCGGCGAGCACGACGCCGAGGCTTTTGGCCGCCGCGCGCAGGGGAATGAGCGCCTCGCGAACTTCCTCGAAGCTCATCAGGCTCATGAGGCCCGCCACGGGAAGCGGGAGTTCCGCCAGCACTCGGCCGCCTTCGGCCACGGCAAAACCGCCCTCGATCTCGATCAGCCGGTTGACCGCGACCGCCATATCGGCGTCTCTGGCGCCGACGACGGTGATATTGTGGCTGTCATGGCCGACCGACGACGCGATGGCGCCCCGCTTCATGCCAAAGCCATGCACGAAAGCGGTGGCTATATTGTCGTTCACGCCGTGGCGGGCGACGACCGCGACCTTGATCGCGTCCTGGTCGAGATCGACCTGCCGCTCGCCATGGATATAGGGCAGCGTTACGGGCACGCGCTGGGTGATGATTTTGCCAGGCACGACGCCGATCGCCTGCGTCGAGGGGCCGGCGCCCTTGGCGACAAAATCCTGCGCGGCGACCCGCCGCGCTTTCACGCTGTGGCGGCCGACCGGCGCAAGCGTTCCGCGCGCCGCAAACAGCGCGTCGCCAACCAGCCGGCCCGCCGTAAAGACCTTGGAAACCGCGCAAGATTCAAGATCGTCGACCACGACCAGATCCGCGCGCCAACCGGGCGCAACGAGGCCGCGATCCATCAGGCCGAAAATGCGCGCCCCCGAAATGCTCGCCGCGCGATAGGCGGCGATCGGCGGCGCGCCCAAACGAATCGCGGTGCGGATCATGAAATCGAGATGGCCTTCCTCGGCAATATCGAGCGGATTGCGGTCGTCGGTGCATAAGGCGATGAACGGCGAATGGCGCTCGGTGATGATCGGCGCAAGCGCATGCAAATCCTTCGAGACCGAGCCTTCGCGCACCAGGATCTGCATGCCCTTGGCGAGCTTCTCCAGCGCCTCAGGCACATTGGTGACCTCATGATCGGTGCGGATGCCGGCGCTGAGATAGCCGTTGAGATCGAGGCCGCGCAGCAGAGGACTGTGGCCATCGATGCGCCGGTCCTGGAAAGCGGCAAGCTTGGCCAGGCACGCCGGATCGCGCGCCAGAACCCCGGGAAAATTCATGAATTCGGCCAGACCCAATACTTTGGGGTGGCGGCTGAGAGGAAGCAGATCCTCCACTTCGAGCCGTGCGCCGGAGGTTTCCAGATGGGTCGCGGGCACGCAGCTCGACAATTGCACGCGCAAATCCATCGCCGTCGCCATCGAAGCGTCGAGGAAATATTGGAGACCGGCAGCGCCCAACACATTGGCGATCTCATGCGGATCGCAGATCGCGGTGGTGACGCCATGAGCGAGCACGCAGCGGTCGAACTCCAGCGGCGTGATGAGCGAGGATTCCACATGCAGATGCGTATCGATAAAGCCGGGCGCGATCACTTTGCCCGAAACGTCGATCTCGACCGCGCCGCGATAATCGCCATAGGTTCCCACGATCCGGTCGTTGCAGATCGCGACATCGCTTTTTTCGAGCGCCCCGGTGACAAGATCGAAGACGCGCCCGCCCTTGAGCACGATATCGGCCTCGGCGAGGCCGCGCCCCTGCTCGATGGCGCGCGCGAGATAGGCGACGGCGTCACTCATGCGGCAATCCTGCGCTATCGGGCATTTGGCCTTGTCTCCATGACGCCGATGCCGGCGCGCCGCAATGTCTCAGGATTCCGGTTCATCCTCAAGCCGGCTTCGGCTAAAGACTACGATCGGCAGCGCGCGGCAAAGCCAGAACCCCGGATCAAATGAGCCTCCCCTCTTCGATCTCCATCCTCTCCATCCAATCACATGTCGTCTACGGCCATGTCGGCAATTCAGCGGCCGTGTTTCCTTTGCAGCGGATCGGCTGCGAGGTCTGGCCGATCCATACGGTGCAGTTTTCCAATCACACCGGTTATCCCGATTGGCGCGGCCGGGTGTTCGACGCCGCGCTGATCGACGATTGCATGGCCGGGATTGGCGCGCGGGGCGCCCTGGCCGGTTGCGACGGCGTGCTGTCGGGCTATATCGGCTCGCCCGAAATCGGAGCGGCGATCTTGCGCGGCGTCGGCGCCGTACGCGCCCAGAACGCCGAAGCGGTCTATTGCTGCGATCCCGTGCTGGGCGATATCGGGCCAGGCCTCTATGTGCGCGATGGCGTCGTTGAATTCATGCGCGAATGCGCGCTGCCCGCCGCCACGATCTTGACGCCGAACCATTTCGAACTCGACCTGCTCTCAAATCTGCCCTCGATAACCCTGGAGCAGGCCCGCCGCGCCGTGGACGCGCTGCATGGGCGCGGACCCAGGGTGATCCTCGTCACCTCGCTCGCGCTCGACGATACGCCGCAAGACGCTATCGACATGCTCGTTTCCGACAATGGCGAGCTTTTCCGGCTGCGCACGCCCAAGGCGCCGATCAAGGCGAATGGCGCCGGCGACGTGATCGCCGCGCTTTTTCTCGCCCATTGGCTGCGTTTGCATAGCGCGCCCGAAGCAATCGCGCTGGCGGCCTCTTCCGTCTATGGTCTCATCGCGGCGACGGCGAAGGCCGGATCGCGGGAGCTTGAGATAATCGCCGCGCAGGAGGAGTTCATCCGCCCCTCGCGCCTGTTTGTCGCGCAACGAATCTAGGGAACGAGGCATGCGCCGCCAATTTTATACGCTCGACGTCTTCACCAGTGTGGCGCTGGCGGGAAATCCGCTCGCCGTCGTCCTCGACAGCGAGGGGCTTGACGAGGCCCGGATGCAGGCGATCGCTGGCGAATTCAATTTGGCCGAGACGGTCTTCGTCATGGAGCCTCGCAACCCGATCAATACGGCGCGTCTGCGCATTTTCACGCCGGGGCGGGAATTGCCCTTTGCCGGCCATCCGACGGTCGGATCGGCGATCCTACTCGCCCATTTGCGCGCGCCCGAGCTGCTTGCACGGGAGGATTTGCGCATCGTCATCGAGGAGCCGGTCGGCGATGTCGTCTGCGTCGCGCGCCATCGCAAAGGCCAGGCAATGGCCGCTTATTTCACTCTGCCCCGACTTCCCCAGGCCGCCGGCGAGGCGCCTTCCTCCGAGGCGCTCGCCTCGGACCTCGGCCTGAGCGCCTCCGACATCGGCTTTGGCGCCCATCGACCCACCATTTATGGCGCGGGAACGTCCAATCTATTCGTTCCCGTCGCCAGTCTGGCGGCAATGGCCCGCGCGCGGCCCAATTTGAAACTCTGGGGCGAGAACGGCGGGCCGGCCGTTTATCTCTATACGAATGAGGTCGCCCACAAGGGCTCGACCTGGCATGCGCGCATGTTCGCATCGGGCTGGGGCATTGTCGAAGACCCCGCGACCGGCAGCGCGGCGGCGGCCTTCGCCGGCGTCGTCATGCAATTCGAGCGGCCCGGCGACGGCGAGCATATGTTCGTCATCGAACAGGGCGTGGAAATGGGCCGGCCAAGCTTCATTTCGCTTGCGATCGAGGTCGAGAAAGGCGAGCTTCTATCGGCCACGATCGGCGGATCGGCGGTCATCGTCGCGCAGGGCGCGATCGAGATATGAGCGATGCGGGCGCGCGCATTTTCAAGGTCGCGGAACTTGATTGCCTCTTCGAGCCGAGGCGCTGGGCGTTTGCCGAAGACAGAGCCGGCGAGATTGCCGACCATTGGGAGGCGCGCAAAGCGGCGCTGCCGAGCCTGTTCGACGGACGCGTCCTGCTGTCGGGGCGCCACAATTTTGTGAAGCGCGAAGATGGTGCGACGGTGCTGCGCGGCGCTTATTTCGAGGTCGATTACAAGGCCTTTCTCGCCTGGCGCGATTTTGGATTCCCGGATGCGAGCGTGTGCAATTGCTTTTCGATGGCCGCGCTACAATCGTCGGACGGCGCCTTTCTGCTCGGCGAAATGGCCGCCCATACCGCGAATGCCGGATCGGTCTATTTTGCCGCCGGCACCCCCGATCCCAGCGACATTTTCGGGGCCCGCGTCGATCTTGCCGCGAGCGTGCGGCGCGAACTGCAGGAGGAGACCGGAATATCGCCCGATGAGGTTGCGATGGCGCCAGACTGGACGATCGTTTGCCAACCGCCGCGCATCGCCTGCATGAAAATCATGCGCATGAGCGAGACGGCGCAGACCACCAAGAGACGCGTCGAAGCTTTCCTTGCACGAGAGCCGAAGGCGGAGCTGCGGCGTGTGCATATCGTGCGCCGCAGCCGAGACATCGAAAAGATCAACTGCCCGGGCTTTGTCGCAGATTTCCTGCGCTATGCGCTGGGCGAGGCCTAAAGCGCCGTCGGATAGCCGTGGCGCTTGCGCGAGGCGAGGACCATCGAGCGCGCCTCTTCATCATGACCGACCGAACAAGCCTGGGCGGCCGCGGCGATCTCCCCATGGATTTGGTTGTAAACGGATTGCGCGATCTGACCCATTGCGAGATCGTCGTCCTGGACGGCGCGGTAACGCGCGATTTCGCCCTCGCAGCCGCCTCCTTGCGGCATTTGGAAATTGGACGGCGCCACGACGATCGAGGCGGGCGCCGGCGCCGCGGCGCTTGGCGCGGGGACGGAAGAATTGCAGCCGGCGAGCGCCAACGCAGCGAGCGCGGCCAAAAGCGCGGATTTCATATCGAGCCTCCTGATTCGAAACGATCTTGCTAAAAAAGGCCAGCCTCGCCATCGCAAGCGCCAGGTCAAGCCTTTTTCGGGACGACGAACGCCGCCCGCCGCTGCGCCAGAGTTTCCGCTAGAATAGCGACGACCTTGCGCTCGTCATCGAAACGCATCGCCACCGGCAGTGCGGTCACTTTTTGCACTTCCACCCGCGGCAACCGCACGAAATCCTTCTGCGTCGTCACCGGCGTCAGACCGAGCCCGGCGGCCTCAGTTAACAGAGCGTCGAGCTGCGTTGACGAATAAAGATGATGATCGGCATAGCTGCGCGCGACAATCACATGCGCGCCCAGCGCCTCTAGCGTGGCGAAGAACTTGCCGGGGCGTCCGATGCCGGCAAAAGCCAGCACATTCTGATTGCGCAGGTTTGCCGCGACGACGGGATCGGGCTCGAGCCGCGCGTTGAGGATGGGCTTGGCGGAAACCGCCTTATGGGCCGCGAGGCTCGCGTCCGAAACGCCATCGACGAAAAGAACGGCGGAAATGTGGGGCATTTGCCGCGCCGGCGCGGCGCGCAGCGGACCGGCGGGCACGCACAGGCCGTTGCCGAACCCAGCGCCGCCATCGACCACGGCCAGGCTTAAGTCCTTGGCCAGCGCCGGGCTTTGCAGGCCATCGTCCAGGACAATAACGCTGGCGCCCGCCGCGATCGCGGCTTGCGCGGCAAGGCGCCTGTCGCGCGCGACGAAACAGGGCGCGATGCGGGCGAGCAGCAGCGGTTCGTCGCCGACCGCCTCGGCCGAGTGCATATCGGGGTCGACGGCGATAACGCCGGCGCCGCCCGCGCCGCGATAGCCACGCGACAGAAACGCGACGCGTTCGCCCATCCCAAGCAGCAGACCGGCGATCGCAATGGCGGCCGGCGTCTTGCCGGCGCCGCCGGCGACAAAATTGCCAATGCAAATGACGGGAATCTCGACGCGTGAGCCGGGCTGCGCCATGCGCCAGGCGGTAAAAGCGCCATAAAGAGCCCCCAAAGGAGAAAGGCACAGGGCAAGGAGGCTCGGGCGGCGCTCGCCCCAAAAGCCGGGGGCCCTCAAGGCGCCCGCTCCAAGGCCATCGGCGGCAGATAGGGCTCGATCGCCTGCAGCACGCGCTCGAGCGCGCCGGTCTGGCCCTCGACGACCTGGGCGGCGGCGCGCGCCATGGCGCGCAAACGTCCGCCGTCGGCGAACAGCGCCGCGAGCGTCTGCGCGAGTTCTTGCGCATCTTGCACCAGCGCGGCGCCGCCCGCCGAATCCAGAAGCGCGTAAACGTCGGCGAAATTGGCGACATGCGGCCCGTGCAGGATGGCGCTCGCAAGCTTGGCGGGCTCGATCGGATTCTGGCCGCCGCCCGGCGCAAACGACTTGCCGACGAAAACCACGCCGGCCAGCCGGTAGAACAGGCCGAGTTCGCCGATCGTGTCGCAGATATAGACGCCCGTTTTGGCGTCGAGCGCGTCCCCTTGCGAGCGAAGCGCGCAATCGAGGCCGAGACCTTGTAGCCGCGCGGCGATCTCGGGCCCGCGCCTTGGATGGCGTGGGGCGATCAGCGTCAAGAGATCGGGAAACATGCGCTGGAGAAGGCGGTGCGCTTCGCCGACCGGAATTTCCTCGCCATCGTGGGTCGAGGCGGCGATCCATACCTGCCGCCCGGAAAGACGGCCCGACAGCAAAGCAAGCTCCTGCCGATCGGCGGGCGGCGGCAGGGCGTCATATTTCAAATTGCCCATCAGCTTGACATGCGGCGCGCCAAGCTCGGCAAGCCGCTCGCCGTCGCCTTGGCTTTGGGCGAGGCAAAGATCGACCCGCGCCAGCAGCGCGCCGATGAATCCGCGCAGTCGATTCCAGCGCCGGAACGAACGCTCGCTGAGACGCGCGTTGACGAGGATTATGGGCGTCCCCGCTTTGGCCGCCTCGACGATGAAATTGGGCCAGAGCTCGGATTCGGCGATCAGCGCGACATCGGGACGCCAATGCGCGAGGAAGCGCCGCACGAATTGGGGCGCGTCCAGCGGCACGAATTGATGGAAAGCGCCAGCCGGCAGCCGATCGGCCAGGATTGCCGCCGAGGTGACGGTTCCCGTCGTAATCAGCACGTGGCGCCCTTGCCGGGCTAGCCGTTCGATCAACGGCAGCAGCGAAAGCGCCTCGCCGACGCTCGCTCCATGCAGCCAGACCAGGGCGCCGTCGGGCCGCTCGAGTCCTGGCTCGCCGCGCCGCTCGGCGATTCTCTCGCCGTCTTCCTTGCCGCGCGAAAGCCGCCAATACAGCAGAGGCCCGCTGAAAGGCGCAAAGGCGCCGGTCGCGAGGCGATAGGCGATGAGCGAGACAGGCAGGTTCATGCACGCCTCAAGCCGGCGCCGGGATCGGCGGCGCCGACTTTGGCATAGGCTCGCGCATGGACGGCGTCGAGCCCCGCCTCGACCGCTTTGCGCGCTTCTTCCATCGCCGCCTCGTCGGCATCGGCGGCGACGTGGATCAGTTCGCCAACCACAATGGCGCCGCGCCCGAACGGCTTGCCCAGGCTCGCGCGGTCCCAGGATTTGAAATCGAAGCGCCGGCTGGTGACGACCGCGGTCGGCGCGATGGGGCGGCCCGAAAGCCGGGCAAGAGTCACGATACCGGCGCCGGCGACTCGCGCGCGCTTAGGGATGTCGGCGGTCATCGCCACCGAGGCGCCGTCCGCGAGCGCGCGCAGCAATTCGCGCATCGCGGGCGCGCCGCCCTTCTGGCGCTTGGCGCCCGCGCCCGAACCTCGAATGGGCTGCACGCCGAGGCGGCGCAAGGCGACCGCATTGACGCCGCCGTCGCCATGCCTGGAAATCAGCGCCGCCATACGCGCGATTGATCGGGGCCACGCGAAGGAAATCATCAAATGCTGACCATGCCACATAGCGACGATCAGCGGCGTCTGGCCGGCGATCGCCCCGTCCAGATCCGCCGGTTCGAGCGTGAAGCGATTGGTGCGGCGCACCAAGCCGATATAGGCCGCCAGCAGCAGGCCCAGCGTCTCCTGCACAAATTTCATTCGGCCAAGACGCTTGAGCATTTTAGAAGTCGGAGGCCTTTCGCGCGAGGCCCTTGGGCGAGAGGAAGCGATGGAGATGGACGATAAAATAGCGCGTCTGGGCGCTATCGACGGAAGATTGCGCCTTGCCGCGCCAGGCGCGCTCGGCGCTCGCAAAATCGGGGAAAATGCCGACCACGTCGATCTTGGCCGGATCGCGGAATTCGTTGGATTCCAGGCTGGTCAATTCGCCGCCGAAGACAAGATGCAGCAATTGCTGCGATTCCTGGGCCTTGGATTCTCGCGCCTTGGATTCCTGGACTTCCGATTCGTGGGAGCCGTGAGAGGGAGCTTGCGTCATGGGGATTTCCTGCAATGGGTGAAAGCGCCGCGCTCTCTTGTTGCGCCATGCGGCGGTCGCAATGCGGCGTCGCCGGGACGTGCATGCCTCATGCCAAGGGCTTCCCGGTCGCCAGCCGGCCCGCCGCCAGGAACTTTCCGATCATGCCGGCCGAGGCGCCGAACAATACGCCGCGACGGGTCTCGGCCCCATTGTAGCGCAAAGGCTCGTCGAAAGCCTCGACCAGCCGGCCGCCGGCCTCTTCCAGGATAAGGTCGGCGGCGGCAATGTCCCAATCGTGCGATTCTTCCGAGGCCAGGGCTAGGTCGAGCGCGCCGCTGGCGACCAGCGCGATGCGATAGGCGAGCGAGGGAATCTTGGGCTGGGTGACGAAGGAGACCCCCGCCGCGCGCGCGATCGATTCCACCATCGCCTTGGGACCGCCGATCCGTGCGCCTGTCAGGCTATTTCGGTGGGAGACGGCGATTGGGGCGCCGTTCAGGGCGGACCCCAGGCCGCGCGCCGCCGAATAGGTCTCGGCGAGCGCCGGCGCGTGCACGACGGCGGCGACCGGGCGGGCGCCGACGACGAGCGCGATCGCCACCGCCCAGCGCGGATCGCCGGCCACGAAGGCGCGGGTGCCGTCGATCGGATCGACAATGAGGACGCTGGAGCGGGTCAGGCGATCGGAATCGTCCTCGGTCTCTTCCGACAGCCAGCCGGCGCCGGCGAAAGCTTCGCTGAGCCGCGCCGCCAAGAACGCGTTCACCGCGAGATCCGCCTCAGTAACCGGCGAGCCGCCTTCCTTGTAGTCGATGCGCGCGCTGGTGCGCGCTCCCTGGCGGAAATAATCCAGCGCAATCGCGCCGGCCTCGCGCGCCGCGTCGATCAATCGATCGCGCGCGGCCACAACATCGACGCTCAGGCTCGCCGCCTCATCCAAATCCCTAGATCCTAAACGGGGAAATCCAAGACAAATTCGGCTATGCCTTAACCGCGCCGAGCCTGGCGCGCAACTTCGCTCCGCGCGGGCCTGTTCTCACATTCCAGCCAAAGCCGCCAATGTTTGCGCGCGCATCGGCAGCGGCGGCACCGCGCCATAGCCGCGCGTCGACAAAGCCGCCGCGACATTGGCGAAGCGCGCGGCCTCAAACGGATCGCCGGCGTTCAGGAACTCGGCAAGAAAGGCGCCGTCGAAGGCGTCGCCCGCGCCCGTCGCATCGACGGCCTCCACGCGGATCGAGGCGACCCGCTCGCGCCGCCCCGGCGTCGCGACCAGCGCGCCCTCCTTGCCAAGGGTCAACGCGACGACGCGGGCGCCGAGCCGCAGATAGAAATCGACGATCGCGTCGGGCTGATCGAGGCCCGTCAGCGTCCGGGCGTCGTCGAGGCCGGGCAGCGCGACATCGACGCTTTTCATTGCCTCGTGAATGATCGCCCTCGCGCGCTGCAGCGGCCATAGTTTGAGGCGCAGATTGGTGTCGTAGGAGACGAGAATCTTGCGCCGCCGGGCGAGGTCGATCGCGGCGAAGACCGCGTCCGCCGCCGAGGAGGAGATCGCCTGGCTGATGCCCGAGACGTGCAGCAGCCGCGCCGCGCCGACGTAATCGGCGGGAATGTCGGCCTCCGTCAGGCGGCTGGCCGCCGAACCGGCTCTTAGATAGGAAAATTCATGGCCGTCGGGACCGTGCGTCACGAAATAGAGGCCGGTATGGGCGGCGCCGTTGACGATCACGCGGCTCGCATCGACCCCCTCGGCGCGCCATAATTCGACCAGCGACTGGCCGAAACGATCGGCGCCGACCGCCGTGAAATAGCCGGTCGAGGCGCCCGAACGCGCCGCCGCAACGACGGCGTTGGACGTGTCGCCGCCAAAGCCGGGAAGGAACGGCGCGCCGTCTTTGGGCTGATTGAGCTCGTACAGGGCTTCGCCGATGGCGATGATGTCGGGCATGCTTTCCTGCTTTAGAGCGAAGCCGCCCGTTCACCGCGCTGCGATCGCCAGCGCCGCGCCCGCCATCACGCCCGCCGCGCCGCGGTTGATGATCTTCATCGCGCGCGAGGAGGAGAACAGCTTGCGCGCCCGGTTCGCCGCCAAGGCGTAAGTCAGCAGCACCGCACTCAGCCCGCAGACCATGGTCGCCGCGAGCTCGACCGCAAGACTCAAGTTGATCGCGTCGAGATCGACGACGAGCGGCATGATCGACAGGAAGAACACGATCACTTTGGGATTGCCGAGCGTCAAGGACAATGTGCCAAAGAACAATCGCCAGCCGCCGGCGCCGCGAACGGCCGGATCGACCGCGGCGGCGCGGGCCGGGGCGCGCCACATGGTCCAGGCGAGATAAAGCAGATAGACGACGCCGGCGAGGCGGATCGCCGTGAATATGCCGGCAAATTCACGCGCGAGCACGGCAAGGCCGGTCGCGGCGACCGTGAACCAGATGAGATCGCCGACCACGTAGCCGGCGATGAAGGGCGCAATTCCCTGGAGGCCCTGCCCGAGCACCCGCGCCACCAGAGCGGCGATGCCCGGCCCGGGCGTCGCCACCGCGGCGAGATAGACGCCGATGAACAGAAGCAGCGAAGAAAAAGACATAGGCGACCCCTCCCGCCCCATTCAACCGCAATCAGGCGGCAAAGGCCAGTCGGGACGTGGAAGCGCGAATTTGCGAAAAGCTTGGATGGCGCGAAAATGGCACGGGACCGGCCAAACCCGATTTCTGGCGCCTCATAGATATCAATGACTTACCGTCGCGCTTTTCGACTTCGCCAAATTTTTTCCAAACTTTTTCCAAACATTTCCTGGCGGCCGTAAGCAAAATCAATGGGTTGAGGTCGAAAAAATTTGGAAATGCGCTTTTTCCGAACTCCGTCCGTGTCATTGCTGTGCAAGTTTGATAATTCGTCGTCGGCAATGACGGAGGTCGCGAACAAATCTGAAATCGTCACGTCTTAGGAGGTCAAAGCTGGCAAAGGCGCGCCGAGAAGGGGCTAAGTCCTTGATATCAGCATGAGGCTAGCGTCGGATAACTCCTCGATTCTAGAGATATCAATGACTTAAGGGCCGGTCGGCGTTAGAATCATTTTTTTCGCCCTGGAAGCGGATGTGAGGGACCTAACCAGCCGCCGACCGCGCGGCTTTACGAGTTTACGCGCCGCATTGTTTCTGATAAATAGAAATATTGCAACAAAATGTTGCAGGGCCTGCGAGGCGGCGGCGCCGTCAGCAATTGGCCGAGGCGCTCTTTATCGCAGCAGGCCTTGCGCGCCTTCCCACAGATCGCGCGCCACTTCCCCGGCCGGGCGCGCCTGCGCCAGTCCGGCCGATTGCCCCGCCCAGGCCTGCATCCTATCGATGTCATTGGCCTTGATCGCCGCTTCGCGCATCGCCTGCGTCAGCCCGCGCTGCACGGGATAGGGCGCGGGCGGGGGCGCTTCGCGCGCAATCGCCGCGCGGGCGTAGGCGGTCGCCACGCTGCGGCCGGGACGGCCGGAAAAGGCGCGCGTGACCAGGGTCTCTTCGGGCAGGCTCGCCCCGATCGCGTCGGACCAGGCGGCCGGCAGCTTCGCCCCGGGACAGCGCAGAAAGCCGGTGCCGACCTGCACCGCCGAGGCGCCGAGGATCAGCGCCGCCGCGACGCCGCGCGCATCGGCGATGCCACCCGCTGCGATGACCGGCGCGCTGACCGCATCGACGATGGCCGGCAGCAGCGAGAACAATCCAACCAACTGGACTTCCGCTTTGGCCGCCTCAAAAGCGCCGCGGTGGCCGCCCGCCTCCATCCCTTGCGCGACGATCGCGTCGGCGCCGGCGGCCTCGGCCGCTTTCGCCTCGGCGACGGTCGTCGCATTGGCGAACTAGCGGATCCCGCGCGCCCTCATCTTTTCGACGAAGGCCGGCGGATAGAGCCCCATGATCGAGGAAATGATCGCCGGGCCGGCTTCGAGCATCGCCTCGCATTGGGCGGCAAAATCGGGCGGCGTCGCATCGCCGGCCTCGGGCGCCACTTCGGGGCCCCAGTCCTTGAGAAAAGCGCGCACCTTATCTTCGGCGGCGGCGTCTCGCGCCGGCGCGGGATCGGGAATCCACAGATTGATCTGGAACCCGCCATTGCTGCCTTCCCGCACCTGCGACGCCCAGTCCTTGATCGCCGACGGCTGCATGAGAAGCGCGCCGCAGGCGCCAAGCCCGCCCGCCTTGGCCACCGTGATCGACAGCGAAGGCGGGCAGGCGCCCGCCATCGGGGCGAGCAGGATTGGGAGGGTGAGATCATGAGCCTGGCAGAAGGCCTCAGCGCGGGCGAGAGCGGGATGGGGCGTGGGCATAATTGCGACCTACTCCGTTGCTTATCACCCTCGAAGCGCGACAGCCGCCGCGGGTGGCAAATCGTCCGGCGATCCACCGACGAAATCGTAATGATCGAATTGCATCGTAATCGAACCGCGCCGCCCCGCGGCCATCCGCAGCGATGTCTCGTAGCCGAACATATTGGCGAGGGGCGCGAGCGCATCGATTTGCAAGAAGTCGGCGTGCACCTCCTGACGTAACGCCTGCCCGCCACGAGAGAAAAGATCGCTTGTCACGGCCGCCAAATGCTCGGGCGGCGAGAGAATCTCGACCATCATGATCGGCTCCAACAGCGCGCCGCTGTTGCTGAAGGCTTCGCGAAAGGCTGCACGCGCGGCGATTTCGAAGACCAACGCCGAGGAATCGACATCGCGATAGGCAGCGTCGATCAGCCTCGACCTGACGTCGACGATGGGGAAGCCGTGCAGACATCCATCGGGCAAAACGCTATGCACTCCCTTCTCAATGCCGGCGATCCATTGCGCCGGGATGCTGCCTTCTTTGACGGTTGACTCGAACGACGACCCGGCGCCGCGCGCAGCGGGTTCAAACAACATCCTCACTTTGGCGAATTGGCTTGCGCCGTCCGACATTCGTTTGTGAGTATAGTTGATTGAAGTGGATCCCGGATTTAGGACCACCGGTTAAGGTGTGAAGCGTCCTGCTCTGTCGCAGCGATGGAGCGAGTAATGACGAAGTCACGCAAGAAGTTTGATGCGGCGTTCAAGGCGAAG